>Ga0335070_10009999_pt1 | contig 11091 bp, 10 predicted proteins | sample Lox_Sample_13_FD_206722 | JGI IMG/M metagenome (GOLD analysis project Ga0335070, IMG submission 206722) | Soil microbial communities from Loxahatchee National Wildlife Refuge, Florida, United States - Lox_Sample_1.3 | ecosystem: Environmental > Terrestrial > Soil > Wetlands | place: USA... | reverse complement strand
CCGTCTGCGGAGCCGGCGTTTTTTCCGCTAGAATCGTAGAGATTCCCTCGAAAGGAAACGGATTGGCCGGCAAGCCGCAGACCGTCATCGCGATCTATCCCGGGTCGTTCGACCCCATCACGAACGGGCACCTGGACCTGATTGAACGCAGCTCGCGGCTGTTTGACCGGCTGATCGTGGCGATTCTCCAGAACGAAGAAAAGGAGTCGCCGCTGTTCACCGTAGAAGAACGCATGGAAATGTTGCGCGAAGTCGTGGGCCGGTATCCCAACGTGGAGATCGACCATTTCCACGGTCTGCTGGTTGATTACGCTTCCGCACGCGGCGCCACGGTGCTCCTGCGCGGCATCCGCGCCATTTCGGATTATGAGAAAGAACTCCAGATGGCGCTGATGAATCGCCGGCTGCGGCCCGAAATCGAGACGTTGTTCCTCATGTCCGGCGAAGCATATTCGTTCATCAGCTCGCGCCTCGTCAAAGAAGTGATCGGGCTGGGCGGCAACATCGCGGGAATGGTGCCGCCTTCGGTGGAAGTGCGTCTCCGCGAACGATTCCATGCCGCGGGAGCAGGTGTCCGGCGGCACTCACGATAGGAAAACATGGCACTGGAACTGAAAGCAGAAATCGCAGACCGTATCTCCTCAATTAGTGTGTCGTCCACCATGAAAGTTGCCGCCGACGCGGAGAAGTTGCGCGCGCAGGGTGTGGACGTTGTGGATTTCGGGGCTGGCGAGCCCGATTTTCCCACGCCCGACAACATCAAGCAGGCCGCCATCCGCGCCATCGAGCAGAACTTCACCAAGTACACCGGCGCGGGTGGAACGGCTGAATTGAAGCAGGCGGTTTGCGAGCGGCACGCGAAAGATTTCGGGACGGATTACAAACCGCCGGAGTGCATCATCAGCGTCGGTGGCAAACACGTCATCTTCAATCTCACCCAGGCGCTCGTCAATCCCGGCGACGAAGTCATTATCCCCGTGCCGTACTGGGTCACTTACAAAGATGTCGTGAACTACGCCGGAGGCAAGTGCGTATTCGTCAAGACCGACGAAGAGAGCGGATTCACGCTAACCGCTGCCATGATCGATCCGCATCTCACGCCGCGCACCCGGATGATCCTCATCAATTCGCCCTCGAATCCGAGCGGCGCGGTGCTCGACCGCCAGGAGTTCGAGAAGATCTACCACCTGACTTCCAAGCGCGGCATTTATCTGCTGACCGACGAGTGCTACTGCCACTTTCTCTACGAAGGCTCGCCGTTCTCTATAGCTTCTTTGCCGGACGCCAAGGAAACCGTGCTGGTGGCCGGAACGCTTTCTAAAACCTACGCCATGACCGGGTGGCGCGTAGGCTTCGGCCTCGTGCCGCAGGCGGTGGCCCTAGCCATGCTAAAGTTGCAGAGCCACTCCACCTCGAATCCCACCTCGATTTCCCAAAAGGCGGGCGTCGAGGCGCTTCGCGGGCCGCAGGATTCCGTCGGCACCATGCTCGCCGAGTACCGCAAGCGCCGCGATTTCGTAGTTCGCCGTCTGCGCGAGATCCCCGGCGTGAAGTGCGCGGAGCCCAAAGGCGCGTTCTACGCCTACCCGAACGTCAGCACGATGTTCGGCAAAAACGGCATCCACAACACGATGCAATTCGCCGAGAAACTGCTCTCTGAGGCGCACGTGGCCGTGGTACCTGGTGAGGCGTTCGGCACCCACCAGCACGTCCGCATCTCCTACGCCACATCCATGCAAGAACTGGAACGCGGCCTGGACCGGATCCACCAGTTCATCGAGCGTTTGGCTTAGCGCGACTAAACTGAGCCGCGACCGGAGGGAGCGGTCCCGTGCGCAGAGTCTCCGACTGGATCGTCGATCAAATCCTGCATTTCGACTTTGGCCGGGACATTGTCAAGAACGGTCTCGCCCACTTCGGTTTCTACGACAGACGCGACCGGTATTTCGCGGTTGCTCACACGAAACACTTCGTGGGCCTGGTTGGCAAGGACGACCGCCTCGAGTGGACCGTTGCTGCCAAACCGGTGTTCGCCGGCGTGCCGAACATCCCGGCTCCCATCGAGTTCCCCATGTACGTCGACGCTTTGTCCGATGATGCGCTCGTGGTGTCGAACTTCAAGACCGCCGAGTTGTACCGCGTCGACCCGTTCACCATGACGGCGCGGCTGCTCGTTGATGGGCATGCGCTCGGCCTTGTGGACATGGGCAACTGCGTCGTCGACGACGAAGGCTGCATCTGGGTGAACGAGGTGACCGGATGCCGGCTCTGGCGTTTCGACTCAACCGGGCGCCCCACCGAGGTGCTCGGCGACGGAACTCCGGGCTTTCAATCGGACACCGTGCCGTTCGGCGAGTCGCGTTTCAGTTGGATCTACGACATACGGCGAGCCCCGGACAACACGATCTATGTGCTCGACAGCCACAACTTCGCCCTCCGTGTCGTCGACGTGGCCCGGCGATGCGTCCACACGATCGGGGGTGACGGTCAGCCGGGATACGAGGGCGATGGAGGAGACGCGCGCCAGGCGCGGTTCGGCGGCGATCCGCACGCGAAGTTCGACGGCCCGATCTCCCTCTCAGTGGATGACGAGCGGAACGTGTACATCGGTGACCGTTTCAATCACGTCGTTCGCATGATCGATAGCACAACCGGGGTCATATCTACGATTGCGGGCAGTCAGGGGGCTAACGATGAGCGCGCGAACGATCCCAACGAGCGCGATCCCCTGCGCCTCAACCTCCCGAAGATCAGCAGTATGGACTACCACGAGAATCGCCTCTTCGTACCCACTGATCTGACCGCCGACTCGGGCGATCTTGTCGTGCTCCGCAGGCTCCCCGGCCCGATGTAGATGCCGGTTCCAGCGAAGGATTTTGGTGCGCGCGAAACCGGGACTGGCTTCTGCGTCCCCAACGCATCGAATCTCAACCTTGCCGACCCGCCCTTCGTGGACGCAGTTGCCTGTCCCGGCTTCGCCCCTTGCAGAATGTACCTGAACAGCTTGACCGAATTTTCATGCTCGCGGGTGTCGCCTCGGCGACATGACGCTCAACTGTCCCCGTTTCTCCCCGCAGACTTGATTTCGCTGTTAACTCTAGTTTGCCTTTTTCGGCATAAGGTCGGCCCCCTCACAACTTGGATTGGCTTCCGAGCGGGCGGAGACCATCTGATATCCGTCCTTTACCTCGCGGACGTGGAAATAGCGTGTTGGTAGAGGTTGAGACTCGCCGCCGGGCTTGCCGGGAACGATCTTTTCGCGGGTGGAGCGGATCTCGACTTGAAAAGTTCCCGGAGTCTTGCAAGCTCTGATGGGTCCATGGCTATGAGTTACGAATTCGGAGTCGGACTTTCTCGGCTGGGCGAATTGATCATGGATGATTTGTAGCGCCGAGCTGGCCCCTTGTGCTGAAAACCCTTCCGATTCCGGCCATGGCGCAGATAGCCATTCCTCGACGAAACCTCGGGCGTGGATTGCGATCGGTTCAATCCGGTGGAGGCCTTGATGCTCGTCTAGCTGATACCGATAAACCACACTACGTTCGAACGAATCGATATCGAAGGAACTCGCGTTTACTCGCAACTCGAATGTGTCTCCCGAAGATCTGAGCGTCGGGATGAACTCTCCACGGGAATAGCCTCTTTTGGTGTGCCAGAGAACCTTCGGCGAATCCGAAGTGGATCCCGCCGAAAGTACGTCAATCGCGAAGCTGCTAAACCGCGATGTGCACCAGGGGGTTCCATGTGCGACCACAATCGATGGTGCGGATGTCCCGCCCGCAGAAGGAGATAACACGTCAGAGACAAAAAAGTCTCCGAATGCGTCAGAGATCTCCTTTAGAGGCGGCGCCTGCCACCGCAATTGTCTCCTCCATGTGCTGTTATCCAGTGCGTAGATGAGAAGCATATGATCATCTCCGCATGGAATACCGGCCGAGAACTCCATTTCGAGCAGTTCACGCATGTTGGCCGGTCGGCTTACGCTAACCGTCAAGTTGTCGCCATAAGATCCGAACGCCTCATCGTTGCTTGAGGCGACTGGAGTCTTGGCCGGTTCTGATGGTTTCACGGTCAGAACCTCTGCGATCCTGTTCTGGAGCTCAGTCGTGTCAAGTGATGGCCCTGCCTGCGCCAGAGCTACGTCAGCGAGGCAGCTCAGGGCATCTTTAAGCTCCACTAGCTGATTTCTCGCCGTGGCCGGAACCTCGGTGTCCATCTCCCCGACCTGAACATGCTTCAATTCTTCCTGGATACCGCGGACCTGGCGGGCAGCGTCCACCAGTTCGCCACGAGAGCAGGGCGTTCGCGCTGCGCAAGGGGCCAACACCCATAACAGCAACGCCCACGAGAAGCGCTTCATCGACTCTGATTATATCTTTCGACGCGAGCGACACTGCACCACCGCTGCCTTCGAATCGGCGCTACATATTGATCTGCAAAGATACCTAATTCTGCGATATTGCCGTATTCCTGGCTCAAGCATCCAGCCTGCTCTGGCATCTCGCCGAATAATCCGACAGATGATGCCAGCCCGCTTCCCAGGCTACGTTGTGTCCGAAGGCTTAGAACTTAGCGCCGCGCGCCGTGCCGAGGACTACTACAACACGTTTCTGTTTCTCTGAAACACGGTAGATCACGCGATAGATATCAGGCTTGCTGCCGTGCAGCAGGTGTCTGAGATTCTTGCTTTCTGGCGTCACAGGACATCGGTTCGGCTGGTGTTCGAGACGCAGAATCGAATCCCTCAGACCCATATACCATTTCAGGGCAGCATTAGAATCCTCGGCGTTTATGTGCGCGTAAATGTGGGCAAGATCGCGCTGAGCGCGCGAAGTGAACTAACCAGGTATGCCACGCTCGGCTTCGAACTCGTCGAAAAACTCCCTGGCTAACCGCACTCTCCCCTTCCTGGCATCCTCGAGCCCCTGCCGAATTCCCTCCGCAGCGTCGGCGCGGGCCGCGATATCGAGCAAGCGCTGGTAGGCCTGTGCGTCCTGCACGACGGCGGCAGCTCTCCCTTTCACCGTAAGCACAACAGGTCGCTTGCTCTTCTTGAGCTGTTTCATGAAGTCGCCCGATCGCCGCCGGAAACTGGTCAGCGATTGAATGCCCTTGGTAATGTCAAGCATGGGCCCTCTTCCCATTGAAGCACCTTTTTAGGTGCTCCGAGCCCCCCCACCTACCCCATCCCCAACTCGTCCGCCTTCTCCAGCGGCGTGCCGCAAACACGGCAGATCACCGCGTGGCAATCGCCGCATACCAGCGGATCGTCCACCGGCTTGGCGCAATTGGGACAGTAGAAGTCGGGTTTAACTAGTCGCGCGTTTTCCGGTAACCTCATTTATCGGCCTCGATTAGTTGGACCGGCGGTTTCCAATGAAAAAGAGTCAAGAGCGCGGTCGAATTCGGCGCGTTTCTTTAACGGGACGCTGGCGTAGCCTATGTTGGGTGGGAACGTCCAAACAGCCGCTTTGCCACCCATTTTCTCCTGCTTAAAGTTGTCCTCACGCCAACAAAGCGCAGACTTCGCGGAACGTCCGACGCGGATTGTCTTGCCACGCAAATCTGTGGCGGTAACGAGCCTATGTTCGGGGGCTTGGAACATCGGCAGCACGAGATTCCCACCGCTTTGCAGGTTTATGAATGCACCATCGGCATAGCGGAGCGTCGTCACAATACCCTCGATGTAATCCAAGGTCTTGCTGGTGAAACCCGGGGGCACCGACAACCGGCCTATGACCCGGCCACGATACTGCCAAACGAACTCCTCGGCGGGGGCCGCTGGCACTGTTGCGAGGGCGATAAGTAAGGCGATGGCCTTAACAGCCTGAGAACGTAACATCGATGGAAATCGTATCAAGCCGCGGGGAGACAAAACCGGACAAGACAAAACCGGACAACAAAACCGCAAAACCGCAAAACCGCAAAACCGCAAAACCGCAAAACCGCAAAACCGCAAAACCGCAAAACCGGGACAGTACACTCAAATCCCATTTCTGAAGGCAGGTGCTCAGTATTGAGTCTACTGCCCCGCCTTCTCACGCTATCCCCCACCTACCCCATCCCCAACTCGTCCGCCCTCTCCAGCGGCGTGCCGCAAACACGGCAGATCACCGCGTGGCAGTCGCCGCATACCAGCGGATCGTCCACCGGCTTGGCGCAATTGGGACAGTAGAAGTCGGGTTTTGGTTCAGGTTCCGGCATTGGTGATGGAACGTCCTGCAACCTATATATACCTTCCCGCCTGGATTTGCAGCGGCCGCCCCGGTTCGGTAGAATTTGACTGTTTATCCGGAGGAGGGCCGCCGCCATGTTTCGCCTGGATGCCGACAAGCCGGTGGAGTTCTGCGACGGTTTAAAACGGCGCGATTTCCTGCACGCCGGCTCGCTTTCCTTTCTCGGCCTGGGCCTGAGCGAGTTATTCGGCCTCAAAGCGCTGGGCGCCGTCGACAACTCGAAAAACGACGTCAACTGCATCATGCTAATGCTCGTCGGTGGACCGTCCCAGCTCGACACCTGGGACATGAAGCCGAACGCGCCCGCCGAGATCCGTGGCCCCTACAAGCCGATCAAGACCAACGTCACGGGAATCGAGATCTCCGAAAATTTTCCCCGCATGGCCAAGCACGCGGACAAGTACGCGCTCATCCGCAGCGTCTACCACACGGCCGCAGCCGTGCACGACACCGGGCACCAGATGATGCAGACCGGCCGCCTGTTTCAGGGCGGCATCGAATATCCGCACATCGGATGCGTACTCGCCAAGCTCAAGGGTCCCAAGGGAGATGTACCGGCGCACGTGCTGATGCCGCATCCCATCGGCAACACCGGCGGCAACATGCCGCATGGCCAGAGCGCCGGATTCCTGGGAAAAACATTCGACCCGTTCGTGCTCAACGCCGATCCCTCGGATCCGAATTTCAAAGTTCCGGACCTGCTGCCGCCGGACTATCTGTCCGCGTTGCGCGTCGACCGCCGCCGCAACTGGCGCGAGATGGTCGACCAAACGGTCAGCAAATTCGAAACGTCGCAAGATGCGCGGCTGTTGGACGCCACGTTCCATCAGGCTTACACGCTGATGTCTTCCCAGAAAGCGCGCGAAGCGTTTGAGCTGGCGAAAGAGCCTGAAAGCGTGCGACAGCGCTACGGCGAGAACCGTTTCGGCCAGAGCTGCCTGCTGGCCCGTCGCCTCATCGAGGCCGGAGTGCGTTTCGTCACCGTCAACATGTTCGAGACCGTGTTTGACGAGATCACATGGGACATCCACGGCTCCAAGCCCTTCAGCCCCATAAGTTGCTACCGCGACCTGGTCGGCCCCATGTTCGACAACGCCTTCAGCTCACTGCTCGAAGACTTGCAGGACCGGCGCTTGTTGAACAATACGATGGTCGTCGCCATGGGAGAGTTCGGGCGCACGCCGAAGGTGAATCCGGCGGGCGGGCGCGACCACTGGCCGCAGTGCTGGACCATCATGATGGCCGGCGGCGGAATCAAAGGCGGGCAGGCAGTCGGCTCATCGGATGACATCGGCGCCGCGCCCAAGGACCGGCCCACCAACCCCGGCGAGGTTGCCGCTACGATTTACCGGGCGCTGGGCGTGCCCCTCGAACTGGAACTCCCCGGCGCACAGAACCGGCCGATTCCGCTGGTCGAACGCGGCACCGAACCCATCAAGGAACTTTTTGTCTGATGTGGAAACCGCTGACGCTCCTTGTTGCAGCGTGTGCGCTTCTATCCGCCGCTGATAGTCTCGCCGTCCTTCCCAACACTATCGATCTTGAAGGTCCCGTGGCGCGCCAGCATTTACTCGCGGAAGCCTCCTTCGCCGATCACCAGGAGGACTGGACGCGCAAGGTGGTGTGGGGTTCGTCCGATCCGAAAGTCGCCATCGTCGACGCCAACGGCGAAGTGAGACCGATCGGTGACGGGCAGGCAATTATCAGCGCGAACGGACAGGGCCGCACGGCAACCGCCACGGTGCGGGTGAAAAACTCGCAAGTCCCTTACACCTGGAGTTTCCGCAATGATGTGATCCCGGTGATGACCAAGGTTGGCTGCAATCAGGGCGCGTGCCACGGCGCGCTGGCGGGCAAGAACGGTTTCAAACTCACACTACGCGGCTACGACCCGGACGTGGACTACGACACGCTCACGCGGCAATCGCTAGGGCGGCGCATCGACCCGGAAGAGCCCGCGCGCAGCCTGATGCTGCTCAAGCCCACCATGGCCGTTCCGCACGGGGGAGGGAAGCGCTTCGCAACGGATTCGCTCGAATACAAAATTCTTTCGGGATGGATTGCGCAAGGCACGCCTCGCCCTCGCGACGATGATCCGCAAGTGACCGAGCTCGAAGTTCTTCCGGCTGCTGCTCGGCTCGCCTCGAATGCCGGCCAGCAGCTCGTGGTTCGCGCAAAGTACTCCGACGGCCACATCCGCGACGTCACGCACTGGGTGAAATTCAGCTCGAGTGACGAAGGTGTTGCGTCGGTTGACGACGCCGGCCACGTGAAGATGAACGGCAACGGAGAGGCGGCCATCACGCTGTGGTATTCGAGCCGCGTGCTCTACGCGCGTGTGAGTGTGCCCTATCCCAACCAGGTGGCTGCCGCAGCCTACACGGCATTCCCGCGTCACAACTACATCGATGATTTGGTGCTGGAAAAATGGAGAACGCTGAACATCGCGCCGTCCCCTTTGGCGGACGACTCGACGTTCATCCGGCGCGCATACCTCGACACCGCAGGCATTCTGCCGACAGCCGAGGAGGTTGAAGATTTTCTTGCCGACAAGTCAGCGGACAAGCGGCAGAAATTAATCGGTAAGCTGCTCGATCGTGATGAGTTCGTGGATTATTGGGCTTATAAGTGGTCGGACTTGCTGCTGGTCTCCAGCCGCAAGCTGCGGTCCAACGCCATGTGGTCCTTTTATTACTGGATCCGCGACAGCGTCAAAAGTGATAAGCCCTGGGACCAGTTCGCCCGCGAGATTTACACCTCTTCAGGCAACACCCGGCAGAACGGCGCCTTGAATTATTTTGTAATTCACAAGGACCCGATTGATATCGCGGAGAACTCGACGCAGGCGTTTCTGGGACAGCGGCTCACCTGCGCGCGCTGCCACAATCATCCGCTCGAGAAGTGGACGCAGAAGCAGTACTACCAGTTTGCCAACCTGTTTTCGCGAGTCGGCGAAAAGAACGGCGCCGAGCCCGGCGATATCGTGGTTTTCGCCAAAGCTTCGGGCGACATCAACCACCCGCGTCTGTTGAAACCGCTCGCGCCCACGCCGCTCGACGGCGCGCCCATGGCGCTCGATTCTCCCGAAGACCGCCGCGCGCATTTCGCCAAGTGGCTCACCAGTCCCGATAACACCTACTTCCAGCGGGCCATCGTCAATCGCGTGTGGGGCAATTTTATGGGGCGGGGCATTGTCGACCCGGTGGATGATGTGCGCGCCACCAACCCGGCATCCAACGAGGAGCTTTTTAATGCCCTGTGTAAGGATTTCGTCGAACACGGGTTTCACATCAAGCACCTGATTGCCACCATTATGAGTTCGGCGGTGTACCAGCTATCGTCGGAAGCCAACGCAACTAATACGAACGACAACAAATATTATTCGAAGTACATTGTGAAGCGGCTCCCGGCAGAGGTCCTGTTGGACGCGATGTCGCAGGTTACAGGGGTTCCATCGAAGTTCAGCGGATACCCGGCCGGTATGCGCGCGCTCCAATTACCGGACACGCGGGTAAAGTCCGAGTTTCTGACATCGTTCGGCCGGCCGCCGCGGGTTTTATGTGATGCGGCGGAGCGATCGAGCGCGCCGAGCGTGGCCCAGGCGCTGCATGTCATCAACGGCGACACGCTGAATAAGAAACTAATGGATTTGGACGGATTTCCAGCGCTGGCCATCAAACTGGGGCTCTCGGATTCGAGGATTCTCGACCACCTATTTCTCTCAGCGTATAGCCGGTATCCGTCCGATGCAGAGAAGCAGCGGATGCTGCGGGCGCTGAATGAAGCACGTACGACGGCCGGTCCGGTGGACGTCCAGCGCGAGGCGCGACGCCAGGCGCTGGAGGATATGATGTGGGCGCTGCTCACCAGTAAGGAATTCCTGTTTAACTACTGATGCGAGCGATATTCATAGGACTGGTCGGGTGCGGGCTGGTTTACGGGCAGGATGCTCCATCCTTCGCCGCCGATGTGGCGTCCATCTTTGCGGCGAACTGCGCAGGTTGCCACGGCGCGAACGTTCGCATGGGAAGTCTCAATCTCGACACGTTTGAAGGCGTCGCGGCGGGCGGTCACAACGGAAAAATCATCGAGCCGGGCAGGAGTGCGGAGAGCCGGCTGTATCTCATGATCACGGGCAAAGCGGCGCCGTCAATGCCGCTGAGCGGCAAGCGCCTGGCTGAGGGGGACATCGAAACCATCCGCAAATGGATTGATGCGGGTGCGAAGCCTCCGACACCGGAAGAGGCCAAGCAACTCGCGGCGCGGCTGGCGGCTCCAGCGATCCCAGATATCAAGCCCGTGCAGGCGGCGAAGGCCCAGATTGGCGCGCTCGCATACCGGCCCGACGGCAAACTGCTTGCGATCGGCACTTATAAAGAGGTCCGGCTGGTGGACCCCGCATCTAACACCGCCGCTGCTACGCTCACTGGTCATGCGGAAGCGATTCGCGCGCTCGCCTTCTCGCCGGATGGCAAATGGCTGGTCGCGGCGGGCGGGTTGCCGGCGCGCTCAGGCGAAGTCAAGATCTGGGATGTCGAGAGTAGCAAGGAGATACGCACCATCAAAGGACACAGCGACTGCATCTATGCAGTGGCATTTTCGCCCGACGGGAAAGCCCTCGCGACTTCGAGTTACGACAAGCTGATCAAATTGTGGAGCGTGGAAACCGGGCAGGAGATCCGCACGCTCAAAGACCACATCGATGCCGTTTATGCTCTTGTGTTTACGCCGGACGGCAAACGGATTCTCTCGGCGGCCGCGGACCGGACGGTGAAAGTGTGGGACGTGGAGACCGGCGAGCGGCTCTACACCTTGAGCGAGCCGCAGGACGGGCTGAACACGATCGCACTTGATC
>Ga0335070_10009998_pt1 | contig 11091 bp, 10 predicted proteins | sample Lox_Sample_13_FD_206722 | JGI IMG/M metagenome (GOLD analysis project Ga0335070, IMG submission 206722) | Soil microbial communities from Loxahatchee National Wildlife Refuge, Florida, United States - Lox_Sample_1.3 | ecosystem: Environmental > Terrestrial > Soil > Wetlands | place: USA... | reverse complement strand
GGCGTCGGTCTACGCGGACGACGCGCCGCACGTCGATCCGCGGATCTTCGAGCTCGGGATCCCGACACTCGGCATCTGCTACGGCATGCAGCTCATGGCGCTCGACCTCGGCGGCCGCGTCGACCGTACCGGCGTCTCGGAGTTCGGGAAGACGGAGTTGCGCGTCGAGGACTCCGCGCTGCTGCGCGACACGCCGGACGTCCAGACGGTGTGGATGTCGCACCGCGACTCCGTCGTGGCGCCGCCCGAGGGCGCGCGCGTCGTCGCCGGTTCGCCGTCGACGCCGATCGCGGCGTTCGAGTCGCCGGAGCGCGCGCTGTACGGCGTGCAGTTCCATCCGGAGGTCGTGCACACACCGCACGGGATGGAGGTGCTGAAGAACTTCCTCTACGAGATCGCCGACGCGCCGCCCGCGTGGACGCCCGCCGCGGTGATCGAGGAGCAGGTCGAGCGCATCCGCGCGCAGGTCGGGTCGGAGCGGGTGCTGTGCGCGCTTTCCGGAGGCGTCGACTCGGCGGTCGCGGCGCTGCTCGTCCACAAGGCGGTCGGCGACCAGCTCACGTGCGTGTTCGTCGACCACGGGCTGCTGCGGAAGGACGAGGCGACGCAGGTCGTCGAGACATTCGGCGAGGGGTTCGGGATCCCGCTCGTGCACGTCGAGGCGCAGGAGCGGTTCCTCGAGCTGCTCGCCGGCGTCGAGGAGCCGGAGGCGAAGCGAAAGATCATCGGCCGCGAGTTCATCCGCGTGTTCGAGGACGAGGCGCGGAAGCTCGGCAACGTCCGCTGGCTCGTGCAGGGGACGCTGTACAGCGACGTGATCGAGTCCGGCGGGACGGAGGGGGTCGCCGCGACGATCAAGTCGCATCACAACGTGGGTGGGCTGCCGGACGACATGCAGATGAAGCTCGTCGAGCCGCTGCGGCTGCTCTTCAAGGACGAGGTGCGGCGCGTCGGCGAGGAGCTCGGGATGCCGGAGCGGATGGTCTGGCGCCAGCCCTTCCCGGGGCCGGGTCTCGCGATCCGGATCATCGGCGACGTCACGGCGGAGCGGCTCGAGATCCTCCGCGAGGCGGACGCGATCCTCCAGGAGGAGGTGCGGCGCGCCGGGATGTATCGCGACCTCTGGCAGTCGTTCGCCGTGCTGCCCGCGATCCGCTCGGTGGGTGTGCAGGGCGACGAGCGGACGTACGGCTACCCGGTCGTGATCCGCGCCGTCACCAGCGACGACGCGATGACGGCGGACTGGGCGCGGCTCCCGTACGACCTGATCGAGACGATCTCGAGCCGGATCGTCAACGAGATCGTCGGCGTGAACCGCGTCGTCCTCGACGTGACGTCGAAGCCGCCCGCGACGATCGAGTGGGAGTAGGCCGGCGGCGTTCATGAGCGCCGCTCGTCGTGGACGACGATCTGCGCCCGGACGACGCCACGCCTCCGCGGCCCGTCGCCGCTGTACGGGATCAGCTTGGCAACCGGTCGGCCCGCGTGCGCGATCACGATCTCCTCGCCGTGACGCACGCGCCGGAGCAGGTGGCTGAAGAGGTCCCGCGCCTCCCGCGTGTTGTATTCGACCAGCTCATCGGTGTGGCGTGGCGTGGCGTCGCCACCTGGCGTGGCGTGGCGTCGCCACCATCGGATTCGGCTCCACATGCGGTAATCGTCGTGGCCAAGGTGTGACGCGTGGGTCGCAACTTCGCAACGTGTGAGAATCGTGACGCTGTGGCGCTTCGACTCGACCACGTTGTGATCGCCGTGTCCGACTACGAGCGCTCGAACGCGTTCTACCGCGACGTGCTCGGCGCTGAGGTGGTCGCGCTCGAATACGGACGCGTTGCCTACCGGCTTGCGGACGGCCAGCAGTTGAACGTCCACGGCCCCGGGGCGACTCCGAACCCGCGCGCGCAGGACCCCGTGCGGCCCGGGAACAGCGACCTCTGCTTCGTCTGGGACGGGACCCCGGACGAGGCACGTGCGCACCTCGAACGGCTCGGCGTCCCGATCGAGCTCGGCCCGACGCCCCGCCAGGGCGGTCGCGGCGGGGGAACGAGCCTGTACTTCCGCGACCCGGACGGCTCGCTTCTCGAGCTGCTGGCCTACGACGACTAGCCCGGTGGACCTCGTCGACCGGCTCGCACGCGCCCGCATCGGCGCGACGCACAACCAGTACGCACGCTCCGAGCTCCGGCGCGAGCGGCTCCGCGCGTACCTCGGCGCCCGTGTCGAGGCGCGCGTCGTCCTCGTCGGCGAAGCCGCCGGCTACCGCGGTGCGCGCGTCAGCGGCATCCCGTTCACGTCGGAGCGGCAGCTCACCGGCGCGGGCCCGGCGGAGGCGTCGGCGACGATCGTCCACCGCGTCCTCGCGGAGCTCGGGATCGAGGACGACGTTCTCCTGTGGAACGTCGTCCCGACCCACCCCGGAACCGAGACGACGAACCGCCGTCCGACCCGATCGGAGATCGAAGCGGCAAGTCCGTTCCTTCGCGAGGTCACGGGCAACCGCACCGCGATCGCCGTCGGTCGCATCGCCGCCGCCGCCCTCGGCGACGCGCCGTGCGTTCGCCACCCGTCGCACGGGGGCGCCGTCGCCTTCGCGCGAGGCCTCGAACGTACACTCGGCGCGTGAGCGTCGAGACGGCCCCCGGCGTCAAGCGCAACGCATTCCTCCTCGCGGCCGCGCTCGTCTGCAACTCCGGCATGTTCCAGCTCGCCGCGGCGCTGTCCTCGCTCACGCTCGTCGCCGTCACCGGCATCACCGGGATCCTCGGCCTCGGCCCCGCGATCTTCCTCACCGCGGGCGGGCTCGCCGTCGCGCCGGCGGGCCGCCTCATGGACCGGGTCGGACGCATGCCGGTGATCCGCGGCGGCTTCGTCGGCGGTGGGATCGGCTGCGGCGTGATCGCGGGCGGCTGCGCGCTCTCGTCCGCGACCATCGTCTCGGTCGGCCTCGCGCTCGTCGGCGCGTCCGGCGCGATCGTCCAGCTGTCGCGCGCCGCAGCGGCCGAGATGTTCCCGGAGCGGCACCGGGCGCGCGGCATGTCCTTCGTCCTCTTCGGCGCCGTGTCGGGCGCGATCTGGGGCCCGATCCTCTTCGGCCCGCTGTTCGCCGGCCGCGCGCCGACCGCGCACGGGCTCGTCGCGCCGTGGCTCCTCGGGATCCCGTTCATGGTCGCCGGGTTCCTCGTCGCCGGGCGCGTCCACCCGGACCCGAAGGAGATCTCCGCGAGCTATCCGAGCGAGCACGACGACTCGGTGCCGCCCGAGCCTCTCGGACGGATCATCCGCCGCCCCGGCGTCCTGCCGGCGATGGTCGCGGCGGTCGCGAGCTTCGCCGTCATGGCGAGCGTCATGAACCTCGCCGGCTACGTCGCGATCGGCCGCGGGCACCACGAGGGCGACGTCTTCACGATGATCAGCGTCCACATCGTCGGGATGTACGGCCTCGTCCTCGTCGTCGGCGACCTGATCGACCGCTTCGGCCGCCGCCGGGCCCTCGTGACAGGGCTCGCGGTGATGACGCTCTCGAACCTCGCCCTCGTCTGGCTCGGCGGCGTCGGCGGGATGAGCCTCGCGCTGCTCGGGCTCGGCCTCGGCTGGAACCTGTCCTACGTCGGCGCCACGACCGAGCTCGTGACCCTCGCGAGCCCGTCCGAGCGTGGGAAGCTGATCGGGTTCTCCGACCTCGTCGCGAGCCTCGCGGCGGCGGTCCTCGCCCTCCTCGGAGGCCTCGTCTACACGGGCGGCGGTGCCGCGGCCCTGGCCGTCTCGGCGGCCGCCCTGGCCGCGATGCCCGCCCTCTGGCTCGCCGCGAAGCGCCCGGCCCCGCCGGTCGCGCTTTCCCCGGCCGAATAGCGGAGTTTCGCTACAATCCCGCCCCGGCGGACGGAGGGTCCGCCGCTTCCTGTCTATGAAGACTTACAGCGCCAAGCCCGGAGAGATCACGCGCGAGTGGTACGTCGTCGACGCCGACGGCCAGACCCTCGGCCGGCTCGCGACGACGATCGCCGACACGCTGCGCGGCAAGCGCAAGCCGCAGTACACGCCGCACGTGGACACCGGCGACTTCGTCATCGTCGTCAACGCCGAGAAGATCCGGGTCACGGGCTCGAAGCTCGACCAGAAGATGTACTACCGGCACTCCGGCTACCCCGGCGGGCTCAAGAGCCGGACGCTGCGCGAGCAGCTCGAGCGGCGCCCGACCGAGGTTATCCGCAGCGCGGTCCGCGGGATGCTCCCGAAGAACCGGCTCGCGCGGCAGCAGCTGACGAAGCTGAAGGTCTACGCGGGGCCCGAGCATCCGCACGCCCCGCAGAACCCGCGTCCCCTGAACTTGGAGCAGTGAGTTGAGCCAGATCGCCCAGTACCGCGGCACCGGCAAGCGCAAGACCTCCGTTGCCCGCGTCATCCTCCGTCCCGGCGACGGCGGGACGTGGATCAACGGCCGCACGATCGAGGAGTACTTCCCCCGCGCGACGCACCGCACGCTCGCGACCGCGCCGCTCCGCACCGCGGGGCTCGAGGGGACGTACGACCTTCGCGTCCGCGTCCACGGCGGCGGGCTCTCGGGCCAGGCCGGCGCGGTCCGGCACGGCATCGCGCGCGCGCTCGTCGAGGCGAACCCCGAGCTGCGGGTGCCGCTCAAGCGGGAAGGCTTCCTGACGCGCGACGCGCGCCAGGTCGAGCGCAAGAAGGCGGGTCTGCACAAGGCGCGCAAGGCGCCGCAGTTCTCGAAGCGCTGACGCGCTCGCTCTCAGCTCGCCCGGCAGCCATGGCCAGGCAGTACTTCGGAACAGACGGCGTTCGCGGCGTCGTCGGGGACTTCCTCACGACCGACCTCGTCGAGCGCCTCGGCAAGGCGTCCGCGATCTGGTCGGGCGGCGGCAAGGTCTTCATCGGCCGCGACACGCGCGGCTCGGGCCCCGAGCTCGAGGAGGCGTTCGCGCGCGGCGTCGCGTCGGCGGGCGGCGCCGCGGTGCTCGCCGGCGTCGTCCCGACGCCTGCCGTCGCGCTGCTCCGCCTCGATCTCGGCGTCGTCATCTCCGCCTCGCACAACCCGCCGGAGTACAACGGCGTGAAGTTCTTCGACCGCGAAGGACGGAAGCTCACCGACGCGGCGGAGGAGGAGATCGAGGCACTGCTCGACGCGCCCGCGCACGGCGGCGGCGAGGTCGACCGCGTCGGCGTCGCCGTCGAGAGCTACCTCGAGCACGTGCTCGAGCGCTTCGGTCCCGACCTGAGCGGCCTGCGCATCGCGGTCGACTGCGCGAACGGCGCGTACTCCGGCATCGCGCCTGACGCGTTCGCCACGCTCGGCGCACACGTCGAGTCGATCGGCGACGACCCGGACGGAACGAACATCAACGTCGGCTGCGGGGCGACCGACCTCGCCGCGTTGAGCAGATTCGTCGTCGAGGGCGGCTTCGATCTCGGCGTCGCGTTCGACGGCGACGGCGACCGGATGCTCGCGGTCGACGAGAACGGCGCGACGATCGACGGCGACCAGATCGTCGCGGTCCTCGCGCTCGACCGCGACGTCGACGTCGTCGCCGTCACGACGATGACGAACATCGGCTTCCACCGCCTGATGGAGGAGCACGGCGTCCGCGTCGTCACGACGGACGTCGGCGACCGCTACGTCCTCGAGGCGCTGCGCCGCGAGGGCGGCGTCCTCGGCGGCGAGCAGTCGGGCCACATCATCTACCTCGACGGCCACGTCACCGGCGACGGACTCGTCGCCGCGCTGCTCCTCTGCGGCGCGCTGAAGGGCCGCCGCCTCTCCGAGGCCGCGGCCGCGATGCGGGTCTTCCCGCAGGTGAAGCAGAACATCCCGCGCGCCGGCCGGGGGCCGCTCGCGCAGGCGCTCGTCGACGAGGTCGCCGCGATCAACGAGGAGCTGCAGGGCCGCGGCCGCGTGCTCGTGCGCCCCTCCGGCACGGAGCCGGTCGTGCGCGTGCTCGCCGAGGCCGAGTGGCCGGAAGTGGCCGAAGGCCTCTGTGCTAGGATCGCCGCGCTTGTGAAGCAAGAGCTCGGCTGACCGTCCTGCGCCGCTGCGGGCCGGTCGAGTGGCCGGGCTCGACGTGTTTCCAGGACGCTGACACATGTGCGGGATCATCGGATACGTCGGGACGCGCGAGGCCAAGCCGCTGCTGCTGCAGGGGCTGAAGCGCCTCGAGTACCGCGGCTACGACTCCGCGGGCATCGCGCTGCGCGAGGACGCGAGCCTCGACTACGTCCGCGCCGTCGGCAACCTCCAGAACCTCGTCGACGCCGCCGGCCCGAACGGCTCCGAATCGCACCACGGCCTCGGCCACACGCGCTGGGCGACGCACGGCGGCGTCACCGAGCAGAACGCGCACCCGCTGACGGGCTGCGACGCCGACGAGATCGCGATCGTCCTCAACGGGATCGTCGAGAACTACCGCGAGCTGAGGGACGAGCTCGTCGCGCAGGGTCACACGTTCAGCTCCGAGACCGACGCCGAGGTGGTCGTGCACCTGCTCGAGCGCGAGTACGACGGCGACCTCGCGCAGGCGCTGATCCGCGTCTACCCGCTGCTCGAGGGCCACTTCTCGATCGTCGCGATCCATCATGCGCACCCCGACCTGCTCGTCGGCGTCCGCAACCAGACGCCGCTCGTCGTCGGCGTCGGCGACGGCGAGATGTTCATCGCGTCGTCGATCGCCGCGTTCCTCAGCGAGACGCGCAACGTCCACTTCCCGGACGACGGCGAGATCGTCGAGATCACGCCGGCAGGCGCGCGCTTCTTCGCCGGCGGCGTCGAGGTCGAGCGCGTCGCCGAGCGGATCGACTGGGACGAGGAGGTCGCGGTCAAGGGCGGCTACGAGACCTTCATGCTGAAGGAGATCTACGAGCAGCCGGAGGCCGTGCGCGAGACGATCGGCGACCGCGTCCGCGGCCACCAGCTCGTGCTCGAGGCGCTCGGGATGACGGAGGTCGAGCTTCAGAACCTCCGCCGCGTCGTCGTCGTCGCGTGCGGCACCGCATACCACGCCGGCGTCGTCGGCCGGTACGTGATCGAGGAGTGGGCGCGCGTCCCGGTCGAGCCGGACATCGCGAGCGAGTGGATCTACCGCAACCCTGTCCTCTCGAAGGACACGCTCGTGATCGGCATCTCGCAGTCCGGCGAGACGCGCGACACGGTGAACGCGATGAAGCTCGCGCGCGAGCGCGGTGCGCGGACGCTCGCGATCACGAACCTGATGGGGACGCAGATCACGCGCGAGGCGGAATCGACGATCTTCACGCGCTGCGGCCTCGAGATCGGCGTCGCCGCGTCGAAGACGTTCACCGCGCAGGTCGCGCTCCTCTACCTGATCGCGCTGAAGATGGCGCAGGTCCGGAAGACGCTGCCGCCGGACGAGATCGAGTTCATCCTCGACCAGGTGCACGAGCTGCCGGACAAGATCGCGTCGTTCCTCGACGCGAGCCATCCGATCGACGAGATCGCGCAGCGCTTCTACGACCGGCCGTTCTTCCTCTACCTCGGCCGCCACATCGGCCTGCCGGTCGCGCTCGAGGGCGCGCTGAAGCTGAAGGAGATCTCGTACATCCCGACCGACGCGTACTCCGCCGGCGAGATGAAGCACGGGCCGATCGCCCTGCTCGACGAGGGGACGCCGGTCGTCGTCGTCGCGACCGACCAGAAGCTGATCTACGACAAGGTCGTCTCGAACATCCAGGAGACGCGGGCACGCGGCGCGCACGTGATCGCGATCGCGACCGACGGGAACGAGGACATCCAGCACCACGCGGACGACGTGATCTACATCCCGCGCACCCCTGCGTTCCTGCAGGCCGCGCTCGCCGTCGTCCCGCTCCAGCTGCTCGCGTACCGGATCGCGCGCCTGCGCGGCCTGAACGTCGACCAGCCGCGGAACCTCGCGAAGACCGTCACGGTCGAGTGATCCTCGGCGAGGACACCGTCGCCGAGACGCGGGCCTTCAACGACGAGCTCGAGCGCCGGCAGGCGACGCTGGCGCCGATCGAGAGGGTGCCTGCCGCGCAGACGCGCGCTGCCGACCGCGCGGGGGACGGGCTCTTCCCGGCGCCGGTGATGCTGCCGCAGGCGCGGTGGCTCGACATCCCGTCGCGCGCCGGCGGGATCCGGCTCCGCGTCGTCGCGCCGAAAGAGGCCGAGCCGGTCGGCGCGTATCTCCACATCCACGGCGGCGGCTGGGTGCTCGGCGCCGCCGACAACCAGGATCCGCTCCTCGAGGCGGTCGCCGAGCACGGCGGGCTCACCGCCGTCAGCGTCGAATACCGGCTCGCGCCGGAGCATCTCTACCCGGCGGCGCACGACGACTGCGAGGATGCGGCGCTCTGGCTCCTCGAGCACGGAGCCGACGCGCTCGGCGTGCCCGCGCGGTTCACGATCGGCGGCGAGTCGGCCGGCGCGCACCTCTCCGTCACGACGCTGCTCCGGCTGCGCGACCGCCACGGGATCACCGGCGCGTTCGGCGGCGCGAATCTCGTCTACGGCGCGTTCGACCTCAGCGGCACGCCGAGCTCGCGCAACTTCGAGCGGCTGCTCGTGCTCAGCAGGAGCTCGATGGCGTGGTTCACCGACACGTACTACGACGGCCGCGACGCCGAGGCGCTGCGCGAGCCCGACATCTCGCCGCTCTTCGCCGACCTGCGCGACCTGCCGCCGGCGCTCTTCACGGTCGGCACCGCGGACGCGCTGCTCGACGACTCGCTGTTCATGGCCGCGCGCTGGGACGCCGCCGGCAACGACGCCGACCTGCGCGTGTACGTCGAGGGCTGCCACGTCTTCAACGCGTTCGAGCTCGCGATCGCCGAGACGGCCAACGTCTCTCAGATCGGGTTCCTCCGCGGTGCGGCCGCGTGAGCACCGTGCTCGGGCTCGAGACCGTCGACGAGACGCGCGCGCTGAACGCCGAGATCGAGGCGAAGCAGTCGGCGATGCCGCCGCGCGAGACCGTCGACCCGGTCGAGCTCCGCGGGCAGCGCCGCGCCGGGACGACGGTGTTCCCGCAGACGGTGTTCTCGCCGGACGCGCGCTGGCTCGAGATCCCGTCGCGCGCAGGGACGCTGCGGCTTCGCGTGATCGCGCCGAAGGGCGAGCCGCGCGGCGCGTACCTCCACCTCCACGGCGGCGGCTGGGTGATCGGCGCCGCGGACGAGTCGGACGTCGGCCTGCAGGCGATCGCGGACGAGGCGGGCCTCGCCGCCGTCAGCGTCGAGTACCGGCTCGCGCCCGAGGATCCGTACCCGGCGGCGCAGGACGACTGCGAGGACGCGGCGCTCTGGCTGCTCGAGCACGCGCCGTCGGAGCTCGGCGTGCCGGCGCGCTACGCGATCGGCGGCGAGTCGGCGGGCGCGCACCTCTCGGCGGCGACGCTGCTCCGCCTCCGCGACCGGCACGGGATCACCGGCGCGTTCGCCGGCGCGAACCTCGTCTTCGGCGTCTACGACCTCTCGGGGACGCCGAGCTGCCGCCGCTTCGGCGACCGCCCGCTCGTGCTCACGAGCGCGACGATGGCGTGGTTCGCGGAGTGCTACGTCCCCGGCGTCGGGCTCGAGGCGATGCGCGACCCGGACATCTCGCCGCTCTACGCCGACCTCCGCGACCTGCCGCCCGCGCTCTTCACCGTCGGCACCGCGGATGCGCTCCTCGACGACACGCTCTTCATGGCCGCGCGCTGGCGCGCGGCCGGCAACGACGCCGACCTGCGCGTGTACGCCGAGGGCTGCCACGGCTTCAACGCGTTCCCCACGGCGGTCGGCGGGCTCGCGAACGCTGCACAGCTCGCGTTCCTGCGCGATGCTGTGGCGTAATGCGCGTCTCCGCAAAGGTCGACTACGCGCTCCGCGCGCTCCTCGAGCTCGCCGCCGCCCCGCCGCCGGGCCAGGTGAGCGCGGAGCGGCTCGCGTCGGCGCAGGCGATCCCGCCGAAGTTCCTCGAGAACATCCTGCTCGAGCTGCGGCGCGGCGAGATCGTGATCAGCCAGCGCGGGGTGGACGGCGGCTACCGGCTCGCGCGGCCCGCGGGCGAGATCAGCGTCGCGGACGTGATCCGCGCGCTCGAGGGCCCGATCGCGAGCGTGCGCGGCGTGCGCCCGGAGGAGCTCGAGTACACCGGCAACGCGCGCAGCCTCCAGCCGCTCTGGATCGAGCTCCGCGCCAGCATGCGCGACGTCCTCGAGGGGACGACGCTCGCGGATCTCCTCGGGCCGCCTCAGACGAGGTAGTCGAGGACCGGGTAGGCGGCGCGCGCGTCGATGCAGTCGGCGGCGTAGAGCGCGACGCCGAGGTCGCCGGTGAAGAGCGAGTAGCGCCCGTGCCCACGCCGGCCGACCTGTTCGAGCGCGTGCATCGCGAACCGCCGCGCGCGGTCGAGCCACAGCTCGTCGCCGGTGCGCTCGAACATGCGAAGGAACGCGTAGCCGTTGCCGGCCGTGCCGTGGCAGATGCACGGGCCCTTCTCCATCCCCGGCGGGCCGGCGTGCCAGACGAGCTCCGCGCCCATCCGCGCGAGCTCCTCGTCGAGGTAGCCGGACGCGTGGATCACGACGCCCGGCGCGCCGTTGCACCACTGGAGCCAGAGCGAGCCGTCGCTCGCCGGCCAGTTCGCGAAGCCGTCCTCGACGACCGCCTCGCGCGCGAGGACCGCCGCCGCGAGATCGTCGCCGCCGCCGAGCGCGAGCATGTTCCCGACGAGCCCGTGAGGCGGGCTGAGCGAGCGGCGGTCGGCGCCGAAGAGCCGGTTCGTCCACATCCCGTCCGGGCCGCGCGCTGCGCGGAGCGCGGCGGCGCTCTCCTCCCACGCGTCGTGCTCGTCGATCGCGCGCGCCACGAGCATCGTGCCCGCGACGCCCCACATCACCTCGACCGCCTCGCTGTCGGCGTTCTCGCGGATGCGCGCGAGCAGGTCGTCGCGGAGGTCGCGCCGGCCGAGCAGCCACGCGACGAGGAGCGGCCCCGTCTCGCCGACGAAGAGCGAGGCCTCCTTCCGCGACGGCAGCTCCCACCCGCGGATGAAGTCCGGTTCCGCGCGCCATGCCTCGAGCGCCCGCACAGCCACGTCGGCGAGGTCGAGCCGCGACTCCGCGT
>Ga0335070_10009997_pt1 | contig 11092 bp, 12 predicted proteins | sample Lox_Sample_13_FD_206722 | JGI IMG/M metagenome (GOLD analysis project Ga0335070, IMG submission 206722) | Soil microbial communities from Loxahatchee National Wildlife Refuge, Florida, United States - Lox_Sample_1.3 | ecosystem: Environmental > Terrestrial > Soil > Wetlands | place: USA... | reverse complement strand
CACCTACAAAAGGTGGAAGAGGAGGACCAAAGAACCTTTCTTTCCCGAAACTCAAGTGGTTCTTAGCATACTCCTTCATCTTCTTCCTCTGCTCCGCGATTATCTTCCTTTGTTCCTCAAGCAGAGCCTTGCCGCTTGATGTTAGCTCATACCGTTTCATTCCACTTTGTCCAGCCGGCAACTCTTTGATATGACCGTTATCCTGTAGCCAAGCCAAAAGCGGATAAATCGAGCCTGGACTCGGCTTCCATCGACCGTGCGTCTTGCTTTCTATCTCGTTTATTATTTCAGAACCTGACATGGACTTTTCACCGAGGCATTCAAGAACCTGATAGCGTACAAACCCCTTCGGCACCATGGCAGTATGTTGCATCCAATGTTTTCTACGTGCAAACATGTTTTATCACTGTTGATATCGCCGTTGATATCAATAGTGATATTTAAAGCTTTCTACGACCAAAAAATATTTTTCACATCCCCTAATCAATCACTGTACCCACACGCTTACCCTCAACAGCCATCAAAACATTCTCAGGCTTAAACCCGTTGACCACAACAACCCTAAGCCGGTTGCGACTCAGGATTTTAACCGCTTCCGGATCAATAACCTGATGAATCCCAGCCTTATGCTTGCCTTCGAAGAACACAGCAGACAAGTCGTTAAAGCTCAAACGATCCAACTTAACAGCGTCTGCATGTTTTCTAGGGTCTTTATCGTAAACCCCGTCTTGATCGGTAGCTTTGACCAGCAAATCTGCATTTGCTTGTTCAGCGATCAACGCTGCCACCGCATCCGTGGTCATGCCAGGTCTTAAACCACCCATAACCGCGACTTTTCCTCCGCGCAGGTGTTTGACTGCATCCTCAACCGCCAATGGGACGTTCCTGCAGCCTAAATCTCCAAGTTTTTCCAAAAACAGTTGAGCAAAAATTCTTGAAACCGAAATGGCAATCTCGTCCTGAACCTTTTCTCCCAGTCCCAACTCTTTTGCGGCTTTTATGAATTCTCTTGCATAAACGCCGCCGCCCACGACAACCGCTACAGCGTGCCCTTGAGTCTTCAGCTTCTTCAACAACTCTGCGTACTCATTAATCAGGGTTGCGTTGATGGGAGAAGCGACAACCGAACCTCCTATCCGCAGCACGACCCGCACTACACATCACCCTTCAAAGTATACTATACGAGCTTTTCAAGTTAAAACGCTTTAGAAAAACTTGCCTAAACCTTCCTGCGCCTTTTGACTATGCGCTCGCATGCTTATGGTTTCCGCAAAACTTATCCGCAGCCCATCCACAGCCGCAACCGTTGCAACCCCAGTTTTCTCTTCAATCAGCTTCGCCTCTTTCGCAGGACCCTGAAAAATCATCTGCATACCCAGATGCGTCAAAACGGCTCGTTCAGGAGCAGTTTCTTCGATTATTCTTATAGCGTCGTTCGTTGTCATGTGTCCCTTCCACGGTTTACCAGCAGGTCGCATGACGCAAAGTATGAGAAGCCTAACGCCTCTATATGGTTTGCTTATGCCTTCAAAATATTCCGTGTCGCTCGTGTAGGCAAAGCTGCCAAAACCCTTGGTTTCAAACCTAAAGCCCACAGCGTCTGGATCAGTGTGCTTAGCCTCAGTCACAGAAATGTTCACGTTGCCCACTTCGATTTTCGTGTTAGGCACCGCTTCAAACGTTTGCAGTGGCATCTGCTGATGATACTTTGAGATTGAAGGTTCGCAGACACTGTTTCCCTTCAAGACGCTCTTCGCAGCAACTAACACTCCTTGCTTACGAGTCATCCCACGCGTCATAGCTTCGATAAACACTTCAGCATCTGTATAATGGTCTGGATGACTGTGCGAAACCAGAATGGCGTTAACTTTCTGCGGGTCCAAACCTTCCTCTATAGAATGCACTAACGCTCCTGGTCCAGGGTCCAGATGAAGGTTTAGGCTTTCGCTTAGCACGCGGATTCCTGCCGTGCGTCTTTTCTGCGTTATCGTGGCGAACCTGCCGCCGCCTGTCCCGAGAAAGATTATTTCAAATTCGGCGTTCATACACAATAGTTATAGTAGCAGGGCGAAATTTTTGTCTTATGCCCCCTTTTACTCAAGTTTTTTTACAAACATTTTTTAGCATTGTCCGAGAAGAATTAGACCGAAGAGCACTATGTTGCAAATCAAACCCGTGAATGAAGGTAATTTCAAAGACATCCCTAGCCTCTGCAGGCAATGTCTTTACTGGCAGACAAGCGGCGATCATGGTGAAAAAATGATTAAGCCTGACAACGAGAAACAGAAACGCGAATGGCTCAGCAAAGTGAAGAAGGAGTTTGGAAACTGCATCGGAATTGCCTATCAAAATGGTACTCCAAAAGGTTTTGTTCAATATGCACCGGCAAGATTCTTCCCGCGAGTCATGGAATACGCTTCAGGACAGCCTAGTGAAGACGCTGTCTTTCTCACATGCCTATATATTACAGACAAGGAAGCACGCGGAAAGGGGTTGGGTACTCTCATGCTTGAGGATTTGGTGGTTGAATTAGGGAAAAGAGGAGCCAAAGCTATAGAGACGTATGCGAGAAGAAGCTCTGAGAATAACCCTTCAGGTCCGTTAAGGTTTTATTTGAAGAATGGTTTTAAAGTGGATAACGAGAAGGACGATTTTCCGCTTGCGCGCCTAGAATTGTGAAAGCAGGATTATTTTACGAATTTCATCGGGTTTCTCTTGAACCTCTTCTTGCATTGCAGACAGCAGAAGTAGTAGGTTTCTCCGTCATGGGTAATCTTGAATTTGGCAGTGTTCTCGTCGAGAACTATTCCGCAAACTGGATCGGTAGGCATTATTCTGCTCTTAACCTCGTGTGATGGTGAATGTATAGGAGTATGGTTCTGCTTATTATGATTAGCGGTAAAAAGTTTCAAGATGATAAAAAAAGAAAAAAGGATTGTTAACTAAGGATAGATGTTAGCTTGTGAGCTTAATATCTCCTTGTGTTTCTGCGTTTAGAATAACATTCTCGGCAGTATACGGGTCTTGTTCCGTCTGGTTTAAAAGGAACTTCGCATTCCTTTCCACATTCGGCACAAACTGCCTTATGCATCTCTCTATCGGCCATTTTCTATTTCAACTCCTTCTACTATTTAGTGCAAAAACGTTTTTTGCACGTTTCAGCATAACTCACTACGTAGTATTAAAGTTATTCGTGTAGAAATGTGGTTTTCTTGGTTTTTTGTGGCAAGACTTAAGTATGACGTATGTCATAAAAGTGAATTGTGACATATCATCTCTCCTCGACAACATAAAAACAGGAGGAAAACAAAATGCAGAAGGATAAGCTTTACACTGTTGACCTGACGAAAGTAAGGGGAAATGGGAAAATTAACTGCCCAAAATGCGGAGTTGAAATCTCTCCTGACGATACGACAGAAGACAAGTATACCATTCTTGAACCTGTTGTTAATGAAGACTGTCTGGAGAAAATTGTTCTGCAATGTAAAAAATGTGGAAGCAAGATCAGTCTAGTCGGGTTTAATACGTTAAGCCAACAATCAAACGCATAAGACTAAACAATACTATGATAAAGCCGCAGAGAAACAACTCACCACCCTTAATGAAATTTTAAGGCATGGTGTTGATACCAAACCCGCCAAAACACGACCAATACTTTCTCAGAAGCCTCTTCAACTCATCCACTGTCTTCTCAACAATCCTACGACATTGCGGCGGCTCTTCAGGCAATGGATACGCGTCTTGCAGCATAATTTCTTTCAAGCCAACCATTCCAGCCGCAAGAGCATACCAGCAGGGGGGCAAAACCTTCGGGTTGTATCCACTGCCTATCAAGATAACGACTTTTCCATCACAAACACGCTCAGCCGTCTCCCTAATAATGCTGGACAAATCAAAGAAGCCTTTCACAGTCAAACCTAGATTGCCAAGCATGTCTGCAAAATGCGAATCGCTCCCACCGTTTGCGATGATGATTTCAGGTTTAAACTCTTCAGCTAAAGGAACAAAAACCTCGTTCAAAACATAAAGATACGTGCTATCGCCTGTTCTAGGCGGCAAAGGAACGTTAACATTGAAACCTTCTCCTTCACCCTCTCCAATCTGGTGCACGAACCCTGTGCCAGGATAAATCGTGCTGGGATCTTGATGCAATGAAATGTACAGCACGCTTGGGTCTCGATAGTAGATGTCGCTCGTACCGTTCCCGAAGTGAACGTCATAATCCAAGACCAGAAAACGCTTTAAACCAAACTTGGCTCTCAAAGATTCGATTAAAACTGCTACGTCGTTGAAGATGCAGAAGCCGCCGCCGTAGTTTCTTCCAGCATGATGATACCCACCGCCTACGGCTATGGCACGGTACGCCCTACGTTCTGCAACTGCTTTGCCGCATTCAACTGCACTGCCCACGACAAGCAGAGCAGCTTCAAGAATACTCCGTGAAACAGGTGTCTCAAAATCATACGGTTTACCTTCCTCGGCTAGATGAAAAATCAAATCCACATACTTCTCATCATGAACACGCAACAAATCCATCTTGGAAGAAGGCTGAGGCGTAACACGAACAAGGTTGGGCAAATCGAGCAAGCCTTGATCTTCAAAAAACTTCATGGCATTCGAAAACCTATCACCTCTAAATGGGTGACCTTCACCAAGGTCATACTGCTTCATTTTCTCATGAAAAGCCAAGATTATTTTTTCAGGTGACAAAGCGCGTTCTCAACTAAGCATAGGCAAGAACATGCTATATAAAACTGAACATGGCTGGAAGCTGGTTAAAAAGAAAGAAAGGGAAGAAAGGTTTCTGTTGTTACGTTTCTTGTTTCTGTTCGTCTTCAGCTTCTGTTTCTTTTGTTTCTGAGTCTTCAGTGCGGATTTCAACAGGTTCTATGGGGGGTTCTGGCAACTTCTTTTCGATGGTTGGAGTTTCGATGATTTCAACTTCTGTCTTCGAGACTATGTTTTCTGGCGGCTGTGGCTCTGTCTCTTGTTGGATTAGAATGTTGCCGCTTGAGAGTTGATCGACTGCTTCTTTTACTCCGTTGAGCTCTAATCTTGAGTTTTCAAGTCCTATTGAAAGAAGGTCTACTTGGCGCTGGTACACTTCTTCATCTACTTCGCCGGTTACGTGTTGAATTTCAAAGTTTGCCAGCAACATCTCCAAAGTTTTGATTTGGTCTTCAAGCTCCATCACTTTTGTTCTCATTTTTTCCTGCAAAGCCTGCTGTTGTCTTTCAATTTCCGTGATTGCCTCGTCTATTTCCTTGTTGAAAGAGTCGTACGTAGACTGCGAAATTCTGCCGGAAGTCAACAAATTGTCTAAGGCTTGCTTCTTTTTCTTCGCTACCTCAAATTCTTCGCCTAATCTCCGAAAGGAATGTTTCCACGAAATCAATTTAAACACCGTGCCATTTTGTACGGGAAAAGGAGCAAATAACGTTTATTAACATACACATATATCGCTGGCTGTTAAAAACGTCTTGTTAGAGTTCGAACCGAAGAAGAAAACTTTCAAAAACGCTGCAAGCCAACAGCGGTCTATAGCATAAAAAATACAACATCTTCACGCAACAATCAAAGACACAGAAACTGTTGCACGTTTTTTCCATCGATTGTCCATCGGCTTCAAGTTTATACTTTTCGCCTTCTGTTTCTACTTCTTATTCTGAATTAGAATAAAGTTTAAATATTTATATCCAACATAAAATGGAACAATGTGAATAAACATGACTGCCTTGACAATAATCGTTGGCGGTGAAAGGTTGGAAGGAAAAATTCTGAAAAAAATGCACGAAAGAATAATCAAAAACTTCATGGACATCATCGTCATGGCTGAACTACGTGACGGTCCCCTAAGCGGCTACGATGTAATCTCATTCATCCACAACAAATTTCACCTTCTCGTAAGCTCAGGCACCGTCTACTCACTCCTGTACTCGCTCGAAAGAAACGGTTTAATCGAAGGAACTTGGAACGAGAGAAAACGAGTCTACAAACTCACCGACAAAGGCATAAAAACGATGGAAACGATAATGGGCGCCAATGACAAGATCAAAAACTTCATAACGGGTCTCCTGAAAGTCCAAGCCATCGCCTAAACCCTTTTTTAATTAGTTAATGAATCGAAACGCTAAAAAACATCTTCAATAATCTTCTAGAAGCGAAAACATAAGCAGAGGGCCCGTAGCTCAGTCAGGACTAGAGCACCGGACTTTTAAGCGAAAAAAAGCTTTGCGAAGAAATCCGGGGGTCCCGGGTTCAAACTTGGAAGGTTCGTGCCTTCTAGGGAACAATTCCCGGCGGGCCCGCCAAAAATCATGTTGTTTTGGAAAAAGTTGGAGGGGGGGTGACGGAAGCCTTCTCCTTCTCCTCTTCGGTTATGCCAGTATGATGTTGAATGTTTATTAAACGGTTGCTGTGCGCATAGGTATATGTCGTTTTTGAAAATATGTTATTTTCTGACCTCATTTCGGGTTTGGAAACGTTGCTTTTAGGCTTCTCTGAAGCTTCTTGTTACGTGAGGAGGAAGTGAGAAGAAGATGTTTCAGGACACCATCGCCGATGCTGTGATGATGCTTGTGGTGATTTTCTGGGTCATGTTAGCCGCCATCATAGTCTGGGGCGTGTTCTGGGCGCGCAGCAAAAAGAAGCAGCTGAGCTAGAATAAGCGTTTCAACGTATTATTGGCGCTACGAAAAACATAAATTCAGTCACGTTATTCTAGAGGTTTCGGTCGGGCGGTAGCTCAGCCTGGTAGAGCTTCCGAGTCTACTAGCGTGTCTAGTAGACGGAGACGCTGTAGACGCCTGCCTTTGGTGGGTGTCGCTCAGCCTACTGGGCGTACAATGCAGAAACCGGAGCGTCGCAGGTCCAAATCCTGCCCGCCCGACCAAAGCTGTTCTAAATAGAATCGAATGGATTTGACCTATTTCAAGTAGGTTGTCAAAGTCCTGTTCTTTTCTCATTTGGAGAATTTGCCGAAACTTCGAGTTTCGCCTTATCGTTCAAATCTTCCGTTTGATACATGAAAAAGCTGCTTACCGGATTTTCAGACTAAAAACATCAAAAGGAATATCGTGATCCCAGTTGAAAGCCCAAAGACCATGGAAGAAGCCCCTCGGCGTAGGTTACCCATCCGTATGTCTGCAGGAGCGCCATAAACAAATATTGACATTGAAATGGCCGCTGTGGCTCCCCATGAAAAAGCCCAGAACAGTGGAGACAGTCCTCCGCCAAGACCTCTCACGAGCTCAAAATAGAAGCCAATTACTAAGACTGGAAGCAGATACATAAGGAAAAGCGGCTTCGATCGGTACGTTCTTACGTGTTTGTTCAAGAGAACCATGCATTCTTTTTCCTTGAATGGGATAAACCAACTAGCTGCCGTCAAACCTTCTCCCAGCTTCAGAACGTATCCTTTAGAGTCCATTCTGATCTCTTCTAAAGAGAAAAATCGGCGAACGAACCCTGATTTGACCTCAACGCCATCACGATCTATTTTGATTTTTGGAAAGGTTGTCATACCAAAAAGCGCAAAACCTGCAACTACAATCATAGTGAATATCATCAATGGGATAGTCGGATCACCCGTGAAAAAACCTGCCCGATTAGCGAAGTAAAGATACCACCCAAACAGAATCCACGTGAGAGGATAGACAAGCAGTACCCATATGAAACCCTGTGCGAGACTGAAAGCACGAGTTTCAAATGCTTTCATAGACATGGGCAGCGGTATTGGCTCAGTCTCCCTATCCTCAAATTCTCGAAGGAACTGCACAGCCAATCGGCCTTTGTCGGACAAATCGTACCTACCGTTTTCATCCTTCTTAATCAAATCGCCCAAGATATTCAGGTGATAATTGAATTTCCCAGTGTTCGAAACTCCTACAAGATGCATAAGATCAACGTAAGAAATCCTTCCTCGCTCAGACAGACCTAAGATAATTTTTCGCCTTATCGGATGTTTAAGAACGTCACGGAAAGACTCAAAACTCGCTTTCAATCACTCCAACGCCTCAATCTCTACAGAAAACATACGTTAAAATTCGATTTAAGGTTATTTGACTAAACAGCTTATCAGGAATTAGTCATCAAGCAACTTTTTTCCAACCTCCATTAAGAAGTTGAACAAAACAGAATGGATTATGCCCTTGGCCACGAACGAAGAATATAAACACTGTTGTAAAGCTATCCCGCCCGACCAAAAATAACACAATTCTTACAAAATTTTGTTTGCAATCTAAAATTCGCTGACAAAAAGGATCAAGCGCATGTGTTAAGTCTTATATGACTTATGCGAAATTATGCTTAAATCAAGGTCTTATAGAACGGTGGTAGAAAACATTGTTTGACGGTTCCAACAGAGTCAGCATGATTAAACCTTCAGCGATTAGGAGAATGCTCGAGCTTTCGGCAGGAATGAAGAATGTTGTCCACATGGAACAAGGCGAACCTGACTTCACAACGCCAAAACACATCTTGAACGCAGCAGTGGAAGCCACGGAAAAAGGGTTCACGCACTACACGGAAATCGACGGAATACTCGAACTGCGCCAAGTCATATCTAAAAAGCTTGAAAAAGACAACGACATTGACGCCGACGCACGGACTGAGATAACCGTAACCTCGGGCTCTCAAGAAGCTATGCTAATCGCCGCATTAGGGTTCCTAAACCGAGGTGACGAAGCTCTAATTCTTGACCCATACTACCCCGCGTACCTCGAAGACACTCTAATAGCCGAAGCCAAACCCGTCCCGATTCAGCTTGACGAAGAAAAAAACTATAGAATAGAAACAGAAACCTTGGAGAAAAAAATAACAGAAAAAACAAGAATGATTTGGATGTGCAACCCCTCCAACCCAACAGGAAACGTTTTCTCAAAACAAGACCTCGAAACCATAGCAGAAGCCGCACAGAAACACAACTTAATAGTCTTCTCAGACGAAATCTACGAAAAAATCGTTTACGACGATACAAAACACATAAGCATAGGTTCACTGCCAAACATGAAAGACAGAACCATTATTGTAAACGGCTTTTCAAAAGCCTATGCCATGACAGGATGGCGAATCGGCTACATAGCAGCAGAAAAAAAACTTTCAACTACCCTCCGAAAACTCCATTACTACACTACACTGTGCCCGAACGCAATTTCACAAAAAGCAGCCATCGAAGCATTAAAGGGACCGCAAGACTGCGTAAAAGAAATGGTAACAGAATACGACCGAAGAAGAAAACATGTGCTGAACGAACTCGCTAAAATCGACACTCTATCGTACAACGAACCGAGAGGAGCGTTCTACGTCTTTCCAAACTTCTCAGCTTACGAAAAATCGGATGAAGAAATGGCGTCGAGTTTGCTGAAAGAAGCAGGAGTGGTGACTGCACCCGGCTCAGGCTTCGGCAAGGCAGGCGAAGGACACCTGAGAATATCCTATTCTATCTCTTACGAACAAGTCAAAGAAGGAATGGAACGAATCAAAAAGTATCTGGCGAATAAAAAATAGATTCGCGCATAAACTCTTCTATTATTGATGTCTTGTTATTATAACTGCTCCTTTTTCTGCATCTACCTTGACGAAGTCGCCAGTCTGTATGACTTCAAATGGATCCTTCTCCAACCTATCAACTAATGGAACTTTCACCAGGAACGCACTGACAACAAGCACCGTTTCCACATCCTTAACAATCAACGCTTTCGGAGCCACACCATTCTGAGCCAACTTAAACAACCCATCAATCTGAACCACAGAACTAGCCTTCCCAGAAGGAAACACAAGCACCCTACCCGCAAGACTCTTACCCGCCAATTCATGACTCTTCTCCCTAACAATACCCGTCTTAGGCTCAGTAAGATAGAAGCAGATTGGCTCATGAGAAACCAAAGCCTCACCCTCACCATAACCTCCAATTATTTTGTGACACTTCAAAGACATGTCCAAATCTCTCACCTTTTTATTCTCCTTTAACGGCAATTTCAACGCAATCCTCCAGCCGCGCCACTCTGACTTCTTTAAACCTGCGGTAGTAAGCACATTTCGGAGAATCCGTCATGCCTATTTTATCTCTGTACGCAATCCAACAGGGTTCATCAATACAAGTATCCACAACAACATGCCCGCCAGCCTTCTCTATAACATCCATATAGCCAGTCTTATCAGCCAATGTCTTAGTGGTAGCCGAAGTGCAGACCCAAAACGACACACCAGCATGCACCTTCTTGTCGTACAAAAGACGGGCAACCTCCTCGACCTGCTTCAGCGTGTAATGCGGACACCCAAGCATAACAAAATTTATCTTTCCATTCGTCGTCTGAAGCTCCTCACAAGATTGTTTAAGTTCGATATCAGTCACGGTTATCTTATCCTCTGGAACATCACTCTGAAAAGCTTCCTCAACAGTTGAAGCTTCAACAGTGAACCCAGGAATGTAAAACATGGAAATTGCGCCTGACACGTTTGACATTGCACAGAAGTTTATCAATTCTTCCGTGCTCGGCTGCCTTGATATGCCAGTCAAAACTGGAATTCCGTAGCCGATTCGTTTGCCAACATAATACCCTAGAAGGGTATAATCGAACTCGTCCTTCAAGGCTGCTTCAACCTTTATCAAATGCGTTCCTTTTCGATTCTCCTTAACATGCAGTCCATACAGGGGCGTCTTGCCGACAACGCCAGAAGCCAACGCGCTCTGGGCAGCCTCACGATTCGTTCTCGCACCGATAACCGAATTAACATAAGGCGTGGCGCTCGATTCAGAAAAAGCAACTGTTTCGCCGTACAACGGGATGTTTTCCGCCAAATATGGTATGCAACTCCAGCTCAATATAGCGTCTACACGCTTGTAGGCTTCCATCACTCGCCGAGCCACATCAGCCTCACTCTCTGGGATTCCCCTAAACTGCTTGTGAAAATACGGAATGTCATACACGGGGTTCGTGCTCGTAGGCACTCTGCAACGAGCCCCACCATTAGCCAAGAGCTCAACAAAGTACAAATCTCCTTCCTGACCGCTCGAAGCCGCATGAGCACGACTAACAGGAATCATCTGCTCCGCATCATAGGCATCACCAATCGCCACAAGCAACTCAAA
>Ga0335070_10009995_pt1 | contig 11093 bp, 6 predicted proteins | sample Lox_Sample_13_FD_206722 | JGI IMG/M metagenome (GOLD analysis project Ga0335070, IMG submission 206722) | Soil microbial communities from Loxahatchee National Wildlife Refuge, Florida, United States - Lox_Sample_1.3 | ecosystem: Environmental > Terrestrial > Soil > Wetlands | place: USA: Florida... | reverse complement strand
GTTCCGGCCTGCGTCACCTTGCCTTCGTTGATGACCACGATCCGGTCCGCCTGGCGTACCGTGCTCAGCCGGTGTGCAATCACGATCCGCGTCACATTGAGAGCGCCAAGCGAATCGCTCACGACAGCCTGCGAGCGGTTGTCGAGCGAGCTGGTCGCCTCGTCGAACAGGAGGATGCGCGGACGGCGAGCGACGGCGCGGGCGATCATGATGCGCTGGCGCTGGCCGCCGGAGAGCGTATTGATGCCCTCGGCGATCGCCGTATGCATCCCCATCGGCATCTTCCTGATATCCTCATCGAGCCCTGCCATTCGTGCTGCAGCCCAGGCTTGTTCCAGCGGCAGTTGCAGTCCTCCGCAAATATTCTCGTAGATGCTGCCGCTTGCCAGCTTCCCGTTTTGCAGGACGACGCCGAGCTGTCGGCGCACCGCGCTGACATCCAACGTGTCAAGCGCCTTGCCGTCGAAGAAAACAGCCCCCGATTCCGGCTTTTCGAAGCCAAGCAGCAGGCGAAAAAGGCTGGATTTGCCGCTTCCGGACGGTCCGACGATCGCGACATATTCGCCCGGCGCGATACGCAGCGAAACGTTATCGACGACGGGCGGGGCGCCCGCAACATAGCGGAACGTCACGCGCGAAAACTCCACCGTGCCGGAGAGTTCGCCGGGTGGCTTGCGTTCGTCGGAAATTTCTGCCGCAGCCGTGACCAGCGGCCGGATCCGCGTAATGTGCGGGATGGCAACCAGCGCGGCGCTGATGCCGTTGGCCCATAGCCCGACGCCCGCCATCGACTGTCCGAAGGCGGCGAGGAAGGCGAGAAAGGCGCCGAGATTGTGGATCAGGCTGCTTTGGGTCCACGAGGCATACGCGAAAAGTATCAGGGTCGCGATCGTTGGAAACGAGCTTTCGACCAGCGAGAGAAAATTGGCGGCCTTTTGTGAACCGATGAAATGCCGCTTCTGGGCCGCAAACTGCCGCGACCACACCGCCATCGCGCGCACCGTCGCAGCAGCAACGCGCAGTTTTCCGACGCCCGCCAAAAGCTGCAGCACGAAGCCCTCGACCTTGCCCTGGAGATTGAACTGGTGTGTCTCGTGATAGATGCGCAGCGCGCTGGTGCCGACGATCAGAACAGCCCTGACGAACATCAGGGTGAGGGCAATCAGCGCAAGCTTGGCGTCGTAGATCGCCATCAAAAGGATGCTGTACCAGCAGAACAGGCCCGCCATGAGGCTGCGCAAGGTCTGTCCGGTGAGGATGCGACGCACTGCGTCAATTCCCAGCGCGCGGCTGACGAAGTCTCCGACCGTGTACTCGCGGAACAACGAGGCAGGCAGCTTCAAGAGCCGATCGATCACGGCAGCCTGCAGCCGCCAGTCGGTCATGCCCTCGAGGCGCAGCATGGCGATACCTTCCATCAGCTGCACGCCGCCCATAGCCACCGCAGCTACCGCAAGCGCCAGGGCGCAGAAGGCGAGCTGGTCGATTTCGGTGCGCGGAATGACGGAATTGACGAGGGCCTGCGTGATCAATGGCATTGCCATCGACAGCAGCCCAATGAAGGTGACGGCCAGCGCGATCCGCGCCGCGTCGCCGTGAGCATAACGCAACGAAAACATCAGGAGATCGCGAAGTTTCAGCGCGGACGAGGGCAGGGTCGGGTAGAAGGTCGCGGCCTCGGGATCGAGCTCCTGCGCGACGGCGCGGTCCACGGTGCGACGCGTCCCCGCTTCCGGTCCGACCATGATGTAGCGAGCCGAGGTCCGGACAAGCGCGACCGGGGCTCTCTCGGCTCCGTACCAGCCCACCAGCGATCCGGCATCGCGTTGCCACCAGCCACGGCGCAACTGAATGCGACGCACGCGCATGCGAGAGGCGCGCGCGATCTCGACAAGGTCGGCAAAGGTCTGCCGGGTCGATAATCTCGTGGCCGGCGCAAGGATCGGCATCTGCAGGTCTGCCGTAGCGGTGCGGCAGGCCGAAAGCAGGGGATCGGCGACATCCACGGCGGCTTCGACAGAAGCGGACGGGCGGATGATGATCGCCGAGAGACGATCGAACATGTCCTTTGCCCGCGATCTGGTCAGCTCGCCGCGGCGGACCAGGCGGCGGCTTTCAAGCTCTGCGGACTGCTGCAGTCGTTCCCGGAAACACGCCGCCGTACAGCGGTGGAAATGATCAAGCGCCGCCCAGAGCGCCGGGCCGGTCGGCTGCCCGGCATCGCCGAGCGTACAGCCCTCCTGCCCGGCAACGACCCACATGCCGGAGGAAAGCGGCAGCGGCGGTCCATCGGGTCGATAGGCCGGTTCCTGCTGCATCAGCAGCGCGTTGCCATCCGCGACCGATAGCCAGACGATCTTGCGAGCCGGACCCCGCCTGCGCTCGCCGGGCTTCATTTCGAACGGAATGAGATTCGTTGCCTCCGGTATGTCCCAGCTTGGATTGGGCCCGGCGATCAGCCTGGACAACCTGACGAGCCAGGCCTCGAGCGCCTCGTCGCTGCAGTCCGCGCACCGCATCGCCAGGGCCTCGGTGTCGGCGCCGCCGACCGCAATCAGGCGCATCCCCGAAGTATCGGCTGCGCCGAGCATATCGGCGAAAATCTCGCCGCTTTCTATTCGAAAAAGATGGTGCCGCGCCGTCTCTGGCTTGCCCTCGTAAATGCTGACCGCGAAAACGTCGACATGGCCAGCAACGACCTGAAATGCCCGGCCACGCCGGTCGAGGAACAGGGGCTTGCGACCATCCAGCGCGACGCGCTCGGTGGTGCGGGCGAGCGGCGAATCGACCGTGGCAACGACGTCCCGTGTTGGCGGCAGCGGCTCGTTCATTGCTGCACCACCAGTTGGGTGTAGATGCCGTCCAGCGCCATCAATTGCTCATGCGTTCCTCGCTCCGCGATTCGTCCTTGCTGCAGGACGATGATCTCGTCGCAGTCGCGGATGGTGCTGAGGCGATGCGCGATGATGACGCAGGTGCAGCCCCGCCGGCGCAGGCGGTCGTCGATCGCCTTTTCGGTGATCGGATCGAGGGCTGCGGTCGCCTCGTCGAGCACGACGACTGATGGATTGGTCACCAGCGCGCGGGCGATTTCAATTCTCTGGCGCTGGCCGCCGCTGAAATTGGTCCCGCCTTCGCTGACATAGCAGTCATAATTCGCGGTGCGCGTGGCGATCTCCTCGTGAATCGCGGCGTCCTTGAGGGCCTGCGAAATTTCCGGCTCCGGAACGGTCGAATCCCACAAGGTAAGATTGTCGCGCGCCGTTCCCTCGAACAGGAAGATGTCCTGATCGACATAGGCAATCGAATTGGCGAAGACCTCTCGCGGGATTTCGGGTAACGTCAAACCGTCGATGCGGATCTCCCCCGACCATGGCTTATACAACCCGCAGATGAGGCGGCCGAGCGTCGATTTGCCACTGCCCGACGGGCCTACCAGCGCGACACGCGTTCCCGGCTCGATCGAGATCGAAAGCTCTGAGATCAGTGGCGGCTCCAGGATCGAATAGCCGAACTCGATGTTGCTGAGCTGGATGCGTCCTGTCAGTTTCGGGGGAATGGTTTCGGGCTTCCGGTCGCCTCTCGCGGGTTCCTCGAGCGGGTAGTTATACACGTCCTCCAGTCGCTCCAGACCGCCCTTGATCGTCTGCAGGCTGCCGATCTGGTTGACGAGTGTTGTAATCGGCTGGGAAAAGCTTGCCATCAGCGATTGAAAGGCAACGAGACTACCCAGCGTAAGGGAGCCCTCGATCACGCGTAGTCCGCCGATGCCGAGGATCGCGGCCACCGTCAGACCGGACAGCAAGGTCGGAAGCATGTCGAGAAGATTCGAGGAGAGACCGAGCTCCTGATCGGCGTTCAGGCTCTTGGCCTGTATTCCGGCCCAATTGGCAAAGGCCTCATCCTCGAGTCCGCTGGCTTTCAGGGTTTCGATGGTTCGCACGGCACCGATCGTACTGGCGACCAATTTGCCGCGTTCGCTCCCGAGGCTGCGGCTGAGATCCTCGCGCCTTCGTCCGATCATCATCAACGCCGCCACGTTGAGAAGCGATGTACAAACGACGATCCCCGTCAACAGCACGTCATAGGCTGCCATCGCCGCGGCGAAGAACACCAGCGAGGTGAGGCTGAGCGCATTCGCTGCGACGCCGCCCGAAAGCAGCCTGGATATTTGCTCGTTGGCGGCGACGCGCGTAGCGATATCGCCGGCATGGCGCTGTGCGAAGAAGTCCATGGGCAGGCTCAACACGTGCCGGAGAAACCGGCTGATCATGACGACGGCAAGCTTGGTCTGGAGCCGCAGCAGCAGCGATTGCTGCAGGCCCGTCACCAGCGCTCGGAGCAGGGCGGTCGCGCCCATGCCGATGAGCAGCGGCTTCAGCCAATTCTCGTTGTTCTGGATCAGAATTTCATCGACGAAGATCTTGGAGAATCCGGGGATGACGATGCCGGGGATGATCAACGTGAGGCTGACTGCGATCAGCAGGGCGACGGCGCCGCGCGAGCTTCGCAATTCGCGCAGCAAGAGCCGCAGCCCCTTCGGCTTGCTGCCGACCTTCTGGAAGGCTTCCGTGGGTTCCATCGCGAGCGCCACGCCGGTGAAGGCCAGATCAAGCTCGTTCATGTCGATCAGGCGGCGCCCGATGGCGGGGTCGTTGATCGAGACGCGATCGCCGTCGATTCCCTCGAGGACGACGAAATGATTGAAATTCCAGTGAATGATGCAAGGCATCGGCAATTGATGCAGCGTCGAGGGCTCCTTGCGAAAACCCTTCGCCGCCATCCCAAGGCCGTGTGCCGCCCTGACGACGTTGCTAGCCTTGCTGCCATCGCGCGAGACGCCGCAGGCCACGCGCAATTGCTCGAGCGGGATCCACGCGCCATGATAGGCCAGTACCATCGCAAGGGCGGCGGCTCCGCACTCCACCGCCTCCATCTGCAACACCGTCGGCGTTTGCCTGATGGGGCCGCGGCCAAGCCAACGTCGAATGGTTCGAAACATGAAACCTGATTATCTCATTTGAAGAAATCTTATCCCGCAATTCCCGTCAGCCGCTTGAGCATGGGAACGATCAATTCGACCGGGCGTCTTTCGCGCGTCGTGATCTCAGCCTTCGTCAACGTGCCGCTGGTGAGCCGAACTGCCGGGCCGTTTCCGACGGCCCAGTGGTATCCACTAACCGTGTTTTCGTCGCGCTTCAGCCGCACCGAGGCAGCATAGGGGGCGCCGCCCTTCGAGAAGCGGGTTACGAGGCTGTCATTGTGCAGGACCGCAGCCATACCCTGCGGGGTGATCGGAAACTCGGAAATCGACTCGACGGTGCCGACCATGGTACCGAACTCCTCACGCTTGACCGTGCTCGGCTCGAGGCGGACCTCCATGCCCGGCTTGACGCTCTTGCCGCGATCTGCGGCGACGTAGAGGACGGCGTCGAGCGTCGACCCTTCGGTTTCGACGACGATGACCGGCGTGCCGATAGTCAGAACGGACCCCGGCGAGACCTTGATCTCGAGCACGCGTCCCCCGATCGGGCTGAGCACCTGCGTGTTGCGCCCCAACTCGCCGGCCAGCTGGTCCATTTGCCGGCGCGCCTCGTTGAGGCGGAACTGGGATTGTTCGAGGTCACGCTGACGTTGGGTCTCGAGGTCCGTCCTCTGTTCCTTCAATTTGAGGATTTCGTTCTGGGTATCTTCCTTGCGCTGCTGCGCGTCCGTGAGTTCGTGACGGCGATCCTCGACGTTGCGCCGCGTGGTATAGCCCTTGGCGAGCAGGCCCTCGAGATTGGAGACGTCGCTTGTCAGGTAAGTGATGCGTTGATCGGTCGCCTTGATGATCTGATTGAATGCGTCTTCGAGCTTGGCGAAGTTTTGCGTCTTCAGGGCCAGCTCGGCCTCGGTCTTGGCCTTGAGGGTTTCGTGCTCGCCCTCGCGTTCACGATGCACCTCCACGGCGTCGCGATACCGCTGCTCGACCTCGGTTTGGCTGACCCGTGCGACGACTTGACCTTGCGTCACGCGATCACCGACCAGGACCTCCATCGAGGCGAGACGGCCCGACGCGCCGGAAACTGCGTCGACCACGCGTCCGCCGCTGCTGACGAAGATGCCCTCGGCTTGCGCGCGCGTCGGCAGTCGCCCGAAAAAGCCCCACGCGACCGCTGTTCCGACCATGAGGAAAATCACCACGGCCAGAATCCAATCCAACGGCCTGGTAATCGTTACGAGATGGTCGAGCTGTTCCAGCGATGCGGCGCGTTCTAGCGCGACGGCGCGAAAGGCCTTGTTTGGCTGATCGCTCATGGCCAAGCTTCCCGCGTTCCTCGCCGAGCCGCGATGCTCCGATTTTCTTCAAGTTTGACCAGAACGATCGGAGTTTCAAAGGGCTTTCGGACAACTGGCCCAAGCATACAAGGAGGTTGCCCCGGCTGACCAGCTTCATGTTGGCAGCCATTTGCCGCGGCGCCGCAACGCGGAGCCGTGGGCTGAGGGCAGGGGCGCTGCTGGCGCGACGGAATCCTGTCGCTATAATGGGTGCCCGTCGCCGGATGGTTGGTCAATGATGCGCGTCGCCTGCATTTCCCTCTATCGGCCGAGAAGCGCGGCTCTGGCTCGGGTATCGGCCGGGATGGTCGGGTTCCTGATTGCGATGGCGCTTGTACAATTTCCGGCCAGTGCACGCGTTCTGACCGATGCGGATCTCGACAGGATTTCGTCGGTGAAGAAGCTGTCGATCGCGGTCTTGACCGACATCACGATGATGTCGCGACGAGCTGATCTTTCGCAGGCCGACAGCGATTGCGTCAAATCGACACTGCGCGGCCTGACCCAGATTGCCGACGAGTTGCAGAGCTACGAATATCTGATCACGATCGAAAGCCAGCTCAAGGATTTCGACGATGATAACGCGTTGCGCGGCGTTCTTCGCTTTGCGGTCGACAACGCGCTGAAAATCCTTGAAACCGAGCGGAGGCAACTCGGTGAAATCACCGATCAGTGCGCCCGTAACCCGGTTTCGGCCGACAAGGTGCGACAGGCCACGCAGTTCATCGACAGCACCGTGTCGGTCTTGAAGTCCCTGCAGCCGCGACTTTAGCAAACTCGCAGTTTGGGAGACTGGCAGGAATGCCGCATCTGTGCTAAAGGCCTTATGCGTTCCGCAAGGGCCATATTTTCGATTGCGATTTGAGACGTTGCGTTGCCTCCTTGTAGGGAGTGCTTATTTTGGCAACAAGAGATGAAGTTATACTCGTTGTTCCGCCGGTGCTTTACCCGGGTATCCCGACACTCGGACCGAGCATTCTTGCGCCTGCCTGCAGGCATAATGGCGTCTCGGCGCGCGTTCACTATGCCAATCTGAGATTTGCCGCGCAGTTCGGCTTTGAGATATGCGCGCGCATCGCCGCGTCGCGGACCCTGGTCGGGGAGGCGATATTCCTTGGCGCCGCATTCCCCGAGCGCGCGGATAATGTGCAGCGAATCCTCGATATGCTGGCGCAGGACGCCGAAGCCGATGCCAAGTTGCGCCAGCTTTTTCGTCTGGCGTCGCCGAGCGAGGATCAGATTGCCCAATGCGCCGGGCAAATACCCGCCTTCATCGCAGAAACCGCCGCGCGGCTGGTCGAGGAAGGCCCGAAGATCATCGGATTCTCGACCATGGTCCAGCAAACCATGGCGAGCATCGCGCTCGCCCGCGAGATCAAGCGGCTTGACCCCGCAATCCTGACGGTGCTGGGGGGCGCCAACGCGGCTGAGCCGATCGGCAGCGCGTTGCTCGAACTGACCGACGTCTTCGATTTTGTCTTTTCCGGCGAGTCCGATCTGGAATTTCCGCGGTTCTGCAAGTCCTTTATCGACGAGGGCACGTTGCCGAAGCAGCGCATCGTTCGCGGCAGAGGGGTTGCGAACCTGGACCAGGTGCCGTCGCCCGACTACGACGACTACTTTGCCGAACTCGAACCGATCAAGGCACATGACTCGGTGGCCGAGAGCGCGCCGCATTTTCTGATCTTCGAGTCGTCGCGCGGATGCTGGTGGGGTGACAAGAAAAATTGCACGTTCTGCGGCTATAATTTCCCGGGGACGGGCTACCGCGCGAAGTCTCCGGATCGCGTGGTCGGCGAGCTCGAATCTCTCATCGGCCGCTACAAGGTCAGCCGCTTCTATGCCAGCGACAACATAATGGCACGCGATTTCCCGGCAGCCGTGCTCGATGCGCTCGCCGATCGCGGTACGCCGTGCGCGCTGAGCTACGAGGTCAAGTCGCCGATCAAGGCGGTCGATCTCGACCGTTTTGTGCTTGCGGGTATCTTCGAGATACAGCCCGGCGTCGAATCGTTCTCCACGAACATCCTCAAGCTGATGGACAAGGGCGTCAGTGGGCTGGACAATATACGGGTGCTGCGCGACGCGACCTCGCGCGGGCTGCAGGTGATCTGGAACATCCTCACCGGCATCCCCGGCGAGAGGCGCGCCGACTACGAGCGCATGCTGCCGCTGCTGGCGCAACTCGAACATTTGCGACCGCCCACCCGCTGGGGGCCGATCCGCATCTCGCGCTATAGCCCCTATCACAACGAGCCTGCCAAGTTCGGCATCAAGGGCCTGCGCGCGTGGCAGGCCTATTACGAGCTCTTTGGCAAACAAGCCGACAGAATCGCCCTGCATTTTTTCGGCGAGTACACCACCGAGTTCATGGATGCCCCGGACCTGGTCGAACGTCTCGACAGGCAGATCAGCGATTGGACCAACGCCTGGACCCAGCGAAGCGAGCCTCCGGTCCTCTCGTCCCGCCGCATCGGTGGCGGCTGGCTGGAAATCACGGACACGCGTGTCGTCGCCAAGGCGCCGTCGCATCTGCTGCGGCCTCAACTGGCGCAAGCGTTGGAAGCTGTTCGTCTGCCGCTGTCGCAGACGCGGGTGCCCGATCATTTGCGCGAACGGCTTACGGAGCTGATCGAGCTTGGTTTGGTCGTGTTCCACGAGAAGCGTTATCTCTCGCTGGTGACCGAGCCGCACATCGGGGAGGCGCTGCTGGCGCAGCGCCAGGAAAGCTTGGCGCGGCGTTCGGCGCGTCCGTTGCCGCAGATCGGCGTCGTGGGCGACGTCAAGGTCGGGCTGGAAAGGCGGCAATTGTCGCTCGCCCACGGGGATACGCTGCGCATTTAGGGTCGAGGATCCCGCCATGGAGCCTGAACGAGGTCACCGCGTCACAGCCACCGTCAAGTGCATCAAGGGTACCTGCAACGCCGGTCACAGGGTCGGCGACGTCATCGATGTCAGCGCGCGCAATACCGCGGGCATGTGCGGGTATTTGTACCATGCAGCCCACCCGACCATCCTCATGCTTCAGTTCGGCGGAAACGTCCCGTGGGGGCCATCGGACACCGTTGAGCTGCACTGTCCCGATCCCCTCAATCTGCTGACGGTCGAGCTCAAGCGTGCGCGCGACGGCGACCAGGTCGAGGCGAGTGCCCGATCACGGGAGGCCTCAATCCCGGAGACGCCGCCGAACACGCCTGCGGATTCTCAGCCCTCGGTGCGATTTGGCCGCGTTGTGTGCAGGGTAGAGTGAGCCGCGGCGCGATGGTGTCGGCGATAGCAGCTGAACCGCAAGCCGGGCATGAGGCCCATCGGATCGAGGTCGCCTCCAGGACGTTGCGAGCGATCGCGCGGGCCTATGAGTTCGACGGCGATACCGAGGAATTGACAGATGTCTTCCACACGCTGACGGAGTCCTGGCGCGAGGCGCCGGCGTTCGGTCAGCCGCCATGGTCCGGGCTCGGCGCCGATGCCAGCGGATGCGACGTGTCGATCGTGCTGGGTGGACCGCATCGCGAGATCCGTGTGACGGCGGAGGCGCAATTCTATCCGGCCTCGCCGCAGTCCTATTGGGACGCAGCCTTATGTCTGTCCGAAACGCTCGCTGCGCGTTATGGCGCCGATCTGGCCCGGCTTTACGCGGTCAAAGACTTGTTTCATTCGTTCGGTGCCGAAGCCGCCGGTGCCCTCTGGCACGGGGCCGTCTTCCGGAAGGGGCGCGAGCCTTGGTTCAAGATCTACCTGCATCTGATGAGCCAGGGTCGGCCGCTGGCGCGCAAGACTGCCGCGGCCGCGCTCGGAAGGCTTGGCGTGTTCCATGTCTGGCCTGATCTCGAGGCGCGGTTGCAGGTTGATGACGAATTGCTGTTTCTGAGCTTTGACCTCGTGGCTGCGGCACGAAGCCGCATCAAGCTCTACGTCCGACACGGCGAGGCGAGCCCCGCCAGCCTGGCATCTACGTGCAGTCTTGCAGGAGCGGATCATTCCAGCGATGTGCGTGAATTTGTCGGTGCATTGCTTGGCGGCGATGACCGTTCCATTCGACGCGGCGCACTCACATCGTTCCAACTGGAGCAGGGTTCCAACACGCCGGTGCATTCGACGACGCATATTCGCCTCTATCCGCATTGCGCCTGGTCCGACGCCGATCTGACGGGAAGGCTGAAGCGGGTGTTGCAACGCTTCGATATCGCGACGGCTTCGTACGAGGCAGTGATTGCCGCGCTCGCCCGCGGTCCGCTCGAGCGGGAGCAGGGCATTCATGGCTGGGCGTCGATCCAGTGGGCGAACCGTCATCCCATCGTGACCGTCTATCTGTCGCCGAGGCTCCATCTCGGTCGCTTCGGGGCCATCGGTCTTGATCCCGACCGCATGTGGCCTTCGCCCTTTGGCTGATATCGGACCGCTCGGTGTCTCATGCATGTCACGCTGATCTTTCCACCAGCGACCGACCCGAGGGCTCCGCACCTTGCGCTTCCCTACCTCGCCGCCGTGCTGCGCCGCGCCGGAATCTCGACGCGGTTGATCGACGCCGACATCTGGAGCCTGATCGCCTTGCTGCGACCTGACAAGATCCAACGCAACGCGGAGAAGCTGAAGCTGCGACCACCAGCCGGCATCGAGGCCAGCGCGCTGTCGCGCCTGGTTCGTCGCAGCGAAGCCCTAGTCGAGGATATACCGAACGCTTTCACCACACTGCGGGATCCCGTGAGCTTCTACGACGTTCACAGGTTTCAAGCGGCGCGGGACAGCTTGTTTGACGGCGTTGGCCTTGC
>Ga0335070_10009994_pt1 | contig 11093 bp, 16 predicted proteins | sample Lox_Sample_13_FD_206722 | JGI IMG/M metagenome (GOLD analysis project Ga0335070, IMG submission 206722) | Soil microbial communities from Loxahatchee National Wildlife Refuge, Florida, United States - Lox_Sample_1.3 | ecosystem: Environmental > Terrestrial > Soil > Wetlands | place: USA... | reverse complement strand
CTCGCCGTCCACGGTTAGATCTTCGAGGAGCTCTGCTGCATCCAGATCGACGGTGGCGGCAAGCCTTACGATCACTGTTTCAATGCTCTCATCGTCGGCCACCTCAATGTCAGCGGTCTTTACAATTTTGTCCTGCTCGACAATCTCAAGCGTAACCGTCATCACGCCTCCCTTGGGGCGCGATTGAACGCCCCCGCTTTCTGCTCGTCCGCAATTCACGATTCGCTGGTCCACCGCGATTCGAAAGTTGCTGAGTCACAATCCCACAAAAATCTATGCGTGTCAAGCAATGTAATGCTAATTATATAATTGTACATCAATGCTGTCGTCAATCGACCGGAGTTCGATACTCGGCAACGTCAGTATTACTTGACATCTGAGTCGTGCTGGGCATTAATAGATAAAAGATGCCAAAAAAGATCGAGCCCTTTTACGAGGCTCTTGGGCAGAAGATCCAGAAGATCCGCGAAGATAGAAAGATGACGCAGGCTCAACTTGGGCTGCTCCTCGATCCCCCCTCGACGCGTGCTTCCATCGCCAACATCGAAAACGGAAAGCAGCGGGTGCTGGCTCATACGCTGTCTCAATTGGCGCGCTCGCTTAAGGTCGAGGTCGTCGAACTAATACCGGTGTCAATCGATCGCGACAAAATCCCAAGTGCAACCGAGGTAGAGCGCGAGCTACGGAAGAAGCTAAACCTCGCAGGGTCGACTTTGAAAAAGTTGACTGCGCTTACTAACGAACATTCAGGGGACAACGCATGAGCATTCGAAGTGCTCGATATCACGGGGAAGGTTTAGCGGAGGCGTGTGGGTTCACGAGGCCTCCAATCGACGTGGAGCGAGTCGCAGAGCATTTGCACCTGAGAATTGCATATGCGGAGCTTGGTGAGGACGTCTCAGGATTGCTGATCAGCAAGGGAGACAAAACGGCCATTGCCATCCAAGCCAGCGATTCGCCCAATCGACAAAGGTTTACTATCGCACACGAGATTGGCCATTTCTATCTCAGACATCAGTTTGAGCCAGGGGAACATGTCCACGTGGATCATGGACATGTCATAACCCCTCGCAATTCGAGATCGAGCACTGGTGTCGACTTGAAGGAGATTGAGGCAAATCAGTTTGCAGCTTCCTTGCTAATGCCGACGAAGTTGCTTGAGGGCCGAATCAAGGCTCTTCGGACAGGTTCTCTAAGGGATGTCCATGTCACGCAGCTCGCAAACGAATTTGAGGTTAGCGAACAAGCGATGACGATACGACTTTCGACTCTGGGCCACCTTTAAGCGATCTGCATGAAGCTGGGAGCGGCTCGGGCAAGCCGTTTCTCGGAGCTTGTTCCGGCGAAGGACATCTCACGCTCGCTCCCAGGGCTCAAGTAGTACCTAGTTGAAAAGAGCGCCCGTTCCAAGTTGCAGTGGATTTGAGGATTCGCAAATCGTGCAAGGCGCAAATCTGATCGTTTTTGAGGGACCGGATGGTACCGGCAAGTCACAGCTGTCAAACAACATCTGTGAGTGGCTTAACCGACGCGGTGGCCACGCAATCAGGCTGTCGTTTCCCGGTAATGTAGAAAGTACGCTCGGACACCTCGTTCACAAAATTCATCACCATCACATCGGACAGTTTCAGATCCCGACGATCAACCCACTAAGCCTTCAGATTTTGCACATCGCCGCTCATATCGACGAGATAGACAGAGCCATACGACCTGCAATGAAAGCCGGCAAATGGGTTGTCCTTGATCGGTTCTGGTGGTCGACGTGGGTCTATGGCAAGGCGGCCGGAGTGAACGAGAAGTGTCTGGATCTCATGATAGAGGCGGAGAGAGTTTACTGGGGAGATCTCGTGCCCGCCGCTATTTTCCTGGTGAAGCGAAGTGATCCGATTCGGCGGGAACAACCGCAGCCACAATTTGACCAGCTGTCGCAGCTATACGAGGAACTGGCGCAGAGACAGCGCAAGTCGCTGGTTGTCCACAAGATTGAAAACCGCGAGTTACGAGAATCGCAAAATCAGATCACCGCAATTCTCGATCGATTGATCGACACGTGAGCCTGCTTGCTCATTTGTAACCGGAACTCTAGAAGGCGGAGACGTCCATGATCGTAGGCGTAGGACTCGACATTGTCGATATTGACGAGTGGGAAGCGGAGGTGAATCAGGCAGGATTGCCTTGGATCGAACGCGTGTTCACGGTGGCCGAGCGAGGCCACTGTGGAAAACACGCCGACCCCTACCGAAGCTTTGCTGGAGTCCTAGCGGCCAAAGAAGCGGCTTTGAAAGCGCTGGGGAAGGGATGGTCGAATGAAACAGATTGGCAAGACGTGGAGATCGTTCACAATGCCGCAAAGCCCACCGTTTCCCTAAAGGGTTCAACTCTTGAAGTCAGCAGAGGATTGGCGGTCATCCGGATTGTAGTCAGCATCACCCACACGAAGCACTCCGCGGCTGCTGTAGTCATCCTGGAGGGTTAACTTACAGCAACCTGAGTTCCCGCCATTTCTCGGCACCCCTTCGCCAGTGTTTCCACTTCCTTCATGCTCCAATTATCGGTATCGATCGTCGCGTAGGTTGAGTGGCAGACGAGAGGACCGACCCGTATTCCGACCTCGGCAGCAACAAACGCTTGAAGCTGTGCGAGGCCGAACAAATTTCCGAGAGCGCGTTGAACATAGTAGTGATAGCGATACATCGCAGTAAGCGCCACAGTGTCATTGGGGAGCAGTTTGAAGCTCAGGTAGCTCAAACAAGGAAGATATCTCCCACGGATATGTCTCGAGTCGGTCGCTGCCCGATAGATCGGTATATCGGTCAGCACGTCCTCATTCTCAATAAGGACAGACTCGTAGACGGAACGCATCCGAGTCGTCTCTCGTTGGCGTTTCATCTTTGAAATCATTTGTTCGAGCGGGCTTTGAAGACCTTTCCCGTCGGCACTTGGTAGAGATTTGGAAAGCATACGCATGGCGTATGTGCCCCAGCCTTCCCGTATTTTTGGGAACACTTTGGGAAATTCTTCGTAAACCTCTCGGCTGCCTCCATGCAAGAACTCGCTGCCGGGAAATATGGTCGTCGCCACGGTGGAGATCCTCAGTGCATCATGCTGCTCGAGGAATTCATCGACTCGACCCTGAATACTGTAGTCTGCCGCGGAAAGCTGATCAGGAATTTCTATTCCGAGAACGACGTTTAGTGCGGGCGTTTCCTTTAGCAAAAACTCGACGGCCTGCAGCCACACGTCAACGCAGCTTGTGCCCTCGAAAGCATGTACGATTTTTCCCATAGTTATTCCATCCTAACCAACGCCATGAATGTCTTGTCGATGTACTCTTCAGTCAACCAGGCGTATCCGCCGTCAGCCCATCCCGGCCCCCAGCTGTTGCGCACGCGCACGACGCGCTTCGCCTGGTGATCAGCCAGCCCAACCGCCAGAACGGCATGCGGCGTCAGCAATTGATCTGTAGATGACCACGCGACTGGTGAGGTTCTTCCCGCCCGTATGAATTGTAGGGTCGATCTAAATACCAGCACCGAGGGACGATTGTCGTTCAACTCCTGGACGATTCCATCCACCGGAGCATTTGCAAAGACCTGACCGGTGCGGCGATAGACTGGAGCGCTCATGGACGGCGGGAGATATTTGCTCAGATCAGTGGGCAACTGAGGTAGGTATGGCCAGTGCACCTCTTCTGGTTGACCGTGCACATCAAGAGCCTTGAGGGTCTGGTCCGGCGTGACACCAGTATGAGGATTAAAAGGCACCCCGGTTTTGCAAGCATGGTAGAACAAATACTCCACAGACAGGGGCGAAAATGTCGAGTTTCGAACTGCGGCGTGAAGGTCACTCGCTGCAAATGCGATACACGTCGGGCGTCGACCTTGATCGCGCACTGACCCGATTCGCGACGTTAGGTCTTTGTTTACTTGAATGCTCAAGCGAGGGCGAGCCTTTCCCTCGCTGCCCTGGGGAGGCCGCGCTCCTTGCCCCTGAAGTCGTATGCAAACGAGAATTTCCCAAAGATGTCGGAGTGATCCCAAGGCCGGCTTTCGGTGAAGTCGATACTGCCGATGGATGGATCTTCTGATGATCGGGCGGTCAAGACCCGTTCCACCGGCTCGTCTACTTCGCCGCTTCTTTCAGATGGTTTCCGTTCGTCCGATACTACTGTGAAGCCCGCTGCTGCCACTTCTTCTAGATTCCACAAGTAGCCGGATCCAGTGTGTTCCTTTAAACGGACCACAAACGCGTCATTTGGTTCTCCATGAATGGCGCTTCCGGCGTCCTTCTCGGTGAGAACCCAAACATTGGGGAACCAATTCGGTAGTGAGTGACCGGCTAATAAATTCTGCTTGATAGTCTTTCTTTCCACCGCCAGTAGCTGGTTGATGCCATTTCTTGTGACGAGCCCGTGTTTCTGCAGTATCCAGCAAGTGGCCTCATAGCTCAGACCCACTCGAAGCGATAGCTGATAGACATTTACGGCATCGCGCAAATCGTTTATCGACCACTGCTGTCGCTGGGCGTGATAGTCGATCAACCATTCTGGCAACAAGAACTCTGAAGCAAATGCATCAGCGGCTACCTCATTGGGGTCATACGACGGGAACGCAAACGGCGATCTGTGAAGGATTTCTTCGTCGTCCAGACTTCCGCGATGCTTCATGGAGAAGTGCCCCAGTTCATGGGCTGCAGTGAATCGCTGAATGGCCAGCGTTCTTTCTGTGGTCACCAGTATCCCGGGGTTTGGCACTGGGATGTATGCTCCCAATAAGCCGTCGAGCTTCTTGAACACTAACTGCGCTCCCCGGTCGATGATGGCCGAGAATACGTCTATGCGGCCGTCATCTCGGGAGATTGTGTCCTTGAGTTTGAAGTCGCGCTGCAGCCGGGCGGCTTCCAGTGTTCCTTCCAGCACTGCATCCCGCTTATTCGGCATCTTTGCCTCTCGTCGTGGCTCGCGAACTCAGGAATTCCGCGAACCTCGTTAGTTCCTGCCGATCGCGCTCGGATAATTTCGTGGCGGCGCGTGCCAAGTGCTCCACGTCTTCTGGCAAGGCGCTGGCAACAATCTCGCCGGTGAAGTAAGTGACCGGCCTCTGATAAAGGCTGGCGAATTTCTGCAGTTCAATAGCCTCTACTCGGCGCTGACCAGACTCGATCAATGAAATCGCGGTGCGCGGCAAACCAATCTTCTTAGCTACCTCGTCTTGCGAGAGTTCGAGATACTCACGCGCCTGCTTCAGGCGTTCCCCCAAAAGAGAGCGGTCCAATTCAGAGTTGGGCATGTGCTGTGACCTCCTTTCCCGGCTTCACGGCTGCCGGAGGCTTTCCTTCATGTTTCTGTACGGCTTCTTCAATGCGTCCCACCAATTCCTTGACGAACTCGGCCTTGGTTCGATACCCCCCTTTTTTGATGACATCCTTCGAAGGTTCAAAGCCGATGATGTCCGTGAGATCCAAAAGAACGCGCACGGCCTTGGTCGATGCCATTTCGGGCTGGATATCAAATATTGAGCAGCCCCGCTTTGCAGCTTCCGAGGAAGGTATCGGTCGACGCAAGGCCGTTCGCATCTCCGATTCATACCAGTTGTCGAGATACTGCTCGACTCGATTGCGATCAAATGAACTATTCGAGATCTTGGAATTCGGTGCCACCTGCACCTCCTTTCCGTGTTCGATCTTCGAACATTATGCAGCATACAATGTTTGATTGTCAAGAAATATGTGCTCTTATTGTTCGAAAATCAGACATTGGCCGCGTTCTTGGAGTTCCGAGAGCATCAATAGCTAGATCAACAGTCCAAAAGGCGGACCGAGGAAAGAGGTTATTATCGATATATGTTGCCGATCTCCCCGCTTTTTCAATCAGATACGTCGCTTATTCAGGGAACCGAAGAGAATCTGGCACCTCCACTAGGCCTTCCCAACGGGCTCCAAATCACCAGAGTCTTCAACACATTCTGGCGTTTCGCTGCGGAGCGCCAGGAAGTCTTCTTCCGCCGGATTGCCGGCCAGCAACCACCGTGGACGGATGATCCAATACTCCTTAAGAACAAGTTTACGAACGTCTATCGGGCCTCTGATCGGGTTTCGCAGTATCTGATCCAACGTGTCATCGGTAACACCCACGACTCGCCCACGGATCTGTTTTTCAAGATCATCCTCTTCAAATTGTTTAACAAGATAGAGACATGGGAACTGCTCTTGGGGAAGTGCGGAGCGATCACTTGGAACGATTATTCGTTCGAGCGCTACGACTCGGTGCTAGGCGATGCTATTCAACGGGGACAGCCGATCTACTCTGCGGCGTACATCATGCCCTCCGGTGGAAAGGGCCGAAGAAAACACACATTCCACCTCCAGTTGCTAGAGCGAATGATGAGCGACGAAGTTGCTAAGAAGTTGCAGGACTGCCGCACAATGCGGGCCGGATTTGAACTCCTGCGGTCGTATCATTCGATTGGCAATTTTCTCGCATATCAGTTTCTAATCGATCTCAATTACAGCGATCTGGTTGATTTCAGCGAAATGGACTTCGTTATGCCGGGCCCAGGTGCAAAGGACGGCATTAGAAAATGCTTCACGAGTAAGCCAGACACATCGGAAGAGACAATCATTCGATGGATGGCTGAAACGCAAGCGGAGCAATTCGAAAGGCTGGGATTGAGGTTTCGTGATCTCTGGGGGCGACGAATTCACCTGATTGATTGTCAAAATCTGTTTTGTGAAGTCGACAAGTACGCTAGGTACGCACACCCCGAAATCCGAGGAGTGTCAGGACGACAGCGCATCAAGCAAGTGTTTAGAGCATCGGCATTGCCGATTGCATTTTCTTATCCTCCAAAATGGCGAATTTATGAGAACCTCCAAGCGTTCGGAGCGAATTGGGGCCAAGCCGACGCCGCTTCCCATTCCAGCGCTGCTGACTAACCCAAATTTTGATTGCAAGCTCTAGGCGGAACTGCAAAACACGCAGCGAGTTGAAGAGGCTCAAAGAGTCTTCAAAAAAACTTTTATCGTAGGATCTGTTCGAGTACTAGCTAGCCAGCGCCACCGGTTCACACCACTTTGCGCAGAGCTCTCTAAGCACAGGATTTGTACATTCGTTGATGAGCTCCGCTACGGCGGATGACCATCTCCTCTTTCGAGCCACATACGCGGTAAGCACGAGGCTAATGTTTCGGAACGCCGGCGGTCGCCTTCTGCGGGCAATCTGCTCCAGTTCGGTTGGCGTAATCGAGTCGTTCATCAGTGTGAGCATGTCTGCTTCGAGTTCCATGAAAGCGTCGTCCGATTCAGCCTTCGGTAACGCCAGCCGATCGCTATCGAGGCAGTTGTCTGTTGATACGGACGCTTCCAAGCGTGCCCAGTCCCTTTGGTACACGTGGAGACTGTCACTGAACTGGACGTAGTCTCCAGGTTCGACATGGAGCCAGCCTGCCATAATCTCTTGCAGACATGTGAATTGAACGAAATTGTACGGTACGCCTAGAAAGAGATCATTGCTCCTTAGGATTTGCGTCCACTCCAGCCGATTGTTTCTGATTTTGAGTAGCGAACAAATGTTGCACGGAACGTCCGGGGACGCTGGTGTTCCTGAAGTGTCCGGCAGGTCCGAATGGGCGTCCCAGATTTGAAGGACGACCTGCCTGCTTTCGGGTGTGGACTGCAAGGCACGATAGGCTCGTTCAATCTGGTCTAGCCCGAACTGTCGCCGCAAACGATATCCGTATGCGCCATCGTATTTTGCGCCGGTGCCGCAGAACCTCGGTAGTTGTGAATTCCAGAAGTTTAGAAAAGCAGAATCCTGTCGACCTCTCAGAATCCAGACGGTTTCCGCCAATGCGAAAGCAGGGTTGATCCTTGGCCTGCGAGAGACTACCCAGCGCTGCACTGGGTTGTGAATACAAAAGGAAGCGTGCAGAATTTCGGATGTATCACCATCGCGGCTAGACTGAATTCTCTGCGCAGACGACGGTCCAAACGCCGCAACCGCATGCAACCAAACCTGATTCGCGGATTCTCCCTCGAAGGAATGCATTTGAGTATCGCCTTAAAACTATGTTCCCGATCTCATCCGAAAAGACGGGTTCCACATTGGGTGGAAGACCGACGACCTGATTATATGCGATCAATCCACTGCTGGAACTGTAGAGGCGTTATCGGGTGCGGAGCACACCGAGTAAAGGTGATCTCAAAGAAGACTTCTCTGATTTCAGGAATGAAGCAGTTTGGCTAGCATCGCTAACATCGCTAGGAATCCAGCGATCGCAAATGGACCGTATATCAACACCAACGTTCGAAGGCGATCCAAATCTTTCTGAATTTTTGACAATGTAATGCTATTTCCGCCCAGTAACTGTACATCTTGCAAGCGAATGCCCCGCAAATTTTGTGTGAAATGTACCTTCTCCGTGTCACGATTCTCTTCAATGCTGCCCTCTTCCAGGCGGGAGAAGAAGATGGCAAAGGTCGGGTCACCGAATCGCAATCGAATATCAGCAGGACCAACGTTCTGAACTGCGAACAGGAGTTTTCCGTGAAAGCTCGGATCAACATGAAAACCAGAAATATTGACCAACCCTTGCATCTTGAATTGTGTCCTGATCGCAATGAATGCGAGCAGATCGTCCGGCATTTCGACAGCTTCAAGTGTCGTGAGAATCGCGAACTGCCCGGGCGCGAGAAGCAAGTAGGGGCGACCTTGAGTTAGTTTTTCCGGCGCACGACGGCCGACAATATAGACCTCATCCCCTAATCGGAGGTCGTAAGACGCCTGCTTTACAAGGTTATCGTCGTAGTCCTTCCCGAGAATTCGATCCGCGGATTGTCGTCGTTTGATTTCACTCTTGGGGAGGAAGCCCATCACCACCCCTTTATTTGCATGATCGCTCGAACTACTGTTGCGCCAATGCCCCCAACAAGCAACAGAGCGAGTCCGCACAAAATGCACCAGTAGCTAGCACGGACGGCATGAAATTCAGTCTTCGCCTCAGTTTCATACCAATCTCTGTTCTTGCTGGCACCCCAGGGAATTGCGATGACCAAAGTGAAAAAACCCATTGCGGCTACCACGCTGCCCCAGATCATCAATCCGACAAAACCGATTCGCATCTGTTTCCGCTACCAAGAAGGAGATTTGTTAATGATCGAGGGCCTTTACTCTGCTGTAGAAAGCGCCCCGAATTGCTGACGTAACGGTACAACTGAACCGCAAGCTTCGCCATTCACGATTTAGGTACCCGTGACTAAGCACACCTCAAACATCATGCCTGCTAACAGGCCGGCTTACTGTCGGCGAGCACGGAGGATGCATCAGCGGGCAAAATCAACGAAGTCGGTGTGCGGGCAGTGTGCCTGGTCCCGAGCTTGGGATAGAGAAAGAACTACAATTTCGGAGAAAAGGGCGGTTACTCAGAATTTACGAGCAGCTTCAAATTTCTCGGCGAACTTCACAATAGATATTCCTAAGACATCACAGATGGCGACCAAATCCAAGAAATCGAGCCTCCGTTCACCAGTTTCGTACTTGCTAACAAACGCTTGTTTGGCGCCCATCGCCTTCGCCATCTCATCTTGCGTCAGCTTTCTTTGTCTTCTCAGTTCGCGCAGGACTTGCAGCAGAATTCGTCGTTCGCGCTGCTTCCTACTGGCACGCTGCACCGATCCCGACATTGCGATTCAGCATAGGAAGCTAAGCCGGAATACTCCAAAATGGATTACCGCGAAAGTTGACGGCTATTGGCAGCCCTCCTCAAAGCGTCTCGAAAATTCAGTCAAGGGCAGCCCAATGGCGTCGCAGATTCTTTTCAGCTCCAACATGTCTATTCTCCGCTCGCCCTGCTCGTACTTGCTGATGCGGGCTTGGGTGACTCCAAGAGTTTTCGCGAGTTGGGACTGAGTCAATTTCGCATCCATTCGGACGCGACGAAGGAGGCGGAGGAATACCCTTCGATCACGCTGTCGCTCAGCAGAAAGTCCTCCAATCCGCTCCATGCTCGGAGCATAGGAACCGTTGACAAATACTCCAAAATGGATTATTCCAAAACGGAGTAATTACTTCTTCCCGTCAATGAGTGGCGCGCTTTCAATTCGTCTTTCTACACTTGATCGCGCCGCCGATAAGAGCAAGCAGCCGGACTTACCGCAAACCCTGGGTTCAACCGCCAATGAGGTCTCTGACGAAGCACTGCTAACGAGTATTTGCAACGGTAACGGAGAGGAGTTGGCGTCACTGTTCCGCCGTTATGCGCGGACGGTTCGCGTTATCGGCCTGAAAATTCTCAAGGATCCAGCCGAGGCAGATGACCTCCTTCAGGACGTCTTCGTCTTGATTCATCGTTTCGCCAGGACCTTTGATAGATCCAAAGCCTCGGTTCAATTATGGATTGTCCAAATGACCTATCGTCGCGCCATTTCGCGGCGCCGGTACCTTAATTCTCGCCACTTCTACACGCGCGTGGAACTCGACGAGGAGTTGGTCGATGCTAGGTCCGCCGGCCTGGGGTCCTCGGAAACGTCCATCGACCAACGATTGGCCGAATTGGATCTGCAGAAATTGTTCGGGTCGCTCTCCGAAGACCAGCAGAGAACCCTTCGGTTGCACTTCATCGAGGGCTACACACTGGATGAGATTGCGAAAATGCTCGGCCAGAGCAAGGGCAACATCCGGCACCATTCCTTCCGCGGTTTGGAACGACTGCGAAAACTGATTTTCGCTGGCAAATTGCAGGACGGAAGAGCAGTATGATACCGGGATCGTTCAATCTAGGAGCAGGGGCATTGTCTCCAAGCGAACCCCATGACGAGTTCCTAGAACTCTGCGCTGCTTCGACTACCGGCGAGCTATCCGGTGACGAGCAGAAACGGCTGGAGCAGCATCTTGCTGTCTGTGCGTCCTGCCGCGAAACGCTGCGACAGTACGAATCCATCGTCCAAAATGTGATTCCCGCGATCGCAGCCACCGAAGCGCCGGAAGACCTGCCGGCGACTGACGACACCTGGTCTCAGGAAAAAGCCGAAAAAGCGTTGTTCGAGCGTCTGGCGAATGAGGAAACGGACGGAACTAACCGGACCGATCGCCACAACGG
>Ga0335070_10009991_pt1 | contig 11095 bp, 4 predicted proteins | sample Lox_Sample_13_FD_206722 | JGI IMG/M metagenome (GOLD analysis project Ga0335070, IMG submission 206722) | Soil microbial communities from Loxahatchee National Wildlife Refuge, Florida, United States - Lox_Sample_1.3 | ecosystem: Environmental > Terrestrial > Soil > Wetlands | place: USA: Florida... | reverse complement strand
TCGAGGCGATCAGGAAGACCACGATGCGCGGTCTCGCGCAGCCTTCCGGTGCGATGCTGCCGTCGCCGCTCACGACGACACCCGAGATCGAGAAGCGGCTGCCGTACGACAAGGAGCGCGCGAAGACGCTCCTCTCCGACGCCGGCTACCCGAACGGCTTCGAAGTCACGCTCGATTGCCCGAACAATCGCTATGTCAACGACGAGAAGATCTGCCAGGCGCTCGCGGCGATGTGGGCGCAGATCGGCGTCAAGGTCAACGTGAACGCGATGCCGCGCGCGACCTATTTCCCGAAGCTCGAGAAGACCGACACGAGCATGTACATGCTAGGCTGGGGAGGCGCGACGACGGACGGCATCTTCATCCTGCAGCCGGTGCTCTCGACGTTCAACGGCAAAGGCGACGGCGACTACAACTACGGGCGCTACTCGAACGCGAAGCTCGACGGGCTCACCGCGAAGATCAAGATCAACATGCAGCCCGAGGAGCGGCTGGGCCAGATCCACGATGCGCTGCTCGCGCACAACGCTGAAGTCAACCACATACCGCTGCACCGGCAGGTGATCCCGTGGGCGGAGCGTGACAACGTCACCGCCGTCCACCGTGCCGACAACAACGTGATTCCGTACTGGGTGACGATCAAGTAGGCGGCGCGGCATCCCGCGACGTGCCGCTCCGCTCGATATAGCGCAACGCGGCCCAGCCGATCGCGACCGCGACGGCCGCGTAGACGGCGAACTCGGCCCAGCCGGCGGCGGTGCCGTCGAGCGCTGCGTCTTCGCCGGCGGAGACGATCGTCGCCGCGACGACGTACCCGGGGATCGTCCTCGCGTCGAAGCGCAGCACGGCGTAGACGATCGCGGCGGCGATCGCGCCAGCGACGAGACCGCCCGCGATGACGCTTTCGAGCTCGGTGCTGCCCCTGGCTGCGGCGATACCCGCGACGAGCGCAACAACCGCGACGACGGCAAGCCACGCGCGCCGCGTCCACGAGGCGGTCACGCGGTCGAGCAGATGCAGCACGAAAAGCCCGACGCCGATCGACGAGACGACGCCGACGCCGTGCAGCGCAGCGGCTGCCCACGGCCATCGCGCCGCCGCGAACGGCAACGACGGCCACAGTGGCGCCTCGGGTGGGACGAAACGCTCTGCAACCGCCGCGGCTCCGGCAACGGCGAGTGCCGCCGCCGAACCGCCGGCCCACGCCGGCAGGCGTCCCGCGAGCGCCGTCCGCGGGCGCGACTTCGCCGCCCACGTACCGACGCCCGTCGCAAGCGCGACGACGAGCGAGCCGAGCGCCGCAGCGAGCATCAGCCCCGCCACGAGAAGCAGCACCTGCGTCGCCACGGGCTCGGTCGTCTTCAGCTTGATTGCAAAGGTCGGCCACATGACTGCGATCCCAGCCGCAGCCGCGGCAAGCGTGATCGTCAGCGTTAGCGCGGCGGCGCGCGTGTCGCATTGCCGACGCATCCACGCCCGGACCGCAACGCCGAGGGCCGCGATTGCCGCAACCGCGAACGCCAGGGCCGCAGCGATTCGCGCGTTGCCGATGCGCCCCTCGCGCTCGCGCTCCTCGCGCGACCACGCCTCGGGCACATAGACATAGCGGCCGGTGGCCGCTATCTCGTCGCCGGCGATCGTCACGGCGAATCGCGCCTCGCCGTCCTTGCCGACGTCGATTCCCGGGTCGGCATACGTGAACGCCCAGTCGGTGCGCGCCGGCCGGTCCTTCTGCTCGGAGGAGACGAGCTTCATCTCCGCCGGATCGACGCCGAAACCGGATGCGATCGCCCGCTCCGCGATCGCGCGCGCCGCATCGGCTTCGAGCCGCGCGCCAGGACTCGCTTCGGGAAGCGCGTGCCGGACCTGCCGTGCGTTGCCGGCGGGGTCGACGGTGATCCGCCACTCTTCGGCGCGCGACGAGACGTCGCCCTCGAACATCGCGTAGCGGACGTCCCACAGCGGCGGCGCCAGCACGGATCCGACGAGCGCGCGATACCGCCCGGGCCCCGCCTCGCGCCACACGAACGCGTGCTGCGGCCATTGCGGCTCGTCGGTCGCGAGGCGCACGGTCGACATCCGTCGCCACTCGGCACCGAGCGCGACGCCGCGCGACGCGAGCGCGGCGTCCGCGGCGGACTCCGCCCGCTGCCGATCGATCGCGAGCGCGGGAACATCGCTCTTCATCGGCGTGAACGCGATCCACGCGCCGAGCCCGGCGAGCCCGATCGCCGGCAGCGCGCGTTGCAGCCAAGCGACTCCCCGGGACGCGACGACCCGGGGCAGCGGAGCGTCGCGGCGCACGGCGGGGGATGGCGCAACCCACGCGCCATTGCGCAGCGACGGCGGCAGCTCGCGCCAGGCGCCGGCGCGCGCCCGCCGCCACAGCACGATGCCGAGCGGCACGAGTGCCGCGACTATCACCGCGCCGCGCTGGACCCACGCGAGCGGCGCATCGACGAGATAGAGCGGGATCGAGAACAGCGTCAAATCGAACAGCGCGTGCAGCACGATCGTCGGCAGCAGGCCGAACCGCAGGAAGATCGCCGCCCAGATCATCGCCGGCACGACGAGCTCGACCAGTCGCGAATACGAAGGAAAGCCGGGGTAGTTCGCATGCGCCGCGCCGAAGACAACCGCCTGCAGCACGAACGCGACCGCGATGCCGGCTTTGCGCCGCCCGAACCGAGCGCCGATCAGCGCGCCCAGTGCAAGCGGGACGGCGCGGAACAGGCACTCCTCCATGAACCCGGCCTGCAGCGAAACGGCGACCGGCATCAGCGCCGGCAGCGCATTCGACAGGATATCCGGATCGGTCAGCACCTCGGAGGGCTGCCACCACCCGAGCCAGCGGTTCGTCGCGTAATAGAACGCCGCGACGAGGGCGAGCTCGACTGGCACGAACAGGTAACCGCCGAGCGTGCGCCCCAGGATCGCTGGCGTCGGCGCGGCGCCTCCCGCCCACACCCGCCAGAGTTGCGGATGCGCGGGGAACGCGCGGCGCGTCAGGCTCTCGGCAGTCATGAACACGAGCGCGTAGCCGAGCCCGCCGCCCAAGGCGACGGCAACCCCGGCGCCGATCTGCCGCAGCCAGAACGTCGTCGTCGACTGCGCGGTGTCGAAGCCGAACCAGGCGGCGGGCGCCGCCACGAGCATCGCCGCGGCGAGCAGCCCGCCGACGACGAAACCTGCGCCCAGCGCCGGTTTGACGACGAGCCAGTGCTTCCGTGCAAGCCAGAGCGCGCCGAGCACGCAGCCGCCCAATCCGTAAAGCAGGCCCGCGGTGACCGAGGCGAAGCCGGCGATCGCGTCGTTCGCGCTCCGCAGCTCGCGGAACCGGCGCTCGAAGGATTCGGGAATGTGGACATAAGGCGCGACTTCGGTGAGCTCGTCGCCCGTGACGCCGAGCCGCAGCCGGATTCGCGCCTCGCCGAGCTTCTCCGGACGCTCGTAGACGAACAAGTGATCGACGCGCCCGTTCGGGCGCGTCTGCTGCGACTGCTCGAGCAGCTTGTACGGCGCCAGGTCGAAGCCCCATTCGCCGCGCGCGCCCGCCTCGGCGAGCGAGCGCGCGGCGTCGGGAGCGAGGGCCTTCACCGCCTCGTCCCGCACGTACGTTTCCGGCACGCGGCGGCCGAACCCGTTCGACTTGCCGTCGGGCTTGAAGCGGACGACGACCTCGCTCACGTCCCCCGGCTTGAACACGCGCACGTCCCACCAGTACGGCGCGTAGAGATCGCCCTTCACGAGCTCGGCGAAGGCGGCCTTGCCGCCGCCTTCGAGCTCGATGTAGTTCTGCGCATCGCCATCGTGCGAGAACCGGACTGCGCTGCGCGCGCCGTCGGGCGCGAGCTTGCGCGCCTGCGCGAGCTCCTCCGCCCGCGCGAGCGCCTCGCGGCGCGACATCGTGACGTCGAGGTTGACGAGCGGAATCGCAAGCGGAAAGAGGTGCCAGGCGACCCCGAGCGCGAGCGCCGCGAGTGCCGCGTAGGCAATCCAGAACGCAGGGCGACGCGTCACCGCCGCAACCCGATGACGCCGCGCGCGGCGAGATCGGCAATCGCGTCGGGCGCAAGCGCGAGCCGATCACGCAGTACCTCGGCCGTATGCTCGCCGAGGAGCGGCGGCGGCCGTTGGTAGTCGAGCTTCGTCGCCGACAGCACGATCGGGGCGCGCACCTGCGGCACCGTTCCGGCAAGCGCGTGCGGAAGCTCAATCTGCAATCCGCGCGCGACCACCTGCGGATCGGCGAACACCTGATCGAGACGATTGATCGGACCGCAAGGAATCCCGAGCGGCTCCAGCGCGGCGAGCCACGCACGCTGGGTGCGCGTGGCCATCACCGCTGCTATCAGCGGCACCAGCTCGGCGCGATTGCGCACGCGATCGGCGTTCTTCGCATAACGAGTGTCGCCGGCCCACTCGGGCTTGCCGGCGGCCGTGCAGAACTTCGCGAATTGGCTGTCGTTGCCGACCGCGACGATCACGTGGCCGTCGGCGCACGCGAACACCTGGTAGGGAACGATGTTCTGGTGCGCGTTCCCCAGACGCGCCGGCGCCTCGCCCGTCGTCAGGTAGTTGTGCGACATCGTCGCCATCATGGCGACCGCGGAATCGAGAAGCGCGGCGTCGATCCACTGTCCGCGGCCGGTGCGGTCGCGGTGCGCGAGCGCCGCCTGGATCGCAACGGTCGCGTACATTCCGGTCATCAGATCGGTGATAGCCACGCCCGCCTTCTGCGGCCCGCCGCCGGGCAGATCGTCGCGCTCTCCGGTGACGCTCATGAATCCGGACATCCCCTGGATGATGAAATCGTAGCCGGCCCGGTCCGCATAGGGACCGTCCTGTCCGAATCCGGTGATCGACGCGTAGACGAGACGGGGGTTGACGGCCGCGACGCTCGCGTAGTCGAGCCCGTATTTGGCAAGCCCGCCGACCTTGAAGTTCTCGACGAGGACGTCGGCCTGCCGCGCGAGCCCGATCACGATCGCCCGCCCGTCCGGATGCGTGAAATCGACGGCGACGGAAAGCTTGCCGCGGTTGCAGCAGAGGTAGTAGGCGGCTTCGCTCGTCTCGCGCCCCGCGCCGTCCCTCAGGTACGGCGGCCCCCACGCGCGGGTGTCGTCGCCGCCGCCGGGCCGCTCGATCTTGATGACGGTCGCGCCGAGGTCGGCGAAGAGCTGCGTGCACCACGGCCCCGCGAGCACGCGGGAGAGATCGAGGATCGTCAGATGCGCAAGCGGCCCCGGCATCCGTTGCCCGGTGCTCAGGACTTCAGCGCCACCATGACTTCGTCGAGCATCTTCTTCGCATCGCCGAAGAGCATCCGGTTGTTGTCCTTGTAGAAGAGCGGATTGTCCACGCCGGCGTAGCCGGAAGCCATGCTCCGCTTCATCACGATCGAGTGCTTCGCCTTCCACACCTCGAGCACGGGCATGCCGGCGATCGGGCTCGTCGGATCCTCCTGCGCGGCCGGGTTCACGATGTCGTTGGCGCCGATCACCATCGCGACGTCGGTATCGGGGAAGTCGTCGTTCAGCTCGTCCATCTCGAACACGATGTCGTAGGGCACCTTCGCCTCGGCGAGCAGCACGTTCATGTGGCCGGGCATGCGGCCCGCAACCGGATGGATGCCGAAGCGCACGTTGACGCCCTTCTCGCGCAGCGCCTTCGTGATCTCCTGGACGGTGTGCTGCGCCTGCGCGACCGCCATCCCGTAGCCCGGAACGATGATCACGTTCTTCGCCTCCTTGAGCATCTCCGCGGTTTCGGACGCCTGGATCGGCTGAACCTCGCCGGCGGGTTGCACTTGCCCGCTGCCCTTCGCCGCCGGCGCGCCGCTGTCGGTGCCGAAGCCGCCGGCGATCACGCTGATGAAGTTCCGGTTCATCGCGCGGCACATGATGTACGAGAGGATCGCGCCGCTCGATCCGACCAGCGCGCCGGTCACAATCAAGAGGTCGTTGGACAACATGAACCCGGTGGCCGCAGCGGCCCAGCCCGAATAGCTGTTGAGCATCGACACGACGACCGGCATGTCGGCCCCGCCGATCGCCATCACCATGTGCACGCCGAAGAGGAGCGCGATCACCGTCATCACGATCATCGGCGTCATCGCTTCGGCGACGCCGTGAGCGTTGACGAACGCGTAACCGTAGTACAGGACGACGACGAGGCCGGTCAGGTTGATCCAATGCCGTCCGGGGAGCAGCATCGGTTTTCCGCTGATCCTGGCGGAGAGCTTGCCGAACGCGATCACCGATCCCGAGAAGGTGACGGCGCCGATCAGCACGCCGAGGTACATCTCGATCTCGTGGATCGTGTTCTCCGCCGGCGTCATCGTCGCCGCCACCGCCGCGAGACCGACGAGGCTGTGCATCAGCGCGACGAGCTCGGGCATCTGAGTCATCTTCACGATGCGCGCGGCGTAGAGGCCGATGCAGGCGCCGACCACCATCGCGCCGAGGATGTACGGATACCCGGTCGCGGTGACCTGCGTGCCGAGGACCGTCGCAAGCACGGCGATCGTCATGCCGACGATCCCGTACAGATTCCCGCGGCGCGAAGTCTCCTGATCGGAGAGCCCGCCCAGGCACAGGATGAAGAGGATGGTCGCGGCGAGATAGCAGACCGTCGAGAGGCTGGCAGTCATGGCGTCCCCTTCGTCACTTGCGGAACATCTCGAGCATGCGCCGCGTGACCGCGAAGCCGCCGAACATGTTGATCGTCGCGAGGCCGATCCCGCCGACGGCGAGCCAGCGTATCCACTCGTTCGGCCGCGCTAGATCGGCGGAGATCTTCGTCAGGTCCGGCGCGATCTGCACCAGCGCTCCGATCGCGATGATGGAGGAGACCGCGTTGGTCACGCTCATCAGCGGCGTATGCAGCGCGGGCTTCACGTTCCAGACCACCATGTAGCCGACGAAGCACGCGAGCACGAACACCGTGAAGTGGCGGAGGAAGCTGTCCGGCGCATAACGCCCCACGAGCAGGAACAGGAGCGCGCCGACGCCGAACAGCATTGCGGCCTTTGCGATCGGCATCGGCCCGCTCGGCTCGCCGTGGCCCTTCGCCTTCGGCTGCGGCGCAGTCGCCACCGCGGTCTTCGCTGCGGGTGCGGGAGGCGCTGGAGGCAGCTTTGGCGGCGGCGCGGGCCAGGTGATGGCGCCGTCCTTGATGACCGTCAAGCCGCGGATCGCATCGTCATCCATATTGACGACGACATTGCCGTCCTTGGACTTGCATAGCTCTTCGGTGAGACGCAGCAGATTGTTGGAGTAAAGCGTGGACGCCTGCGCCGCAAGACGGCTTGCGAGATCGGTGTAGCCGATGATGGTCACGCCGTGCTTGACCACCGCCTTGCCCGGCTCGGTCAGCTCGCAGTTGCCGCCCTGCTCGGCCGCCATATCGACGATGACGCTTCCGGGCTTCATCGTCTGCACCATCTCGGCAGTGATGAGCTTGGGCGCGGGCTTGCCCGGGATCAGCGCCGTGGTGATGATGATATCGACCTCGCGCGCCTGCTTCGCGTACATCTCGCGCTGCGCCTTCTGGAAGCCCTCGCTCATGACCTTGGCGTAGCCCCCACCGCCGGAGCCCTCTTCCTCGTAGTCGACCTTGACGAACTCGCCGCCGAGCGACACTACCTGGTCCGCGACCTCGGCTCGCGTGTCGTTCGCGCGCACGATCGCGCCCAGGTTGGCGGCTGTGCCGATCGCCGCGAGCCCGGCCACGCCCGCGCCAGCGACGAAGACCTTCGCCGGCGGGATCTTGCCGGCGGCGGTGATCTGCCCGTTGAAGAAGCGGCCGAACGCGTTGGCTGCCTCGACGACGGCGCGATACCCGCTGATGCCGGCCATCGACGTGAGCGCGTCCATCTTCTGGGCGCGCGACAGCTGGCGCGGTAGGCTGTCGATGGCGAGCACCGTTGCCTTCTTCGCCGCCAGTTGCTGCATGAGCTCGGGGTTCTGTGCCGGCCAGATGAAATCGACGAGCATGCCCCCCTCGCGCATCAGCCCGACTTCGGCGGGCGTCGGGGGGCGTACCTTGAAGACGATGTCCGACTTGGCCCACAGTTCGGCCGCCGTCGGCACAACTTCGGCGCCCGCGGCGCGGTAAGCGCCGTCGGCGAAGTTGGCGGCGTCGCCTGCGCCCGCCTCCACCGCGACACGGAAGCCCTGCTTGATCAGCTTCTCGACGACCTCGGGCACGGTTGCGACGCGCCTCTCGCCGGGGAAGACTTCGCGCGGAACGCCGATCAGCAGTGACATTGAATTCTCCCTCGCGACGGTATGTGAGGTGGATAACGTTGGGGCTGCCCGCGCGCGCCTCGCGCGTCGCGAACACGATGACGACCTCGGGCGATGCGGCGGGACGCATACCGGGGACGCCTGTCGCGTGGTGTGCCCATCACCGTCAAGGAATTCCCCAGGGATCGACGCCGTCGGGAGCGGCGTTCACGTCGCGCCGAATGTTCGAGCTTTGCGTAATGCTGCCACAAACCGCGCGTACAACGCGACACCGCCGGCGGCAGCCGGGCGACTATTATAGGCAGGCCGTGCGCCGCCGGTGGCATGCCGCGGCCCCGCCGACGACATGAGCCTCGCGCCAATCGATCCCCCTCCCGGCCACGAGCGCACGCCGACGATCGCCGCTGCGATCGCCGAGGCCGACGCGGCGTGGTCCGCCGGCGATCGGCCGCGCGCGATGTCGCTGCTGAGAGCGCTGGCCGAGCGCGCACCGACCTCTGCGGCAGTGTGGTCGCGCCTCGGCGCCTGCGCGCTCGAGGCGGGGCAAACGGATGCCGCCCACGCGTATCTGCGCAACGCGCTCGCCCAGGCGGGGGACGATTCGCTCGCGTGGACCAACCTCGGCACTGCGCTCACGCGCCTCGCCCGCGTCGACGAGGGCGTCGCGGCGTACCGCCGGGCGCTCGAGCTCGATCCCGCCGCGGTCGGGGCCCGGATCAATCTGGCCAACGCGCTCGGGCAGCGCGGCGACGTCGATGGCGCGGTCGCGGAGCTCGAGACGGCGCGGTCGATCGCGCCCGACGCCCACGAAATACTCAACAATCTCGGCAATCTCTACAAGGATCAGGGCCGTTTCGACGATGCGTTCGCAGCGTACGAAGCGGCGCGGCGCGCGTGGCCCGACTTCCGCGTCGCGTTCTCGAATCTTCTCGCGCTCACCAAGCTGTCGACGCGCCACGCGCCGGACGAGATCTTCGCGCTGCACCGGGCTTTCGCCGAGCGCTTCGAGCCGGAATGGGAGGCCGGTTACGTTCCGCCCGGCAACGTCGCCGACCCCGACCGCCGCCTGCGACTGTGCTACGTCTCGCCGGACTGCCACACCGCGCTGCCCTCGTTCGTCGAGCCCGTGCTTCGCCGCCACGACCGCACGCGCTTCGACGTGTTCGCGTACTTCAACAATCCGCAGCCGGCGGCGACCCTCGCTCGCATCGCGCCGATCACCTCGCGGATTATGCGGGGCGCAACCGACGAGGAGGTTGCGCAATGGGTCCGCGCCGACGGCATCGACATCCTGGTCGACATCGCCGGCCACACGGGCCACAACCGCCTCGGCGTCTTCGGGCGCAAGCCTGCGCCGGTGCAGATCACGTGGCTCGACTACCTGAACACGACCGGCCTTGCGGCGATCGACTGGCGGCTCACCGATGCGGTCGCCGACCCGCCGGGAGCAAGCGATGCGCTGCACAGCGAGAGTCTGCTGCGCGTCGCGCCGGCGCAATGGTGCTGGAATCCGCCGGGCGCGGCGCTGCCCTTGAGCGGGCTCCCTGCACTGCGTGCCGGCCATCTGACGCTCGGCTCGTTCAACGCGTGCTCGAAGCTCACCGACGCGACGCTCGCCCTGTGGCAACGCGTGCTCGCCGCCGTTCCGCAGTCGCGCCTCGTCGTCGTCGGCGTGCCGGCAGGCGCAGCCACGTCCAGGATCGAAGCGGCGTTGGGAGTGCGCGTGCGCGTGCTCTCACGGCTCGCTCCGGAAGCGTTCCGCGACGCCGTTGCGGGCACGGACATCGCGCTCGATCCGCTGCCCTTCTCTGGCGCGACGACCACGCTCGAGGCGCTGTGGCAGGGCGTGCCGGTCGTCACGCGGAGCGGCGCGACGTCGGCATCGCGCTCGTCCGCGAGCATCCTCTCCGCGCTGGGAATCGGCGAATGGATCGCGGAAGACGAGGACGGCTACATCGCCATCGTCGACCGCGCGGCGCGCTCGCTCGATGCGCTTGCGGCGCTCCGCTCGAGGCTTCCCTCGCTCGTGCAACGCAGCGCGCTCTGCGACGCCGCCCGCTTCACCGCCGCTCTCGAGCAGATGCTGCGCGACGCATGGAGAAGCTGGTGCGTTCGCAGTCGAGGCGTTTCCGCTCCGTCATCATCGACTGCGCCGGGAGTCGCGAAGTCGCTGGCGGATGCGCGCAGCGCGCGACGCTTCGCGGCCGACGCGCGGCTCGCTCTCCTCGACGCGGCGTTGCGCGAAGGCCGCGGCGCGGAGGTCGTCGCGGATGCGTGCGAGCTCGTCGACGACGAGCCGCACTGGAAAGCCGCGCATCGGGCGTACCTGCAGGCGCTGCTCGCGTGGACGCGGACCCAACCGCGCCTCGTCGAGCGGGTGTTCCCGTCGCCGCCTCCGTTCGCGCGGCGGCCGAAGGTGTCCGCGCTCGTGTGCTCGATCGATCGCGCGCGCTTCGACAGCGTGACCGCGAGCTACCGCGCGCGCTTCGCGGGCTTCGAGCTCGAGCTCGTCGGCGTACACGATGCGCGCTCGCTTGCCGAGGGCTACAACCGCGCGGCGGGGCGGGCGAGCGGCGACATCCTCGTGTTCTCCCACGACGATATCGAGCTCGTGACGTCCGACTTCGCCGCGCGGCTGATCGCGCATCTCGAACGCTACGACGGCGTGGGCGTGGCCGGCGCCTCGCGGGTGGCCGGACCGCGCTGGGGCGACGCCGGACCGCGCGCAATCCACGGCCACATCCTGCACGCCCCGCCTCGCGGGCAGCGGGGCGCGCTGCTGATGGCGGCCGGTTTCCAGCGTCCGGTCTGCGAGGACATCCGCCTGCTGGACGGCGTGTTCATCG
>Ga0335070_10009990_pt1 | contig 11095 bp, 9 predicted proteins | sample Lox_Sample_13_FD_206722 | JGI IMG/M metagenome (GOLD analysis project Ga0335070, IMG submission 206722) | Soil microbial communities from Loxahatchee National Wildlife Refuge, Florida, United States - Lox_Sample_1.3 | ecosystem: Environmental > Terrestrial > Soil > Wetlands | place: USA: Florida... | reverse complement strand
AAAATACGGAATTAAGTCAAGGAAAATTTAAGGTTGAGGATAAAATGCTTGATTTTAACGGGGTTTCGTGGTGTTTTTCTGTTCCGTCAGGAGCTACTCCTGACGGTCATAATAGTTTCAGGAGAGAATCTACTGAAACAATGAAAAAAAAGGCTGGAGCCTTGCCCTACGATATTCGTGCCACCAAATGCGAATCACACCAGTTGTTCGATCTTTTCCATTATCATCTGCTTTATTTCCTGAGCATCGATCTTCTCAGCTATTTTTTCCGCTACTCTGGCTGAGACCTCACGGACTATCTTTTGGGTCAGGTTATCAAAATCAACGTCTTTAACTCCTGACGCCTCAGAGGCTCTGGGCTCAAGGGTTTGCTCCCCCTGGGGCTTCAATTTCATTTCCTGGTAAACCATCTGCTCATCTTCTTCCATCCCCTGCATCTCTTTTTTGAACTCGGAGACGAACTTCTCGTAGCTATCCTCCTGCCTGATTTTTGGCAGGGTTATCTTCTCTTCTTCATCTGAAGCCTCTGGCTCCTCGCGAGGTTGAAACACGGATTTGTCCTGCACCGAGTCGGGTATTCTGTCTATGCCTCCGGGGAAGACCTCTGGCTCTTTTATAAGATTCCCTTCTTCGATTTTGACCTGGGAGGTTTTCTCGGTTTTCTTCAGGGATTCCTCCACCTTTTCCAAAAATTCTCTGGGCGAGAAAGGTTTGAGGATAAAAGATTCACAACCCGAACTTTTGAAACCCTCCTGATTGACCGAATCTCTGGAATTAAGTAACATAACCACCGGGATATTTTTCAAAGCATAATCGTTTTTAAGGTCCTGACACAGGGTGAACCCGTCTTTGAGCGGCATGGAATTATCCAGAAGCACCAGGTCTGGCGTATTTTTCTTGATTAAGGTAAAAGCCTCTTCTCCATTCTGAGCCAGAAAGACCTCGTACCCTTTCTGGCGGAGCAGAAATTCAGCCACGCTGCGGATAGTCTGGCTGTCATCCGCGACTAATACTTTGTTGGGCATGGCAATCCTCCCTAATTTGATTACTTCTTCTCGTCTGACAATCTATGGCTGGCTTCCTCTAAAATCTTTTTCTCCTCTTTAGTCAGGTTCCGGTAACCTACCTGATTGATCTTATCTAGGATCTGGTCAACCCTGGACATCAGCCTCTCGGTTCTCTTTCTTTTGTTCTCAGAGGACTTGATTTTAAAGTTATGCCCTACATTTTCTAAGTATCGGAAAAAGCTCTTAATTCTCCAGTCAGCTTTAAGATATAAATACCCCACCAGCATCCCGCCTAGGTGGGCGAAATGGCCGATCCCGTCTCCGGTATAGCGGAAAGAGGCTAAAAGTTCGATCCCACCGAAGAGCAGAGCCATATACTTTGCCTTAATCGGGAACAGGAAGTAAAGATAGATAATCCTGTCCGGAAACATCAAGGCAAAAGCAACTAAAAGTCCGAAAATTGCTCCTGAAGCTCCAATTGTCGTGGTGGATGCGTTAAAGGATAAAAGAAAACTGGCAACTCCGGCACCAATTCCAGTTATAAAATAATATTTGATGAACTCCTTTGTGCCCCAGGCTCTTTCTATATCTGCCCCGAAGATGTAAAGAGCGAACATGTTGAAGAGGATATGGAAAAGCCCGCCATGTAAAAACATATAAGTGACCAGCTGCCAGATATACCCCTCCTTTACCAGGGCAGGGGTAAGCCCGAATATGTAAAGGAGCTTGCTTCCCAGGAAAAGCTGGGCTAAATATACAAAACCGTTTACCAGCAGAAGCCACTTTACGCCTTTGGTCAAACCTCCGCCCAAGCCCAGATTATATGAGCGATAATTGTAACTCATAGCTATATATAAATATCGGTAGTTTTAAAAAATACCTAATCGGTTTGAATCAACAGGAATAAGTTTATTTTCCTTCAGGCAAAGACCACGTAGGGGCATGTTGCAATACGCCCCTACCCGATTTTAATATTTCTCAAACAACTTTCCCCAGTCGGTTTTTTTGAATTGGTTGATCCTCGCCCTACCGATCAGGGGATACCAGAAATAGTCGTGATACAGATTAGAAGCCATCGGAGCCCAGAACATTAAAGGCGATTTCAAAACAATTTTTTCCAGAAATCTCAAAGGTCCAAGCCTTAGCATCTGGTCTCCCCAGATCACAAAGCTTTTCCTGGTTTTGAATCCGAAATTAACTGAGGATATATCCTCTCCTATTGTCTCGATATCTTTTGGGTCACCCGTTCCCAAGCCTTTTTCCTGACAGAGTCGGATATAACGAATCTGCAGAGGATCGAAGCCCATCATCTTAGCTGCAATAGCATCCAGAGCTACAGAGTCGTTTGAAGCTAAAATGTAGTTCTTTATCTTTGGCTGCATCGTCCTGGGACCTGCTCCATCGCCGCATACAGTTCCGTCCATCACAGCCAAAATTCCAGGATGAAGCTCTTTTTGCATAATCATCAGGTCAACCAAAACCTCATGAATATACTTATGTGCATAATGCCTAACCTCTTTTAAAAGCCCTCCAAAAGCATTTTTCACTGCACCCGTAGTTACCGAATGACCATGCGTCTTCAAGGTCGGCAGATGAATAATCTGTTTGCCAATATAAATTTTGGGGATTTCGATTCCCTCAGGAAAAATCTCATTGAGTCGCAAAAGCTTCTCTTTAAACTCGTATTTAACCCATTCGGTCTCGGGAAGAGAATTGAATCTCAATCCGTATTTTTCCAGAACAGGAATCCAGCGGTTATTTATAGCCCCTTTTTGCGGATTAGTGACAACAGTCTTATTCTCGACCGGGAAAAGCTTCTCCTTCCTAAACCCATCCTCAAATAAAGTTTTCACTACACCTTCCAGCTGCCAGGGCTCAGACGAACAGGCAGGGAAGTATTTGGTCCAGGATAAATTGAGCTTGATTAAAATATCTTTGTCCCTGGAGATAAACTTGGTATAATCCAGAGAATGAAGCAGTTTCTGATAGTCCTTTAATACTGAATCTGTGCTGGTCTTTAATACCACCACTTTAGAGCCAGGCATATTCTCTCCACGCTTTTATAGATATACGATTAAAATCACCGAAAAAAACCAGAGCAGGATGTCGAAAATCAAAGGTTTATCAGTAAGAAGGGCTGTGGTGGGACTTCCCCCTTTTTCTTTCTGATGAATCAGGTAAAGATATCTGAAAACCCCATAAAGGACAAAAGGGATGGTCAAAGCCATGTAAGTGGTGCCTAATTTATCCTCTACGTCCGGGGAAAGTGTGTAAAAGGCATAAGCCACGACAGTGGAGGCGGTGACCACTGAAATCAACTGGTCTAAAAAATAGGGGGTGTAGTCAGCCAAACTTTTTCTATGTTCGACAGCTTTATCTTCCAGCAAAATCAGCTCGTATCTCCTTTTACCGAACCCTAAAAATAATGCCAGGAGAGTAGTGCAGACAATCAGCCAGGAGGAGATTTCCACATTGATAATTACTGCTCCTGCCACCGCTCTCAAGACAAATCCCAGCGATATAGCCATCACATCCAAAATCACTATCCGCTTCAGGTATCTGGAATAAATTAAATTCAAAACCAGATAGGAAAAAGCTACCAGTCCAAAAGTCCAGTTGATATAAAATGAAAACAGCAGGGCAATGGCAATGAACAACAGGGAAAAAATCAAGGCAGTAGAAGGTTTGAGCATACCAGAGGCTATGGGCCTTTTGCTTTTCAAAGGGTGCGCTCTGTCGCTGTTCAAGTCCAGAATATCGTTCAAAAGGTAAACCCCGCTGGTTAGAAGACAGAACAGGAAAAATGCAATCAGAACCTGCAGGACTAAATCGAGTTGAAAAAGATTGAAAGAGAAAACCAATCCGGCAAAGAGGACCAGATTTTTCACCCATTGCTGGGGTCGCATCGATATAAGAAGAGCTTTAAGCATCCAGAGCTCCGGAAAGCGAAAATGAGGTGAACTCGAATTCCTCCAAGAGTTTTTTTATCTTCAGCTTCATCAGATCCAGATTGGTATAATGCCTGAAACTTTTGAAAGGACCGATCTTTTCTCTGGGCTGATCCGGATCAATCTCCCAGGGATGAAAATAGACTATAGCCGACCTTCCTTCAGAGTTGAGTCTCTTTATGCCCCAGCGGTTATACCAGTAGGGGAATATCCGCAGATAGGCTCCACCCGCGACCGGCAGATTCAAGCCTAAAAAATGTACTGTGGACAAGGGAAATTCTTTTAGCTCTTTCCCGTTTTTGAGCTTTAAACTATGCGGGAAACGCGGGGCTGAAGGCATCCCGTATTCCGGATGTCTTATGGGAAAAATGCTGGAGTCGTATTTGATCCCCAGCTCGGATAGAACTTCGAAAGCCCACAGGCAGTGGGAATTGATCGAAAAGGAAGGAGCCCTGTAACCCAGAACCGGCTGGTCAGTCAGTTTTCCTATAATCTCCAAAGATTTTTTCACGTCCTCCCTGAACTCCTTCTCAGTCTGGGTAAAAATCAAAGAATGGGAAAACCCGTGCGAGCCGATCTCGTGCCCTTTTTTTTGAATAGCTTTTATTGTCTCAGGAAAATTTTCCGCAATCCAGCCCAAAACGAAAAAAGTAGCCTTAGCGTTTTTTTCCTCCAGAAGTCTAAGAATCTCGCAGAGATTGGAAGATAACCGCTTCTCGCAATACGACCATCCCTGGGGGCTGATGGTCTGTTTGAGATTCTGCACCTGAAACCATTCTTCTACGTCTATGCTCAGGATATTTTTCATCTTCATAAGAGAAATAAGGGTTACTTTCTTTTTCTGGAATATCCATATTCGTATCCATAATATTTATAGCTGTAATAATAAGGCAAAATCTCATCCATATTGTTCATAATCACGCCGAGCAACTTCACTTGGGCATTTCTCAGAATCTCGACTGCTCTTTTCGCCACCTCCACCTGGGTGGAACCGGCTTTGAGCACCAGGATGGCCCCGTCCATCAGCGGTCCAATGATCAACGGGTCCGATACCGGAATAACCGGAGCACAATCCGCAATCACCAGATTGGAATAAAGCTTAGCTTCGGCAATAACTTCCTGCAGGTAAGGGGTATCTATAAGCTCTGCCGGGGTACTGGTTTCATGACCGCTGGTCATGACTTTCAAATTTTCAAGTGGAGTAGACTGCAGACAATCCTGAAAATTCACCTTACCCTGTAAAAGATCGGAAAGTCCCCTTTCCTGGTTTAAGGAGAAAAGCCTATGAAGATTAGGCCTTCTCAAATCACAGTCGATTAGTATTACCTTTTTGTTATGCCGGTGTGCGATCTCGATCGAGAGCAAACTTGCCAGGGTGCTTTTTCCCTCACCCAGTGCCGGGCTGGTGACCAGAACCGATTTTATCTCCTGCCCGGGCAGGTAGTTCCTCAAATTCGAATAGACCCTCCTGAATTCCGTAGCTATCGGGGATTCGCTTTCATAAAAACTCAGGATATTTCCGTTAGTCTTTTTTCTATCTTCCATAAGAGATTTATCTATGATGTTTTAAATCTTCCTTTTATTCAGTTTCTCCAGGTATTCTATCCTGGGAATAGTCCCCAAGACTTTCAGCCCCAAATACTCCTCCACCTCCTCGACTTTCCTGAAGGAATGGTCAAAAAATTCCATCAGAACTACCCCCCCTCCTCCTATAACCAGGCCTAGAAGACAGCCTAATAAAGTGATTTTTATTCGGTTGGGTTTAACCGGGGAGAGAGGAATACTGGCTGGCTCTATTACCCTGAAACGGTTCTGGGCCTCTGCCTGCTGGACCTGCTGGGAGATCTGGGAGCCCTGGGACTGGGATACGAACATCTCATAGATGCTTCTATAGGTATCAACATCCTGCTGGAGATTTCTCAAGGTCTGCTCCTGATAGGGAGTCCTGGCGAGCCGGTTTTTTATACCATCCACTACCTGGTTCAGGACCCGTAGCTTTTCTTTCAAAAAATTAAGGTTGATCTGGTTCAGAGAAAAACTTTCCAGAAGGGGTAAAACATCGGCACTCACCTTGCCTGTCTGGCTCTGGGAGATAGTTCTGATCTCTGCCTCGATCTGATCGAGCAGAGATTTGGTTTTTTCGGTCAGAGTTAGGACCTTGGCATCTCTCCAGGAATACCTGGTCAGAAGCGGTATATACTCATCCACAGAGGAGAACAGCTGGTTTTCCAGGTTTTTTAGATCGTCAGAGCTTGGCAGTGATAGGTTTGCAGCCTTCAGGCTGGTTAGCTTTCCTTTGAGGAAGCTATTCTGGTCCTGCAGGTCCTTGATCTCCAGATTAGTGGCATCGATTACCGAGACTATAGTCCTCAGATTAGTGTCAGAGGCGATACTCTGGTCAACGTCGCTTTTTAGGGTTTTCTCCTTATATTCTCTCAATCGGTTCTCAGCCTCGTCCAATTTTTTCTTGTAAATCGCCAGCTGCTCATCAGAGAAATCCAATGCACCCCTGACTCCCAATAGATCGTATTTAAGGCTCTCATCTATGAATATCTGGGCTAAGTTTTTAGCCATCTCCGCACCCATTTTGGGCTGGTCCGAGTAAACTGTGATCTCCACCAGGTTTTCTCCTTTAAACCCCACGCTGATATTTTTTCTAAGCTCGTCTATCAGGAGTTTTTCGACCAGCTCGTCCTGGCTTATCTCAGGGAATTTGGGCTTGAGACTTTTGGCTTTATTTATTACCCTGGAATCCTGGTTTAAATTAAGGTTATAGATTAACCTTCTTAAAAACTCAGTCGAGGTAATCTGGTTGGTTATAGTAGCCAGTCGCTGGGTTCTGTCCTCTGGCTGGTTGCCTCCAGAGGTAGTTCCCGGGATTAAATTCTCCAGGGGCCGGGATAAAAGCCGGCTTTCGCTGATCAGAACTGTAGTGGAGGATTTATACTGCCGGGGAAGAAAAAAACTTCCAGCAAAGCTGACCAGGGTAACCGTCAGGAAGGGGAGAATCAGTACCAGTCTCCTCCTTTCCAGAACTTTCCAATATTCTCTTAAGTCAACTCTTTTTTCCGAGCTCGGACTCATCTGTTCTGATCCTCATCGGTTGTTATTGTTCGCCAATAAATAGATGCTGATTATGGCAGTAGAAAGGGGAATTAAATCTCGGCTGAAATTCCAGACCCTGGAAAGAAAGCTTGCTTTGCCCGGGATGACGATAGTGTCCTCCGGATGAATGGCCAGTCTCGAAGGCCTGCCCTTGGAGCTGAAATTATCAAGATTCACCTCCACCACGCTGGAGTAAGTTGACCCTTTTATCAAAACCTTAACTTTTTTCATATTGGCGTTAGAGGTGGGACCTCCAGCTAAAACAATCGCATCCAAAAGGTCTATGTCACCCTCTAAAGGGTAAACATTAGGCCTAGCAACCTGACCATAAATGTAAAATACATTTCTGCCGGTAAAGCTTGGAACAGGAGCTCCTCTTTCGCCTCCCAAGCTCAAAATCGACCTGGGTATCTCGACTGTATCCCCGATTTTGAGTTTAGGCAGTTTGGAGAAATCTCCTTTCTCCAGTGCCTCGGCTAAGTTTACTCTCAGGGTCTGGCCAGCTTCATCCCCTCCCCGGATGATTTTGATAGCGCTGAGATCTGCCCCTTCTGCAGGACCTCCGGCCTCGGTTATTACCTCCCACAGGTTCGGGATCGACTCAAAACTGTATTTACCAGGACGATTCACCAGTCCCTGGACAAACACTTTCTGGCTGTTATACTCCATGATGACCACTGTTGCCTGGGAGATACTTTTGTTATAAAAAGAAATCTTTTCCACGATTTTTTTTGAAAGCTCGGAGGTGGTCAACCCTGCAACCATTATCTCCCCAATCACCGGGAGGGAAATTTTGCCGTCCTGCCTGACCTTAACCGTGCTGTTCAAATCAGGCTGCTGCCAGAAGTTAATGCTTAGAACATCCTCAGAACCTATCTGGTACTCCTGAGAAAAAGAAAGAGCCACAAAAACAAGTAAAAACCCCATAGTCAGAATCATCCAAATCATACATTTTTTTCCCCAGATCATATCTTTCTCCTTTTTTAGCCTAAGATGTTCGCAAATCAATATATAGAAAATTAAAGTGATGTAAAGGGAAAATTAAAGGTTGCCTTTTCTTCCTAATCTTAAAATTCGGACTTTAAATAAACTCTCCAAAAAGTAGCGATGAGAGCAGTACAGGTATGCTTGACATAAGTCGAATCATTATCCCGGGGACATCCGGACGCGGCTCCAAGCCCTGCAATAAAATACTTTTCTGAGAGTTCATAAGACAGGTCTGTTAAGCTATTTGCATTCCTTAACTTTAAAGCTGAATGGTGCTTTTCAAGGAACCATCTTCTCCGCTATAAACCAGGGTTTTATTCTTACCTGAGTTTTTAGCATTAAGCAGCGCCATATCAGCTGCATAGATCAGCTTTTCGAGGGTTCGAGCGTGCTCCGGGTAAATTGCCGCTCCGGCGGAAACAGTCAGGTGATGCTCCATTTGCAGAAATTCATCCACAAAGGGATGATGCTGAATGCTTTTCCTCAATCTCTCAATGAATTTAAGACATTCTTCCTGGTCGGTTTCCGGCATGATGACACAGAACTCGTCCCCTCCATAACGGCACACAATATCGATCGATCTCACAACTTTCTGAATCAGCTCTCCTAACTGCCGGATGATCTGGTCCCCGGATTGGTGGCCATAAGAATCATTGTAGATTTTGAACTCGTCGATATCAAAGATGACAAATGCCAGTTTCCGCTGATAACGTTTGGCTCTGAAGATCTCCTCGCTTAGCCGCTTGATAAAATATCGATGGTTATACAAGCCGCTCAAGCTGTCGGTATAGGACAGCTCTTCCAATTTTTTATACTGGGTAATATTCTTTAAGCTGATCTTAAGCGCGTCGCTCAGAAGGTTCAAGATCAAAAAAACCTCCTGGTTATATCTGATTCCCTCTGCTCTGCCCCCGATAAGGACCAGACCTAACATGTCCTCGGGCAGAGAAAAGGGAAAACAGATCTGAAACCCCTGGCTTATCAGACAAGCCAGGAACTCATTCCCTTGATGTTCTTCCATCAACTGATAAAGCTGGATTACTGACTCTTTTTCCTTGAATTTCTCATACAGCGGGTCATCCAGTTCCAGGCACAACTCCGAGAACTGAAGGAAATCGATCCCTTTAGAATACCTGGCTTTCAATTGTTTTCCGCCAGGTTCTGGCAGAAGAAGCAGGACCGACTTGGTATTCAGCTGCTTTTGCAGATTCTGAACGAAGTTGAAAAAAAGCCTGTCTTGATCCGGGGACAAATAAATCTGATTAGCGGCCTGAAAAAGAGAGTATAAATCGAAAATCCTTCTTTTCTCCGCCTGATCCGAAACGTCTGCGGCTTTTTCCTGAGATGGTTTGTCACCCGTTTCAGTTTTTTTCTCCCTCAGCTTTCGGTTTAACTCCTGGAACTGTGCAATCCGGGAAATCCTGCTACTCAAAAGAGACAGAAGCTTCTTTTCCTCTTCCGGGACTTCAAATTTTTCAGAGGAGAATAAGACAAACCCTTCCAGATTACCTTCAGATTTTAGGGGGAAAGCTGATTCGAAAGCTTTCTCCTTTAACCAGGTGCATACCTGGGTCAAATTTTCTTTCTCCTTTTCAAGATAGATGATTAAGCTTTCAGATTGTTTTTTGAGAAACAGGACTAAGGGGTCATCTGCTTTTAAAGCTCTCTTTCTAAAGCCCTTTTTCTTGCCCGATGAATCGAATAGCCTGTATTCCTCTCCGTCTCTTAGGAAAAGCAAAAGTGTCCTGATTCGATAATGCTGACTGAAGAAATCTGTGAGCAATGAAGCCAGCTTGACTCTGACTTTTCCGTCACCTGAGTAAAATCTTTCCTCCTCCAAACCTTCTAACAGGGTATACCACCTGAGGCTTTCTGCCTTTGATTCTTTTAGTTTGTTTTCTGATAGTAAGACCCTGAAGAAAACCAGATAAAAGGATAGAACAAGTAATACGCCTAAGCCCGAAAACTTAATATATTGATTTGAGGAGAAAAAAGACAAGAGGAGTAGAATAACATAGATTGTCCCCCCCAATCCCCAGGATAGGACTTTCCGAACTGCATCAGATCCACCTTTTTGGTCAACAGTAAACTGGTCATTTGCCTGGAGTTTTTCACCCAAAACCAGCCCTCCTTAGAACCTGAGAGAATTTATCAAAGTAAACATCTCGGTTTTCATTTTTTCCAAAAGAGCCACGGCTTTTTTTGCTCCCTCGAACTCCGGGTCTAAGCTCAAAGCTTTTTCAAGCTGCTCTTCAGAAGATTGGACCAGTTTTATGAAGAAAAGGAGGTAGCAGCATCCCAGCTGGTTTAGGTCCTTTTCAGAAGGCACAGAAAGGCTTAATTTCTTTTCCAGCTCCTGGATATATTTTTTCAGGTCTTCTAAATCGAATTTCTCAGGCTCTAAATGGAAAGAGAAAAAGAGCTGGTGGAATTTAGAGAATTCCATCTTCCTGTTCAAATAGCTGTTCAACCCTTTTTCCAGATATTTGAAAGCTTCGGCATAGTTATTTTGCGATAAAAGCTCTTTACCCTTTAGAAAATCATCAGTCACCAATTCAGGGTTCAGCTCATTTAGCTTCTGAAGATCTTTTCCCAGCTGCTGGATTTCCGTAGATTCGGATAGGTTTGTTCCTTTATCTTCACGCTGGTTAGCAAGACAGCTTAAGGCAGAGAAAAGGAGACTGACACCATCTTCAGGATTTAACTGGATGCTTTTCTTTAGCTGTTCCCGGGCTGAAGAAAATTCCTTTTTTAGAAAGTAGAGCTTTCCCAGACTGCTGTAAACAAAAGGAGCTTCGGGTAAAAGGATTTGGGCATCCAGGAGATTCTTTTCCGCTTCAGCCATTTTCCCTGATTTACCGGCTAAAAATACCAGCTCCTCATACAGCTCCGGTTCCTCAGGCCATTTTTCCAGAGCCGAGATCAACAAGTCAACCCCCTGGTCCGGTTTTCCTGCAGAATCAAAATAACGGGTAAAAGATGAAATCATACTGAGCTGGTATTTCCCAATCAGCAACTCGAGATCATCTATCTCCGGTTTTGACTCCT
>Ga0335070_10009989_pt1 | contig 11095 bp, 12 predicted proteins | sample Lox_Sample_13_FD_206722 | JGI IMG/M metagenome (GOLD analysis project Ga0335070, IMG submission 206722) | Soil microbial communities from Loxahatchee National Wildlife Refuge, Florida, United States - Lox_Sample_1.3 | ecosystem: Environmental > Terrestrial > Soil > Wetlands | place: USA... | reverse complement strand
CGCTTCGGGCTGATCGCCGGCCGGCTCGAATGCCTGATGCAGCCGATAAGGGCTGCCCTGGAATTCGACGGGTTTGGGAGTCGGGCTGTTCATTGCCGGAGAAAGGTGGAAACCGAGGTTGGGGCTGAACGGCAAAATTCAAATTTTCCCACAATCATTGCATCCACTGCCACAGAAACGGCGGTCGCCCACAGAAAATCCGCGCAACCGGGTAGAATTCGAGCCTTTGACCCGGCCAGAAATGGAGAAAATGAGACCGTCCCCGCTTGCGGGCGTTGAAATGGCACCGCGCGATCCCATCCTCGGCATCAGCGAAGCGTTTGCTGTTGACAGCAACCCCAACAAGATCAACCTCGGTGTCGGCATCTATACCGACGATACCGGCAAAGTGCCGGTGCTCGAGTGCGTGCGCCGCGCCGAGCTCGAACTGGCGAAACAGCCGCTGCCGCGCAGCTACCTGCCGATCGACGGCCTGCAAAGCTATGACCGGGCCGTACAGGATCTGCTGTTCGGCAGCGCCTCCAGCGCTGTGCGCGACGGGCGCGTTCTGACCGTGCAAACGCTCGGCGGCACCGGCGGCCTCAAGGTCGGCGCCGATTTTCTGCGCCGCCTGGTTCCCGGCGCGCAGGTGTGGATCAGCGATCCCAGCTGGGAAAACCACCGCGCATTGTTCGAATTCGCGGGGTTCACCGTCAACAGCTATCCCTACTATGACGCCGCCACGCGCAACGTCGATTTCGACGCAATGACGGATACGTTGGAGCGGTTGCCGTCCGGCTCGATCATCGTGCTGCATGCGTGCTGCCACAATCCGACCGGCGTCGATTTGACAGTTCCGCAATGGGATCGCGTAGTTGAAATCGTCAACCAGCGCAGCCTGCTGCCGTTTCTCGATATTGCTTATCAGGGTTTTGCCGAAAATCTTGAAGCCGACGCGGCCGCGGTGCGCCGCTTCGCAGAATCCTGCCCGGCGGTGTTCATTTCGAGCTCCTTCTCGAAATCGCTTTCGCTGTACGGCGAACGCGTCGGCGCATTCAGCCTGGTCACCGGCAGCGCCGAAGAAACCCGGCGCGCACTGAGCCAGGTCAAGCGCATCATCCGCACCAACTATTCCAACCCGCCGACTCATGGCGGTCGGGCCGCCTCGATGGTGCTGACCAGCGCGGAACTGCGGGCGTTATGGGAACGGGAGCTTGGGAAGATGCGCGATCGCATCAAGCTGATGCGCCATCAGATCGTCGATAAAATCCGCGCCTTGCGGCCGGACGTCGATCTCGGCTTCGTAATCGAACAGCGCGGGATGTTTTCCTATTCGGGGCTGACCAGGCCCCAGGTCGACAAACTGCGTTCCGAGTACGGAGTGTACGCGGTCGACAGCGGACGCATCTGCGTGGCAGCGCTGAATTCCGGAAATATCGATTACGCCGCGCGGGCAATCGCCGCGGTTTTTCACCGATCATGAGCGGAAAAATCGCGATCGATAATTGACCGGCCGTGGCCAAACCATTAATATTCCGGCCTCCCGCAGCATTCCAGACAGCAGAACTTATTCCCCGATAGCTCAGTTGGTAGAGCGACGGACTGTTAATCCGCAGGTCCCTGGTTCGAGCCCAGGTCGGGGAGCCATGAATCAGGTATTGGGCGTTTATTCAACGCCGGGAAACGCGCCGGCACGGCGGCCGCTTCATGACCGCCTTGAATATTGCCTCAGTTGAAGTTTTGCCAAAAAAAAGCCCACCAGCGATGCTGGCGGGCTGATCGGTAACCACTCGTAAGGAGAAATTCGCGGGTTACCTGAAAATCGTTCGATGAATCGATGCGTTTAATGCGCTTCACTCCGCTCGGTTTCAGTCTTTTCGGCTTTCATGGATGATGATCCATGATCATCGGCCATGCGTTTTCTTCCTTCGATGTTCCGTATTTTAACCGAAATCGGCCCGCCCAGACAAATTCTTATTTAAATTCTAGATAGTTTGTATAATATTATGAATTTAAACAATTAAATAAATTATCTATTTAAGGACTACCGATCGCACTCCCCACCTCCGGACACGCCCTCCCGGCCTTCCGGTTCAGGTTTTACCGGTTGCGGCAGCCTTCCAGCGCAACCATACGCGCAACGCCCTGAAATCTTCGGGCGACATGCTGTCCGGCAGCACGACTGCCCGCCTGAACCGCCGGCTGTCGATCGACGTCAAGTTGAGAACCGTCAATAACGGAGATGCATAGCTGGAGCCGAGCACTTCACATTCTTCCCATGCGCCGGTTTCGCTTTGAACATCGATTTTTCCACTTTCCGAAGGCGCAATTCGGATGACTGCGATATCGCGTTGTCCAAATATATTGCGCAGACCGAGTATCAGGCTTGCCACGACCGCTGCGATCGTCGCCAGTTGCAGCCAGGGCGGCATCCCGGCGGCCACGATTGCGCCGATCGCGAGCCCGTGGCCGGCGATCAGCACTGCAGCCAGCAGGCGCGAGGGTTCAAGGACAATGTGCATCGTTAATGAATATGAATATCGCCGCCATCAGCGGAAAACGACCGTTTTGTTGCCGTCGATCAGCACCCGGTCTTCGAGGTGATAGCGCAATCCGCGCGCCAGCACGGTTTTCTCGATGTCCTTCCCGTAGCGCATCAGATCCTCGGGAGTGTCCGAATGATCGACGCGAATGACGTCCTGCTCTATGATCGGGCCCTGATCGAGTTCCTCCGACGCGTAATGACAGGTAGCGCCGATCAGCTTCACGCCGCGCATAAACGCCTGCTGATAGGGTTTTGCCCCAGCGAAACTGGGCAGGAAACTGTGATGGATATTGATGATGCGCCCGCGGTAGCGCGCACACATCTGCGGCGGAAGTATCTGCATATAGCGGGCGAGCACCATCGTATCGCCGCGCGCTTCCTCGAACAGCGCCATCACCCGCTGATGGGCGGCTTCGCGCGTTTCCGGAGCCATTTCGACATGGTGGTAGGGAATGCCGTGCCACTCGACGATACCGCGGAAGTTTTCGTGATTGGAGATTACGCAGGGAATTTCAACGTCGAGCTCGCGTGCCTGCCAGCGCGCCAGCAGATCGTAAAGACAATGCTCCTGCTTCGAGACCAGGATTACCAGGCGTTTCCTCACCGCGTTGTCGGTGACATTCCAGTCCATCGCGAACTCGCGCGCGATCGGTGCAAACTCGGCGCACAAACCCGCAGCATCGAAGGGGAGCGAATCGGCAAGTATTTCCTGCCGCATGAAGAATCGCCGGCTGTCCTGGTCGGCATGATGGCTGGCTTCCACGATCCAGCCGCGGCGGGATGCGATGAACCCGCTGACAGCAGCCACGATCCCGACGCGATCCGGACAGGACAGCGTCAATATATAACGATGCTTATCGGCCATGAGGTCAGAAATTGAGGCGAACCTTGGCTGTGCTGCTCCGCGCTTTCGCACAACCCGCCCGGCGGCACCCGCAACGCAGCGCGGGATATATTCTGAATGCCTGAATCATAGCACCCGCAATCGGACGCTTGGTGTAGTATCTGCCGCAACTTTTAACGGTACCCAAACCACTACTATCCGCCGATGACCTCCACCATTCTGGCCGAACTGTCCCATTTTGGGCTGCTCGAATTTTCCGGCGACGATGCCCGGGAATTTCTGCAAGGTCAGTTGAGCTGCGACGTCAAGGCGCTGCCGCCATGGCACGCGCAATATGGCAGCTACAATACCCCGCAAGGACGGATGCTGGCGAGTTTCCTGTTGTGGCGTGGTAAAGACGACGCCTGTTACATGCAGTTGCCTCACGGTCTGTGCGAACCGGTTCGCAAGCGGATCGCCATGTTCATCCTGCGGTCCAGGGTGAAGGTGATTGACGTCAGCAAGGACTGGATGCTGCTGGGAATTGCCGGGGCCGGCGCCAAGGCTGCGATCGAGGAAAAAATCGGCGCCGTGCCCGCGTCGGTCATGGAAATCTCCAATGCGGCAAACGGCGCCATCCTGAAGCTCGGCCCGGAGCGGTTCCAGATCATCGTGCCGGCCTCTGATGCCGCCCGAGTTCGTGCCTCTTTCGGCAACCGGGTCGAGCCCGCCGGCTATGAAGCATGGGATCTGCTCGACATTCGCGCCGGCATTCCGTTCATATTGCCGGAAACGCAGCAGCAGTTCGTGCCGCAAATGGCGAACCTCGACCTGATCGGGGGCGTGAGTTTCAGCAAAGGCTGCTATCCGGGGCAGGAAATCGTTGCGCGCATGCATTATCTGGGGAAACTCAAGCAGCGCATGTATCTGGCGCGGATCGACGCCACGGAATCACCGCTCGCCGGCGACAGGATTTTCGGTAGCGGGCTCGGCGGACAGGCGGTGGGAATGATCGTCAACGCCGCGCCCGCACCCGAAGGCGGCTACGATGCGCTGGCGGTAATGCAGATCGAGTCCGCAGCCGCCGGCGACGCGCACTGGAAGGCGGCCGACGGCCCGCGGCTGCAAATCCGGCCGCTGCCTTACGACGTTTCCGCCTAAAGCGTCACGCCGCCGCTGACTTCGAGCACCGCACCGTTGATGTAGCTCGCTTCGTCGGAAGCAAGGAAAGCGAAAACATTGGCCACCTCTTCCGGCTTGCCAAGACGGCCGAGCGGGATTTTTTCTTCGATTGCGCGCAGCACGCGTTCCGGCATGGATTTCAGGATATCGGTCGCAATGAAACCCGGGCACACCGCGTTGGCGCGGACGCCTTTGCGGCCAAGTTCGCGCGCCCAGGTCTTGACCATGCCGATCACGCCGAATTTGGTGGCGGCATAGTTGGTTTGCCCGAAATTGCCGTACAAGCCGACGATCGAGGATGCGTTGAGTATCACGCCTGACTGCTGCGCAAGCATCACGTCAACCACGGCCTTGGTGCAGTTGTAGACGCCCTTGAGATTGATTTCGATTACGCGATCGAATTGCTCTTCCGTCATGTTCTTGAGCTGGCTGTCCATCACGATGCCGGCATTGTTGACCAGGCAGTCGATGCGACCCCATCTCGAGACAGTGTCGGCAACCATTCTCTCCAGCGCCAGTCTGTCGCGCACATCGACCTGATGACCGACTGCATCGCCGTGTTGCGCTTCCTTGCAACTCGCGACGGTTTCTTCGATCCACTCCGGCGTAACATCGCAGACCACGACCCTGGCGCCTTCCAGCGCGAACTTGATTGCAGTCGCCTGCCCGATCCCGCGGCCTGCGCCGGTGATGATTGCCACTTTATCGCGAAGTCTCATCGCCACCCTTCCCTGAAAGTATTATTTTTGGCGACGCCGCCGTCTTGGTTGCAGCGCACCATGAAGCGATTCTAGTGCACTGCACAATAACTTAGCAACGCCCTTTATACCGTCCCGGAAATGAGGCTCCGCGCGGACCGATTACCCGCGCACCCTCAGGTTTTGCGGCGGGCTTCAAAAAAACGGCTGAGCTGGGCGCCGCACTCGTCGGCGAGCACCCCTTTGATTAACGTGGCGTGATGGTTGAGGCGTGTTTCGGCGAACAGATCGACTACGCTGCCGCAGGCGCCGGTCTTGGGATCGGCCGCGCCGAACACCAGGCGCGCGATGCGCGCATGCATGATCGCGCCCGCGCACATCGGACAGGGTTCGAGCGTGGCGTAGAGGTCACAATCGGCCAGACGATAATTGCCGAGGCGCGCGGCAGCTTCGCGCATGGCGACGATCTCGGCGTGCGCCGACGGATCGCGGGAGGAAATGGGCTGATTATAGCCGCGGCCGATGATGACGCCGTCCTTGACGATTACTGCGCCGACCGGCACCTCTCCCGCCGCTGCGGCCTGCTGCGCGAGTGCCAGCGCTTCGCGCATGAACATCTCGTCCGACATCAAACAATCATTCCCATTCGATCGTGGCAGGCGGTTTGTTGGAAATATCATAGACGACGCGATTGATGCCGCGCACCTCGTTGATGATGCGGCTGGCGACCCTCGACAGCAGGTCGTGCGGCAGCTCCGCCCACTGCGCGGTCATGAAATCGGTGGTCTGCACCGCGCGCAGCGCGACGACATATTCATAGGTGCGGCCGTCGCCCATCACGCCCACCGAGCGCACCGGCAGAAACACCGCGAATGCCTGTGCAGTTTTTTCGTACCAGCCGGCAGCGCGCAATTCTTCTATGAAGATCGCATCGGCGCGGCGCAGCAGTTGAGCGTATTCAGCCCTGACTTCACCCAGAATGCGCACGCCGAGTCCCGGACCGGGAAACGGGTGGCGGAACACCATGTCATGCGGCAGGCCGAGCGCGATGCCGAGTTCGCGCACTTCGTCCTTGAACAGCTCGCGCAACGGTTCGATCAGTTTCAGATGCAATGTTTCGGGCAGGCCGCCGACGTTGTGATGCGACTTGATGGTATGCGCCTTCTTCGTCTTGGCGCCCGCGGACTCGATGACATCGGGATAGATCGTCCCCTGCGCCAGCCATTTCACCTTCGGCAGTTTCGCGGCCTCGTGCTGGAACACTTCGACGAAAACGCGGCCGATGATTTTGCGCTTCTGTTCGGGGTCGACAACGCCAGCCAGCGCATCGAGAAACCGCCGGCTCGCATCGACATTGATGACCTTGACGCCGAGCCCGCGCGCGAAGGTCTGCATCACCTGTTCCGCCTCATTGAGCCGCAGCAATCCGTTGTCGACGAATACACAGGTCAGTTGCGCGCCGATCGCGCGCTGCAACAGCGCGGCGGCGACCGCGGAATCGACGCCGCCCGACAATCCGAGCAATACCTCGTCGCCGCCGACCTCGGAGCGGATGCGCCCGACCGCCTCGTCGACGAATCCCGGCATCGTCCAGTCGGAACCGAGGCCGCAGATTTCGTGCACGAAACGGTCGAGAATGGTTTTGCCCTGCAGCGTGTGCGTGACCTCGGGGTGGAACTGCACGCCGTAGAAGCCGCGTTTTTCGTCGGCCATTGCGGCAATCGGCGTCGCCGCATTGTCGGCGATCACGCTGAAGTCCGGCGGCAGCGCGGTGACCCGGTCGCCGTGGCTCATCCAGACTTCGAGTACATCGCGGCCGTCGGCATCGGTGCGGTCATGCAGGCCTTTCAGCAGCTTCGATGCCGAAGGCCGGATCTCGGCATAGCCGAATTCGCGGACACGGCCGGACTCGACCGCGCCGCCGAGCTGCGCTGCCATCGTCTGCATCCCGTAGCAGATGCCGAGCACCGGCACGCCAAGCTTGAATACCAGCTGCGGCGCGCGCGGCGTCTCGTCCTCCCATACCGACGCGGGTCCGCCGGACAGGATGACGCCCTGCGGCGCGAAGTTTTCGATGAAGCCGGCCGCAACGTCGAACGGGTGCAGCTCGCAATAAACGCCGCTCTCGCGCAGACGGCGCGCGATCAACTGCGTGTACTGGGAACCGAAATCGAGAATCAGGATTTTCTGATGCATCTTGAAGGCAGGAGTCTGGAATCAGGATACAGGATTCAGTGAACAGTGAGTATCCAGAAAACCTGGCTGTCGTTGACTCTACTCAATCCTGACTCCCGATTCCTGTATCCTGAATCCTCAATCCTCGATCCTGTTATTCGATCCGGTAGTTGGGCGCTTCCTTGGTGATCTGCACGTCGTGCACATGCGATTCGCGCATCCCGGCGGAGGTGATTTCGACGAAGCGGGTGCGGGTGCGCATCGCATCGATGCTGGCGCAGCCCACATAGCCCATGCTGGCGCGCAATCCGCCGACCAGTTGCTGGATCAGCGGCACCACGCCGCCCTTGTACGGGACGCGGCCTTCGACGCCTTCCGGCACCAGTTTTTCGGTCGCCGCCTCGGCATCCTGGAAATAGCGGTCGCTGGAACCGAGCTGCATCGCACTGAGCGAACCCATGCCGCGGTATGACTTGTAGGAGCGACCCTGATAAAGCTCGGTTTCGCCCGGCGCCTCCTCGGTGCCGGCGAACAGGCCGCCGATCATCACCGCGTGGCCGCCGGCCGCCAGCGCCTTCGCGATATCGCCGGAAAAACGGATGCCGCCGTCGGCAATCAGCGGCACGTCGGCCTTGCGCAGCGCCTGGCAAACGTTCTGCACCGCGGTGATCTGCGGCACGCCGACGCCGGCGATGATCCGCGTCGTGCAGATGGAACCCGGGCCGATGCCGACCTTGACCGCATCGGCGCCGCAATCCACCAGCGCCCTGGCGGCCTCCGCAGTGGCGATGTTGCCGCCGATGACCTGCACCTTCGGATATTTTTTCTTGACCCAGCGCACGCGGTCGAGCACGCCCTGCGCATGGCCGTGCGCGGTATCCACGACGACGACATCGGCGCCGGCCTCGATCAGCAGCTCGGCGCGTTCTTCCGTACCCTCGCCGACGCCGATCGCGGCGCCGACGCGCAGCCGCCCCAGCCGGTCTTTGCACGCGTACGGGTGCTCGGTCGATTTCAGGATGTCCTTGACCGTGATCAACCCGCGCAACTCGAATCCCTTGCCGACCACCAGCACGCGTTCGAGACGGTATTTGTGCATCAGCGCCATCGCTTCCTCGCGCGTCGCGCCTTCCCGCACCGTGACCAGCCTGGAGCGCGGCGTCATGATGTTCTTCACCGGCTGCGCCAGGTTGGTCTCGAAACGCAGATCGCGATTGGTCACGATGCCAACCACACGGCCGCGGGAATCGAGCACCGGCAGACCTGAAATCTTGTGCTGATTGGTCAGCGCCAGCACGTCGCGCACCGCCATCTCCGGCGAAATCGTGATCGGATCCTTGACCACGCCGCTCTCGAAGCGCTTGACCTTCGCCACCTCCATTGCCTGGGCGCGCGCCGGCATGTTCTTGTGGATGATGCCGATGCCGCCCTCCTGCGCAATGGCAATCGCCAAGCGGGACTCGGTGACCGTGTCCATCGCCGCGGACACCAGCGGAATATTGAGGGTGATGGTTTTCGTCAGCCGGGTCTTGAGACTGACGTCGCGGGGCAGTACTTTGGAGTGGGCGGGAACCAGCAGGACATCGTCGAAAGTCAGGGCTTTTTGCACTACACGCATATTTTGTTCCCGCGCAAAGCCGCATTATACGCGAGCACCCGGCAGCCGCAAACCGCGCAACCCTCGTCGGCAGCAGCCTGCCTTATAATCCGGAAACCGAAATCCCGGAGACGATGAAATCATGATGCGATCGATCGCGACAGGCGCGGTACTGCTGGCCGCAAGCGTCAGTGCCGGCGCACAGATTTTCGAATGCACGGATGCCCAGGGCAACAAGGAATTCGCCCAGGTCTGCCCGCCGGGAACCGTTCAGCAGAAACAACGCAGCAGCGGAGCCTCATCGCCCGCCGCGCCTGCGGGCGACGCGCCGGCGTCCAAATCCATCGCCGAGCAGGAAGCCGAATTCCGCAAACGCGCCCTCGAAAAGAAAGAGGCCGAAGCCAAAGCGGCAAAGGATGCCGCGGACGCCCAAAAAACCGAGGAAGAATGCAACAAGGCCCGCGCCAACCTCGAAGCGCTGGAAACCGGACAGCGCATCACCATTCCCGGCGCCAATGGAGAACGCACCTATCTGGAAGATGCCGATCGGCCGGCGCAGATCGCATCCGCAAAGGAAGCGGTCAACTCCTGGTGCAACAGGAAAAAATGACAAGCCGGCGCTATTTCCCGCGGCGCATCGCCTGACGTTTGCCGCTTTCCCGCCGCCGCTGCTTCGGGTCGATCCGCAACGGCCGGTATATCTCCACCCGATCCTGATCAGCAAGCACCGTGTCGCCGCTCGAACGGCGGCCGAAAATCCCCATCGGCGCGCCGGCGATTTCCGGAAAGCGCGCCGTGAGATTCGACAGTTTCAACGCCTGCTCGATGGTCGTTCCCTGCGGCACCCGCAGCGTAACGGCTGTCTGGACGTCGGGCAGCGCGTAGACGACCTCCACCGTGATCTCAGGCATGCCCGGACGCTCCATAAACCTGCCGCGCGCGCTTCACGAAAGCGTCGATGAACGTGTCCGCGATATGGTTGAAGATCGGCCCCAGCAGGAGTTCCAGCGCGTGGCTTGAAAATTCGTAGTGCAGATAAAACTCGACCTTGCAGCCCCGGCCGTCCAGATCGTGGAAACGCCACGTTCCGTCCAGCCGCCGGAACGGCCCCTCGACCAGTCTGATTTCCATCAGCTCCGGCTCGCGCTTCGTGTTCTCGGTGGTGAAACTGTGGCGGACGCCGTGATAATTGATCTCGATCGTCGCGCGCGTGATCTGAGAATCGCGGTGGATCAGTCGCGTCCCGCCGCACCACGGCAGGAACTCCGGATACTGCTCCACCGTATCGACCAGCGCGAACATCCGCGACGCGGGGTACGCAACCAGCACGGTTTTTTTCACTTCCGTCATCGAATGCCCGGCGCGCGGGAATCCGCTGTCTTTGCTGCTAGAATTCCGTTCCGCATGATCCGCGCGCTCCGTCATGAGTATTGCCCAAAATAAAAAAGCTTTCCACGATTATTTCGTCGAGCAGAAATTCGAGGCCGGGATCGTCCTCGACGGCTGGGAAGTCAAGGCAATCCGCGCCGGGCGCGTGCAACTGAAGGAAGCCTACGTCATCGTGCACAACAGCGAGATATTCCTGGTCGGGGCGCATATCAGCCCGCTGCCGAATGCCTCGACCCATATTCATCCCGATCCGGTGCGCACCCGAAAACTGCTGCTGCACGCGGAGGAAATCAACAAGCTGATCGGCGCGGTCGAGCGCGCCGGCTACACGCTGGTGCCGATCGACATGCACTACTCGCGCGGCAGAATCAAGCTCGAGATCGGGCTGGCCAGGGGCAAGAAGCAGCACGACAAGCGCGCCAGCGCCAGGGAAAAGGAATGGCAACGGCAACAGCAGCGCCTGCTGCGCGGAAAGAAATAGAAATTTGACGACCTCCGCGCGTTAGTCGTTCAGGTTTCCTCTCTTCAATTCGTCCCTGATGACGCCGATGGCCGCGTCCGTCAGATGATCTGCAGCCGAACCGTTAAACAGCCCCGCCAGACAGCGTGACCTGTCCTGAAATTCCTGATCCAGGTTGAAAGTCCCTAAACTAACCGAAATAGGAGACTTTGACCATGGCTCGGAAACGTTACACCGCGGAAGAAAT
>Ga0335070_10009988_pt1 | contig 11098 bp, 10 predicted proteins | sample Lox_Sample_13_FD_206722 | JGI IMG/M metagenome (GOLD analysis project Ga0335070, IMG submission 206722) | Soil microbial communities from Loxahatchee National Wildlife Refuge, Florida, United States - Lox_Sample_1.3 | ecosystem: Environmental > Terrestrial > Soil > Wetlands | place: USA... | reverse complement strand
GTATTCGCCGAAACGACGAGCTTGTCGGCCGCCGGCGCGCCGAGCACGACCCGCTTCTCGCCCGCGATCTCCCAGCCCGCGCCCGCCTTCTTCGCCGTCGCGCCCACCTTGGCAAGGTTGTAGCGCGCGCCTTTTTCGGTGTGCGCAAACGCCATCTTCAGCTTGCCTTCGACGAGCGAGGGCAGCATCGCCTTCTTCTGCGCCTCCGATCCGGCGCGCGCGACGAGCTGGCCGCCCATCAGCGTCGGCAGGTAGGGCTCGACGAGCAGCGCGTCGCCCGCGGCTTCCATGACGCCCATTAGGTCCACCGCGCCGCCGCCGAAGCCGCCGTGGTCGGGCGAGAACGGCAGGCCGGTGAGACCCATCTCGGCGAGCTGCGCCCAGACCTCGGCGCTCCAGCCCTCCTTCGAAGACACGATCTTCTTGCGCGCCTCGAAGCCGTAGTCCTTGGAAAGGAAGCGGCGCACCGAATCTGCCAGCAGCTGCTGCTCTTCGTTGTAGTCGAAGTTCATGGTCTGTCTCCTACAGTCCCAGCGTCATCTTGGAGATGATGTTGCGCTGGATCTCGTTCGATCCCGCGTAGATCGTGGTCTTGCGGAAGTTGCAGTAGCGCGGCGCGAGGCCCGCGGTGAACTCGTCGAAGTCCGGGTCGTTGGCCAAGGACCTGAACGGCTGCGCGAGCGGCCCGACGGCCTGCATCGTCAGCTCGGTGAGCCCTTGCTGGATCTCGGTGCCCTTGATCTTCAGCATCGACACGTCCGCGCCCGGCGGCTGGCCGCTGCGGCGCATCTGGTCCAGGAACCGCAGGTTGGTGATCTCCAGCGCCATCAGCTCGACTTCCAGCCGCGTGAGCTTGTCGCGGAAGCGCGCGTCCTGGATCAGCGGCTGGCCGTCGTCGCCGGGCTGCTTCGCGGCGAACTCCTTCAGCTTGGCGAGCTCGCGCTTGGAGGCGCCGATGCGCCCGGTGTTCATGCGCTCGTGGCCGAGCAGGTACTTGGCCACCGTCCAGCCCTTGCCCTCCTCGTAGATCAGGTTCTCCACCGGCACCTTGACGTTGTCGAAGAACACCTCGTTCACCTCGTGCCCTTGGTCCATGAGCACCAGCGGCCGCACGGTGATGCCCGGCGTCTTCATGTCGATGAGCAGGAACGAGATGCCTTCCTGGCGCTTGGACAGCGTCGAGTCGGTGCGCACCAGGCAGAAGATCCAGTCGGCGAAGTGCCCGAGCGTGGTCCAGATCTTCTGGCCGTTGACGATGTAGTGGTCGCCCTGGCGCTCGGCTTTCGTCTTCAGCGAGGCGAGGTCCGAGCCCGAGCCGGGCTCCGAGTAGCCCTGGCACCAGAAATCGTCGCCGTTGTAGATGCGCGGCAGGAACTTCTTCTTCTGCGCCTCGGTGCCGAAGCGCAGGATCACCGGGCCGCACATGGAAAGGCCGAAGGGGATCAGCGGCGGCGTGCCCGCGTAGCCGCACTCCTCCTCGAAGATGTAGCGCTGCACGACGTTCCAGCCGGTGCCGCCGAATTCTTTCGGCCATGCGGGCGCGACCCAGCCCTTCTTGGCGAGGATGCGGTGCCACTTCAGCAGGTCTTCGCGGCCGAGCTCTTCGTAATTGGCGATCTTGTCGCGCAGGTCCTGGGGCAGGTTGGCCTTGAGCCAGCCACGCACCTCGTCGCGGAACGCGGACTCTTCCTGGGAATAGTTCAGATCCATGGGGATCCCTCCGGTGAGACTGGGAAGTTTACTGCCGGCGCGCGCCGCCGGGCGTCTTCCCGCGCCGATGTTTCAAACGCGCTTGCCGGTCCCGCCGAGCGCAAAGGGCAGCCGGCGCGGGCCGCGCACCGTGCCCTCCGACCACCGCACCTTCGCCCCGGGGGCGAGGCGGAATTCCGGGAAGCGCGCGAGCCATTCCTCGATCGCCACCGTCATCTCCATGCGCGCGAGATTGGACCCCAGGCAGCGGTGCCGGCCGAGGCCGAAGGCGGCGTGCGGGTTCTCCGCGCGGTCGATGAGCACCCGGTCGGCCTGCGGGAACTTGGACGGATCGCGGTTCGCCGCCGGGAACGACAGCAGCACCTGGCCCTTCTCGCGGAAGGTGCAGCCGCCGACCGTGGTTTCCTTCACGACCTCGCGCGCCATCGTCACGGGCGCGTAGGCGCGCAGGAACTCCTCGATCGCGGTCGGCATCAGCGAGCGGTCCGCGGCGAGGCGCCGGCGGTCCGCGTCGTGCGTTGCGAGGTGCCAGAGGGCCGCGCCGATCGCGCTCCAGGTGGTGTCGATGCCGGCGATCAGCAGCAGCCGCAGCGTGCCGAGCAGGTGCGGCGGCGTGAGCGGCTGGCCGTCCATGCGCGCGGCGATCAGGAAGCTGATGAGATCGTCGCCGGGTTCGGCATAGCGCTGCTCGACCTTGTCCTTGAAGTACAGCGTCATCTCCTGCAGCGTCTGCATCGCGACCTGCGGGTTGGTCGGGCCGACCTCGAGCACGCGATGGATCCAGTCGCGGAAGCGGTCGCCGTCGGACTCAGGCAGCCCGAGCATGTGCGCGATCACGCGCACCGGCACGTGCTGCGTGTACTGCAGCGCCGCGTCGCATTCGGAAGCATTGCCGATCGCGTCGAGCAGCTCGCGGCAAAGCGCGCGCGTGCGCGGCGCGAGCTTCGCCACCGCCTGCGGCGTGAACGCCGGCAGCAGCACCTTGCGCGCGGGCGTGTGCTCGGGCGGGTCGGAGGTGATCGGCGGATTCGGCACGATGTCGATCTTCTGTTCGCGCACGATCACGCGCCGCGAGGAGAAGTGCTCGCTGTCGTAGGCGATCTCGCGCACGTCGTCGTAGCGCGACGGGAAATAGGCGCCGTCCTCGTAGCGCGCGCTGTGCGCTACCGGGCAGCGGCCGCGCAGCTCGTCCCAGATCGGGAACGGATCGTCGACCCATTGCGGATGAAAATGGTCCCAGTCGGTGGCCCAGTCGTCGACCGGCGCTCGCTCGCTCATGCCGTCCTCCTATTCCTGCGTGAGCCGCACGGCGTGCTCCGGGCAGTTCGCCACCGCGAGCTTCGCCTTCGCCTCGAGCCCGGCCGGCACGGTGCCGTCGCCCTTCACTTTCGCGTTGCCCAGCTCGTCCGCCTCGAACAGCTCCGGCGCCACCGCGCAGCAGCGGTTGTGCCCCTGGCAGCGCTCGGCGTCGACCCGGACGCGCAATATCCTTGCTTCAGCCATCTCCCCTCCCTCTCAGGCGCAGCGATTCTCGCTTCAACCCAGCGAAAAATCCACCACCTGCCGCCCGGTCACGCGCGCGGCGAGCAGCTCGTCGAACGCGGTCTCGAGCGCGTCGAAGCGGATGCGCCGCGCGATGCGCTCGAGGTGCCGCGGCTTGAGATCGGTCGCGAGCCGCTGCCAGAGGAATTTCTTGCGCTCGATCGGGTTGTTCACGTTCACGCCGACGAGGCGTACGCCGCGAAGGATGAACGGCAGCACGTTGCCTTCGAACGCCGCCCCCGAGGCGTTGCCGAACGCGGCGATGACGCCGTCATGCTGCATGCTCCGGGTGAGCCACGACATCTGCGCGCCGCCGACCGAGTCGAACGCGCCCGCCCACAACGGGCTCTCGAGCGGCCGCCCGGAATCCTGGTACGCGTCGCGGCCGACGACCTCGGCCGCGCCCAGGCCTTGCAGGTACACCGCCTGATCGGACTTGCCGGTCATCGCCACGACCTCGTAGCCGCGCTGAGCGAGGATGTCGATCGCGACCGAGGCGACGCCTCCCGTGGCGCCGTTGACCAGGATTCTGCCCTTGCCCGGCGTCACGCCGTTCAGCTCCATCAGGTCCACCGCTTGAGCGGCGGTGTGCCCGGCGACGCCGAGCGCACTCGCCTCGAACAGGCTCAGACCGCTCGGCAGCGGGATCACCCATTCCGCGGGAAAGCGTCCGAGCTCGGCGTAGCCGCCGTCGTGTTCGACGCCCAGGCCGAAGCTGTGGACGATCACCGGGTCGCCTTTGCGAAAGCGCGCGTCGTCCGATTCCTCGACCGTGCCGGCGAGGTCGATGCCGCCGACCAGCGGAAACTTCAGCGCGATCTTCGCGCGCCCGCGCGCGGTGAGCGCATCCTTGTAGTTCACGCTGGCAAACGCCACTCGCACGACGACGTTGCCCTCGTCCAGCTCGGCACGCGTCATGGTGTCGAAGCGGCCGGCGCCGTACTTGCCGCCGGCGTGGATGCGGTAGGCCTTCAAGCGGTGACGCCGCCGTCGGCGACGATGACCTGGCCCGTGATGAACGCGGCCGCCTCGGAAGCGAGGAACACCGCGATGCCGCCGATGTCGTGCGGCTCGCCCAGGCGCCGCAGCGGCGTCTGCGTTTCGCGCTCGGCGCGGCGCTTGTCGTCCTCCCAGAGCGCCCGCGCGAAATCCGTCCGGATCAGCCCCGGGGCGATGGCGTTGACGCGCACGTTCTTCGGCCCCCACTCGGCGGCGAGGCAGCGCACCAGGTGATGATCGGCCGCCTTGGAGATCGCGTAGGCGCCGAGGATCGTGCTCGCGCGCAGGCCGCCGATCGAGCCCACGGTGATGAAGCAGCCGCCGCCGCGCTCGGCCATCGCGGGCAGCGTGATGCCCGCGAGCCAGAGCACGCTCTTCACGTTGTTGTGGAACACCTTGTCGAAGGCGTCCTCGGGAATCTGCGCCAGCGGCCCGTAATACGGGTTCGCCGCCGCGTTGGCCACCGCGATGTCTACGCGGCCCCATTTGGCGACGGTCTTGTCGTAGAGAGCCTGCAGGTCTTCCTTGCGCGACACGTTGCAGGGCTGCGCGAGCACATCGAAGCCCTGCCGCTCGAACTCGGCGCGCACCGCCTCGCAGGCCTCCGCCTTGCGGCTGGAGACCGCCACCCGGCAGCCAGCCCTGGCCAACTCCTCGGCAATCGACTTGCCGATGCCGCGCGTCGATCCGGTGATCAGCGCGACCTTTCCTTCCAGGTCAAACAAGGACTTGGCCATGGCGATTTCGCTATGTGATATCCGGGATGACTAAGTTGACATGCGGAACGCACCGACGGAATATCGAAACGCGAAACAATCCGCTGCATTCCGAGTTTACCGCCCGCCTTTTTCCGGCCGGCACCAATTCGAGGAGAAGTCCATGGGCGCGTCAGAACCCGCAGAGTCGCTTTCCCCGCCGGCCAGCCCCTACAGCTACGAGCACGAGGGCGACCGCCAGTTCGCGACCACGCTCGCGCGCGGGCTCGAGGTGCTGCGCTGCTTCACGCCGCCGGAGCCGATGCTCGGCAACAAGGAAATCTCCGTGCGCACGGGGCTTCCCAAGCCTACCGTCTCGCGCCTGACCTACACGCTCACCAAGCTGGGCTACCTGCGCCACAACATGCGCCTGGGCAAGTACCAGCTCGGCTCGGCGGTGCTGTCGATCGGCTACCCGCTGCTCGCCTCGATGAGCATACGCCAGATCGCGCGCCCGTTCATGAAGGAGCTCGCCGACTACGTCAACGGCTCGGTGAACATGGGCATCCGCGACCGCCTGAACATGGTCTACGTAGAATCCTGCCGCAGCGGCAACCTCACGACGCTGCCGGACATCGGCACCTCGGTGCCGATCGCGCAATCGGTCATGGGGCGCGCGTTCCTGTACGCCTGCACGCCGCCCGAGCGCGAGGCCGTGCTCAACCAGATGAAGGTCAAGGAGCCGGACATGCTGCGCAAGTACCAGACCTCCATCACCAAGGGGCTCGAAGACGTCCGCAGCAAGGGCTACTGCGCCTCCACCGGCGACCTGCGCCGCGAGGTGCACGCGGTAGGCACGCCGATGCGCCGCAATGTGGACGGCGAGATCATCACCTTCAATTGCGGCGTGCCCGCCTTCATGCTGAAGAAGGGCCAGCTCGAGGACGACATCGGCCCGCGCCTCGTCGCCATGGTGCGCAACATCGAGGCCGCGCTGGGCATGCATTGAGCCCGGCTGCGCGCTTCGCAGCGCGCGGCCCGCGGCGGCCTTTCTAGGCGATCGTGCGGCCCGGCTTGCCTGCAGGCGCGCCCGCGCGCGCGGCCGAATCGCGCGCGGCGGCGCCGTAGATGCCCTTGCTCATCGTAGAGGTTGCTGCCGCCGCAAGCGCTCGGTAGACATCGGCGCACAGCGCATGCGCCTCGCGGCTCGAGGGCTCAGCCTCGGCAGCCCAGTCGGCAAAGTGCGCGGCGAGGCGCGCATCGCCCACCGCGAGCAGCGCCCGCGCACGTTCCAGCAGCCGTTCGACGCCCCCCGCGAGCGTCGCCACCTCGCGCGCGAGCGCCGCGCGCGGCGCGGGCTTGAGCTCGCTCGGCACGCCGCTGTACCAGCCGCCAAAGCAGCGCCAGACGTTGCGCACGATGAAGTCGGGCTCGTCGTACACGGGCCGCAGGTAGGGCTTCTCGGCCAGCGCTGCCGGTGGGCGCACCGCCTCGAGGATGTCGTACAGCGTTTCGCCCGCGTTCAGCCGTGCGAGCGTCTGCTCGACAAGCGACTCAAGGTAGGCGGCGGTGTCGAGCAGCGCCGCGCGCACACGCTCTTCGCCCGCGATCGGCAGGCCGTGCCCGGGGAGCAGCAGCGCCGGCGCCAGCCCCGCCATCGCGCGCAGCGCCGCCGCCCATTCGAGTGCGTAGCGCTGCACCTTCTGCGGATTGCCCGCGTTCGGCGCCGCCCAGATGAAGAGGTCTCCCGTGCACAGCGTGCGCGTATCCGGCAGCCAGACCCAGGTGTGATCGTCGGTCTCGCCGCGCGCGTGGTGCAGCTCGAAGCGAGTGCCGCCGACCGAAAGCGAAAGCTGTTCCGCGTAGGTGTCGGTCGGAGCCTGGTAGTCGACCGGCCATTGCGTGGTGACGCCGAACTGGCGCGAGTTGATGATCGAGTTGTAACCCTCGGTCAGCACGTAGCGCTGCATGCGCGGCAGCACGTTCGCGTGGCCGACGATGCGTGGCGTCCGCCAGCCGCGCGCGCGCGCCTCGTCGAGAAACGGCGGCAGGCCGTAGGCGTGGTCCACGTGCCCGTGCGTATAGATCGCGGTGTGCAGCCGCTCGCGGTTCCACTCGCGCACCGCCTCGAAGCTCAGCTTGTGCGACGCCGGCAGGTACGCTCCGGTGTCCACAAGCACCAGGCCCTCGCCGGTCCTGACCGCCGTGAGGTTGACGAAGGCCTTGAAGAACGCGACGCCCGGCGCGAGCTCCTCGAGCAGGCGAGGACCGGCGAAGGGATGGAAATCCGGCGACGCGGTGCTCGCCCGTCCGCTCCAGAGCTCATCGGTCCGCTGCAACAGCTTCGACATGCCTCGCACGTTATCATCGCGCCATGGGCCCGCTCAACGGACTGAAGATCCTCGAATTCGAGGCCATCGGGCCGGGCCCGTTCTGCGGCATGATGCTCGCCGACATGGGCGCGGACGTGCTGCTCGTCGACCGCCCCGCCGACCCGCGCCTCGGCTTCGGCCGCGACCGCTGGTTCGACGTCATGATGCGCGGCCGGCGCTCGGTGACGCTGGACCTTAAATCCAAGGGCGGCGCAGAGGCCGCGCGCGCGCTCGCGGCGAAGGCCGACGCGATCGTCGAGGGCTTCCGTCCGGGCGTGATGGAGCGGCTCGGCCTCGGGCCCGAGGCGCTGCTCGCGAAGAACCCCAAGCTGGTGTACGGCCGCATGACCGGCTGGGGCCAGGACGGGCCGCTCGCGCCGCGCGCCGGCCACGACATCAACTACATCGCGCTCACCGGCGTGCTGCACGCCATCGGCCGCAAGGACGGCGCGCCGGTGCCGCCGCTCAACCTGGTGGGCGACTTCGGCGGCGGCGGCATGCTGCTCGCGTTCGGTATCGCCTGCGCGCTGGTGGAAGCGCAGAGGTCGGGCAAGGGCCAGGTGGTGGACGCGGCGATGGTCGACGGCGCCTCGCTGCTCGCCGCAATGTTCGCCGGCATGCTCGCCGGCAAGCGCTGGACCGAGACGCGCGGCGACAACGTGCTCGACACCGGCGCGCCCTGGTACGACACCTACGAGACCAGGGACGGCAAGTACGTCGCCATCGGCTCGATCGAATCCAAGTTCTATGAAGAATTGCTCTCTCGCTTGGGGCTGAGCGCGCAAGATCTCCCTGCGCAGCACGACCGCAAGGGCTGGCCGGCCCTGAGGAAAGCGTTCGCGGAAAAGTTCAAGGAAAGGTCGAGAGAAGAGTGGTGCGAGGCGTTCGACGGTTCGGACGCCTGCTTCGCGCCCGTGCTCACGTTCTCCGAGGCGCGCACGCACCCGCACAACGTGGCGCGCGCGACGTTCACGCGCTCCGGCAAAGTCGAGCAGCCCTCGCCCGCGCCGCGCTTCTCGCGCACGCCCGGCGCGATCCGCCGCGCGCCGCCCGAGCGCGGCGAAGGCGGCGCGCAGGCCTTGGTGGATTGGGGGTTTTCCGGTTCTGAGATTCAAGCCATGAAAACGCTTGGATTGAACTTCAGGGAATGAACGGCCCCCTTGCAGATCTGAAGGTCCTCGACATCTCCAATGTCATCGCCGGCCCGTTCGCGGCCGCGCTGCTCGGCGACTTCGGCGCCGACGTCCTCAAGGTCGAATTGCCCGGCGGCGGCGACGCGCTGCGCGCGCTGCCGCCGCACAAGGAGGGCAAGCCGCTCCTGTGGAAGGCAGTGAACCGCAACAAGCGTGCGATCACGCTCGATCTGCGCAAGCCCGAGGGTCGTGCCCTCCTTCTGCGCCTGCTGCCGACATTCGACGTGCTGATCGAGAACTACCGGCCGGGAACGCTCGAGCGCTGGGGGCTCGACAAGGACGCGCTCTGGCGCGCGCGGCCCGGCCTGGTGATCCTGCGCGTCACCGGCTTCGGCCAGACCGGGCCCTATGCCGGCTACGCGGGCTTCGCGCGCCTGTTCGAAGCCTACGCGGGCCTCGCCTACATCACGCGCGCGCCGGGCGACCCGCCGATGCATCCGGGCTACCCGATCGGCGATCCGATCTCCGGCGTGTTCGGCGCTTTCGGCGTGCTCGCCGCGCTGCTGCACCGCGCGAGGCACCCGGAGGCGCCAGGGCAGGAGATCGACCTTGCCTGCACCGAGGCGATGCTGCGCATCCTGGAAGTGCTGCCGATCGAGTGGGACCAGCTCGCGCAGGTGCACGAGCCGGTGGGCAACGGCAACGCCTACGTCTCGCCCTCGGGCATGTTCCGCGCCGGCGACGGCGCCTGGGTGAGCTTCACGGCGGCGACGCAGAACGTGTTCGAGCGCCTGTGCCGGCTGATCGGGCGCGAGGACCTGCTCGCTGACCCGCGCTACGCCTCCAACCCGCAGCGCATGCAGCACCAGCCCGAGCTGAACGCGATCGTCGCGGCGTGGATCGGCGCGCGCCCCGCGGCCGAGGCGGTGCGCGCGCTTTCGGAGGCCGGTGTCTCGGTCGCGCCGGTCTATTCCAACCGCGACATCGCCGAGGACCGGCATTTCAAGTTCAGAAATTCGATCGCGAGGGCGCGGGATGACGATTTCGGCTCGGTGGCGGTGCCCTGCGTGGTGCCGCGCCTGTCGGCGACGCCGGGCGAGGTGCGCAGCGCGGGGCCGGCGCCGGGCGCGCACAACGCCGAGGTCTACGGCGGCTGGCTCGGGCTGAGCGAGACCGAGCGCGCAGCGCTCGCGCGGGACGGCGTGATATAAGAAAAAACCGGAGGGGAGAAGCGATGTTCGGCCGCCTGATGCCCCGCGAGGGCAATTTCTTCGAGCTGTTCAACGCGCACGCCGAGCGCATCGTCGAGGGCAGCCGCGAGCTGCAGGCGATGATCAACGGCTTCAACGAGGTCGAGAAGCACGCGCAGCGCATCGACGACGCCGAGCGCGCCGCCGACAAGATCACGCACGAGACCATCACGCTGCTGCACAAGACCTTCATCACGCCGTTCGACCGCGACCAGATCCACCGCCTGATCACGCGAATGGACGACATCCTCGACCTCATGCAGGACGTCGCCGAATCGATCGTGCTCTACGACATCCGCAAGATCACGCCCGAATCGAAGCAGCTCGCCGAGATCTGCCAGATGTGCTGCGAGCGCGTGCGCTCGGCGGTGTCGCTGCTGAAGAACGTGAAGGACACCGAGGCGATCCTGAAGACCTGCCAGGAGATCGACCGGCTGGAGTCGGACGCCGACCGCGTGATGCGCGCGGCGATGTCGAAGCTCTTCCGCGACGAAACCGACGTCAAGCAGCTTATCAAGCTGCGCAGCATCTACGAGATCTTGGAGAACATCACCGACCGCTGCGAGGACGTCGCCAACCTCATCGAAGGCATCGTGCTCGAGAACTCCTGAGCGGCATGGAAGCCTTGCAGCTCTCGCTCGGGATCGTGGTGGCGCTGGTGCTCGTGGCGCTCGCCTTCGACTTCATGAACGGCTTCCACGACGCGGCCAATTCCATCGCCACCGTCGTCTCGACGCGCGTGCTGACGCCCTACCAGGCGGTGATCCTCGCGGCGACGTCCAATTTCATCGCCCTCTTCATCTTCCACCTGCAGGTCGCGGCCACGGTCGGCCACGGCATCATCGATCAGGGCGTGGTCGACCACTATCTGGTGTTCGGCGCTCTCGTCGGCGCGATCGTCTGGAACATCGTCACCTGGTGGTACGGCATCCCCTCGTCCTCCTCGCACGCGCTGATCGGCGGCCTGGTCGGCGCGGCCGTCGCGAAGGCCGGCACCTGGGCGCTCGTCCCCGCCGGCCTGATGAAGGCGATCGCCTTCATCTTCATCTCGCCGCTGCTCGGCATGCTGCTGGGCGCGCTGCTGATGCTCGCGGTCTCGTGGCTGTTCGTGCGCTCGACGCCGAGCAGGGTGGACCGCTGGTTCCGGCGCCTGCAGCTCGTCTCGGCGTCGCTCTATTCGCTCGGCCACGGCGGCAACGACGCGCAGAAGACGATCGGCATCATCTGGATGCTGCTCATCGCCGCCGGCTATCTCGGCCAGAAGGATCCGGTGCCGATCTGGGTGATCGGCGCCTGCTACATCACCATCGCCCTGGGCACCGCTTTCGGCGGCTGGCGCATCGTCAAGACGATGGGCCAGCGCATCACCAAGCTCAAGCCGGTGGGCGGCTGCTGCG
>Ga0335070_10009985_pt1 | contig 11099 bp, 12 predicted proteins | sample Lox_Sample_13_FD_206722 | JGI IMG/M metagenome (GOLD analysis project Ga0335070, IMG submission 206722) | Soil microbial communities from Loxahatchee National Wildlife Refuge, Florida, United States - Lox_Sample_1.3 | ecosystem: Environmental > Terrestrial > Soil > Wetlands | place: USA... | reverse complement strand
GGGATCAAGATCGTCGCCCAGCAGAGCGGCAAGTATGACCGCGCCGTGGCCCTGGGGGTCATGGAGAACATCCTGCAGGCCCAGCCGCAGATCGACGCCGTGTTCTGCTTCAACGACGAGATGGCCATGGGGGCGCTGGCAGCCGTCAAGGCGGCCAAGCGGACCGGGATCGCCATCACCGGGATGGATGCCAACAAGGACGCCCGCGAGGCCGTCGAGAAGGGCGAGCTGGCGATGACCATCGCCCTTCCGCCCTACGACATCGGCAAGACCGGCGTGATCTTCGCCAAGTGGCTCCAGACCAAGGAGAAGCCGGTCCCTGCGCTCCAGGTCATGCCCGTCAGCTTCATCACGAAGTAGCCGGATCGCACCGCACCCAGCGCCGCCCGGCCCCCGTCGCGGGGGCCGGGCGCTTCCGCGTCGTCGCCCTCTCGCCCGTGTGCAGCCTCCGGAGTATAATCTCGCCCTGGTCACACTGCCCGAATCCGTTGGGACTTTGTGAATCGGTGATTGGTCTGTGAGCCAGGAGAATTCACACGCCCCTAGTAAATTCTCCTGGCTGGGAGGCGCCATGCAGCGCATCGGATTCATCGGACTCGGATTGATGGGCCAACCCATGTCCCGCCGGCTACTCGAGGCCGGCTACCCCATGGCCGTCTGGAATCGCACGCCCGAGAAGGCGGCGCCGCAGCTCGCGCTGGGCGCGCAGTGGGCGAACTCGCCCAGGGCCGTGGCCCAGGCTTCGGAGATCGTGATCACCATGGTCACCGATTCCGCCGCCTCCGAGGCTGTCCTCTGCGGCAAGGACGGCGTTCTGGAAGGCGCCCGTCCCCGGCTCGCGGTCATCGACATGAGCAGCATCGCCCCCGAGGTCTCTCGATCCATCGCCGAGCGGGCTCGGGCCAAGGGCGTGCCCATGCTGGACGCCCCGGTCACTGGCGCCCCCAGGGCCGCCGCCGAGGGCAAGCTCGGCGTCATGGCCGGCGGGCCCCGGGACGTCTTCGAGAGCTGCCGGCCCATCTTCGACGCGTTTGCCGCCAAGGTCGTCTACGCAGGCGAGAGCGGCATGGGCACCACCCTCAAGCTGGTGAACAACCTGATCCTGGGCATCACCATCCACGCCGCCGCCGAGGCCCTGGTCCTGGCGACCAAGGCCGGCCTGGATCCCCAGGCCGTGATCGACATCACCTCGGTGGGGGGGGCGCGGACCGGGGCCATGGAGACCCGCGGCCCCCGCATGGTCCGCCGCGATTTCACCTCGCACTTCTCCGCCAACAACATGTACAAGGACTTGTCCACCGCGCTGGAGCTGGCCGAGGAATGCGGAGTGTCCCTCCCGGTGGGGAGCGCCACCCGGGAGATCCTGCGAGCGGTGCGGGCCCAGGGCAAGGGCGACCTGGACTCCTGCGTGGTGATGACCGTCCTGGAGGCCATGGCGAATACGGAGGTCAGAGTCAAGGGGTGAGGCCCTTTGGCGGGGTGCCCCTCCACCGCACACCTGCTGGGCACGGGGAGGAGAAGGCATACCCCGTTCGTCCCGGAACCTGGCACTCAGCGGGATCGGTCGCCCAGCAGTTCAGGACCGGACACCTCCGCTGTTGTCCATCGTACACCTTCCGCGCATTCCCCACGCTCGCAAGGGTGAATCTGCCTCACGCCAGCCGGTGAATCCGAATCCATCCCGCGCCACCACGGGGAATCGCGCCCTACCGCCACCCCGCGACACGACGAAAACCCGATATGGCGGCCTTTCGCAAGGGGTTGGCGCGCCGTCCATTGGCCCGCGTCCCTTGGGGCGGTTCGGCGCCTGCCTTGGCACTCGACTTGCGATGCGAGAAGCGCGGTCGGTGGTCGCCGCGGCCGTCACCCGGCGCGCTGCGCCGGTGCTGCGATCCGAGGGAGGTCCGGATCGCCGTCCCGGTTCTCGCGGTCGCCGTCCTCACCAGGATCATCGCCGTGACAGACGAGGTCTTCGCCAGGGTCGGAGCGGCGCCTTCGATGCGCTACCGCCTCGTCCTCCGTCACGAAGGGGTTGCTTTCCAGATGGCGAGGGACCGGATGGCAGAGGCGGTGCGCTACGCGGAGCAAGGACGCGTGCTCCGGCGTCTCCGACTGCCCTCTCCCCACCTCATCTGCCAGTGGCCGGAAAAATCACGGGAGGCAGTGGGCCGCGCCATCTCCCGGTCAACTTGAGCGCTGAGTTGACGAGCGCAGTGACGGTGGAAAGCCGGATGCGCGGTATGCGCGCTCGTAGCGAAGGCCGATTACCGAAGTGAATAACCAGCACCAACGAAGGAGGGCCGAGAGATGGCTTCGACGAAAGATGTCCTAGACAACCATTTAAGGTGTTTTGGCGAGGGCAACCTCAAGGGCATCCTGTCTGACTATGCGCCGGGTGCCGTCATGTTCACACCAAACGGACCGCTCAGGGGAGCCGACGCGATGAGGCCGCTGTTCCAGGCGCTGATCGCGGAATTTGGAAAACCAGGCGCGTCGTTCACCATGACGCAGCAGGCCGTCGATGGCGACTATGCTTATATCGTGTGGGCCGCGGAGACTGCCGACAACGTGTACGAGATGGCCACGGATACGTTCGTCGTGCGGGAAGGCAAGATCGTGGCCCAATCATTCACCGGCAAGATTACGCCCAAGGGCTGAACACTCATTTGTAGTCCCTGAGGCCGCCCAGCCGGCCGAACAAGTCGATCGAACCGGCCGGCTGGGCCGGCAGCTTGCCTTGAAGTCCCAATCCCGCCAGTGGTGCCTCACGTGCCACGAAATGCCGACTGGGGTCCTCCGTGCGATGAAGTGGATGGCCACCACCGCAGAGCTGCAGCCGATCCCGCATCCCCCCGGCCACGTGTTCGTTGGCAAGCTGTTCGACCCGGATGGCGCCGGACACCCGTCGGGCATTTGCCGGGGTATTCCGGGAGCAGGCTGGTGCCTCGGACGCCGACGCCCAGGCCTGGCTCGCCGGCCTCGTGGCGAACGGCCGCTACGTGGAGGATATCTGGGCGTCCGCATCAAACCGCTGAGGGTCCGGACAGGGGAAAATGGGGACCGGGCAGATGCTACTGGATCAGGACGTCCGCGCGGAGCCGGATCGACTGGGGAATCGTCAACCCGAGTGTCTTGGCGGTCTTCAGGTTGATGACCAGCTCGAACTTCGTCGGCTGCTCGATGGGCAGGTCACCGGGCCTCGCGCCCTTGAAGATCTTGTCGGCAAAGCTTGCGAGCCGGAAATAGAGGTCGGGATACTTCACCGCGTAGGCCATCAATCCCCCGGCCTCCACGAACTCGCGGACCGGATAGGCGGCAGGGAGCCTGTTGCGGGCCACCAGGTCAACGATCATCTGTTGATGCATCTGGGTGAGTCCGTCTGCCCCGATGAGCAGCGCGCCGACGTGCTGCCGGACTCCCAGTTCGAATGCACGGCCCAGGTCGCCCTGGCTCCGCACGTCAAGAAGCTCGGCCTGGAGACCGAGGGAGCGCGCCGCCGTCTTTGTCTCTTCCCATTCGGGCGGGGCAGCCGGATTTCCCATGTTGTGAAGCAACCCAACCCGCGAAAGACTCGGAATCAACTCCTTGAGGAGTTCGATCCGTTTCCCTGTCAATTCGGTGCTGAAGGTGGTGACCCCCGTGATATTGCCACCCGGGTGCGCAAAGCTCGCCACGATGGGATGCGGGTCGCCCATCGTCGCCATGACCACTGGAATCGATTCGGTTGCATCCTTGGCCGCCGTGGCGGCCGGCGTCCCCCTGGCCAGGATCAGGTCAACCTTGAGACGAACCATCTCGGACGCGAGATCCGGGAACCGCTCCGCACGACCGTCCGCCGACCGGTATTCGATGACCAGGTTTTGCCCTTCGACGTAGCCGAGGTCCCGCAGTCCCTTGCGCAGGGCGTCGAGATTGGCGGCGTTTTGCACCGCGGGTATCGCCTCCAGAATCCCGATGCGATAGACCTTCCCCGCCTGTTGCGCATCTGCCACAGGTGGCATCCCCAGGAGGCCGACGGTGAGGGTGGCGAGGAGAAGGGCGGCACGACACATCAGGTGAGGCGTCCCCCGAAGGCACCGATAGCCCCGCCGACCAGGATCCTGGTCATCGACGCCGCTGGATGCATGTCCCCAGAACTCCTTCCGTAACACCCTGTGCCCTCTCCCGGCCGGCCGGTTCGCTCGAGAAAACTTCATGGAACATAGGGGGGGACGGAATGAATGTCAAGTTGCCGCCTTTCGCTGCAACGGCAGCCGTCCGTTATGCCCCGGATGTCCGTCCCGCCACACCCCGTGTGGCCGGAACGGGGCTCTTCATGATTGACATCGCGTGGCCACTTGGATATGCTACCCATATAGTCCTCTTTTAATTTGAAGGATGGGGACCAGAGGATGTCATCCGGGCAGCTAGCAGTTGCTCGGCCATAACGGCGTTCCTCTTTACCTCCTTCTTCCGGTCCAATCCCCCTTCCATTCTGCATTCCGTCCGCACATCTGACCTTCTGCGGACTCAATGTCAGAGATCGTGCCTCGCCCAACACGCGCAGGTACGCTGGGAAAGGTGGTTGAGTTCGACATCCACGAGCGCTTCGCGCCCCGGTCCTGGCACCCTTGCCTGCCGGACTGGGCGGATGTCGATTCTGGGCTCTCCCGAGCGACTACTGGATGAACACAGTCGCTTCGCTGCGAGAACACCATCAAGGGGAGGGAGCCATGAAATACCTGTGCCTGATCTACGACGAGGAGAAGAAGGTGGCCGCGATGCCCAAGAGCGAGACGGACGCCTTCACTGGCGAGTACTTCGCCTTTACCGAGGGGATCCAGAAGAGTGGGCACTATCTGGGCGGCCATGCCCTGCAATCTGTGCAGACGGCCACCACCGTGCGGGTTCGGAACGGCAAGCTGTCCACCACCGACGGTCCCTTCGCGGAGACCAAGGAGCAGCTGGGCGGGTTCTACCTCATCGACGCCCGGGACCTGAACGACGCCATCCAGGTGGCCTCCAGGATACCATCGGCTCGCCGGGGCAGTGTCGAGGTCCGACCGATCAGAGAGTTCAATCTGCAGTAGTCGAGTCTGGTGCCGATGAGCGAGGAAGGGATTGGAAGCATACGCGAGACGGTGGATGCCGTCTACCGCGCCGAGTCGCGCCGGGTCCTCGCCACGCTGATCCGCCTCCTCGGCGACTTCGACCGCGCCGAGGAGGCGCTCCACGATGCCTTCAGGGCAGCGCTGGAACAGTGGCCGCGCGACGGCGTGCCGGCCAATCCACTGGCGTGGCTGGTGTCGACCGGTCGCTTCAAGGCCATCGACGGCATGCGCCGTCGCGCCCGGTTCGAGGCGTCGCTGGCCGAGCTGGCCGAGCGGCTCGACGCCAGCGCCAGGGACGAGCCAGAGCGGGGCGACGAGGCCGTGGAGGACGACCGGCTGCGGCTGATCTTCACCTGCTGTCACCCGGCCCTGTCGCCGGATGCCCAGGTGGCGATGACCTTGCGCGAGGTCTGCGGCCTCACGACCGAGGAGATCGCGCGCGCCTTTCTCACCACGGCCCCCACGGTCGCCCAGCGGATCGTGCGCGCCAAGGCGAAGATCCGCGACGCGCGCATTCCCTACGAGGTGCCAGCGGAGGCGGACCTGCCGGAGCGCCTGGACGCGGTCTTGCGGGTGATCTATCTCGTCTTCAACGAGGGCTATTCCGCCTCCTCGGGTGGATCGCTCACGCGCCACGATCTCTCGAGCGAAGCCATCCGACTGGGGCGGCTGCTGGCTGAGCTACTCCCCGAGCCTGAAGCGGCGGGACTCCTGGCGCTGATGCTGCTCCACGACTCGCGGCGCGCCGCGCGGACCTCGCCGACAGGTGAGCTGATCCTCCTGGACGACCAGGATCGCTCCCTGTGGAACCGCGAGCAGATCGCGGAGGGCTCCGCGCTGGCGGAGCGCGCGCTGTCCTCCCGTCGGATCGGCCCGTACACCCTCCAGGCGGCGGTCGCCGCCGTGCATGCGCGGGCGGCCAGCCCCGCCGCCACCGACTGGGCCCGGATCGTCGGCCTCTACGACCTGCTGCTGCAGGCGGACCCCTCGCCGGTGGTCGAGCTGAATCGCGCGGTCGCGGTGGCGATGCGGGACGGCCCATCAGCGGGAGTGGCCCTCATCGACGCCATTCTCTCGCGGGGTGACCTGGAGAAGTACCACCTGGCGCATGCGGCGCGGGCGGATCTCTGCCGACGATTGGGGCGACGGGCAGAGGCCCGAGCCTCTTACCAGCGAGCCCTGCGCCTCACGCAACAGGAGCCGGAACGACGGTTTATCGAGCGACGCCTGAGCGAGCTGCCGCACTGAGCCAGCCCACGCAAGTGGGGATTGATGTCCGAAGCTGGCACCGAGAGTTCGGCGGACTGATGGAGGCCTCCACGTGAAATTCATGCTGCTGATCTACCATGACGAACGAGCGTTGAGTGAGAGCGAGCGGGCGGAGTGTTACGGGGAATCCACGCAGCTTGCTCATGAGATTCATTCGAAGGGGCAGTTCCTGGCCGCGAACCCGTTGCACCCCACGTCACTGGCGACCAGCGTCCGGGTGCGCGACGGCAAGCGGTTCGTGACCGACGGCCCCTTCGCGGAGACCCGTGAACAGCTCGGCGGCTACTTCCTGGTCGAGGGGAAGAATCTCGACGAGGCAATCAACATCGCCGCCCGGATTCCCATGGCGCGCAAGGGGACCGTCGAGGTCCGCCCGGTGATTGAGATCGCGGGCCTCCCGACCGGGTAGGCCCCGCGACGGGCAATACGCTGGCCGAGTAGAGGTTTCGTGCCTGAAGCGGCACGCATCCAGGGAGGGGGAAGGGATGAGCGCAGTACGGGTGCTCGTTGGGACACGCAAGGGCGCGTTCATTCTGACGGCGGACGGCAAGCGAAAGCGGTGGGACGTCAGCGGCCCCCACTTCGCGGGCTGGGAGCTTTACCACCTGAAGGGATCACCCGCCGACCCGAATCGGCTGTATGCGTCGCAGTCCAGCGGCTGGTTCGGGCAGATCATCCAGCGCTCGGACGACGGCGGAAGAACCTGGTTCACCCCCGGAAGCAAGCCCGATGACCTGACCACCCCCCAGGGAATGCCCAAGGGGGAAAGCAACAAGTTCGTCTACGACACCTCGCCCGAAAGCGGCAGGCCGCTCACAACGCACCAGTGGTATGACGGGACCCAACACCCCTGGGAGTTCAAGCGCGTCTGGCATCTCGAACCGTCGCTGACCGATCCGGAGACGGTCTACGCGGGGGTGGAGGACGCCGCTCTCTTCCGCTCGACCGACGGCGGGCAGACGTGGCAGGAGCTCTCCGGGCTGCGCGGCGTCAAGGGACACCATTGGCAGCCGGGCGCCGGCGGGATGGGCCTGCACACGATCGTGCTCGACCGGAGCCATCCGGAGCGGATCTTCGGCGCCATCTCCGCGGCGGGCGTGTTCCGGAGCGACGACGCCGGTGAGACGTGGCGGCCCATGAACCGCGGCTTGAAATCCCCCTACGAGCTTCCCGATCCGGATGCCGAGGTTGGTCACTGCGTCCACCGCATCGCCATGCACCCGTCGCGTCCGAACGTGCTGTTCATGCAGAAGCACTGGGACGTCATGCGAAGCGACGACGCCGGCGAGTCGTGGCACGAGGTGAGCGGGAACCTCCCGACCGACTTCGGGTTCCCGATCGACGTCCACCCGCATCAGCCGGACACCGTCTACGTGGTGCCGATCAAGAGCGACTCCGAGCACTACCCGCCCGAGGGGAAGCTCCGGGTCTACCGCAGCCGGACCGGCGGCAACGAGTGGGAGCCGCTCACCGAGGGGCTCCCGCAGCGCGACTGCTACGTGAACGTGTTGCGCGACGCGATGGCCACCGACTCCCTGGACCCGGGCGGGCTGTACTTCGGGACCACCGGGGGCCAGGTCTACGCATCGGCGGACGCCGGGAACCGATGGGCCCCCATCGTCCGGGACCTTCCGGCCGTCCTGTCCGTCGAGGTCCAGACGCTGCTATGATCCGCGTCGTGCTGCCGGCACATCTCAGGACCCTGGCGCGCGTGGACGGCGAGGTGGCGCTACACGTCGAAGGCGCGGTGACGCAGCGCTCGGTCCTCGACGCCCTGGAGGCCCGCCATCCGATGCTGCGGGGGACGATCCGCGACCACGTCACGATGCGGCGCCGGCCCTTCGTGCGATTCTTCGCCTGCAAGCAGGATCTGTCCCACGAGTCGCCGGACGCCCCGCTGCCCGAGGCGGTCGCGACCGGGGCCGAGCCGTTTCTCATCGTGGGCGCCATGGCCGGGGGATAGGGGCCTGCGTGAGCGCCGGACTCGTTACGAGGCGCTGAGGCCGGACAACCCCGGCCTCAAGATGGTCGAGTTGTAGGAGGAACAGTGGAAAGGGAGAGAACGAACCATGGATACGAAGCCGACGCACGAGCAAGCGCAGCTCCACCTGCAGGTCTATGACCTGCGCCGGGAGACCCGGCTGCGCCAGGCCCGCGATTGGTTCTTCAAGAACTACGTCGTGGACACCCTCGACGACGCGATGCGGATCGCCGCCCCGGGCACGGAAGGCGGCGCACTCGCGATGATGGTGATGAGCTACTGGGAGCAAGCCTGCGCGCTGCTCGACTACGGCCTGCTGCACGAAGATCTCTTCTTCGAGACCAGCGGCGAGTTCTTCGGCGTATGGGAGCGAGTCAAGCCCATCGTGCCGGAGGCCCGCGAGCGTTTCGTGAACCGACAGTTCCTCGCCCACTTGGAAAATGCGGCCAAGCGCTACGAATCCTGGATGGAACGCCGCTCGCCCGGCCATACCGCCGCCATGCGGCAATACATGAAGCACATGAGCGCGCAACTTGCGACGGGAGCACGAGCCTGATCGGCTCCCACATCGAGGCTAACCCGCATTATTCGCGAATAGAACCCGCGAACAATGCGGGCTTAACAGAAGCCCTGGTGATTGGTGGCCCGCGAAGGATCAAGCATCCCTGGGGCCCCTCGACACCGCACCCATCCCGGTGGAGGCGGGACGGATGCCCGGTGGAGCTACCACCAGGCCTCTTCTCGCTCCAGGGTAGACCGTTGCCATGTAGGCCCGGATTATTCACGGCACTTTCGTGAATAATCCGGGCTAAGGGGAGACGCGAGTATGCGATTCATGGTCATCGTCAAGGCCACCAGGGACTCGGAGGCGGGCGTGATGCCGAGTCGGCAGCTCCTGACCGAGATGGGCAAGTTCAACGAAGAGCTGGCGAAGGCCGGCGTGCTGCTCGCCGGCGAGGGGCTCCACCCCAGCTCCAGGGGCGCGCGCGTCAGGTTCTCCGGGCGGAAGCGGACCGTGATCGACGGGCCCTTCGCCGAGACCAAGGAACTGATCGCCGGTTTCTGGCTCTGGCAGGTCAAGTCGAAGGAAGAGGCGATCGAGTGGCTCAAGCGCTGCCCCAACCCCCATGACGAGGAGACGGAGGTAGAGATTCGCCAGGTCTTCGAGGCGGAGGACTTCGGTCCCGAGTTTACCCCCGAGCTCAGGGAGCGGGAAGAGCGCCTGCGCGCCCAGGTGACTGGGAAGCGCTAGCCCGGATTGTTCACGAAGAAACTCTGAATAATCCGGGCTTACATGGCGAACGTGATCCCCGTGGGGCGACGACGCATGGGAAGAGGCGCACCGGTTACCCATCCCGTGTTCCGCGGGATGGGCACGCTGTCGGGATGCCCCAGCGATTCATGATCCGCTCTGGACCCCCCACCACAGGGGCTTCTGTTAAGCCCGCGTTATTCGCGAGCTGCGTTCGCGAATAACGCGGGCTAAGGAGATGCGAATGCAAGTCCAACCGTACCTGTTCTTCGACGGCCGCTGCGAGGAGGCGCTCGACTTCTACCGCCGCGCCCTCGGCGCCGAAGTGCAGATGCTCATGCGCTTCAAGGACAGCCCAGAACCGCATGCACCCGGCATGGTCCCGCCCGGCGCCGACAACAAGGTGATGCACGCGAGCTTTCGCATCGGGGACACGACGGTGATGGCGTCCGACGGTCGATGCCTGGGGAAACCCAACTTCCAGGGCTTTTCGCTCTCACTCACGGTGCCTGACGTTGCCCAGGCCGATCGGGCATTCGCCGCCCTGCGGGATGGCGGGCAGGTGCAAATGGCGCTCGACAAGACCTTCTTCTCCCCGCGCTTCGGCATGGTGACCGACCGTTTCGGCGTCCTCTGGATGATCATCGTGGCGGCCTGAGAGTCGGCGCGGATGGGGCTCAGCTCCTCCACACGCCTGCAGTCCCCTCGCCTCAGTTTCGCTTCGACGAGCAGCGCAGCGGCCGCGCGTTCGGCGGCAACCAGACATCGCAGAAGGTGTATTGAATCAGAATACCGCCCATCGAGAGGATATGAATCATGGCAGCAAACACCATCCGGCTTCACCGTGTGCTCCGTGCAACACCCGAGAGAGTCTATCGAGCGTTCCTGGATGCCGATGCAATGGCCAAATGGCTTCCGCCGAACGGATTCACCGGCAAGGTTCACCATCTGGATGCCAGGGTCGGCGGAACCCACAAGATGTCGTTCACGAATTTCACCACAGGACGCAGCCACTCCTTCGGCGGAAAATATCTTGAGCTGGTGCCGCACGAGCGCATTCGGTACACTGACAAATTCGATGACCCGAACCTGCCAGGGGAACTTCAGGTGACTATAACCATGAGGAAGGTATCCGTCGGCACTGAGGTGAACATAATGCAGGAAGGAGTGCCCGATGTCATTCCGCCCGAGGCGTGCTACCTCGGCTGGCAGGAATCGCTGACTCTTCTGGCAAAACTTGTCGAGGCCGAGATTCCAAGCTAGCCGCCTCACGCTGGCCCACCCGCCCGGTGGTCTTCCCGTTCGAGCCGGAGGTCGTCGGGCGCTCCCCGCGCATCGTGGTCGGCAAGTGGAGCGACCTTGGCGCTGTGGCCAAGAAGCTGACCGAGTACGGCCTCACCGCGTCCGCCGAGCAGTTCGGCCAGATCCTGCTGGGCTGCCAGCGCGCCGGGATCGCCCACCACCGGCCGCTCACCGACGACGAGTTCCTCGCGATCGCCCTGGCCGG
>Ga0335070_10009984_pt1 | contig 11099 bp, 10 predicted proteins | sample Lox_Sample_13_FD_206722 | JGI IMG/M metagenome (GOLD analysis project Ga0335070, IMG submission 206722) | Soil microbial communities from Loxahatchee National Wildlife Refuge, Florida, United States - Lox_Sample_1.3 | ecosystem: Environmental > Terrestrial > Soil > Wetlands | place: USA... | reverse complement strand
CCAACGCACGGCCGTACGAGAAATCCGTGTCCACGAAATGGGAGTACCAGTAGAAATCGTCGTAGATCGAGTGATATTGCGTGCCATCCTCTTCTCCACCGAATCCCAGGTCGAGCGTTGAAATTCCAGCAAAGTCCTGAAAGGCAGTGAAATCCGATCCATCTCCCAACGCTTCCACCTCGAGGTCCGTGCGTTTCCGCGCATCCTTTCGTTCCTCTGTGTTCTTGGCGTGGGCGATGCTGTGGAGATGAGAGCGTTCGAAGACCGACATCTTCGTCTCCGGGTCCTGAACATCGCGCGCCACGCCGCTGATGAAGGCCTCGAGATCCTGCGTTCCGCCGGCAAACAGAAATCCGCGGCTGTTGCCGTCCGAGTTGATGTAGGCGACAGCATGCTGCTTCAATTCGTCGACGTGTGTTTCCACCCATTCGACAGATCCGAGCAGCCCGGGCTCTTCGCCATCCCAGGCGCAATAGACGAGTGTGCGTTTCGGCATCCAGCCTTGCCGGTGCAAATCGCCAAGCGCGCGGGCCTCTTCCAACATTGCTGCCTGACCGGAAATTGGATCTTCAGCGCCGTTGACCCAGGCATCGTGGTGATTTCCGCGCATCACCCAGTGCTGGTCGTCAGATCCGTGCAACGTCGCAATTACGTCGTAAAGCGGTTTCAGACTCCAGTCTGATTCGACCTTCAGATGAACCTTGGCTGGCCCTGGACCGACGTAGTATGTAATCGGCAGAGCACCGCGCCAGCCTGGAGGTACGACCTCGCCTTTGAGGGCCGATAGAAGAGGTTGCGCCTCGCCGTAGGAAATCGGCAAAACAGGAATTCTAGTGATCGTCTTAGCTTCTTTGATCGCCAACCGCTTGGCGTCGTGAGTGGCACCTACGCCGGGTGTAAGTGGATCGCCGGGATAATCCGTATCCATCACACTGCCGCGCTGGACGCCAAGCCGGGGTCTCCAGCCGCCGCCCGGGTAATCTTCGCCCTCGTAATAACCGTCGCCCTTTGGATCGGAATAAATGATGCAGCCGATCGCGCCATGCTCGGCGGCCACTTTCGGCTTCACTCCACGCCAACCGCCTCCGTATCGCGCAATGACAATCGCTCCTTTCACCGAAACTCCCATGCGATCCAGCTGCTCGTAGTCCTCGCGATTGCCGAAATTCACATAGACAAGAGGTCCGGTGACATCTCCATCGATGGAGTATGCGTTGTAGGTGGGAAGTTGCTCCGCCGTTTGGCTGGAAGTCGGATCGATCGCGAGCACCGGTTCCTGCAGCTTGGCAGTGAATTTGGTGGGCTCGAGCAACTCCACTACACGCTGTTTGGGAGTTGGAAACAGCACTTCAAACGTTTCGATGTGTGCGTCGAACCCCCACTCCTTGAATTTCCCTAGTATCCATTCCGCATTGTCTTTGTCATAGGGAGAGCCCACATGATGCGGGCGGGCAGCGAGCCGCCGCATGTTCTCGCGAATGTTACCGGCACTGATTCCGTCGCGAAATTTCTTCTCCCACTCTCTTTCGGTTTGCGAAGTTTGCGAACTGTACCCCAACATCGAGGCCGTGGAATTCGACGTTTTCGCTTCATCCGACTGCGCGGCCAGCACTGCAGTCACAGCAATGATGCAGACTGCGATCCACCAAGAACCCACTCGTCCCTTAGTCATTGAGAAAGATCATGCCTCGCCGAAGAAATTGAACGTCGTCCGCTGAAAGAAAACACGGGCGGCGTAATTGTAGCTCAAGAGCCTCGGAGCGCTTTATGGCGATCAAGTGGTTCCCGGGCCGCCGGAACGCAGAAGGTGGATGAAGAAATTCCAGGAACCGTCCGGAATCATTGCGAGGATCGAGTTGAAGTGAATGAACGGAGGTGCGGGGGCATTTCTTGAAGAACCGAGCCTGCAGAATCACGCGGCTGAACAGGGCTGGAGAATTCCGGGGTTTTCCGCATCCCCATCAAAGTCGTACTGCTGGCGCAGATCAAAGGGGTCGGCACGCTGATCGCGCTGACGTTTCTGCTGACGCTGGAAGATCCGCATCGTTTCCGCAAGAGCCACGACGTGGGCAGCTATCTGGGATTGCAGCCGGGACGCAGGAACTCGGGCTAGAGCGAGCCGCAGATGCAAATCAGCAAGGAAGGCGATCCGTACTTGCGCAAGCTGCTGGTGCAGGGAGCTCAGCATGTCCTGGGACCATTCGGAATCGACTGCGATCTCAGGCGCTGGCGGGGTGAAGCTGGCGGAACGAGGAGGACGGAACGGAAAGAAGACGCATCTACTGCGCGACAGCCCGCCAGTGAATCGCCTCCGGCGCGAAATGGGAGCCGTCACGCTGAACGACCAAGTCGCCGTACCATCGTTTCGCATCGGCGTACTTCTTCTGCACGAGGGCGATGCGGGTAAGACCATTCTTTAAATCAGCAATGAAATCGTCGTCGGGCAGATAGCCTTACAGTCGTACACGCTCCTTGCCGGCAGCATCGAGCAGGAGCACAGTCGGCGTCCAGACCGCATGAAGCGGTGGAACCATGCCGGTTGCTCCAGCGGCAGTCGGATCAAGCGCGGACCGCCGATCTGGGATAGCGGATTGCCAACATTCTTCCGAGCCACGGCAATCACTGAATCGCCGCGTATTGCGGAACGCATATAATGTGAATCAATGAACTGTGGGGTAGTGGGGTTTTATCTCTTATTTTCTCTTTGCTCGACTTTCGGGCCGGCCGAGCAGCCGACGGTCAAGCGAAATACCCAATTGCCGGTGGAGCTTTGCACAACCATGGCCACGGCCACCGCAAAGCCTGGCGCCGCTTTGGATTTTGAGACGACTGCCGGTGTGCTGATCGGCGACGGCATCGTCGTTCCCCGAGGCGCACGTGTCCTCGGTAGAGTAGAGGCGGTACAGAGCGCCTCATCTTCGGCAGGAGCGCTGTTGCGGGTTTCGCTTCACCGGTTGGAGTGGGATGGCGGGAGTGCCCCGCTGAATGCAGTCGTCACAAATGTTGAACCAAGCGACGCGGAGGACAACCCTGTTTGGCGCCACCTACACCGAGCGGTCATCGGAAGACGAACGATGCTGGAGCACATCGCCGTACGGTCACACATCGGCCGCCAGGCGTTTGTGGAGTTCGCATCGAATAGGGATAACTTCACCCTTCATCGCGGCGTGCGGTTGGCTCTGTGGCAGGTTGATCCCGAAACCGATCCCGCGGTGTTCGTCAAGAACCCAGTCCTGGAAGTGCAATCGGCCACCAAGTAGCCCCTTTTTGAACCGGCTAAGCGCTTCAGCAGCACAGCGGGCGTGTGCGTCTGTCATGCTTGGAGCACGTGAGCGCGACTGTATCCCGCTTAGCGGCGTGAGGAGCTGTGTCCTCACCCCACGGTAGGTTCTGCAGTTAATCAGCCGCTCGCGTACAGCCGTTGAATAAAGTAGCCCGAGGGGTGCAGCAGGGAGACGGCTACCATCGGTACTCGCAGGTGGGCGCCGCACGAAGGGGCGTTGAGCCCACTCCAGAGTTAGCCAAAACAATGTCCCGCAGCACCTTCGATCGATGCTCGCCGAGCAGGTTGCGAGGGCTCACGCGGACACCGAAGCTGCAGCGGTTGACCTCTGTGCTCGTCCAATGACAACGATGCCGGAATCCGTCACGTGCCATCCGCGCGCACGGTCGGCTGCGAGGTCGTAGCCGACAGTAGCGTCCTCCGGAATGCGCACATTCTTGTCCAAGATCGCGCGGCGCAGCTTGGCACGGCGCGCGATGTCGCAGTTGTCCATGATGACACACTGTTCGACGAGGGCGCCGGTGTGCACGTGAACTCCCCGTCCGAGAACAGATTTTCGCACTACACCGCCCGAAACGATACACCCGCCGGATACGACGCTGTCGATGGCCAAGCCGCGCCGGTTCTCTTCATCGAACACAAACTTCGCAGGTGGGTCGGGGTAACTTGTGCTACGCACTGGCCACTCGCGATTGTACAAGTTGAGTTCGGGTTTAGCATGGTTCAAATCCATGTTGGCTTCGTAGAAGGCCTCAATAGTGCCGACATCGCGCCAGTAGGGCACAGCATCTTCACCTTCGCCGGGGATGCGATTGTTCTCGAAGTTGTAGGCATAGATCGGAGTCTTGCCAGCAAGCCGGGGCAGGATGTTCTTGCCGAAATCGTGCTGACTGCCAGGATCATTGGCGTCGAACCGTAGCAATTCCAGAAGACGACCGGTAGAGAAGATATAGTTACCCATGGAAGCGTAGACGCGGTTCGAATCTTCGGGCATGGTAGGTGCATTGGGCTTCTTTTCGTGAAAAGCCATGATTCGTCCATCTTCGTTGGCCTCTATGACACCAAATTGCCGGGCTTGCTCCCGACGCACGGGAATTGCCGCCACCGTAAGTTCCGCATGCTTCGCCAAGTGGAAATCGATCATGCTGGCAACATTCATGCGGTAAATGTGGTCGCCACCAAAAATAGCCACCAGGTTAGGTGACCATTGTTCGATAAGGCTTATGTTTTGGAAAATGGCGTCGGCAGTTCCGAGATACCAGGACTCTTTTTCCGAGCGCATTTGTGCAGGCACGCTAACAATGAAATAGTCCTTCAGCATTCCACTGAACTGCCATCCTTCGCTCAGATGCTGCAGCAACGACTGGCTGCGGAACTGTGTGAGGACATAGATCGAGTGGATGTCGGAATTCACGAAGTTGCTGAGAACGAAATCGATGATGCGGTATTTGCCTCCGAAGGGCACTGCAGGCTTGGCGCGGTCCCGAGTCAGGGGATAGAGGCGAGTTCCCCTGCCGCCGGCGAGTACGATGCCTAGAACGCGGGGACGAAAGATACGTTCGGCGGGTACGGCTGATTTGTATCCGGGGACAACTTTTTCAATCACGTTGGCTTCTCGAAGGCCGATGACAATCCAATCTGGCGCCATCCGCTCCCGAGGGTTCAGGGGGAGGCCGACGATGCTGGAGCACATCAGTGTCCGGTCGTACACCGTCCCGGACGCATTTGTCGATTTCGTATCTGATCGAGGTGACTTCGTTTCTTATCGCAGCATGGGCTTGATGCTCTTGCAGATCGATGCCGAACGGGCCCCGACATTCTTCGCCAGAAGTGCAATCCAGAGGTACGATCTCACGCAGATAGCGCCTTGCAAACATGATGCGTGGATCTGACCCTGCTCGAGGCACTGGCGCACAATCAGCACATCGATGTCTGTCGAAGGTGGTACCGGGCCATGTTTCCTTACAGCCGTGGCCCGGCGCAAATCACTTGTCAGAATGCGTAAGACATCTGCACGCCTACCTGGTGACGAGCTTTCAGGTCCGCTCCCGGCTCCGTTCTTCCCGCGATCTGTGCTATGCCGAAGTCAAGATTGAAGTGGTACTTGCTGCTGGGTACAAACCTTGCGGCATATGTCAACGTTGTCGGAATATTCAGATTGGGGAAGTTCAGAGGATGATGTGGCTGCTGAGCAGCTTCCGACGCGAAAATAATCGAGTTCCCTCCGGGGAGTTTGAACGGTAAGGCGACCGAACCAAAGGCCCGTGCCTTCCAATCTTGAGCGTTTCCGCCCATGCCCCACAGTTCTGCATTGGTGCCACGGACGCCGCCTGTCAGCAAAATCGGGATCGGCTTAGTGTGAATCATCTTCGAGCCGACCATGTAAATATCGCCGTTCGTCTTGCCGGAGTCGGTCGCGCTGATACCGCCACCCGGTTCGAATACCAGGTTGCCGACGTTACGCACGTTTTGGCGAACCATAAAGCCCACCGAGACCGCTGGAATCCAGTTTTCCTGGTGGAGGTTTTCCGGGACTAACATCGCCTTTCCATGAAAGATTTCGAAGCCGTTTTGCCACAGTGGGCTCAAACTCGCGTCATTGCCTTGCGCATGAAATTCATGCGTATAACCCAGTTCAAAACGCTGTAAGAACCCGACGGTGATGGAAGCCTCGTGGAAGTCACCAATCACCGAACCGGCGTTCAAGTAGTGATAAGCAACAACAGGATGGACTTTCTGTTTCTCGACATTGGCTGTGTAGGCGAGGGGCGTCACGAATACTCCGGTTTCGCCCTCCCACCCCAGAGCCTGTGCGTGTGAGGGAGGAGCAGTGCCAAAAATCACGACGGCCACCGCAAGCCCGGAGATTAGAAGATTCCGAATTGGTAGGTTCATAGGTGCTCCTGTAAGCGGCATCACGTTTGACCCATGCCAAATACGTGGCTTTGACATGAGCTTATGATTTGAGTTCTAGTGCACGCTCCCTGCCAAAATGTTGCAGTTGTGACAACGCTGCCACGAACTCCCAATTCCCGGGCGAAGGGAGCGAGTCTGCGGTTTGCTTCTCGCTGCGCACCCTGTCGTAGGGCGGTTCTATGCCGGTGAGGGTGCCGGGTCCAAGGGCGCACCCGACTTTTTGGCTCCCGGCTTGCGGTTGCGATAGTAAGCCGCGTTTATTTCGGCAAACTGCTTCTTATCCTCAGGAAGCTCATCGAGCGGGTAGATCGCCTTACTTTCGCAGACGGAAATGCAGGATCCACACGCCAGGCATCTCTTTGGGTTAATGAAAAGTTGCTTGACGATCGCGTAGTCGAACTCATCCTCGCGGGGATGAATGTTCTTGCGCTGGCAGACCGCGACACACTTATTGTCCTTAGTGCATTTATCAGTGATTACGCTAGGCATGAATGCTTCTTAAATCCTTTCTGCCTGGGACACGGCAATTTCTTTTCCAGTTCCCATCTGCGGCGTGAGAAACATGCGAGGGCTCAGATAGAACGACTTGCTGATCTGGTGCGCGAAACTGGCGGGCGAGTATTGCCGAACTGACTACCCACATTTGGGCATCTGCCCAGAGCAGGGCGGTACAAGATGGGCATAGTTCCCGACGACCCGTCATGACAGGTCCTTCGGCTGGTGCTCCACAATGGAACAGCGAGCCGCCGATGCTCCAAGGTGGAACACTGATAGCTGTTTTTATTTGGAACATAGGATGGAGCAACGCGAGGGCAGCCTGCGTTAACGATCTGTGCAGGAATAGCAGGGATCGATAGAAGCCTGAATCAACGGAGCATCGGCCAGTCGAGCACCCTGCATCATGAGCCGGATGGATGGCATATTGATGTATGTCGGCGTGCGCACTTTCACGCGTCGTGGAGTGTCGTTCTCACCATCGGCTGTCACGGAATAGAGGACCTCGCCACGCGGTCCTTCGACACGGCTGATCGCCGTGCCGGCCGGCACTTCAACTTCCTCGGTCGGTCCCCACCAGTCTCCCTCCGGGAGGCTCGTCAACGCTTGGCGGAGTATACGGCAACTCTCGACAGTTTCGAGAGCTCTTACCAGCAGCCGGGCACGCACGTCGCCGCCAGTTTCAACCGGGATTTCAAATTTCATCTCGCCATATGCCGCGTAGGGAGCGGCCCGGCGAATGTCTTGAGGCAGGCCTGAGGCCCGGGCTACGGGACCGACTACGCCGTACGCTTTCGCTTGCTTCTGAGTGAGCACGCCCACTCCGGCACAGCGTTCGAGCAGTGTACGGTTTGATGCGAATACAGGAATAATCACGCGATTGACTTCCCGCTCGAGAAAATCAACCACCGCTAAGACCGAGTTGGGGTCGGCGATGTCACGGTTCACGCCCCCGACGCGGTTCATGGCGTAATTGACACGGTTTCCAGAAATGATTTCCAGCGCCTCCATGACCTTCTCGCGAAGCAGGAAACAGGTCATGAACATGGTCTTGAAGCCCATCACCTTGCCGGCAATTCCCGCCCACAAGATGTGCGAGTGCAGGCGTTCCAACTCGGCTATGATCACGCGGATGTAAAGAGCTCGCGGTGGAGGCTCGATCTCCGCCAGCCGTTCCAGGGCTTGGCAGACGGAAAGCGTATGCACGTTGGAGCAGATACCGCAAACGCGCTCCATCAGGGCAATGACCTGAATGAAATTGCGGCGCTCGGCCAGATATTCAATCCCACGGAAGTTGAAGCCGACACGCAGTTCCGCATCACGCACTCGCTCGCCCTCGCAAATCAGATTGAGTTTGTAGGGCTCTTCGAGCGCGGGATGATAGGGGCCCATGGGAATGCGGTAGCTCATGCGTCCTCCTCGGGAACCAAAACTCCGACCGATTCACCTTCACGCAAGAGAAGCGGCTCGTATTGGCGGCCTTCGAATTCGACCGCGAAGTATTCGTGAACCTCGCGCTCGATCCAATCGGCAGCAGGACAGAGATCGCAAATGCTGGGAACTACTTTATCCGCCGTCTTGATCGTAAAAGTCAGTACTTGTCCGTCGAGGTCCCAGTGATAGTCCAAGCGCGTTGCCTCGTCCTCGGGAAGTTGCATGGCAGTGATGGTGATAAAGCGAGCCCCTCGCGCCAGCATCGCGCTCACCATGCGGCGGACGTCAAGGGACTCGGGTGCGAGCCACTGGGACCCGTTCAACGACTGCCATTCCTCCGCCAATCCGAGGTCGGCTGGTATGGTGGAGATGTCGCTCATAGCACACTTCCCATTGGGGCACTGTTACTGCCAGAAGCTACAGGCGCACTTGGGGCAGGCTTAGGCTGCCCGGGGGGCTTACGAGCAATGGTGTACGAGATTTTCAGTACACCGCTGACTGTGTAGATCGGTGGCCGAGATGCTTGCATGTGCAAGTTGTGGGGTGCGCAAACCTCGACGCAACGACCGCAGAACGTGCATTGACCTGGGTCGTAGCTCCAGTCATAAATCTCCTTGCCTGCCTTGTCCTTGCCTGCTTTGCCCTTGATCGCACTCGACGTGCATACGAATGCGCACATCCCGCAGCCATCACACTTTTCGGGATCATATTCGACCAGACCACGAAATTGCGCGCAGAGGGCGGGACAATCCGGAAAGCGAAAGGTGCTGGCGCCATGCGACACATTTTCCAGCAGCAGGTTCACCACATTCATAAACCGCTCCTCATGAAGACAAACGACGAAACCACCAGAACCGCAAGCACCAACGCACACCGCCCGTAGAATCGGGTTGCGGCGTCAATCGTAAGACGGGCGGTCGCGGCTGCCACACCGGACAGCAGCAGAACAATGCCCAGCGCGATCGTGACAAACAGCAAGGCATCCACAAACCAGAACCCGGTGCGCGGAAGCACGAGGCAGGCCACCAACCCCGTCATAGTTACCCACTCCAAACCATGAGATATCTCCCATATGGCGAGTTCCGGGCCGGCGTATTCCGTCATGGGTCCGGCATAAATCTCCTGCTCGGCATTGGGCAGTGAAAACGGATTGATATGAAGCTTCGCTGGAATACAGATCAGGATGGCCACCACGCCCAGCACTCGTAACACAGATAACGGAACTTCCGCCAGGTCCTGCAGACGGAAGCTGTGTTGCGAAAGAGCGATGGCCAACACTGCGGTGATAAAAACAACGCTGTAGGAAACGCTGAGAATAGCCTCGCGTACCGACCCAACTTCTGCAAACAGAGAGCGCGATGTGTAACCGGCAGCGATGACGAAAAAGGCCGGCATCTCAAGGAGTCCCAGAAACAGAATCAGATCACCGGCAAATCCGCCGGAATGAACAAACACCGGTAGCAAGGCAAGAGCGCCGATTGAGGACGCCACCGCCAGGATGGGCCAGCTGCGCATGAGCAACCCATTGACGCCCTGGCGAGGCGGCGTCGATTTTCCCATCAGCTTGACAAAATCAAAACAGGGCTGCATGAACGGTGGGCCGATCCGCTGCTGCATCAAGGCGACCGATTTTCTCTCGACCCAAAGAAACAGCCATGCCGCCGGAACCGCGAACAATAAACCGGGAAAGAAAAGCAGCCGAATCAATGCCGGCGTTACATTCATTGCGCTTGCTCCTGTGAGGCGAGTGTGCCTTCAGCGGATGCCGCTTCGCGGCGCTTCTCAGCCACAATCTGCGCAGCTTTGGCGATTCCTTCGATAATGGCGTCAGGGCGCGGCGGACAGCCGGGCACAAACACATCAACCGGGATGTGGCGGTTCAACGGACCGTCGACCATCGGACTTCCGACGAAGGCATTCGTAGACGCCGGACAGGAGCCGATCGCTACTACCACTTTCGGGTCACACACCTGACGATAGACAGTTTGAATCGGTTTTTGAGTGTTGTGGGTCACCGGCCCCGTAATGCAGAGAATATCGGCATGCCGTGGGCTACCCTGCACCAGGATGCCGAGCTGCTCGACGTCGTAGCGCGGCGTCAGACTGGCGACCAATTCGATGTCACACCCGTTGCAACTGCCCGCATTCATATGAAACAGCCACGGGCTGCGGCGACGACACGTGCAGAGTATGCGTTTCCAGATATTCACCTCGTCCCCCAAGTCAGAGCATGGAGCGCGTTAGGCCAGAAACCGCCGGCCAGGAGCAGCACTACCAGCACGATGACGGTTACGCGCAAGAGCGCTGGTTCTTTGCGGGATTTGTTCTCGGCTGTACCCGGTCCCCACCAGAAGTTCGTGAGCGCCAGAACATAGGCAATGAGCGCGAACATCGACGACATCACGAAGAGCGCCAGAACCCATGGACCGCTTAGCAGCGCGGTTTCATAGAGTTTCCACCGCGCTATGAATCCCAGCGTCGGTGGAACTCCCAGCATGGCCAGCATCCCAAATACGAAGCCGCCGCCGCTCACAGGATAGAGTCGTGTCAGACCCACACTATCGGGCTTCAAGTCTCCCGCGGCTTCCGGCGCACTCAGGCAAATGAACAGCAGCGCCTTTGCAAGCGCGTGGACTACCGCACCCACCAATGCTCCGGAAATCCCGACCTGGCTTAAAGACGCGGTGCCAAGAAGAAGAAAACCAAGGTCCTCAATCGTGGAGAGTACGAGTAAGCGCTTCAAATCCCGTTGTACCAGCATGAGGAGCGCGCCAGTCAGAGCGGTCAGAAGTGCAAGTCCCAGCCAAAGAGCGGGCGGCGTCGCGATCCAGGGGGCCTTCTGGACCGTGAGCCAAAGTTCTCCAAAAGCAGCGATGTCGACGACGGAGATGACGAGGCCAAGTACGACGGAAGGCAGATCGTCAGCCAGTCTGAGCAGCCAGAAAAATACCGGGAAGATCGCCAGCTTGAC
>Ga0335070_10009983_pt1 | contig 11100 bp, 9 predicted proteins | sample Lox_Sample_13_FD_206722 | JGI IMG/M metagenome (GOLD analysis project Ga0335070, IMG submission 206722) | Soil microbial communities from Loxahatchee National Wildlife Refuge, Florida, United States - Lox_Sample_1.3 | ecosystem: Environmental > Terrestrial > Soil > Wetlands | place: USA: Florida... | reverse complement strand
GAGTAGGGAGCCTGGGGCATACAATGAATGCTCAGGTCTGAAATTGCCTTCAGCTTCTTCCAATTCCCAAGCCGGCCGAAACCTGGACAAGAGTGTGAATTCGATTCTCGGTGAGCTGATGTCAGGTACCGCTTGAGCCATCACCCGTCCTGTCGCTTGATCTATTGCTCCGCAACGCTGCGCACAATCTGCAAACATGAATTCGTTTATGGGACGAGTCACACTATGGCGTTTCCTTGGGACGGTCCGATTCCCGGCCTCGTGAGTCCTCGGGTGAGCCGAGGCCTGATTTAGTCTCTCTCAGATAAACCTCGCGAACCGGCGCGGCCAATTTGATTCCGTCGGCCCCAAACTTAGAAAGAATCTGCAAACACATTTCTTGTAGCCAGGCCTGATATTTCCACCAGTCCGCAGGATGGTACCAGGCCGTGACCGCTATCTTGAGGCTCCCTTCGCCGAATCCGTTGAAAAAAACTCGGGGCGGCAAATCCTCACTCATGCCCTCATGATTTTGAAGCACTTCACTTATGATCTGGACGGCACGTTCCACTAACTCCGGAGGAGTGTTGTGGGATAGTTCAACCGTAGTGGCCCACCTGATATGAGGTCTGACGCCGGCGTTCTCCAGCGATGAGTTAATGATCGCTTGATTGGGAATGGACACCAGGTTTCCATCGGGAGTCCGGATTCGGGTGCTCCTGAGACCCACAAATTCCACGACGCCTTCGTGCTTGTTGATGATAACATTGTCACCCGCGCTAAAGGGTTTGTCGAAAATGATGGTTAGGGTCCCGAAAAAATTTGCGAGTGAGTCTTTGGCAGCCAGAGCGACTGCCAACCCGCCTAATCCCAATGAAGCAATCAACGGGGCCAATTCCACGCCCGTTGCGCTCTGAACGAGCACCATCCCTCCTATGAGTACGACAAAAATGCGCAAGCTCTTGCCCACAATAGCTACCAGGAGTTGATTGATTCCGGTGTCTCTGATCTTCGTCTTTCTTGCGATCTGGATCTCGACCGACTCGATGATTCGCCAGCCGAACCAAATGACAGCACCGGCACTCCCGATTTGCATTCCCTTTCGGCCCAGATTGAGTAACGTTCCTGTATCCCATGGGATCTTGACGTGGAGCAGAAGAAGCGCCAAGGCGATGTAAGCGCCGCAAACCCATATGAAAAGCGATAAAGGCTGCGAGAGCGCCTGCAGAAATATGGTTGTCCATGAAGCTGAACCATCTTCTGCGACGATCTCCTTACGAATTCGTAATCGTATGGCGAACCGGATGAGGCGATCGCAACCAGCCACGACTAAGAGCAAAATGAAGGTCAGACCAAGTCTCAGCCAAGAGATTCCCCAGAAGACTTCCTGGTCCATCCAAGATAGGATGACGGCTGAAGCTTGAGATGAAGCTTTCTTTTCCAAACTCTGGATGGTTTTCTCTAGTTTCTCTTTTGTGCCGTCAACCAGCTCGGTTTGTTCCGCTAATAGCTTGTTTTGGGCGGCGCTCGCGCTCTGTTCTTTCAGGACCGCCGTCTCCGGCCTGGAGCCGTACACCCGAGCCAATCGCGGCAGTTCCTGTCCCAGCGCCGGTGTGGACAACGGCTTGATGTACGGTATTCCACAAACCATCACACAAAAAAGTATGGTGACAGCTACAAAACGGACTCGCATAGGTCCTCTCAACTGCATGATTATGGTTCTGATATCGCAGACAGCAACTTAAAGGCCGTCCGCTTGCCTCTACCCCGCCGATTCATCTGACTGCTCTGTAAATGAGGAGAAACAGAACCGCGCCCCCGACCGCCAGCGCTACGCTACGCAGATCGATTCCCACAACACCGCCCAGCCCGAGATGTGAACCTACAAAGCCCCCGATAAGAGCGCCCACGATGCCTACGACAATCGTGATAATGATGCCCCCCGGACTTCGACCGGGAACGAGTAGTTTTGCAAGCACTCCGGCTATAAGGCCCAAGATTATCCACGTCAAGATTCCCACGGTCTTCCCCTCCCCTGTACATCCCCGGATTTTCTACCGGGTTATTGGCTGATTGGGTGATGAACGGGCATGCTGCTAGGAACACATACAAAGACTTTAACAGCTACTATGCGCCCTCGCAAGCACAAAGAGGCCGCGGTTAGTGTATTCGTTTAGAGCGCCATCGGGTAAGTGAGGGGGTTACTGAGGCTGGGGCGGTGGTGGCACAAAAACTTCCACCCGGTTTCTTCCGTTGTTCTTTGCCTGATACAGAGCCTTGTCTGCCTGTTTCATAAGCGTCATGAGGTCAGGCGAATCGGGCCCTGCCACAGTTACTCCGATGCTCACGTGTATGTGCAGGGGCCCGTCCTGAGTACTCAATGAAATTTGGCCTATGATCTGACCCAACCGCTCAGCCACTTGGACAGCTTGCTCCAAGCTGGTTTCCGGCAGGGCAATAACGAACTCTTCTCCACCGTAGCGGGCAAAGATATCAACTTTTCTCAAAGTGGTTCGAGCGATTTCTGCCACTTTTTTGATCGTTTGGTCTCCTACATCATGACCGTACGAATCATTTACAGCCTTAAAATGGTCGAGATCCATCATAATGATTGCCAGTTTCCCCCCGTATCTTTTTGTCCGATTTAATTCTCGACCGGCGAGGTGCATGAAATGGCGGCGGTTCCAGACATTGGTGAGACTGTCGGTTATGGCCAATTCGCGCAATCTCTCCTCAAAGATTTTGCGTTCCGTAATGTCTCGGGCCACATGAACGAATGTCCGCGGCTGATGGTCTTCTCTCGGGAGCGGCGTAACGGAAACAAGATACGTACCGCCGAACATGGATTCCGTCACTTCTCCCGAGTGTTCCTTGCCATCAAAGACACTTCGCCTGAGAGGGCAGGTTTTGACAGGCTCGTGCAGGCCGTGACATACTTCGTAACAATTCATCCCGATTGCATCCCGCGGGTGCAGGTTCATCTTGTGTGCCATGGCCCGGTTAATCCGCACAATCGTGTGGTTTTCATCGATAATGGCAATGAGGTCCGGGACTGTGTCGAAGGTTTGTTCCCATTCACGCTTGGCCTTTTCTATTGCTTTCTCAACACGCACTCGCTCGACAATTTCACGATGCAGGTGTTCGTTGGCCGTGACCAGGTCTGCTGAACGCTCTGCGACCCGATCTTCGAGCATGTTCTGAAAATGCCGCTGCATCAATGCATATCTATCCGCGAGGGCCAATGCAAAGAACATCCCCTGAAATAGATAGGCGAACTTCAGCGACTGAGCCAGCACAAAGCTGAAGGGGATAAGTCCTGAAATCACGCCGACGTAGACCGTAGCGAGAATGGGCAGCGGGATGTGAGCGATACATAGATATCGGGCACGCGATTCTCCCCAATACCACATCAATCCGATAACGATGGCCAGAACCCACCCGAGAAGAGGGCCGTAAATCATTGCGACGGTATTACCCACATAATAGTTGAAGAAGTATAGAATTGTCGCAATCACCGCAAGTATTAAGAAAATATCCAGAATCCTGTAGAGAATCGGGTACTTCGCCCTGGAATCCATGAAAGAAGACACGAAAATTATGTTGAATATGAAAGTAAAGCCTATGCCGGCAGTGAGATCATGCAAAATGGTTTCGGGTCGGGAGAAGATTGTCAGCCGGGGAAAGAGGCCGGTGTAGGCCAAATGGAGAGCGGCTACCCCGAGAATGAGCAAAATGTAGTATAAATAGGCATTCTGCCGGAGAATTGACCAGGCGAATAGGCTATAAATGATCAGAAAAACCAGCGCTCCAAAAAACAATCCATTGAACAGATACTCTGAGAGTTCTTTGCGCTGATAAGCCGCTTCGCTCAAAAGAACCAGGGGTAACCTCAGAGCTGTCCGTGATTCCACTCGCACGAAAATCGTCTTCTGTTCATCAGGTGCAAAATCAAGGCGCACAATCGGGTTCCGGTCTTGAGAAACTTTGCCCTCCAACGGGACCCGCGCTCCGCCATGATATTTCTCTACATGAGAGGTGCGGTTGGAGATGACAAAAATATCAACAAAATCCAGGTAATGATTGACCAGTTCCAAAACAATCGTTGAGAGTCTGGACGGCCCATTGTCGAGCACCAGTTTTATCCAATACGCAGATCGGGTGAAACCCAGGCTCGGCATTGCTTCCGGCACGGCCCGGAATGTCTTCTGACGGACAACGTCAAGAGTTTCCTCACCGGTTTTGTTCTCATAAAGCCCGAGGTGACCCTTTAAGTTGAATTCATTGGTTTCGTTGTTCAGTTTGAGAGGCGTGGGAACGCTATCTGCAAAAGCCAATGCGCAAGAGCAGATCAGCACAAGTATTATAAGAGACACAAGAAAACGACCGCGACCTGTTAAGCCTGAACGAATAGTCGGGTCCCCGAAAGAAACGGGTAAGTAAACCACGGGGTCCCTCATGAACTTTTGCAAATTAAGCATGGCATCTTTCCGCTTCGCGCTGCCGTTATGTTTGAAATGACCTCTGTTCCATCCAAAAGTGGCGCAGTACCCTTTCGGGGTGTTTGACCTCCGCTACAGCAGGGGGGCGGTACCTTCGAGCATCTGGGGGGAGCGAAGAGTCAACAACCTGTCCGGGCACTACGCCTACTAAAGATTATGCATTGTCGGTGCCATTTTTGCTCCGCCAGACAATACTGTCTATAAAGACCACTAATTATAGCTACTTATAAGCCTAGAATCTTGGGAGGACCGACAGCGGACATGGGAGAAGGAGTCAAAACGGACCTACAGGCGCGCCATAAATTTGGAAAAAACTAATAAATGACAAGATAATAATAGGTTAACATGGAGCCAAACAGACCCACAGATCAGTCCACGAGTCTTCGCGGCTCAGGAATATCCAATGTCTTCATTTGGCGCTTCAAATGACGAAATGAACGATTTTTCACCGGAGGCAGAAATTTCAAACTGACCCACCACCTTTTTCTTGACATGAATATCTTCCGCGCAGATATGTATACAATATACTATCTTTCTTAATTTCCCAGTTCCGTAAATGACTACAATCCGCGTGCAATCACTCGCTCAAGAAGTGGCCAAGCGCATTCAGGTGATGATCCGAAAGGGAATCCTGAAGCAAGGGGATAAGATCGTTGAAAAGCCGTTGTGTCAGGCCATGGGAGTCAGCCGAACGCCGCTCAGAGAAGCGTTGCGGCTCCTCAGCTCAGAAGGTCTCATCGAGCTGATACCGAACAAAGGAGCTTGTGTAGCCCAACCAACCATGAGGGACATCAGGGAGATGTTCTGGGTGATGAGTATTTTAGAAGGAACATGTGCGAGAGAATGCGCGGAGAAGATAGATGACCAGGGGCTGAAGAAACTCGAAAATCTTTACCAAAGGCTGGAAAAACACTTTGAGAACAAGAATCATGAAAGATACATGGCCGTCAATAACAGATATCACGTCTTGGTTCAGGAGATGGCAGGAAATAAGGTCCTCAGCGAAGTGGTCAACGGCCTGAGGCAAAAGATTCTTCTTTACAGATATCAACAAATCTATCAACCCGACCGACTCAAAACATCCATGCAAGAACATCGCCGTCTTCACGAGGCATTCAAGAATAAAGACCCGGAAGCCGCAGAGAAGTGGATGAAAGACCATCTCATCAGGCAGAGTGACGCCCTTGAGAGCGTCTATTCGAAGATGTCACACGTAGACGGGAACAGCGAGACGGAGGCACACACCCGAAACGGATCAATCCGGCGGGTGCGGCAGCCTCGTCAGAAGGCTCACGACTAAGCTCCCGCCAGGGCTGATGGCTCACACCAAGGATCAATACTTAGCCCTGACTTTGGAGAAAAGGAGGAGGCACATGAAATCAGGAAAACGCGAAAGGAATATCTCAATTAAATGCAGCCTATCAAGCTGCGTACTTGTAGTCCTATTACTTGGAACACTCGTTCCCCACGTATACGCAGGCCCCCCTCAGTCTCTCAAAATCTCTCATCAGTTCCCTGGCGGCACGATCACTGAAGGGGACTTTCGCGATCGTCTTTGCCGCATGTTTGCCGCAGAGGTTGAAAAGCGAACGCAAGGGGCATTGAAAGGCACGGTCTATCCGGGCTCATCCCTGATGAAGACGAACGCTCAATTTAGCGCAATACGAAAGGGCGCATTGGACATGACCCTCCTTCCTCTCGCTTACGCTGGAGGCGAGGTCCCGGAAGTCAATATCGGGCTGATGCCGGGAGTCGTAACTTCCTATGAGCAAGGGCTTTCGTGGAAGACTGCCGACATCGGCAAGTTATTTTCTCAAATCCTCTACGAAAAAGGCGTCATGATAGTGTGCTGGATATGGCAGGCGGGTGGTGTCGCCGGCCGCAGCAAGGCAATCATTGGGCCGGACGATGCCAAAGGGCTTAAGATTCGAGGCGGAAGCCGTGAGATGGACATGGTTCTAAAAGCTGCAGGCGCTTCAGTGATGTCGCTGCCGTCAAGTGAGATTTACCAGGCCATGCAAACCGGCGCATTGGATGCTGCAATGACATCATCTACGAGCCTGATCTCTTTCCGTCTCGAAGAAGTTGCCAAACACCTTACCACCGGACGCGGCAAAGCATATTGGTTCATGTTCGAGCCACTGCTTATATCCCGCAAAGTGTTTGAGGCAATGCCAAAGGATATGCAAGAGACCATAATGGCGGTGGGTGCGGAACTGGAGAAATTTGCTATGGACGCGGCCAAGGAAGATGATCAAGCCGTCGGAGAACTGTACAAAAAGCGAGGGGCTGAGGTCCATGATCTCTCCGCCGAAGTTGTCAAGAAGTGGCAGGACATAGCCCGGGAGACTTCCTGGAAAGATTTCGCGGGCAAGAACGAGAACTGCGCGCGCCTGATGAAACTCTTGGAGAAGACGCTATGAGCCACGGATCAGGATTTGAAGGCGATGTCAACCACAGTCAGAAAGTCACAGGGAGTGGCATACTCGCGGCCTGTACGCGCTTGATGACTCGTTTCAATGAGTGGATCGTAGGCGTTTCGACGTTAGCCATGCTGGCCGCATCTATCGTTCTCACCTTGGGCGTGCTCTTACGCTATTTCTTGAAGGTGCCGACCGACTGGCAGGACGAGACCGCCGTTTTCCTGATCGTGGGCTCCATCTTTATGTGCGGTGCATTCGTGCAGTCCTATCGCCGTCATGTAGGCATTGAAGTGCTGGCCAGCATCTTGCCCGCCGGCGTGAACCGCGGCAGGCTGCTGGTGGTGGACTTATGTTCTCTCGCGTTCTGCGCCTTTTTTTCCTGGAAGTCATGGACTCTTTTGATTGAAGCCATCCATGAGGGGCAGACAACCGCGTCTTCATTCGGCCCGCCGCTTTGGATTCCGTATGGGTTGATGGCGGTAGGCATGACTCTTTTGTCCCTGCAAATCCTGCTCCAGATTCCGACGCATCTCAAGGGGAAGGAGGAGGCCACATGAACGAAGGGACTATAGGCACTTTATACGGCGTCATCACCTTGTTTGTCATGTTCTCCGGCATGCCAATCGCCTTCTCCCTGGGTTTGGTCGCAGCCGTTTTCATGTACTTCTTCATGCCCGCGTCAGCGCTGGACACGGTTACACAGAATGTTTTTGAGGAGATGGCAAGCATTACCCTGCTTTCCATCCCGCTGTTCATCCTCAAGGGAGTGGCTATCGGAAAATCCCGCGCCGGCTCTGATCTTTATTTGGCCCTTCATGCTTGGCTGTACAAGATACCGGGTGGTTTAGGCATCGCCAATGTTTTTGCCTGCGGGCTATTTGCTGCAATGGCCGGATCGAGCCCGGCGACCTGCGCAGCCATCGGCAGCATGGGCGTACCTGAGATGCGTCTACGCGGCTACTCCGGCAAGTTCGCATGCGGCCTAATCGCAGCCGGCGGCACTCTCGGTATCTTGCTACCGCCGTCGATCACCATGATCCTGTACGCTGTTGCGGCCGAACAGTCTCTGGGTCGACTCTTTCTGGCCGGTATCGGTCCCGGTTTGCTGCTCATGGCTATGTTCTCGGTCTATGCGGTGTGGAGGTATAGGATTGAGTACAAGGCGGCTTTGGATGCATACCAGCGGACAGGGGAAAAGTCGGCTTATCTCACACAGGAGAACCTAACACTTGCCGACAGGGTGAAGTTGCTGCCGCGGGTGGTCCCGTTCGTGACTCTGCTTATAGGCGTGATGGTAGCCCTTTACGGTGGTTACGCGACACCGTCGGAAACGGCGGGTGTCGGCGCGGTGCTGGCGCTGGTGCTCATTGCCGTCGTGTACGGAGTATGGCGTCCAAGAGACACTATGGTCATCTACAGAACCACCCTTATCGAATCAACGATGCTGATGTTCATAGTGGGAATGTCGTTGTTCTACTCGTACGTGATGAGTTACTTGCATATAAGTCAATCAGCGGCTGAGTGGATCGTGGCAATGAATCTCTCCAGGTGGGTGCTGCTTACCGCTATTTTGATTCTTGTGGTCGTGCTTGGCTTCTTTTTGCCCCCCGTCTCAATCATCCTGATGACCGCTCCCATCATCTTGCCGCCACTGAAAGCTGTTGGATTCGATCTTATATGGTTTGGCGTGATCATGACCATTGTAATGGAGATGGGACTCATACACCCACCCGTCGGGCTGAACATATTTATCATCAGGAACGTTGCGCCGGATGTCCCCCTGGGGTCCGTGATGTGGGGCATCATGCCCTTCATCGGACTCATGGTTGTCGCCGTGATCATGATCTGTTTGTTTCCGGGCATCGCAACATGGTTTCCAAACCTTGTAATGGGAATTTCTGCAACGTGAATACACAATGTAGCTTCTGCCAGTTCAAGGTGAATGCGGGGGATTCTTTCGGGAGGAACAGGCAATGAACCTTTCATCAAAACTATCCGAGGTGGCAAGTCGCTACCAGGACAAGCCTGCAATTATTTTCGAGAATAATCCGTACACGTTTGATGATGTGGACAGGAGCGTGGAGCATTATGCGGCGGTACTTGAGCGCATGGGCGTTAAGGTCGGCGATCGCGTGGCCATTCAATTGTCCAAGCGCATGGAATTCATTTTCCTTGAGTTGGCGGTTCTTTCCGTTGGCGGAATAGTGATCCCGCTCAATCCTGATTACAAGGCGCAAGAAATTGAGTATTTTCTCACAGATTCCGGCAGTGCACTCTACTTCACCGATTACGATTGTTTCTCTCGGGTGCAAACAGAACTTCAGAAACTCGATAAGCTGAAAGTGGTCCTCATGGACTCCGCTCAAGGAGCGGGAGCCCTCTCCCTGTTTGATGAACTAAGGACAGGCTTGCCGCCGGGCTACACCAGGCCTTATCCCACTGGAGGAGATGACGCAGCGGTCATCTGCTACACCTCAGGAACTACCGGAAGGTCTAAGGGCGCAATGATCACTCATAGAAATTTGATTTCAAATATGATGTCTTTGCACAAGATCTGGCAATGGAGTGATAGAGACGTGCTTCTCCACGTCCTTCCGCTTTTCCACGTGCACGGGCTTTTTGTAGCGCTTCATGGTGCGCTTAATGCCGGCGCGACGATGATCATGCACCAAAAGTTCGACCCTGAGAGGACATGGGAGGTCCTTGAGAAAGCGAAATGCACCATATTTATGGGTGTTCCCACCATGTATCAAAGGCTGTCGACCCAATGGGACCTTATCGATAGAACCCCTGATCTACAGTCCATGAGAGTGTTCATCTCCGGTTCGGCCCCGCTCTTGGAGACTCAATTTCATCGATTCGAGCAGCAGACCGGTTTTCGAATTCTGGAACGTTACGGCATGACCGAAACGGGGATGATAGCGTCAAACACACTGGACCCAAGAGGCCGAAAACCGATGAGTGTGGGATTTCCGTTGCCCGGCGTCGATATACGTGTCGTTTCTCACAGCCGCGATGATGTGACCCCTGGGGAAGTGGGAGAGGTATGGATACGTGGTGAAAACGTCTTCAAAGGCTACTGGCAGATGCCGGAGAAGACTCGGGAATCTTTTCACGAAGGTTGGTTCATGAGCGGAGATCTCGGGTACCAGGATCCTGACGACAACGCACGCCTATATCTGGTGGGACGTGCTAAAGAGCTTATCATCACGGGAGGCTACAACGTCTATCCGAAAGAGGTGGAAGACGTCCTCACGAGCCACGAAGCGATAAAAGAGGCTGCAGTCATTGGTTTACCAGACGAAGATTTCGGCGAGAAGGTCACCGCGATCGTTGTCCCCAGTGAGGGCCAGGCCCCGCCGCCTCCAGAATCGGTCATACTTTATTGCAAGAGCCGCCTGGCCGGTTACAAATGCCCAAAGACCGTCTTATTTGTTGACGACTTGCCTCGAAACGCGATGGGAAAACTCCAAAAAAATGTGCTGGCTACACGATTCGCGGATGATCCGCGTTCCAAGGCAGGATGAAACTCCTATGCTGGTTCGTGGCAGGTCCGTTTTCTCAAGCATACCAGATGGGAGGGTCGGGCGGATTCGGATTTTCCAGCCGATCCCAGAATATGCCGAATTTTTCCGCGAAGAGGGGCCCTAATCGTTCGAACAACTTCTCCCAATGGCTCTTTCCTTGCTCCAACCTCTCCAGGATCTCACCCACGAGTTCTCGGATGTTCGTGAGCTGTTCCTTGGGGAGGAAAGAGACCGCCCCCAACCGCAATGCCAAGTTCACGCTGTCTATGGTGATAGCTCGTGCCGTCAGCATCGCGGCCGGCAGTTTTCGCGCGGTACAAGCCTTGAGCAACTCGAATCCGTTCACACCCATGATGTCGAGAAGCACCAAGTGGAACTTCTCGCTTTCGATGAGCTTCTTAGCATGCTCAAAATCATCTGCGGTCACCACCTCGATGCCCTGAAGCCCTTCCGTGATGAGCGCCAGCACATCGGGCTCGTCATCTACGGCGAGTATCCTTTTTCCTCGAAAAACAACTTCCGCAGTCACCTATTCCTCCCGAGAAAGCAGCGGTGTCGCGACGGTCAGCATAGTTATTAATCCAGTTCGACCGACACGGAGGCCGGTCGATACCATCTAACCGGCGTAGTAGCGGCCAGCGTCTCTGCCGGACCACGGGGTTTTGAAAGGTT
>Ga0335070_10009982_pt1 | contig 11100 bp, 13 predicted proteins | sample Lox_Sample_13_FD_206722 | JGI IMG/M metagenome (GOLD analysis project Ga0335070, IMG submission 206722) | Soil microbial communities from Loxahatchee National Wildlife Refuge, Florida, United States - Lox_Sample_1.3 | ecosystem: Environmental > Terrestrial > Soil > Wetlands | place: USA... | reverse complement strand
ACGGCCTTCGCCCTCTCCGCGAGGGGCGCCGCCGCAAGGGTCGCCCCCGTGGGGAAGCAGCCGGGGTTCGCAACAAAGGACACCCCCTTCACCTCGTCCCGGTGGAGCTCGGTGAGCCCGTAGGGGGCCGGGAAGTAGTCGGTGTGGGGGACCCCGTAGGTCTCCTCGAAGACCTCCTTCGGGAGCCGGTAGTCGGCGGAGAGGTCCACGACCTTCATCCCCCGCTCGAGGAGCCCCCGCACGTAGCCCATGGCCGCGGTGTGGGGGACGGCAAGAAAAGCGAAGTCCGCCTCCATCCGGTCCACGGAGGGGTTCCGGAAGACGAGGTCGGTGAGCCCCTTCAGCTGGGGGTGGACCGAGTCCACCCGCTTCCCGTCGAGCTTCCGGGAGGTGGCGGTGACCACCCCGGCCGAGGAATGGGTGAGGAGGAGCCTGATCAGGTCGCCCCCGGTGTAGCCGGAGGCACCGATAACCGCGATTTTCATGGGAAAAGATATCTGCCGGCGGGAATTTAAGGGTTGTTCCCCCCGCCGGGCACGGCGGAAGCGGCCGGATCAGGCAGGGGGGGCGGGGGGGGCGTCGGCCGAGACCTCGAAGAGCCGCTCCGCGAGGGCCTCGATCCGGGCATGCTCCTCGAGCCCCTCCACGAGCCGGGGCGGGAGGGCGTTTCTCCCGTACTTCGCCCCGAGGTACGCCCCGCAGATGAAACCGATGGTATCGGTGTTCCCCCCGACGTGGCCGACGGTGGAGAGGAGCTCCTCCGCGCCTGAGTACCTCGCCATGAGGAAGAAGGCGAGGGGGACGGTCTGGTAGACGGAGATGTCGTTCCCGATGAGCCGGAGGGCATGCTCGAGGCCGATGCCCTCCTTCTCGAGGTAGAGGGCGTGCCGGATCTTCTCCCCGAGGAGGACCTCCTCCCTGCTCACCTCCCCCCAGGCGAGGTCGAGGTCGTCGGGCGAGCCGGCGAGGGTGTGGTGGATGAGCATGGCGATGCCGGTGCATCCGGCGATGGCCGCGGGATTCGTGTGGGTAACGGAGGTGACCCTCGCCACCGTCTCCCGGATCTCCACCGGGTCCCGGTACGCGAGGGCGAAGGGAATGGCGGCAGGGATGCACCCCGACGTGGTGGAGTTCACCCCGCTCTCCCCGGGGCTCGATCCACTCTCGAGGTGGAGACAGGCGGCCGCCACCGAGCCGTCCGGATACCGGAGCTCCCCGGAAGCGTGGAGATCCCTGAGCTTGCCGGCATACTCGGCGATGGTGAATTTCCGGTTGGCGAGGAGGGAGGCGGTGAGGATCATGAGCTGGGTGTCGTCGGTGAACTGTCCCGGGGCGAGGGCATCGCTCGGGTGCCCCCGGGCTGCCCGCCGGTAGGAGGCTTCCGCCCTCCAGAGGTCGGGCGGAGTCCCCTCCCCCGGCATGCCCATGGCGTCCCCGATGGCGCCCCCCAGGAGGCAGCCCGAGTACCGGAGTCGCATTGAAAGAGTAATCGCAGGGGAGGAAATTAACCCTTTGTCCCTTCCCGTGCGGGGAAAAGAGGGAGGCCTCCCCCTACCCGGGATGTCGGCCCAGGGTCCGGGAGGGGACCTACCCGATTTTGGGCAGGCGGGTGAGGGACTCCCTGATCTTGCTGTCGGGGTACTCGAAGTCCGAGAGCTTCCCCTCGAAGTACTCGTCGTACGCCCCCAGGTCCAAGTTCCCGTGACCCGAGAGGTTGAAGAGGATGACCTTATCCTCCCCGGTCTTCCGGCACTTCAGGGCCTCATCGATGACCGTCTTCACTGCATGGGCTGTCTCGGGGGCAATGATGATTCCCTCGGTCCTGGCAAAGGTGACAGCTGCCTGGAACACCTCGGTCTGGTGCACGGCCACGGCCCTCATCACCTTGTCATGGACGAGCCGGGAGATGAGGGGGGAATCCCCGTGGTACCGGAGTCCCCCGGCGTGGATGGCGGGCGGGACGAAGTCATGGCCGAGGGTGTACATCTTGGCGATGGGCCCGATCCCGACCGTATCACCGTAGTCATAGGCATACACCCCCTTCGTGAGTGTGGGGCACGCGGCCGGCTCCACGGCAATGGCCTCCACCTGCCGCTTCCCCCGGAGCTTCTCCCCGAGGAAGGGGAAGGAGATCCCCGCCATGTTCGAGCCCCCGCCGACGCAGCCGACGATCATGTCCGGCTCGTCGCCGGCCATCTTCATCTGCTCCATGGCCTCCTGACCGATGATGGTCTGGTGCATGCAGACGTGGTTGAGTACCGAGCCGAGGGAGTAGTTGGTGTCCTTGTGGGTCGCCGCGTCCTCGACCGCCTCGGAGATGGCGATCCCGAGGGATCCCGGGGTATCCGGGTCCTTCGCGAGCATCGCCTTCCCGGACTGGGTCCGCTCTGAGGGGCTCGGGATGCATTCGGCCCCCCAGGCCTGCATCATGGACTTCCGGTAGGGTTTCTCGTAGAAGCTGGACCGGACCATGTATACCGTGCACTTCATGTTGAAGAGCGCCGTGGCAAAGGCAAGGGCAGATCCCCACTGCCCCGCACCCGTTTCCGTAGATATCCGCTGGATCCCCTCCTTCATGTTGTAATATGCCTGGGGAATCGCGGTGTTCGGCTTGTGGCTCCCCGGCGGGGAGACTCCCTCATACTTGTAGTAGATCTTCGCCGGGGTCTTCAGGTGGGCCTCGAGCCGGTGGGCCCGGTAGAGGGGGCTCGGCCGGTAGAGCCGGTAGATCTCCCGGACCTCCTCCGGGATGTCGATGTACCGGTCCTGCGAGACCTCCTGGCCGATGAGGGCCATGGGGAAGATCTGGTGGAGCTCCTCCGGCGTGGCCAGCTTCATCGTCTGCGAGCTGTAGTACGGGTCCATGGGCGACGGAAGGTCGGCCTGGATGTTGTACCACCGTTTCGGGATCTGGTCCTCGTCAAGCTGGAACTTGGTCTGCATACCCCTCAGGTATGGCCCGGGTTAATATATACATTGTGGTATGATCATGTCATAAAATGTATAAAAAAGAGCATTCATTAGAGAGGGATCTCACTCGAACCTGAGCGCCTCGATGGGGTTCATCATGGCGGCCTTCCAGGCAGGGTAGATTCCCGAGAGGAGGGAGACAACGATGCCAAAGGACACCCCGTAGAGGATGTACACGAGGGTGCTCGCCTCGAAGAGGAACTTCGTGGACTTGAGCATGACATTAACGGCGAGGTACCCCCCGGCGAGGGAGAGGATCCCCCCGATGGCGCTCCCGAGGAGCCCGAGGATGAGGGCCTCGGAGAGGAAGATCCGCATCACCTCGCCCCGCTTGGCCCCGAGGGACCGCATGATCCCGATCTCCTTCGTCCGCTCGGTCACCGACATGAGCATCACGTTCAGGATGGAGATGCCCGCGACAATGAGGGAGATCCCCCCGATGGCCGTGGTGAAGGTGGAGATCTGGTTGAAGGCGTCGATGATGGTCGAGAGCACCTTCCGGGTGTCGAGGACGTTCACCACCTGCTCCCGCCGGTTCAGCTGGTCGTCCACGGCCGCCTTCACCGGGTCGATGTCATCGAGGTTCCTCACCTTGATGATGACCTGGTCGAAGTCCCGCTCACCGTACCGGGCGGTGAACCAGGTGTCGGGGACGACGAGGGCATAGTCGGGGTTGATGTCAAAGCCGATCCCCCGCTCCTTCAGGATCCCCACGATCCTCACCCGCTCCTCCCCTGTGCCGATGCCCAGGGACTCCCCGACCTTCAGGTCCTCATCCTCGGCGAGCTTCTTCCCCACCATGACCCCCGAGCCGGCCCGGAGGTAGATACCGCTGTCCCGTTCCAGGAGGGCGGGGACATCGGCGGGGTCCATGGCGTAGATGGCCGCGGTCTTCGCCTCGTTCCCCACCGTGATGCGCTCGGCCCCCGTATGGATGGGGATGACGAGGTTCGCCCCTGCCGCCCGCCGGATCTCCTCGACCTGCCGCACCGTGATGCGGAGGCCGGCCGTGCTTCCGCCGAAGCTCCCCGCCGCGGCACTCACGTGGGGGGTGACGACGATGGTGTCCCCCACCGAGGTGAGGGAGTCCGATATGGAGAGGACGAGGCTGTTCCCGAGCATCCCCATCGAGGAGATGGCCGTGACCCCGATGATGATCCCCACCACGGCGAGGAGGGAGCGGAGCCAGTGGAGCCGGATGTTCCGCTTCGCGAGGTCGAGGAGGATCATGCCACCCTCCCGTCCACCATCCGGATGGTCCGGCCCGCGTGGCCCGCGACCCGGGGGTCATGGGTGACGACGATGATGGTCTTCCCCTGCTCGTTGAGGTCGGCGAGGAGGGCCATGATGGTGTCACCGGTCTTCGAGTCCAGGTTCCCTGTCGGCTCGTCGCAGAGGAGGATCTCGGGGTCGTTCACGAGGGCCCGGGCGATGGCCGCCCGCTGCTGCTGCCCCCCCGAGAGCTCGGTGGGCCGGTGGGTGTCCAGGTCCGGCGCGAGGCCGACGGCCCGGAGGACCGCCTCGCACCGCTCCCGGCCCCCCCGGGCATGCCTCTGCAGGATGAGGGGGAACTCCACGTTCTCGAGGACGGTGAGGAGGGGGATGAGGTTAAATTGCTGGAAGACGAACCCGATGTGGTCCCGCCGCAGCACGGTGAGGTCATCGTCCGCGAGGGCCTTCACCGACCGGCCCCCCACCCTGACGTCCCCCTTGGTGGGCACGTCCAGGCAGCCGATGAGGTTGAGGAGGGTTGACTTCCCCGAGCCCGAGGGGCCCATGATGGCGATGAACTCGCCGGGGAGGATATCGAGGGAGAGGTGGTCGAGGGCGCGGACGTCCCCCCCGGGCATCGGGTAGATCTTCGTCACGTCCTCCAGCCGGATGATGGGCACGGTCCCGGTCAAGGCTCCCTCTCAACCCCGCCGCCAGAAGTAGATGAAGAGGGCGGCGATGACGATGACGAACATCCAGACGAGGAGGTTCGTGAACCTCGACGGCTCGGTGGCCTGGTCGGAGAGGGTCTCGCTGCTCACCTCGACGGAGGAGGTCGAGGTCAGGATGTTCCCAGCCCGGTCCTTCCAGGTGATGAGGAGCGGCACCTCCCCGATGGTCGCCTTCGATTTGAAGGTCACCTCGAAGGAGGCGATGTCGTCGGGATCCAGGGACCCGACGATGGAGACCTTGTAGGGGTCCACGGGGGTCACCCCTCCCTGCGGCGTGATGGTCACCGACCGGGCCGGCTCGAGCCCGGTGTTCGTGACGTCCCCGGAGATGTGGATGGCCCCCTGCTCCGCGGTCACCCGGACGTTCGTGAGGACCGGCTCGGCGGCAAACCTGTTCTCCACCGGGGAGAGGGGGAGGGTAAGGGTGGCGGTGTGGGGGTTGATCCCGTTCTTGAAGTTCACCCGGAACCGGATGAAGGTCTGGCGGAGTGCCGTGACATTGAAGGCGACCACCGAGGAGCCGTCGGGCGGGAGGGTCCCGAGGAAGACCCCGGAGGGGGTGACGAGGAACCCGTCCCCCTCGGGGGTCACCGTCACCGCGGAGGCGGCGTTCGGCCTCGGGTTCCCGAGCATGACGAGGAAGCTGCCCTTCATCCCCTGGATGATGGGGTCCGGGGTCTCGAGGATGGTAACCTTCAGGGTCGAGGACTCCACCTCGATGGGTATGTTATAGGTGTACCCTCCCCCCTCCCGGAAGTCGAGGACGTACCGGAGGTAGTATACCCCGTCGGCTGCCTCCGGCCTCACCTTGTAGACGTAGGTGACGGTGGCCCCCGGGACGATGGCGCCCTGCGTCTGGTCCGGCGACTGGATCACCGAGATGTCGCCACCCGCGAGGCGTGCCGAGTTGATGTACACCCCGTCCGGCCCCGAGTTCGTCACCTGCACGGTGACCACCCCGGTATCGCCCTTCATGAGGACCGGTGGATCGATCCGGTACGAGGAGACCGAGACCTGCGGCCCGATATCGATTGCGAGGACGGGCATCGCGGCGAGGAGGAGGCATAGCGCGGCCACCGCCGTGAGGAGAGTCCGGTGCCCCATGCCAAAGCATCGCTTTGTGCATGCGCTCCGCTTCACGCTCCGCTCCCTGCGAGGGCTTCCGCCTTCGCAAGAGCTCGGTTTCGTCATGAAACCTCGCTTCACGTCAGGACCCCCATGAAGAGACTGGTCGCCGCAATATAGATGAGCACGGGCACCCCGACGGTGATTGCCGCGTTCCTCAGGGTGAGCTCCCTCGCCGCCCGGAGGCCGAAGATCCAGATGCTCGCGCTCCAGAGGAGGAAGATGATGCCGATGGCCCCCGTGATGAGGAAGACGGTCGAATGGGTGAGGGCCAGGGTGGCCGACTGGATGTCCAGGACGTCCCGGACGGGGCTCACCTGGATGCCCGGGAGGTAGTACCAGAAGAGCAGCAGGCTGAGGAGGTTCCCGATCACCGTGGGGAGGTACCCGTACCCGACGGCTGCGAGGGCACGGGTGAAGGGCCCCTTCCCCATGAAGACGAGGGAGATGACGAAAAAAACCGCGGTGATCACCACCCACCCGACGAGGCTCCCGAGGAGGGCGCCACCGGCCGATGCGATCCCCATGACCGGCCCCAGGCCCGGGGCGCCCTGGAGCTCCGCGGGGAGGAGGCCGGAGATGAGACCGCTCATGAGGGACGCGCTCACGGCGGCGAGGACCCCCGAGGCAAGGACGATGGCGGCCGGGACCGCGAGGCCGCTCCACTCCTTCGGGTCATGCCTGAAGAACCCGTCGGGATCGGAAAACAGGAGGAGGATGCTCTTCACCATTCGTGGTCACTAGCTCTTGGCCGTCTCACCTTTTACGTCTTTTGGAGTTCCGGGCCCTTTGAGGGAGGCATCGCGCCTCATGCCCCGGGGCGGCCGCCGGGGCCGAACTCCTCCCTGACCCATGCCCCGATCCGGTCGCGGACCTCGCGGTACGCTGCGAGGACCTCCTCGTCGCTCCCCCCGAAGCCGGCGGGGTCGGGGAACGGCCGGTGGAGGTACCGGTCACCCTCGGGGAGGAGGGCCCGGGGCACGCAGCCGGCCTCGTCGCAGAGGCTCACCACGAGGTCGAACCGGGTCCCGGCGAACTCGCCCACGGGTTTCGACCGGTGGCCCCCGAGGTCGATCCCGGCCTCCCCCATGACCCGGGAGGCGGTCCGGCTCACCCGGAAGGGCCGGAGCCCGGCGCTCGCGGCCTCATAGGCCTCCCCGTACAGGGCACGGAGGAACCCTTCGGCCATCTGGGACCGGGCCGCGTTCCGGCTGCAGACGAAGATAACCTTCCTCTTCCCCTCCATGGATACCTCCGGCAGGGGATGCCGGGCCCTTCCTAGCTCCGGAGGACCGCGTCCTCCCTCTCGACGAGGCCCGGGCTCACCGATATGACCCGCTTGTAGTCCTTCCACCCGACAAGGGAAAGCCTGAGCTCATAGGAGCCGGGGGTGAGCCCCTCGATGAGCCTCGGGGTGACCCCGTATCCCTTCCCGTCGAGGAAGATGGTTGCCCCGGAAGGGAAGGAGGTGACATAGAGGGACCCGGGGGGCACGGGCACCTCCGTGGGCTTCTCCGTGGGACTCACCGTCGGTTCCGGTGTCGGGAGCGGGAAGGGGGTCACCGGGGTGGCGGTCGGGATGGGGGGATAGTCCGCGTTGATATGGATCTGCTGCCCGGCGGGGATGTTGACCAGCTGAACGTTGTCCTGGTAGCCCGATGACCGGAGCTGGAGGAGGTGCGACCCTGCCGAGAGGTTGGGGAGGAGGATCGGGGTGAGCCCCTGGTAGTTCCCGTCAAGGACGACCTGTACCTCGAGGCCGGCGGGGGTCGAGGTGATCTCCAGGGACCCCGACTGGGGAACCTCCTTCGTGCACCCCGCCGCGAGAAGGAACGCGACGAGGATCACGACAGGGAGGATCCTTCGCATGGTACAAAATCCGAGGCGAAAAGTTTTAAAGGTATGGGTTGCGGGGAATCCGGGAAATAGCTACGAAAAAAATGGTAATTTACGAAAATCCTTTAATATTCCGAAGCAAATCCTCTCTCCATGTCCCGTTTGCAGTACCTCGCAGCGGTCCTCATCGTCACCGCCGCCCTCATCACCGCCGGGTGCATGAGCCTCGGGCAGAACGCCCCCAGCCGGTCCTCCATGGAGACGGTCGGGAGTGGCTCCGGCCTCAGCTATGGTGTGCCGGCGCCCGTGCCGACCTATGCCCCTGCCTCGAAGATCGCTGATCAGGCCATGCAGGGAGGGAACGCCGGCCAGGGCGTGGAGGTGAAGATCATCAAGACCGGCCAGGTGTCCCTCGAGGTCGCCCAGGTCCCGGCGGCAATTGACCGGGTCAGGGACATCGCGGCCTCGAACGGGGGCTACCTCTCCTCGTCGAATGTCTACACCCAGCAGAACGACCGGAAGACCGGGACCGCCATGATCCGGATCCCCGCTGAGAAGTACGATGCGGTCATGGGGGCCCTTGCACCCCTCGGGAAGGTCCTCTCCACCTCTGAGCAGCGGTCCGACGTGACCGAGCAGTACGTGGACCTCACCATCCAGAACCAGTCCTACCACAACCAGCTGGAGAACTACTACCGGCTCATGGCCAAGGCCACGGCAGTTGAGGACATCATCAAGATCCAGGGCCAGATCGACCAGATCACCCTGAATCTCAACCGGATCGAGGGGCAGCTCCGGTACCTGAGCAGCCAGATCGACCTCTCCACCATCACGGTGAACCTCCAGGAGCCCGAGCCTGTGGGGGGCGAGACCGGCTATAACATCGTCACGTCCATCAACGAGGGCATCGCCGCCTTCTTCGGGATGATCTCCGCCATCATCGTTTTCCTCTTCGCGGTGCTCCCTCTCATCATCATCGCCCTCGTCGCGTACGCCATATACCGCTGGTACAAGAAGCGGAAGGGCGGCAGCGCCACCCTCGCCGCGCCCGTGCCCGCGGAAACGAAATCCTGAGAATCCCCCGTCACTTTTTTTCGGGCTGCACGCCGTTCGCGGCGAGCATCCGGTATTCCCTGAGGAGGGCCTTCCTGTACTCCGCCTCCTTCAGGCTCGGGATGAAGTTGAACTTTCGCACCCGTTTCACGATCTCGTCGGTGATCATATCCTCATCGGTGAGGCCGAGGACCAGCACGTCGAGCAGGATCCAGTCGATCCGGTCGATGCCCGTCTCCTTCCCGTCGATAAGTATCTTCCTGATCTTGATCTGGTCGGGTGGGATGCCCCCGCAGATGGTGCAGTAGTACCCGTCCTTCTCGTCCCCTGCCATCGGTTATCCCTGGGGTGCCCCGGGCATTATACCGAGCTGCTGCATGAGCCCCAAGAGGTTCGCCTCCCCCCATAGCTCGGCGATCTTGCCGTCACGCAGCCTGAAGATCTCGATCCCGGTCATCCTGATCTCCTTCCCCGTCGGGGGGAGGCCCATGAACTCCCCGTTGTGCACCCCGCGGGCGGTGAACCGGCAGGTGACCTTGTCGCTGTCTGCCATCAGGTCATTGATGGTCACGTGCAGCCCCTGGAAGGCAGCTCGGCAGATGGTGATGACTGTGTTCATCGCCTCGATCCCCCGTCCGGGGGTAGGGAGCGGGGTGTGCAGGGCAAAATCAGGTGCAAGGAGCGCGTCCGCAGCCACGAGGTCGCCCGAAGAGGGTCCGACGTCGAAGAACCGGCGCACCACCTGGATGTTCGTCTCTTCCCTGTCCGTTCGTGCCATACCCATACCTCGCTGAATCCGTATATAATATGAGGCCCGGGAGATAGAATCAGAGAGACGCAGTGAAAGGAGCGTGTGAAGGACCATGCCAGATTCTCCGGAGGGCGCCATCCTCCAGCGCGACGGGAAGACCTGGGCGGTGATCACGAGGACACCGGCGGGTCTGATCACCCCCGATCATCTCGAGAAGGTTGCCGCGGTGGCCCGGAAACACTCGGTTCCCACACTGAAGATCACCTCGGGGCAGCGGATCGCCCTTGTAGGCATCCCCGGTGAGCAGCTCGGAGCCGTATTCAGGGACCTCGGGCAGGACGCCGACAGCACCGGTGGCCCGTGTCTCCACTATGTCCGGGCCTGCCCGGGCACCGAGACCTGCCGCTACGGGGTGCAGGACTCCATGGGGCTTGCCGCGGCCCTCGAGAAGAGGTTCATGGGGAGGGCCTTCCCGGCGAAGTTGAAGATCGGGGTATCCGGCTGCCCCCGGTGCTGCGGCGAGAGCCATACCCGGGACATCGGTATCCTGGGGACGAACCGCGGCTGGACGGTCATCTTCGGGGGAAATGGCGGGACCCGGCCCCGGATCGGCGATGAGGTGGCAAAGGGCCTCTCGGGGGAGGAGGCCCTCGACCTCCTTGAGCGGCTTCTTGAGTATTACCGGAGCAACGGGAAGCCGAAGGAGCGGACGGCCCGGTTCATGGAGCGGATCGGCATGAACACCCTGAGGTCCGATCTGCTGGCATACATCCCCTACATCCCCCTTGAGAGGGTGAGCTGAACATGAAGATAACTGAAGTTGCGAAGGTTGCGTCCGGCCCGAACCCGCACCACGTGGATGCCCGGAAGATCTACGAGTCTCCCCATGCCATGGCGGTCGTCATCACCCTCGGGCCGGGGGAGTCCCTGAAGAGGCACATCACCCCCGTGGACGTCTTTTTCTACGTGCTCGACGGGGAGGGAGTCGTGGAGATTGGGGACGAACGGAAGGCCGTAGGGAAGGACATGCTCGTGGAGAGCCCCGCCCGGATCCCCCACCGCTGGATCAACGAGGGGAAATCGGTATTCCGGGTCCTCGTGGTGAAGGTCCCGAGGCCGACTGAAGAAACGAGGCTCCTGTAGCCGCTCGCACCCCGGTTCACCCCCCACTGGCCCGGTTTTCTTCCGTCATTCCATCCAAATCCTCATCCCCTCCCGGGGCAATCCCGTGAGTGAGGAACCTGCCATGACCCTTACCGTCCCCCAGGTCGGGGCGAGGCTCGCCGAGGCCGGGAGGCTCACGAGCCGGCCCCTCTGCATCGCGGGCTCGGACACCGTCCCGAAGGATGTGGTCCCGGCCCCCTCCGTCGACCGGTGCCTGGCAAAGGCCATCGCCGCCGTGGCCATCAGGCCCAACACACC
>Ga0335070_10009981_pt1 | contig 11101 bp, 12 predicted proteins | sample Lox_Sample_13_FD_206722 | JGI IMG/M metagenome (GOLD analysis project Ga0335070, IMG submission 206722) | Soil microbial communities from Loxahatchee National Wildlife Refuge, Florida, United States - Lox_Sample_1.3 | ecosystem: Environmental > Terrestrial > Soil > Wetlands | place: USA... | reverse complement strand
TAGCCCGCCTCAGTTCAGGTAGTGCGCGACGAAATGCGGGAACAGGCCGGTCACCCCGACCAGGATCAGATAGATCGCGACCAGATAGTTGAGAATCCTGGGCAGGAACAGGATCAGGACGCCGAATATCAGGGCCATCAGGGGCTGGAAAGCGACGATATCGATGTGCATGGACTGTTTCTCCTCGCGCTGTTGAAACCCGCTGGGACGAGCTTGGTTGCATCTTAAGCCGACCGAATTGTGACGATTGCGGCGTTTTCATGCGGCGGCCGCTATGGCACGCTGGCGAAAACACCCCGGGAGGACGTCATGCAGACGCGCATCAGCCGCAAGATCGAGACCGCACAGCCGGCGCTCGACTACCGTGCCATTTCGGTCGATCCGCTCACGCCGATTGTGGGTGCGGAGATCGGCGGCGTCGACCTGTCCAAGCCGCTCACCGCCGAGCAGATCGGCGAGATCCGCCGGGCGTTCGCCGTCCACCACGTCATCTGGTTCCGCGACCAGGTGCTGAGCAATGAAGATCACAAGCGCTTTGCGCGTCTGTTCGGCACGCTCCACGTTCATCCGTATCACGTAAAGAACGCGGCGCCCGACCATGCCAAGACCGCGGCCAACGACAAGGCGCCGTTCCCGGAGAGCGATCCGGAGATACTCGTCGTCAAGGCGGACCAGAAATCGAAGTTCGTCGCCGGCGAGGGCTGGCACTCCGACGTGACGTGCGACGCCGAGCCGCCGATGGGCTCCATGCTCTACATCACGCAGACGCCCGAGATCGGCGGCGGCGACACCATGTTCGCCTCGACCGTTCGCGCCTACGAGGCGCTTTCGCCGAAGATGAAGGAGATACTTTCGCAACTCACCGCGACGCATGACGGCGCCAAGCCCTATACCGGCGCTTACGGGACCGCGCCGCCACCGGGTGGCTGGCCGAAGACGGTGCATCCTTTGGTCATCACCGTGCCGTGGAACGGAAAGAAATCGCTCTACGTCAACCGCGGTTTCACCACGCGCATCAACGAACTCGACCGCAGCGAGAGCGATGCGTTGCTGGAGATGCTCTGGCGGCACATCGACACGCACGTCGCCGCCCAGTGCCGCGTCCGCTGGACGCCGAACATGCTGGTGTTCTGGGACAATTGGAGCGTGCAGCATCACGCGGTGTGGGACTACTATCCCTATTCGCGTTACGGCCAGCGCGTCTCGATCGTCAACGGAAGGCCCGCGGCATAGTCGCGACATGGACTGGAAGTCCTGGCACGACAAGTACGATCGTCCCGACTCCGGCATGGCGCGGCGATTGCAGGTGGTTCAGTCGCGGATTCGGACCTTCCTGGACGAAAGTCCGCCTGGGCCGTTGCGGGCCATCAGCCTGTGCGCCGGTCAGGGGTGGGACCTGCTCGAGGTTCTGGCCGTTCACCCGCGGCGCGCCGACGTCCGGGCCCGGCTCGTCGAATTGGACGAAGGGAACACCACGCTGGCGGCCGAGACCGCGCGCGCGGCAGGTCTGCGCGGCGTCGATGTCGTGACCGGCGATGCGGCGCTCACGGACAATTTCCGGGACATGGTGCCGGCGGATCTCGTGCTGGTGTGCGGCTTGTTCGGGAACATCACGGGCGAGGACATCGAGCGCACCATCGACTCGTGTACCGCGCTTTGTCGCGCTGGCGGAACCGTCATCTGGACCCGACACCGCGACGCACCCGACCTCGTGCCGACGATTTGCAACTGGTTCGCGGCACGCGGCTTCGAGCGGCTCTGGCTGTCGGGAGAAGACGATCCTTTTGGTGTCGGCGTGCATCGGTTCGCCAGCACGCCTCGTCCGCTCATCGCGGGGCGGCGGATGTTCACGTTCGTCGGTTACGACGTGCTCAAGCAACGCAGCACAGGCGGCTCGGCCCGCTCATGACTTCGCGCTATACGAAGCGGCCTGCCTCGTTGTAGGAAGACGCCGTTCATGGTTGGAGCTATCCTTGAAAACCCGCGCCGCCGTCGCATTCGAAGCCAAGAAACCGCTCGAGATCGTTGAGCTCGACCTGGAAGGGCCCAAGGCCGGCGAAGTCCTGGTCGAGATCAAGGCCACGGGAATTTGCCACACCGACGCTTACACGCTTTCCGGACTTGATTCCGAGGGCCTGTTTCCCTCCATCCTGGGTCATGAGGGCGCCGGCGTCGTGCGCGAGGTTGGCGCCGGCGTGACGAGCGTCAAACCCGGCGATCACGTCATCCCGCTTTACACGCCGGAATGCCGGCAATGTAAGTCCTGCCTGTCCGGCAAGACCAACCTGTGCACCGCGATCCGCGCCACGCAAGGCAAGGGCCTGATGCCCGACGGCACCTCGCGGTTCTCCTACAAGGGTAAGCTGGTGCATCACTATATGGGCTGCTCGACCTTTTCGAATTACACGGTGCTGCCCGAGATCGCGGTCGCGAAGATCCGCGAGGATGCGCCGTTCGAGAAAGCCTGTTACTGCGGCTGCGGCGTGACGACGGGCGTCGGCGCGGTGATCAACACGGCAAAGGTCGAGGCCGGCGCAAACGCGGTCGTCTTCGGTCTCGGCGGCATCGGCCTGAACGTGATTCAGGGCCTCAAGCTGGTCGGTGCGCAGATGATCGTCGGCGTCGACATCAACGACGACAAGAAGCCGTGGGGCGAGAAATTCGGAATGACCCATTTCGTCAATCCGAAAAGGATCGACGGCGATCTCGTGGCGCACCTCGTCGAGCTGACCGGCGGCGGCGCCGACTACACGTTCGACTGCACCGGAAACACGGCGGTGATGCGTCAGGCCCTCGAAGCCTGCCACCGCGGCTGGGGCGAGAGCGTCATCATCGGCGTGGCGCCTTCCGGTGCCGAGATTTCCACGCGCCCGTTCCAGCTCGTCACGGGCCGGGCATGGCGCGGCACCGCCTTCGGCGGCGCGCGGGGCCGTACCGACACGCCGCGCATCGTCGACTGGTACATGAAGGGATTGATCCAGATCGACCCGATGATCACGCACGTTCTGCCCCTCGAGCGGATCAACGAGGCGTTCCGGCTGATGGACGAGGGCAAGAGCATCCGCAGCGTGGTCGTGTACTAGCGCGCCGTCCGGCGTCGCGCGGGCGGGTCCTGCGATTAACATTTTGGAGGAGGGGTCTTGCGCGCGGCCGCGCCGGACAGAAAAATTCGTCGCACGGCTCTCGAATGGCCGAACCTTCCTCGGGGTGGAGAACGGCATGCTGCGTCGCAGTTATTTCAGCGCCACTAGCGACAGACCTCTCGTCTACGAGACGATCGGCGTCTGCTTCGACCGCACGGCCGACCAGTTCGGCGAGCGCGACGGCCTCATCGTCCGTCACCAGGGCATTCGCTGGAGATATGCGGAATATCGCGCCCAGGTGAACCGGCTCGCCGCGGGCTTTCTCGCGCTCGGCCTCGGCAAGGGCGATCGCGTCGGCATCTGGGCGCCCAATTGCTTCGAGTGGTGCCTGACCCAGTTCGCCACCGCCAAGATCGGCGCGATCCTCGTCTGCATCAATCCCGCCTACCGCGTCTTCGAACTCGAATTCGCGCTCAACAAATCGGGCTGCGTCGCGCTGGTGACCGCGCAAAAATATCTCTCGAGCGACTATGTCGGCATGCTACGCGATCTGGCGCCGGAGCTGGCCCGCTGCGCGCCGGGTACGCTCGCCTCAGCGAAGCTGCCCCACCTTAAGCACGTCATCGCGATGGGCGACACGCCGCCGCCCGGGATGTGGAAATTCGCCGATGTGTGCGCGAAGGGCGACAACCGCACGGCGCAGCTCTTCGATATTGCGCGCACGCTCTCGCCCGACGACGCGATCAACATCCAGTTCACCAGCGGAACGACGGGCATGCCGAAGGGCGCGACGCTGTCCCATTTCAACATTCTCAACAACGGGCGCATCGTCGCCGAAGGCATGCGTTTCACGGAGCAGGACCGGCTGTGCATACCCGTGCCGCTCTATCACTGCTTCGGCATGGTGATGAGCAATCTCGCATGCGTCAGCCACGGCGCGGCGGCGATATTTCCCAACGACGGCTTCGATCCGCTCAAGACGCTGGAGGCGGTTCGGGACGAACGCTGCACGGCCCTGCACGGCGTGCCGACCATGTTCATCGCCGAACTTGAGCATCCGCGTTTTCGCGAATTCGACCTCGCGACGCTGCGCACCGGGATCATGGCGGGCGCGCCCTGTCCGGTCGAAGTCATGAAGCGGGTGCAGTCCGACATGCACATGAGGGAAGTCCTGATCGCCTACGGCCAGACCGAAACGAGTCCGGTCAATCACCAGACCACGAAGGACGATCCGCTCGACAAGCAGGTCGAGACCGTCGGTCGGCCGGGGCCGCATCTGGAGATCAAGCTGGTCGGCGACGACGGCAACGTGGTGCCGGTCGGCACGCCCGGCGAGATCTGCTGCCGCGGCTATTCGGTGATGCAGGGCTATTGGGACGAGCCGGAGCGCACCGCCGAAACCATCGACCGGGCGGGCTGGCTGCACTCGGGGGACCTCGGAATCATGGACGCCGAGGGCTACACGCGCATCGTCGGACGGCTCAAGGACATGATCATCCGGGGCGGCGAGAACGTCTATCCGCGCGAGGTCGAGGAATTCCTCTATACCCACCCGGCCGTGCAGGAAGTGCAGGTGTTCGGCGTGCCGGACCAGAAATATGGCGAACAGGTCTGCGCCTGGATCCGTCTGCGCGCCGGACAGTCGCTCGGCGAGGAGGACGTCCGCGCCTTCTGCAAAGACCGAATCGCGCATTTCAAGGTTCCGCGCTATGTTAGATTTGTTGACGAAATGCCCATGACCGTCACCGGCAAGGCGCAGAAGTTCAAAATGCGCGACGAGATGGTACGCGTCCTGGACGGAACGAAGAGTTGAGATGCACGTAGCGATCATCGGCGGTGGCATCGGCGGCCTGACGACCGCACTCAGCCTGCATGCGGCGGGGATCGGATGCGACGTGTACGAGTCGGCACCGGAAATCAGGCCGCTCGGCGTTGGCATCAATCTCCTGCCGCACGCCGTGCGCGAGCTGACCGAACTCGGCCTGGCCAATGCGCTGGCCGGGACCGCGATCGAGACCGAATCCCTGATCTACGCCAACCGGTTCGGGCAGGAAATCTGGCGCGAGGCACGCGGCACCGGCGCCGGATATCGGTGGCCGCAATTCTCCATCCATCGCGGCGCCCTCCAGATGATTCTGCTCGATGCGGTCAGGTCGCGGATCGGCGCCGCGCGCGTGCACACCGGCGCGCAGGCCGTGCGCGTCGGCGCATCGTCGGTCGCTTTTCATTCCGGCAAGATCGTCGAGACGGACGTCATCGTCGCGGCCGACGGAATCCACTCAGCCATCCGCGCGCAATTCTATCCGCGCGAAGGTCCGCCGAAATGGAACCGCAGGGTACTTTGGCGCGGCGTGACGGAGGGGTTGCCGTTCCTCGGCGGCCGCACGATGGTGATGGCTGGATACGAAAACCAGAAGTTCGTCTGCTATCCGATCAGCCGCGAGGCGGAAACGCGCGGCCGCTCGCTGATCAACTGGGTCGCCGAACTCAGCATCGCCGGCGTGAAAGGCTGGCGGCGCGAGGACTGGAACCGGCCGGGCAGCCTGCGCGATTTCCTGCCGAACTTCGCCAACTGGCATTTCGGTTGGCTCGACGTGCCGGCGGTGATCCGTGGTGCGTCCCATATCTACGAATATCCGATGGTCGACCGCGATCCGGTCGGACGCTGGACCTTCGACCGGGTGACCTTGCTCGGCGACGCGGCGCATCCGATGTATCCGATCGGCTCGAACGGCGCGTCGCAGGCGATCCTCGATGCGCGCATTCTCGCACATGCGCTGGCGACGTCCCGCTCGACCGACGCCGGCTTGGCACTGTATGAGGAAAGCCGGCGTCCCGGGACGGGGCGGCTCGTCCTTGCAAACCGCGCGAACGGTCCCGAGCAGGTGATGCAGACCGTGCATGAGCGCGCGCCGAACGGCTTCACCGACATTTCTGACGTCATGAGCCGCGACGAGCTCGAGTCGGTGGCGGGGCGATACAAGCAGATTGCCGGCTTCGACCGTGACGCGCTGAACGCGCGCGAGTCGCTCAGCGTTCGCTAGTCCCGTCGGATCGTCCCAGACGGTCAGTGCGCCGTGCGCGCTCCTATGCAATTTCTATTTTTCTCGTCACGCCTGCGGATGGAGATTTTATGGCGTATTTCGTTTCATAGCGGTCCGGACGGCTCGCGTCCGGCGCGCATGTGGGGCTCGTCGGCTTTTCCTTGTCGGCAGCGCAGCGAGGAAGGCGAACTGCCGATCGATGGTCAGCCTTGGTGACATTCTGGCCGTTTCGTTCCTGGGCGTCATGGCCACGTGCTCGAACATGCTCGGCGCTGCACTGGGCCTCTACTTCCCGCTGTCGAAGAAGGTGCTGAGCTGCATCCTCGCCTTCGCCGCCGGCGCGCTGATCAGCGCACTGGCGATCGAGCTGGCCTACAAGGGCGCCGAGGAGATGCACGAGCGCGGCGTCAACGAGCACGCCACCTGGTTCTTCCTCGGCGGCGGCTTCGCCCTGGGTGCGCTAATCTACTATGTCGCCGCGCTGTACCTCGAACGAAAAGGCGCGGCGATCCGCTATCCGACGCGCTTTCGAGAATATGCCCGCGAGCGCAGGCGCCAGAACGCCGAGGAAACGATAGAGCTTCTGGCCGGTTGCGACTTGCTGCGCCATCTTCCCGCGGAGGACATTGAGGAGATACTCCCCTGCATCCGCTCCCATAAGCTGACGGGCGGCGACATCCTTTTTCGCAAGGGCGATCCGGGCGACGCGCTCTACATCGTGGCAAAAGGTTCGGTCGATATCCTCGATGGCGGCGAAGGTCCTGACGGATCGCGCATCCTCGCCACGCTGGGAGCGGGCAAGGCGTTCGGCGAAATGGCGCTTTTGAGCGGCGGCGTGCGCACGGCGACGGCGCGGGCGCGCGGCGACACCGAACTGCTTGCCGTCGAGAAGCAGGATTTCGACGACCTCGTCGCCGCCGATCACCAGCTCGCCGAGGCCGTCGCGCGATTGAGTCACGAGCGCGCGCTCGAAAACCTGACGGTAGGCGGAACGAGTGCGCACACCTGGGCCAAGATCGCAAGCAGCAACCTCGAGCATCTGACGCATCGCGAGTCCGAACAGATCTTCGCGGAGGTCGCTGACGGTGCCGGCCTCGCCATCGTTTTCGGCAACATCCTCGACACCATTCCGGGATGCCTCGTAATCGGATCGCAGTTCGTGAATTTCCAGAGCCTCTCCGCGACGCTGCTCGTCGGTATGTTCCTCGGCGGCATCCCGGAGGCCGCGGCGAGCGCCGCCATGCTGCGCAAGGCGAAGTACAGTCCGCTCAGAATTTTCCTGCTGTGGTCGACGGTGCTGGTTGCCGGCATCTTCGCGGCCATAGCCGGCAAGATCTTTCTCGGCGGTAGCGAATCGATGCTGGCGATCTTCTTCCAGGCCATTGCCGGCGGCGCGGTGCTGGCGCTCGTCGCGCACGCCATGATTCCCGAAGCCATCGAGGAAGCGGGATCGTTAATCGTTTTGCCGACGGTGGGAGGCTTTCTGTTCGCCTTCTACCTGGCACTCGGCGAGATGTTTGTTTAACGCGCGGCGCTGCGCCTTGATGACAGAGCGGCCGATTTTTATGCCGCTTTTACACTCGTCCAACCCGCCGACGCTCGAATTTATACGCGCCTCGGATCATCTTTTGCACGTCGGGCACGCCGCTCGCCATGGAGTTCCGCCAGGTGCATGGCCTCGTCTTCGCAATGAGTCCGGAATGGTACGGATTTGTGCTGCCAGTCACGACGCGCAATCGTAAGACGGATGTGAAGCGCCCGGCTCGTACTGGCGGCGCAGCGCCGGGCGAACCATGCATGGATGGCGCGTTGGCGCTGACGCTGGCCGGCGCACTTGCGATCAACATCGCGCTGCTCGCGCATTATCTGGGACAATGAAAGGTGCAAATGTACGCCGACTATGAATATCGCTCCAACGGACCTGCTGGCATGCGCCGAGCTTCCGGCGTTGCCGCGCCGTTCGAGCGGGAAAAGAATCGCGACTTCGTTCTTCGCATGGTCGTGTCGGTCATGCCCCTGACGGGGCTCATTCTCGGCGTCGTGGCGCTGACCCTATGGAACGCAGGCTGACCTTGTTCGGCATGTTGTTCGCCGACTGGTGCCGGGAAGAACAGGCCCGGCTTCTCGAGCAGATCCGTTGGCTGGAGACGGGCGCCCGGCGTCTTGGCACGCGCACGGGCGGCGGTCCGTGGGTCGATGTGACCGCGAACGAGCTCTACCGCCTCAAGACAACGTTCGACCGGCTGGACCGCCTTGTCGCGGAGCAGACGCGCGAGGACGTCGGCTGAGAGCCTTCGCCGCTACTTGTCTTTCTTCTCAGGAAGGGGCGCGGCCGCGATCGCCTGGAGCAGCTCGGAAAGCCGGTACCCGGCGAGCACTATGCGCCTGGAAGCGACGTCTGCCACCATATCCGAATAGCCCGGCGGCAGGGCCGGGGCGGCGGTATTGGTCGCGCTGGTTTTCAGATTGTCCGGATAGGCGTGCGCGGCGGCGATCGCGTGGCTCTCATCGAACGCCCAGTGCGCGAAGTCGGTCGGCTGGCTCGCGGAGAGTTCGCCGAGCGACTCGCGTGCGAAGCGCTTCTCGAGGTCCGCAGCCGTCGCTTCGATTGCGCGCGGATCGGCGGATTTTTCGACCCGGTCGTCCCAGAACCAGTGCAGGCTTTCGACTTGTTTGGTGTCGGGGTCCTGGATGAATTGCTGCGTTCCGCCCGCGTCGCCCTGCGGATAGGCCTTCGAGTAGACCGACGCGGTGTGCAGCGGCTGGTGGATATCGCCGGCCAGATGCATGACCCAGCACAAGGCGAGCGCGCGGTCCTGCGCGGGCGCCTTGGGATCGGACGCTTCCAGGAAGTTGAGTGCGAGCGCCTCGATGGCCTGTCCCGACGTCGCATCGGGTGCGGAAACGCCCGCAGCCGCGACGGGACGATCGGCATAGTGCCACGTCGGATGATCGTAGAGCGTGCCGCGCGCGTCGTCGGGCCAGCGCGCGCACTCCATCATCAGCCTAAGCGCGCGTTCCTGGCTGGTCGCGCGGTCGATGGCAACTGAGAAGGGTCCGCGATCGGGATGATGGGCGATGATGTCGGCGATCACGTCGATCGCCGCCGCGTCGCGCGCCTTCAGATCGTCGAAAGCGATCGCGGCCGTCAGCATGTGGCCCGGCTGGCTCCACGCGAGGGCGGGCGTGGCGCAGAGGAGCGGCGCCGCCGTCAGCGCCGGTACGATCAATCTGCGGAGTGTCAAATTCATTGGAGCGACCTACCTGTTCCCGTCGGCCGCCAGTCTAAGCGCCTGATTTTTCCCGGCAATCACGGCCGTGTGACAGCGCCGGCGGCGAGTGCGGCATGTCATTCCTCGTTGACTTAGATCAAAGACAGAGTCACTTTGTCATCCACGGATGACAAACGCTCAGGCCCTCGTTCCCGATCGTCCCGTCGCACGCAAGCGCGACGCCGACGCGACGCGTGCCGCCATCCTCGCCGCCGCCAAGGTCCATTTCGCGCGCTCCGGCTATGACGGCGCTTTCCTGCGCGACATTGCGGCGGACGCCGGCGCCGACGCGGCGCTGATCAACCGTTACTTCGGCGGCAAGGACGGATTGTTCGCGGCCGCGTTGAAGGACTCGATCCGGCCCGATGCGATTTCGGACTGGGACCGCAAGACCTTCGGCCGCGACATCGCCCGGATGATGGCGAACCACGCGCATCACGACAACGACCGCATGCACGCTTTCCAATTTCTGCTGCGCGCCGCGACGTCGCCGACGACGGCGCCGCTCCTCAACGAGGCGGTGCAGAATCGCTTCCTGGGTCCGATACGCGCCTGGATCGGCGGCGAGCAGGCCGAGGCGCGCGCGCGGATCGTCGCCGCGATCTTTATCGGATTGCTGGTCGAGCGGCTGATCCGCGACGAGCCTCTGGCCGATAGCGAACGCGAAGTCTTCATCGATCGGACGGGCGCGCTGCTGCAGTCGCTCGTCGACCAACAATGACAACATCTGGACAGGCAGGGAGACGGAAATGTCAGACGGGAATATCACCAAGGATGTGATGTACGACGCCGTGGCGCCGGACGATTTCGAATCGATGATCGAACTCGACCGCTACGAAAAACGTTCGACGGCGTTCGACAAGATCATCAGCGCCACGCACGACCATTTCTGGGATCCGCTCGACAAGAAGTACATCGACTTCGACGAGCCATGGGACATGAACGAGGCAATGCAGCCGGACGAGCAGATCTTCGCGCTGCAGATTCCCTACGTCCGCGAGCATCTCGAGAAGACGGGACAGAAGGCGAAGTTCATCAACGAGATGACGTTGTGGAACATGTCGTCCATTCTCCACGGTGAGCAGGGCGCGTTGAACCTCTCGGCGTCCCTGTGCCATGTGCTGAAGGACCAGGGCGCGCAGGAATACGCGGCCAACCAGACGCGCGAGGAAGCGCGCCATGTCACCGCCTTCGCCAAATATGTGAAGGCGCGCTGGGGCCGGCCGCGCCCTTGCGGTTCCGTGCTGAAGCAGCTTCTGGTCGACATCATCTCGGCGCCGGAGGTCTACAAGAAGATCATCGGCATGCAGATGCTGGTCGAGGGTCTCGCGATGGGCGCTTTCGCCGCCGGCTTCAAGTTCAATCGCGACCCGCTGGCCCGAAAGCTGTTTCAGCTGGTGATGACCGACGAGGCGTTCCACCACAAGTTCGGCAAGATCTGGGCCGACCGCACGATCCCGAAGATGACCGAGGAAGAGCGCAACATCGTTGAAGACTGGGCGGCGCACTGCTTCCAGTCGCTGATCATGAACCTGGGCTCGCCGCAGCAACAAGCGCAGATGTATGGCGAATTCGGCCTCGATCCGGCGAAGGTCATGGAAGGGCTGATGGAACTTCGTTCCAACGCCGCCCAGCGCGAGCGGCTGAAGGAATCGACGAACATTTTCCGCGTCCTCATCAAGACGTTGCTCAAATCGGGACT
>Ga0335070_10009979_pt1 | contig 11101 bp, 7 predicted proteins | sample Lox_Sample_13_FD_206722 | JGI IMG/M metagenome (GOLD analysis project Ga0335070, IMG submission 206722) | Soil microbial communities from Loxahatchee National Wildlife Refuge, Florida, United States - Lox_Sample_1.3 | ecosystem: Environmental > Terrestrial > Soil > Wetlands | place: USA: Florida... | reverse complement strand
GGAGCTCGGAGTCGCGGTCGACGCCCAGCGTGAGCTGCGTCAGGTCGTTCGAGCCGATCGAGAAGCCGTCGAAGAGATCGCTGAACTCCTCGGCGAGGACGACGTTGTTCGGGATCTCGCACATCACATAGATCTCGAGGCCATCCTTGCCGCGGGAGAGCCCGTTCTTCTCCATCTCCGCGAGCACCGCGCGCCCTTCGCCTAGCGTGCGACAGAACGGGACCATGACGATCACGTTGGTGAGGCCCATGTCCTCGCGGAGGCGCCGGATCGCGGCGCACTCGAGCGCGAAGCCCTCGCGGTAGCGCTCGTCGTAGTAACGCGAGGCGCCGCGGAAGCCGATCATCGGGTTGTCTTCGTGCGGCTCGAAGCCTGCACCGCCGAGGAGCGCGGCGTACTCGTTGGTCTTGAAGTCGCTGAAGCGGACGATCACTCGACGCGGATGGAACGCCGCCCCGATCTGCGCCACGCCCTCGGCCAGGCGCGACACGAAGAACTCCCGGAGCGAGGGGTGGCCGGCGGCAAGGCGCCGGATCTCCGCGCGCTCCTTCGGATCGGCGACCCGCTCGGGGTGGACCAGCGCCATCGGGTGGACGCCGACCCAGTTGGAGACCAGGAACTCGATGCGCAGCAGGCCCACGCCCGCCGCCGGAAGCTGAGCGAGCTGGAACACCCGTTCCGGGTTGGCCAGGTTGAACATCAGGGGCACGCGCGGCACGGGCACCGACGCCGGGTCGACCTCGTGCCTCTCGAACGGCAGGCGTCCGTCGTAGACGCGCCCCACGTCGCCTTCGGCGCAGGAGACCGTGACTTCGCGACCCTCGCGCAGCATCTCGGTCGCCACGCCGCAGCCGACGACGCACGGCAGCCCGAGCTCGCGCGAGACGATCGCGGCATGGCACGTGCGGCCGCCCTGGTCGGTGACGACCGCTGCGGCGTGCGCGAGGACCGGCTCCCAGTCCGGGTCGGTCATGGGCGCGACCAGCACGCCGCCGGCGGGAAAATCGTGGAGATCGGCGCTCGATCGCACCACCTTCACCGGGCCGACCCCGATCCGGCTGCCCACGCTGAGACCACTCACCAAGGGCTTCCCTGCGCCCTGGATCCGGTACATCTCGATCAGGGGCGCCGCTCTTTGGGCGTGCACGGTCTCGGGGCGCGCCTGCACGATGAAAAGCTCGCCGCTGCGACCGTCCTTGGCCCACTCGATGTCCATGGGCGTGTCGCGGCCCGCGCGCTTCGAGTAATGCTCCTCAATCAGCATGCCCCAGCGCGCGAGCGCGAGGACCTCGTCGTCGGAGAGCACGGCTCGCGCGCGATCCTCGGCCGGAACGCGGTCCTCGCGCACGGCTCGCGACCCTGCCGCGCCGGCGCCGCCGGGAGCGTAGACGAGCTTCACGTTCTTCTCTCCGATCCGCCTGCGCACGATCGAGCGGAAGCCGGCCCGACACGTGGCCTTGTGAACCCAGAACTCGTCGGGGTTCACGCGCCCCTGCACGATCGTCTCGCCGAGGCCCCACGCGCCGTCGATCAGGACGACGCCCCGGAAGCCGCTCTCTGTGTCGAGCGTGAACATCGTTCCGGCACAGGCGAGATCCGAGCGCACCATCCGCTGCACGCCTACGGAGAGCGCGACCGAGCGGTGATCGAACCGGTTCGCGGTCCGGTAGACGATGGCGCGGTCGGTGAAGAGCGAGGCCATGCAGGCGCGCACCGCTGCGTCGAGGGCCGTGTGGCCACGGATGTTGAGGTACGTCTCGTGCTGCCCGGCGAAGGACGCGGTGGGAAGGTCCTCGGCGGTTGCACTGGAGCGGACCGCGACGTCAATCCCGACGGAAGGACCGGCCTCGACGCCCGCCGCCCGAGAGAGCTCGGAGTACGCGGCGCGCAGATCGGCCGCGATCTCCTCCGGGAGCGGAGCCGTGCGCACCAGCTCGCGCAGCATCTCCCCCGTCTCGGCCAGCGCGCGCGTATCCCCGACGTCGAGCGCGGCCAGCGCGTCGTAGATCCGCTTCTCGATTCCCGCGCGCGCGAGGTGGAGGCGGAAGGCCTCGGCCGTGAGCGCGAAACCGCCGGGCACGCGTACGCCCAGAGGCGACAGCTCGCCGATCATCTCCCCGAGCGAGGCGTTCTTGCCGCCGACTCGCGGGACGTCGTCGAGCGTCACCGCGGCGAGCGGGAACGCATACCTTCGCGTCTCTTCACGAGCCGTCATGTCGTACCTCCGGGGATCAGGGGTGTATGCGATCGAAGCGGGCGCGCCTCGCAGCGACCGCCCTAGCTACTTCTCGCTGAGGAAGCGGACGCCGGGCAGGTCCTTGCCCTCGAGAAACTCGAGGGAGGCGCCCCCGCCGGTGGAGACATGGCTCACCTTCTCGGCGAGCCCTGCCCGCTCGATGGCGGACACGGAGTCGCCCCCGCCGACCACCGTGACCGCGCCGTGCAACGTCGCGTCGGCCAGCGCGTTCGCCACCGCCAGCGTGCCCTTCGCGGTGGCCTCGATCTCGAAGACGCCCATCGGCCCGTTCCACACCACCGTCTTCGCCCGCTTCACGAGGCCGGCGAACTTCTCCCGGGTCGCCTCGCCGATGTCGACCCCGATGTCGGCCGGGCCGATCCGGTCCCAGGCCACCGTCCGGAGCACCCCAACCTTGCGGGCCTCGAGATCGAGGACGTCGCTCACGACGACGTCGACGGGCAGGGCCAGTTTGTCGCCGGCCCGGGCCAGCAGCTCCCTCGCCATCTCGATCCGGTCATCTTCGACGAGCGAGCCGCCGATCTCCTTGCCCTTCGCCTTGTAGAACGTGAACGCCATCCCGCCGCCGATCAGCAACGTGTCGACCTTCGGCAGCAGCGATGAGATGACGTCGATCTTTCCGGACACCTTGGCCCCGCCGAGGATCGCGACGAACGGTCGCCTGGGCTTCTCGAGCGCGTCGCCGAGGAAGTCGAGCTCCCGCTTCATGAGGTAGCCGGCGGCGCGCTTCTCGAGGGAGATGCCCGTCATCGAGGAGTGGGCCCGGTGCGCGGTGCCGAACGCGTCGTTGACGTAGACATCGCCGAGCTTCGAGAGCGACGCGCGGAAGGCGCGGACCGTCTCGGGATCGGCCTTCACCGACGTGCCATCCTCTCGCTTGACCTTGCCTTCCTCCTCGACGTGGAAGCGCAGGTTCTCGAGCAGGACGACCTCACCCGGCGCGAGGGCGGCGCAGGCCTTCTCGACGGCGGGGCCCACACAGTCGTCCAAGAACTTCACCGGCCGGCCGAGCAGCTCGGAGAGCCTCTCCGCCACCGGACGGAGCGAGCACTTCGCGATCTTCCGCCCGTCCGGGCGGCCGAGGTGGCTCATCAGCACCGCGCTCGCGCCCTGGTCGAGCGCGTACTGGATGGAGGGCAGCGACGCACGCAGGCGCTTGTCATTCTCCACGCGGCCGTTTTGGATCGGCACGTTGAAGTCGACGCGCATGAGAACGCGCCTGCCCCGCAGCTCGAGGTCCTCGATGAAGAGCTTGGCCATGATTGAGCCCCTATCTCGCGCCGTCCCGCTTCGCCATGTAGCGCAGCAGGTCGACCACGCGGTTCGAGTAGCCCCACTCGTTGTCGTACCAGGACACGACCTTGAAGAAGCGCTTCTCGCCCTTCAGGTTGTTCTGGAGCGTCGCCAGCGAGTCGTAGACCGAAGAGCGGTCGTCGTGGATCAAGTCGGTCGAGACGACCTCCTCGTTGCAGTAGCCGAGGATGCCCTTCAGGTAGGTCTCGCTCGCCTTCTTCATGAGGCCGTCGATCGCCTCGATCGACGTCTCCTTCACCGAGCGGAAGGTGAGATCCACGACGGAGACATTGGCGGTCGGCACGCGGAAGGCCATGCCCGTGAGCTTGCCCTTGGTCGCGGGGAGCACCTCACCCACCGCCTTCGCCGCGCCGGTCGTGGATGGAATGATGTTGATCGCCGCCGCGCGGCCGCCGCGCCAGTCCTTCTTCGAGGGGCCGTCCACCACCTTCTGCGTCGCGGTGTAGCTGTGGATCGTGGTCATGAGACCGGTCTCGAGGCCAATTCCCTCCTTGAGGAGCACGTGCACCACGGGGGCCAGACAGTTCGTCGTGCACGACGCGTTCGACACCACGTGGTGCAGCGCTGGATCATACTCGCCCTCGTTCACGCCCATGAGGAGGGTCTTCACCCCGCCCTTGCCGGGCGCCGAGAGGATGACCTTCTTCGCACCGGCCGCGAGGTGTCCCGCCGCCTTCTCGCCGTCGTTGAACAGACCCGTCGACTCGATCACGTACTCGGCGCCGAGCTCCTTCCAAGGAAGCTGGCTCGGGTCCTTCGCCGCCATGATGCATTTCACCTCGTCGCCGCCGACGACGAGCACGTCATTCTCCTTGGCCGAAGGGTTGCTCCTCGTCGTCGACACCGCGTGCTTGAAGCGACCGTGCACCGAGTCGTATTTCATCTGGTAGGCGAAGTAGTCCGCATTGGTGGACACGTCGACGACGCCCACGACGTCGATCTCCCCGCCGAGGAGGCCCTGATCGCAAAGGGCCTGGAACACCAGGCGCCCGATGCGACCGAATCCGTTGATTCCGACTTTGATTGCCATCTCATCCTCCATGGGAGGCCAACCGGTCTCTTCCTTGAACCGCAGCGCCGCCGAGTCCGCCGGCGAGGGCGGCCAGGCGCAGAGCGATTCACCCTGGATGGAGTCAGGAGCAAGACCTGTACCCGTCCGAGGCGGCCGCTCCAGAGCCACGACTAGGCTGCTTGTGGCACCCAGTCCTTCGCGCGAGGCGAAGCGTCCCACGGATCCGGGGAGCGGACGGCGGCGAAATGCCGGCCGCCGTCTTCGAACACACGCGAGCGCTCTTCCGGCACGGCGCGAGCCTTGCCAGGACGAGCGGCCGTCGGGAGAAGGCCATCGCAAGCTGCCTCGGACGCCGCCAGCGGAGCGGACTGATGCACCGACGCCTGTCCGTCCACGATCGTCACCGGCCGGCTCTCGGCGTCCGCCTCCGCGAGATCGTCGCGGCGAGGACATGAGGGTCTCGGCCGGTCGCAGCTTCCCGCTCGGTGCCACTGCCGTCGACGGCGGCGTCAACCTCTGCGTCTTCTCGAGGGACGCCAGCCAGCTGGACCTCCTGCTCTTCGACGACGCTAGCGACGCCGAGCCGGCCGAGGCGATCCGACTCGATGCCCATGCCCACCGGACCTACCGCCACCGGCACGCGTTCGTGTCGGGTTTCGGTGCGGGCCAGGACTACGCGTACCGCGCGATCGGGTTCTTCGACCCGGCAGCCCGGGCTTCGCTTCGACCGCGGTCGTCGATCCCGAAGCCTACGACTGGGAGGGCGACGCTCCGCTGCGCCGGCCCTTCGCCACCACCGTGATCTATGAGATGCCCGTCGGCGGCTCACGCCATCCGAGCTCAAGCGTTTCGCCCGCCAGGCAAGCGACGTTTGCCGGAACGATCGAGAAGATCCCCTATCTACGAGATCTCGGTGTCACCGCCGTCGAGCTCATGCCCGTGTTCCAGTTCGACCCGCAGGACTGTCCGCCCGGCCTGGTCAATCTCGGGCCTGGAGCGCCGCGTAGGGATCGGCGCCTGCGGGTCGGTCCGGATCCCGACCGCGGCTTCCGGATCGATGGGGAGCTCGAAATCGCCCGGGAATTACAAACGGCCTGGGATCTGGAGGATCTCCAGGCCGTTCGCTACGTGGATCCCGGCACCGAGCCTCGTCGGCAGAGTGAGCGCGTCGCCCCGACTGGGGCGACTCTCCGGGCCTAGGCCTGGCCTGGGCCGCACTCTGTGCAGGGGTCGGCTCCCCACTTTCACGGTCCACTGCGGCTCTCACAGCGTCCGTGCCCAAGATCCTCGGAACCGCCCCCGCTCCTGGTCGCCGATAACCCCACAAACTTGGCCTCTACTTGGAGCGCAGATGGTGCGTCACGGAACTGTGCCCCCTCGATTCGGTCCGAGATTTCCAATGCAGCTCATGGGAAGCAACGCCGCCCCCCGAGTGATCGTCCCGCGGCTACCGCGCAAGCCGCCGCCTCAAGTCCTCCACCCGGCGCAGCCACCCCGGCATGCCGATCGACTCGAAGGGTCCGCGGGCCGCGTCGAGCAGCGCGAGTGCGCGCTTGCGATCACCAGCCTCACCGCGCCGCACCTCCATCCACGCTTCATCGAAGTCGACGATGGCTCGCAGCGGTCGCGCTCCTTGCTCTTCAAGAACTTGTCGTGCTTTGTCGAACCACTCTCGCGCTTCGTCGAAGCGGCCTGTGAGGGCACAGAGTCGCGCCAGCGAGAGGCGCGCGTCGGTCTGAGTCCAGCGGAAGTCCGGCGCGAGCGTCTTCTCGCGGAGGTTGCGCTCGAGCGCATCCGCATGATCGCGGCGATTGAGGATCCAGAGTGCCTCAATCGCGCAGTACACCATAACCGCGTAGGTGGTCACCCAGCCCGCTCCGCGCTCAATGCCGGGCAACGCACTTCCAAGTGCTCGAAGAGCCTCTGCGCCACGCCCCGCGTGCGCGTAGCAGGCCGCGCTAGCTGCCAACGTCACAGCGGTCAACCCGCGGAGGCTCAGCGCATTGGCTGCCAGGACCTGTTCGAGCACGGGCAGGAGGAGCTCGTAGCCCTCGCCTCGGACGGACGTGTGCACAATCGATGGGGAGAGAAGCGATAGGCCGATGAACGGCGGATTTCCGCCGCGTTCCGCGAGTTCGGTGGCACGCGCCAACGTGTTCTGCGAGGCGGTGAGATTCCCAAGGGCCGCCTCGCAAAGAGCCATTTCCGACAGGCTTAACGCCGCGAGTGAAAACCGGCCGCGTTCGACAAATGATGCTGCCTGCGAGCCCAGCAAGGCGAGAGCGCGCTTGTACTCCGCTCGCCGCGCCATCAGCACGCCGAACGAGCCTGCCCGCTCGATGAGCTCCGATCGCGACTCGAAGACCACCACAGGGGAAGCGGACACAAAGAGTTCCAATGAAGCGACGCTCGGCAACAGGATGCGCGAAACCTCATGTCGCTCGGGGATGTCGAGCGGGCTTCCAGGGAAGTCTGGATCATTGGCTTCACGCCGATCGAGATCGTAGGTCGTAAGGAGCGCCCAGGTGACGTCTCGACGACCTCCCACGTGTCGCAGCCCTTGCTCTGCGAGCACCCAGCCCCGCGGATCGAACGCCGAGGTGTACACGGCCGTAGCTGCGTCTGCGAGGTAGTCGGCAGCCGCGTCGCTCCCCTCGCTCGCTGCGAGGAGCTCCCCGGCCTCGCTCGCCACACGCACCGCTTCCTCGCTCTTGAGACTCCAGGCGAGGGCGCGCCCGAGCCGGGCCAGGAGCCGAGGGCGACGCACGTCATTGGGGGGCAGGAGATCGAGCGCCATGCGCAGCGCCGTCACCGCCTCCTCGTGAGCAGCCGCCTGCTCCGCGCGATCGGCCGCAATGAGACAGTGAACCACCCCGCGCTCCGCGCCCGGCAGCACTGCGCTCCGGTGCCACTGCTGCGCGATCTCGAGCGCGTGCTCCGTTGCGCGTGCGCCGTAGCGACGCTCCATCTCCTCGGCCAAGCGCCGGTGGAGACGCACCTGGCGCGAGGGACTCAACCCGCTGTAGAGCGTGTGGCGGAAAAGCGCGTGGGCGAAGTCGTAGACCTCAGGATCACCCGTAGCGCGCAGAATCTGTGTCGCGAGCGCTGCATCGAGCGCATCGAGAGCAATGTCCTCCTCGAGGTCGGCCGCTGCGGCCGTCACGACAAGGCGAAAGGCACCCGCCCAGCCCGAGGCCGCGGCCAGAAACCGATTCGCCTCCTCGGAGAGTCGAGAGAGGCGGCGCCCGATCACTTGCCTCACGCCCTGGGGAATGCCCATCTGCTCGATCGAGAGGCGCGAGATGAATCGACCCTCTTGGCGCTCGATCTTGCCGTCTTCCCAGAGATGGAGCAGGACCTCGCGCAAGAAGAAAGGGTTGCCTCCGGTCTCGGCGGTGATGACCTCGACGAAGTCCGCCGGTACCTCATGCCCTGCAATGACTTCGAGAAGCTCCGTCACACTCTTCGGGTCGAGGCCCCGGAGCACGATCTGCTCCGGCGCGACCTCGTGGCGCAGCGCTGCGAGCGCTTCTTGGAGTGGATGGCTGCGGCCCAGCTCCACATCCCGGTAGGCGCCGAGCAGGAGCACAGGGTGGCGCGGCAGGAAGCGCGCGAGATAGCGCAGGAGGACGAGCGTCCCTCCGTCGGCCCAGTGCAGATCGTCGAGGACGAGAACCACCGGCACCCGGCGAGCCACCGCCCAAAGCACTTGGGCCACCGCGTCGAGCAGCCGATGGCGTTCCTCCTCTGGGGCGAGGGCTACGGGCTCCGGCAGATCGGGCAGGTGCTCGCGCAGCTCGGGGGCGAGCTTGGCGACAATGCCGCCAAAGCTCCCGACGTCCTCACGCAGCGCCTCGACGTCGGACTCCGTCGCATAGCTGGCAATCGCCTCGGCGAAAGGCCCGAAAGGACGCGAGAGCTCACCCTCATAACAGCGGCCCCACAACACCTTCGCCCCCGCGACAGCCGCCTTTGCCGTGAACTCCTCCAACAGGCGGGTCTTCCCGATGCCCGGCTCTCCTGCCACAAACACAATGCCGCCCTTCCCCGACTGCACGGCGTCAAAGCGCCTCTCGAGCCGCAAGAGCTCACCCCGGCGGCCCGAGAAAGGCAACCGGGCGAGTGTGTCGAAGACCGACGGGCTGTCTCCCGAGGCGGTTGCTTCAAGCGACACCGCACCGTTCTCAGAGGGGAGTCGCTCCCCGAGTACCTCGCGAGCCACACCTCCCGGCCTGGGCATCGGGCGGAGGATCTCTTGGTAGAGCTGCTTCGTCTCGGCCTCGGGCTCGACTCCGAGCTCCCGCTTCAGGGTGTCCAGGCAAGACTGGTATTGGCGCAGCGCAGCGCAGCGCCGCGCCGCCCGAGAAGAAGCTGCAGGCGAATCACGGCGCGGTGTACCGGCTCCTGCCCTGGCTCGAAGGCCAGAAGGCGCAGGCCGGTCTGAAGCGCAGCTTCGATTTCGCCCGCGCTACGCTGATGGGCAAAAAGCTTGGCCAAGGCCTCGGCAGCCTGCTCACGCAAACGCTCGCGCTCGACTACAAGCCATTCCTCGAAGAGCGGCGCGTCAGGCGCAAGACCCTCGAGGAAGTCCCCCTGATAGAGCGCCACGGCGCCTTCCAGGGAGGTGGGCGTACCATCGCTCACCAGCCGCCGGAAGTGGAGTACATCCACCTCCACGCTCGCTCCTTCCAAGGTCACACTGTCGCCCTGCAGGCGCAGCGCCTTGGGCTCGAAGGGAGAGAGCTCTCTCCGTAGGGCGTAGAGCTCCTGACGCAAGCTTGCGCGCGCTTGGGTATCCGGGCGATCGCTCCAGAGCAGGGCTGCGAGCTTGTTTCGCGCGTGCGCGCGACCGGGCGGGCAGGCGAGATAGGCCAGAAGGGCCGCGGCCTTGCGGGTCGGGAAAACCAGGGCTTCCCCTTGCCCATCAGGGCAGACCTGCAGCCCGCCGAGCAGGTTCACCTGGAGCGCCATCTTCTCGGCTCCTGTGTACCCCGCCGACAGCCTACCAGAAAGGTTTCGCCGAATTGACGGACTCTTGACGAATCCTTGACGCGCCCCGTTCAGCGTCGCGGGAGCGATTGGAGTCCGTCAGGGCGGCAGGCCCAAGCGCAATGGGAAGGGCAGCCGCAAAGGGCGACTTCCGAGGCTCACGTCTTGACCACTGGGAGCTACCACATGGACCTTTCCCGCCTCGTCTTGCTCTGGCTCGTGCTGGTCGCGTTCTTTGTGAGCGCGCCGGCGTTCGCACAGGTCAGCGATGGTGAGATCGTGGTGCTGGAGCAGGGTGGCTACGGATTCCCGGCGGCTCTGATTGGAATAGATCCCGTAACCGGGACCCAGACCGTGCTCTCATCGGGTGCACTACTCGCGCCGGGGATGCCATGCGGGTTCGCGTACGACGCTGCAAGGGGGATGTTCTGGGTAGTGGATCGTGCGGGGAACCTTATCGAAGTGAATGCGAGCACAGGTAGCCAGAGTCTCGTTGACCAGCTGGGTTCAGCGAAGTGGTCGGTGGCGGTCGAGTCGGACGGGAATCTGTTGGTCGCAGATACCAACAACGGCAACCTAGCGCGTATTGACCCTACCACCCTGAGCGTTTCGACCTTGGCTCAAGGTGGATTCCTCAGCAATGGATCCTACGTTGAACTCGACTCGACCGGTGCCCCGATCGTCTCGACATTTGGCGGGAGCAACGTAGTTCGGGTGGACCCGGTAACAGGTGCACAGACCCTCATCGCCCATCTTGATAGCGCTCAGTGCCTTCGGGATTTTGCAGTTCAAGGAGACACGGCGTTCATTGCGACTTTCTCTACGGATGCCGAGGTGGACAAACTCGATCTGACGACCGGGCAGTTCACCACCTACTTCTGTGGTTTTTCATCAGGTCTCTTGGACGTTGATCTCGATTCGCAGGGCCGCATGGTGATCCTTGACCAAAGTGGTCTAGCCGGCCGGCGTGCCCCCGTGGTGTACAGATCAAGTAGCTCGGGCGGCCTCGACGTTCTGTCCACGAGCGGACACATGTTCGCCCCCAGCCAGCTTCTGATAATTGCGTCGTCGTCGCCGCCGGCCCCGCCGACAACGAGTGGTGACAGGCAACGCCGCCCGCGGCGCTGGACGGTGTGGCCGGGAGGGCGCCGCCGGTTGTCGCGTGCGGCTTGGGCGCCGAATTGGCTCCGATCCTGCCGCTGCTGCTGTGGTTCCGCGGTCGGAGGAGGCGCAAGCAGGCGTAAACGGATTCAGAGTGTCTGAGCGAATCAAGGTGCAATCCCTTGACTAAGAGTCCTGTTCAATGCATCGAGTCGCCCGGACGATTGTCGCCGCTCCATAAGTGCGTAGCAAGATGAGCACCGGAAACCAGACTCTCGTCGGATACTTGGGTTCAGATCCAACTGCGGTGGAGGCGCAAGCAGGCGTAAGCGGATCGGGGTGTTGTGAATGTTCGGCTACGACCTGCCGGGCATGACGGCCCGGCTGGTCACAGAGGAGCGCAATGTCCTTCTTCCAAGCGATTCCCC
>Ga0335070_10009978_pt1 | contig 11103 bp, 9 predicted proteins | sample Lox_Sample_13_FD_206722 | JGI IMG/M metagenome (GOLD analysis project Ga0335070, IMG submission 206722) | Soil microbial communities from Loxahatchee National Wildlife Refuge, Florida, United States - Lox_Sample_1.3 | ecosystem: Environmental > Terrestrial > Soil > Wetlands | place: USA: Florida... | reverse complement strand
AAAAAGAAAACTTTGTGAGCCTCCGTGCCATCGTGCCTTCGTGGTGAAAATAGTGCCCTCCGTCTCTTATAAAACTTAAAATACGGGAGTAATTCAACGCAGTAAAAATTATTTAAAACGTCTTCGTGTAGCTTCAGGCCAGCTTAAAGTAACTTCGTGGCTGAACGGTCTTCGAGCAGGCTTATCATGCTTAGAGCGGCTTGATCAGGGCTTTTTCTTCGACGGCCGGCTATACTTAGCGTACTCGAGCACGATGAGTAGCAGCATGACCAGCAGGCAGCCGGCGAAGAATAACAGGCCTGCATGCTGGGCGAGAATCGTAACGCTCTGGGCCCCCTGGTCAAGGGCAGAGCTGGCTGGCACGGCCACTGCCGACGGCCCGGCCGTGGGCATGGCGTTCATGAGGTACGGGCCGGTGCCGGCGCTCTTCAGGCTCTCGTCCGCGCTCCGGGAGGTCTGAGTCAGGGGCACCAGGTACTCCACGGCGAGAGATGCGAGGGCGACGACGGGCAGGACGAGAATGTACCGCTTAAGGGCGTCCATGACGGCGCCTGTGCCGGACTTGCCGGGCAGGATGATGATGGCCCGGTTCATGGCCTCGTATAGTTTTACTTCCCGGCCCTTCTCGCTGTATTTAGTGCGGGCTATCTTGACCAGCCCCGCATCCATGAGCTTCTCGATGTTATACTGGGCCGTGGTGAGCGGTATGCTCAGCTTCTCCGCCACGCCGGACGTGGACATGGGGCCTTCCGCGAGCAGCTCCATGATCTCCATGGCCGTATCGTTGGAAACGGTCTGGGTGATGGCCTTGGACTCCTTGCCCAGCGGCACCACCAGGAACTTTTCATTATCCGCCATATGAATGGACTATTGATGTGGCATCATTAATCTCTTTTTCTATAACTACGAAAGAAATTGGAGTTAAAAAAGAAGAGGGAGCCCGTTGGGCTCTCCTTTGCTCTTTCGGTGTTTTTTAGCGCTTCCTGAGGAAAAGTGCCGTGCCGGAGAGGGCCACGAGCGCGAGCACCGCCTCGAATCCCGGAATGCCGAACAGGCCGCCGCCGCTGCCGCTGGGCTTCGCGGCCGGAGTGGGCGTGGGAGTGGCCAGCATGATCTGGGACATGATGGCATTAATATGCGTTTCCTGCTGGTAAGTGGTAAAGTCCACCTTCTTGATGTAATTGTTATTGTTGACATTCGCGGTCACGACCGCCTCGTACAGGCCGTAGGGCAGGTTCTTGACCTCGAACTTTCCGTTCGAGTCCGTTACGGCGCTCGCCTTTATTCCCGGCAGCACCGAGCCGTCGGTCTGGTTGCGCTCGTAGATCGTGACGTTGGCTTTTTGAATGCCGATCGCGTTTGCCAGCAGGTTGCCGCTCTGGACCGTGCCGGTCAGGTCGGTGACCCAGGAATCCATGGCGAGGTCCAGGTATATGGGCTCGGCCTTGGCCGTCTCGGTGGACGTCTCGGGCGGCACGATGTGGACGAGGGCGTAAGCGGTCCCGTCATTCTTCGAGGCCATGACGACGTAGTTGAAGGTCTTTGACGAGTCGTATGGCACGTTCGTGAACGTGAACGACCCCACGCCGGGGCTCGAGTCTTTTGTGGTCACGGTCTTAAGCGGGGTGTTGCCCATGTTCTTGCCGTCCCACGAGTATATCTGCACCTTTGCGCCGCCCATGGGCAGGGCGCCGCTATAGACGTAGCCGTTGATAGTGACCAACGACGAGCTCTGCGCCATGCACACCGGCGTAACGAAGAAGGCTATCGCCACCATAGCCAGTACTATTAATCCGATCCTCTTCACACAGATTCCCTCTACATTTTTCAATGCTATTGATATGTCAATTGTAAAGAAGGGAGCATATATAGCTTTTCTCACAATCGTTCAATTTTATATCCTTAACCTACTTTCTAATATAAACACTTGCCGCTGTTCGATTTACTGAAAAAGAGGCACTTATAAGGTGGTTTGCCTTACAGGTGACAGGTCCGCGAGAGTGCAGGCTTCCCGGCCGTTTTGATTTAAAAATTTGGCGAAGTTAACAGAATTGCCCATCTCGGGGTGGTAAACGATGACGAACTTCGGGTCCACCTGCTCCACGAGTTCCCGTAAACCGTTAAAGTCGGTGTGGTCGCTGATGCAGATGCAGGGGTGGTCATAGTAGTGCTGGCCCGTGAGCACGTACTTCTTCATGCCATAGGGCAGCCGGTCCAGGCTCCATGGGGACGTGATGCACAGGCCCCCGTCGAACTCGCCGAGCCGGCCGATCTCGCCGGCCTCGTCGCCCAGGAGATGCCTCGTCAGCATCAGGGCGCTCCGGTCCATCTCTATGGGGCGCTCGTCGCCCATCTCCCTTATCAAGGATACGGCGCGCTGCGCCTTGCCGAAGGAGTAGGCGCCGAAGCCCACGTGGCGCTCGCCCAGCGCGGCCTCGAAGGCGTCGTAGTCGTCTTTAAATATACAGGACAGGTCGCCCGGGTTGCCGTACGTCGCCTCCATGATGAGAAGGTCGCACTTCGGCAGGTCCTTGTGGTCCTTGATGTCTCCCGTCACGAGAGCCCTGACGCCCACCTCGTTCTCCCAGTAGAAAGCCGTCGAGCCTATTGAGTGGTACGTGTGGTACGTCTTCACCTCGACGCCCTCCACGTCCAGGGCCTCGCCGACGCTGAACCGCATGCCTTCGAAGCGCAGGTCATGCCTCAGCTCCAGGGCCATGGCCGTCTTGTCCGAGGCGATGGACCTCTTCGAGAGCATGGCCGACTTGCCGTAGTGGTCGGTGTGGGCGTGGGTGATTAAAAAGTACTGGTCGTCGCTCCTGGAGAGCCTCGTGGTATCGATGCCGAAGGTAATGTCGTTCCCGCCCGCCTTAAATGACAGCGAGAAGTGCGGCTTGCACTTGCCGCCGGAGGTCCTTCTCCGGATGGCGGTGAAGCCCATATCGCCGAGTCTCCTGGTCACGTCCATCCTGCGAGCGTTATACTCGTGATAGTATTTACTCTTTGTGGGATTTACTGGAAAAAAGTGGCTTAGCTTCGTTGTTTTTATTCACGGCAGCCGGCCGAGGAAGGAGAGCGGGCTTCTATTAAGCTGCTCGTCGACGGCCTGCTTGATGGCGTCCAGGGTGGACTCGCTGCCGACGAGCCTGATGTCGCCATTCACGGTGACGATGGGCACGCGGAGACCGTTCTTCTTTATGCACTCGGCCACGGCGGGATAGTCCTTCATCGCGTCCGAGAAAACGTTGACCAGCGACACCTGGACCCGGTCGCCGTAAGCATCTATCAGCGCCTTCACCGTCCCGTCGTCCTGCCTGTGGGCCTGGCCGCCGCACATCATGAAGTTGGAGCATTCGTTGCAGTTGGCCTCGGGATAGTACCCGAATAGTTTCACGTCCACCTTTCGCGCCATGAGTAATGTTATTTGAACCCGGGCGTGGGTAAAAACTTTTCCATAGCCTGAGAGATCGGACAGCGAAAGCAAGTATATTAACCCATAGCACCTCTGCGATATAATTTTTCATTCATCAGCGGCTTTAAAAAAATAAAATAGAAAATATATTAAAATATTTGAGCAAACTAATATAAATTTGTAGTTATTTTTCGATAAAAAGCCTTAACCTGTGCATTTTTTTCGATTAACGCAATATTTAATATCTATAAGGATTTCGTATTTACTATGGCAAAAATATCTCCCTCTGAGGAGCTTGTGGTAAATATCAGGGAGTTATGCGGCGACGCCATCGCCAACGATTACGTCAACATGATGAACCAGGTCAGCCAGCCCAGGTTCAGCGCTATAAAAAACACCTTCAAGGACTCGACATCAGTCTTTATAATGGCCTGTGCGAACAGCAATATTCTATATAAGGACTTGAGGGAAGCGGGCCTGAAATTAGGCATCGCGAGCGTGGAGACGTTCTCCAGGCGAATATATGAGATGCGCCGGGCTGGGCTCATCTATACGGAGTCAATGCATAACAAGGGCCCTGGTAGGCCAAAGCTCAGGTTAAGGTTTAACCCGAACGCATTCAAGGAAATGTTCAACATGGACCCGGGCACGCTGCTCACGGCCCATCCGGAAGAACACAAAGTTGTAATTTAAGGAAATTTTGCGATGTGCCCCCCATCGTCATCTATTTCCCGCGGACGACGCTTGCTTCCCTGAATTAATCGCCTGTTTTCATTAGCATTTGCCATTTAACAAAAAATATAAGCCATGACAATTATTCTGTGTGCGTTAATCATTTCGAGGAAAGAGCATGGATACATATGATAAGGTCTTTGAGCTCGCCAAGAACCGGGGTTTCATCTGGCCTTCATTCGAGATCTACGGCGGGGCTTCCGGATTCTACGACTACGGCCCCATGGGCGCCACGCTCAAGCGGAAGATCGAGGACGCCTGGCGGCGTCTTTACTGCGTGGGCGAGGGCTTCTACGAGATCGAGGCCCCCACCATCGGCGTCGAGGCGATCTTCGAGGCATCGGGCCACGTGGGAGGGTTTGCTGACCCCATGACCACCTGCCAGAAGTGCAAGGAATCCTTCCGGGCGGACCACGTCATCAAGGGTGTCATGGAGATCCCTGACGGCCTTAAAAAAGAGCAACTCACCGAGATTATAAAAAATAAAAATAATATTAAATGCCCGGAGTGCGGCGGCCCCCTGGGCGAGGTGTACGATTTTAACCTGATGTTCAACACGTGGATCGGCCCGGGCCAGAAGAAGAAGGGCTACCTGCGGCCCGAGACGGCCCAGGGCATGTTCATCGATTTTCCGAGGCTGCTGCGGTTCTATCGGGAGAAGCTCCCGTTCGGCGTGACGCAGATCGGTAAGTCCTACCGGAACGAAATCTCTCCCAGGCAGGGAGTAATACGCTTACGTGAGTTCACCCAGGCCGAGGCCGAGGTGTTCGTCAACCCCAAGGACAAGAACTCGCACCCGAACTTCGCCGCCGTCAGGGATATGACGCTGAGCCTCTACGACGAGGACTGCCAGCTGAACTGTAAGCCGCCCGTCCCGGTAAAAGTTGGCGACGCTGTGGCGAAGGGCACCATAGCCAACGAGTACCTGGCCTATTACGTGGCCCTCACCAACGTGTTCCTGACCACGGTGGGCGTCGACCCGAAGCGGCTCCGGTTCAGGCAGCACATGAAGACCGAGCGGGCGCATTACGCCATGGACTGCTGGGACGCCGAAGTGCTCCTGGACCGGTTCGGCTGGGTGGAGATCGTGGGCATCGCGGACCGCACGAACTACGACCTCACGGCCCACCAGAAGCGGAGCGAGGTGGACATGACCGTCTTCGTGCCGTTCGAGAAGCCCATGAGGGTGTCCAGGACCGTGGTGACCCCGAACATGGCCGTCCTGGGCCCGAGGTATAAGGGTAAGGCCGGCAAGATCGTGGCCGCTTTAAAGTCCATGCCCCAGTCGGAACTGGAGAAGCCAGAGGTCGTGCTGGACATCGACGGCGAGAAAATTACGATAGAGAGCAGCCTGTTCGACCATAAAACAATACAGGAGGACGTGTCCGGCGAGAGCGTGCTGGCGCACGTCGTGGAGCCCTCGTACGGCATCGACCGGATCCTTTATTCGGCGCTCGAGCACGCCTATGCCGAGGAGATGGTGAAGGGCGAGGAGCGCATCGTTCTGCGGCTGGCGCGCCCGGTGGCGCCCATCGCCGCCGCCGTGCTGCCATTGCTCAGCAAGGAGCCGCTGACGGGCAAGGCCCGTGCCATCGCCCTGGACTTAAAGGAGAAGGGCTTCTTCATCGAGTACGACGAGTCCGGCACCATCGGGAAGCGCTACCGGCGCAACGACGAGGTGGGTACGCCGTTCTCCATAACCGTGGACTTCGACACCATGGAGGACGACACGGTGACCATCCGCGACCGGGACACCATGAGCCAGGTCCGGGTGCCGGCGAAGGATCTTTCGTCCGTTCTCGGCGAGCTCCTCGCGGGCGATAAGCCGCTGACCGACTTCGGCAGGAAGGTCGTCGCCGGATAATGTCCCTTGACCTGGGTCTGCTGGCGAAGGAGGCATCGAGAAAGGCCATCCACATGGCCGGCGTGGTGGTGCCTCTCGCCTACTATTTTTTATTTTCCCGCGAGCTAATACTGCTCATCCTGCTCGCCGCCGTTCTCGTGGCCGCAGTTTTAGAGTATGTTCGATTATCCGGCCACCCGATATTTCCCAGCATACTGCTGAGGGGGCACGAGGAAAACGGAGTTGTCGGCGGGTACTTTTATGCGCTTCTCTCCTCGTTCCTGGCCGTGCTCCTCTTCGATAAGGCCATCGCCGTCGCCGCCATACTGTTCCTGGACCTGGGGGACGCCATCACTGGCCTGGCCGGCGCCATCATGACCATGGTGGACGGGCCGAAGGAGGCCGATAAGCGCAGCGGCGCAGCGGCAAAAAGCTCCCTCGTGGGCGAGCTTCGATACGCGGTCACCCACCCCAAGTCGCCCGCCCTCATGGCCGTCATGCTGGCCGTATGCGGGTGCATCGGCATTGCCCTCTACCCGTCGCTCTCTTTTAAGATGATCGCGGCCGGAGCTTTTGGAGCGATGGTCGCGGACGCGTTCCCATGGCGGCTCCTCAGGTTCACGGTGGACGACAACCTCTCCATCCCGCTCGTATCCGGGGCCCTCATGTGGCTCGCCTCCATGCTGTAATAACAGTCTTTACTGTTTTTTTTAACTCGCCTGCTTCGCTGGACAGTTCGGTTGGTAACACTAAAATACGAATTCTTTTTTATCTAGTGCCATTCGAGCCTTAACTCTAAAAAATTTTCGTGAGGCTCGTGTTACCAACCGAACAAATCAACGAAGCAAAAAGCCAGATAAAGGAGATAAGTAACATAAGCCCAAATTGAATTATTTTCAAGGCGGGCATACAACATATATAACGCCTCGACGATACATAGGCAGCGTACATGCCCGAATTCGTCAGCCACCCACTCCTGAAGCCGGACACCGTGGCGAGCCGCGATTATCAGCTCACGCTGGCGAAAAAAGCCCTCGAAAAGTCGTCCCTCATCGTGCTCCCCACCGGGCTGGGGAAGACCATAATCGCCCTTCTGGTAATGGTCGAGCGCCTCAAGGACGGTAAAAAGATACTGATGCTCTCGCCCACAAAGCCGCTGGTAGAACAGCACGCCGCATTCCTGCGGCGGGCGCTTGCCATCCCGCCGGAGAGGATCGCCGTGTTCACGGGAAGCGTCGCCCCGGACGAGAGGGAGATACAGTGGAAGGATTCGTCGGTGGTCGTCTCGACCCCGCAGGTCATCGAGAACGACATATTGATGAAACGGTTCGACCTGAGGGACGTTTCGTTAGTCATTTTCGACGAGGCCCACCGGGCCACGGGCGACTACGCTTACGTTTACATCGCGAAGAAATACCAGGAACAGTCATCGGACCCCCTGGTGCTGGGCATCACCGCGTCCCCGGGCAGTACGCCCGAGAAGATAAACGAGGTCAGGCAGAACCTCTTCATCGAGCAGGTCGAGCTTAAGACAGAGAACGACCCCGACGTTTCGCCCTACATCTACGAGAAGGACGTGGAGTGGATCAAGGTGGACGTGCCCGACAAGGCGGCCGAGATAAAGATCTTGCTCGACTCGCTCATGGACGACCGGCTGGATAAGCTCCGTGCCATGGGCGTCGTGTATAACACTCACCTGAACAAAAAAGAGCTCCTCATGCTCCAGGCGAAGCTCCAGGCGTCGATCAACAAGGGCGGGTCGCCGGAGAGCTATAAGGCCGTCTCCATTTTAGCCGAGATAATGAAGATAGAGCACGCCGTCGACCTCATACAGACGCAGGGCGTCGTGCCCCTCAAGAAGTACTTCGACCGGCTCAGAGAGGAAGCGGGGAGCAAGGGCGGCAGCAAGGCCACGAAGCGGCTCATGCAGGATGCCCGTCTCGCCGGCGCGATGAGGATCGCGGGCACGGCCGACGAGGTCAACCCGAAAACGGAGAAGGTCAAGCAGATCGTGACGGAACAGCTGCGCCAGAACCCGTCGTCCCGAATCATCGTGTTCACGAACTTCCGGGACACTGCCGAGTTCGTATCGAGGGAACTGGCCTCGGTGGAGGGCGTCAGGCCCGTCAGGTTCGTAGGCCAGGCCTCCAGGCTAAACGATAAGGGGCTCACCCAGAAAAAGCAGGTGGAGATACTGGACGCGTTCCGGGCCGGCGAGTTCAACACGCTGATAGCGACCTCCGTGGCCGAGGAGGGGCTGGACATCCCCTCGACGGACCTCGTGATATTCTACGAGCCCGTGCCATCCGAAATACGGAGCATCCAGCGCAGGGGGAGGACGGGCAGGAACGCCGTGGGCCGGGTGGTCGTGCTCATGTCCAGGGGCACCAGGGACGAGGGCACGTATCGCGTCAGCCAGGCGAAGGAAAAGAAGATGTACCGCACCATGAACGACATGAAGGACGGCCAGCGGATGTCCGATATGCTTGAGAATGGCGGGATTCAAAAAATACCGGAGACGACGCCGCCCCTGCCGCCCGCGGGACAGAGCAGCCTTCGGGAGTTCGGGGCCGGGGATAAGCCGCCCGAGGCCGTCGAGATCTACGTGGACATCCGGGAGATGCGCTCGGCCGTCGTAAAGAGCCTCGAGGAAATGAAGGCCTCGCTTAACATAAAAACGCTCGAAGTGGGCGACTACGTGCTCTCCGACCGGGTCTGTGTGGAGCGTAAGACCACGGACGACTTTTTAGACACGCTCTTCGGCGCCGACAGGAGCCTGTTCGAGCAGATAATCGCCATGAAGCACGCCTACATGCGGCCCCTGCTCTTCCTCGAGGGCGACGGCCTCTACACGAAGCGCCGCATCAGCCCCAGCGTCATCCACGGCGTGCTGGCCTCCATCGCGGTCGACTACGGGGTGCCCATCATCTTCACGGCGAACGAGGCCGAAACGGCGGCTTTCCTGTTCTCCATCGCCCGCCGGGAGCAGGTGGAGCGGAAGCGGAGCGTGAACCCCCACGCCCAGAAGGCCTCGCACACCCTCTCCGAGCGGCAGGAGTACCTGGTTTCGGCCATCTCCGAGGTCGGGCCGGTCATCTCTAAAAACCTGCTGCGCCATTTCGGTTCCGTCAAGGGCATCGTGGGCGCCTCGAAGGAGGAGCTCATGGAAGTGGATAAGGTGGGCGAAAAGACGGCCTCCAAGATCCGCGAGATCATAGACTCCGAGTACCGCCCCAGGGATTAGCGGGATAGACCTTTGACAGGACGTGCTGCCGGAAGTAGCCGTTCACCTTGAAGCCCTTGCGCTCATAGAGCCGTATGGCGTCGTAGTTATTGGAGGTCACGGCCAGCACGATCTCGCCATGGCCTTCACGGTAGGCGTCGCCGATGAGGCGGTCGAGCAGCGCACCGCCGATGCCCTTTTTCCTGTAGCCGCCGTCCACGCCTAAATCCAGGATAAGGATGCTGCCGTCGGAGAGCATCGTGGAGACGATGAAGCCGACGAGCCGGCCGCCGGACGATGCCACGAACGACAGCCGCCGGAGGAACCGGCCATGGCGATCCGCCACGACACTGTCCATGAGCGCCCGGACACCCTCAGGGCGGCTGAACATGGGGTACACGGGCAGGTCTGCCGGAGCCTGGTTCTCGCACATGATGCGGCACACTTCGCCCAGGTAGGCGTCCTTCCAGGGCATTATGTCGAAGCCGCCATACGACGGCTTGGCCGGGACAGGGCTCATGCTCATGCCCATGCGCTCGGTCACGATGAACCCCAGGTCCCTTGCGGCAGGAATGAAGCCCCGGGGATCGGGCCAGTTAAAGTTACTCCGGATGGTGTGCATGCCCTCGCTAAAGAGGCCGTCGACCGCGCCCTTCAGGAAAAACGCCTCGCAGCTGCCGCCGATGACGTGGCCGAAGACCAGCTCGGCGTCCCCGTCGAGCGCCCGGTAGCAGATGACGCCGGATACGTGGCCGTCCCGCATGAGCGTGTAGACGCCCAGCTCTCCCTGCCTTGCCCTGTCCATCAGGTTATTGATGTATCGGCGCTCCGACAGGTCGGTAACTGGGACGGTCCTGGCGGCGTCCGAGAAGACGTGCCCGATGCCCTCCGTCGTGCCCCGGCCCACTCTTGCGTTGAGCATGTGAAATGTCATATTGGATTAGCAGGTATTAGTCAGTTGCGCAATCATTAAATAGCGCACTGTCTTATGGAACGGCAATTGTAAATTTGTGCGGATGATAAGATGAAGGTCTGCCTGGTCAACGCGCTGTTCCACCCGTTCTCGGGCGGCGTGGAGAAGCACATGCTCGAGCTGTCGCAGGAGCTGGTGAGGCAGGGCGTGGACGTGACAGTCGTCACGGCCAGAATAGACGGCACGCCGGCCTACGAGGAGCTTAACGGCGTGAAAGTGCACCGCGTGCCCTGCCTGAGCGTGAAAGTGCCGGGCTTCTATCCGCCCCCCCTCGTCCTGTCTGTGCTCTTTCCGCATTACCTGAAAAGGCTGGACGATGAGAACGACTTCGACATAATTCATTTACAGAACCGGTTCTTCGTGGACTTCGATACGGCCGCGCTCTACGCGAAGCTCCGCGGCAAGCCGTTCATTATGACCATCCACAACGCCCGGCCTTTAGGGATTTCGCTGCCCATCACCGTCTTCGGCTCGGCTTACGACTGGGCTATCGGCCGCTGGCCCTTCGCCATGGCCGACCGGATCATCGCCGTCTCCGAGTGGGTCAGGCACGACATCGCCAAATACCACATCGACGAGAGTAAGATCGTGCCTGTGCACAACGGCATCAACGTGAGCGCCTTCAAGCCCACGGCCGCCACACACGTGCGCCGGCAGTACGGCATCGACGGCCCCATGCTCCTTTTCGTGGGGCGGATGATCACGCAGAAGGGCGTGCCCTACCTCATCGACGCCATGCCCCTCGTGCTTAAAGAACACCGGGACGCGAAGCTGCTCCTCGTGGGCCGGGGCAGTGCCCTGGAAGGCCTGAAAAATAAAGTAAAAGCCATGGGCCTGGAGAAGAGCGTCATATTTTCCGGCTATATGTCCGAGGACATGCTTAAAGAGGCGTATGGGACCTGCGACATGTTCGTGCTGCC
>Ga0335070_10009976_pt1 | contig 11104 bp, 6 predicted proteins | sample Lox_Sample_13_FD_206722 | JGI IMG/M metagenome (GOLD analysis project Ga0335070, IMG submission 206722) | Soil microbial communities from Loxahatchee National Wildlife Refuge, Florida, United States - Lox_Sample_1.3 | ecosystem: Environmental > Terrestrial > Soil > Wetlands | place: USA: Florida... | reverse complement strand
TCATCTGATCGCGACTCACCATGAGATGCGCAATCGCCAGCCTAACGGCGACACGATCGGCATCGCGGGCCGAGAGGGCGCGTTCGAAGCGCGCCATGGCAGCCTTCTGCTCACCGAGCGTGCTCAACGCCTCTCCAGTCGTCAGAAAGACGTTGCTGGGACCTGCTTTTTCTGCGAGCTCGATGTAGTGCATCGTCTGATTCCGCTGGCGAAGCTGTGCGTAACAGCGCGCCATATCCGCATAGACGGTTCCGTCTCCCGGAGAGAGTTTGTCGGACTGTTGCAACTCATTGATCGCCTCTTGATACGCGCGGAGCACATATAGGGCGCTGGCGATAGCGACGTGGATTTTGGCATTGGTAGGATCGCGTTGCGCTGCAATCCGGTATTCCGCGACTTCTCGTTTGAGCAGTCCCTCGCTACCATAAGCGGTGCCGCGAATCAGGTGAATGGCGACCGAATCGCCCATCGCTTTTTCGGCGAGCTTGACCTGCTCCAGCGCCGCGCGAGCATGGTGCAGGTCTAGATCGGCATATGCCAGGCCAAGGTGCGCCTCCCCGTTGTTAGGATCGATCGTGAGAGCGGTGTTGAAATCGGCTTCCGCCTGGACACCCTTGCGCTGATCGTGCAGCACATATCCGCGGTTTACATAGGCCGTGGCAACATTGGGGCCGCGTTCTATCGACTTAGTAAATTCCTCCTGCGCACGGACGGCGTCTCCGTTGTGCTTATACACATAGCCGGCAAGGAGAGGGATATCCGGCTCCTTTGGTAAGACATTTTCATATTGCTGAGCCAACTGCAGGAGCTCGTCGTACCGTTCGAGATGCAGTAAGTCATATCCGAGATAGACGACTACGTCGCGGTCCTCTACGTGACGTTGAAGAAGCTGACGCCCGATCGCTGCCGATTTCTCATAGTCTTTCGTCCAGCTGAAATACCGTTCTGTCTCGCGCATTATGAACGAATCCTTTTGCATCTGCGGAGAGGCGAGAGCGAGCCATTCACCGGCGAGGGGATACTTGTGGGATTCGATGGCAGCGTTCATACCGCCGGCAATGGCGAGAGTATTCTTCGGCGCCAGTTGATGCGCTTTGCGGTAGTTTGCTTCTGCCCTATCGTAATCATGACGGGATGCGTACAGATCGCCGAGGGCAATGTATGAGGCGTAGTATCTGGGATGCGCCGATGCGAGACGCAGCAGGTATTGTTCTGCCTCCTTGTCCCGGCCTAACTTGCGCTCGACCGAGCCTAGAGAGGTAAGTGCGAGTTCGTTGTCGGTATCGATTGTAAGTATCTTCTTATATATATCCACTGCTTCTTGCGGGCGATCTATCTTCACCAGGAGATCGCCACTTAATTGCAGCGCGTTGGGGTCGCTGGCGTTCAGCGCAAGCGCATCGTGAACATCCTGCAGGGCTCCTGTTGTGTCGCCTGCGTATAGCTTGATTAGTGCGCGAAGGCGAAGGAAGTCTTCGCGGCTCCTGCCCTCGACATTGAGGGCGTTGATCTGCGACTGCGCGGTAGCTAGTTCGCGCTTAGAGGAGGCATCGTCCTGCAAGCGGTCGTAGATCTGGACCAGATTGAGGCGAAGTTGGATCGCATAGAGCGGTCCTTCCGCGGGCGATTGCGGGAGAGAATCGATGGCCGCGTCATATTCCCTGATCGCGTCTTCATTTCGTTCTTCAAGCCTTGCGACTTCGCCACGGATTGCATGCAGACGGTAGTGATGTGGGTTCAACTGTTCGGCACGATCAAGATATTTCTTGGCGGTGTCGGGCTGCGCGATCATTACTTCAGATTGCGCCGCGGATAACTGGAGATTCAGATCGCGGGGCGCTTCTTGTGCAGCTTCTATGTAGAGCTTGGCTGCGTCGTCGCGCTTGCCCGCTCGTTGATATGTGTACGCAAGTTCGCCTTTGATTGCGGGAGTTTTCTTTGGAATCGACTTGAGGGCCGCGATCGCCGCTGGGTAGTTACCCATCTCGCGATAGAAGCCGGCCAGAGCGCGGATGATTTCGGGATTCTTTGGCGCGCGGCGCTTCGCCATGTCGAGATAGCGCTCGGCCTGCTTGGGCTGGTTCATGCGTTCGTAAGTGATCGCAATAAGCAGCTCGGAGCGGGAGTCGGCTTTCATTTGCTCGGCGCGCTGAAGGTGCTTGAGCGCTTCGTCGTATTGTTTTAATTGCAGAAGATTCTCGCCGAGCAGTAGCACGTCGGTGGTACGCCTCGAATTCGCTTCGACGACGTGGGTGAGGATCTTGATGGCTTCGTCCCGACGGCCCATTCGGCTGTAAGTCTGAGCTAGACCTGATTGACCCTCCAAGGAGGAGGGATTGATGCGGAGACCGTGCTCGTAAGAATCCACGGAGGCTTGGGTTTTGCCGACGAGGCGCTGCGTGTAGCCAAGCAAGAACCAGAGGCGCTCGTCGCCCGGGGCGGCTTGGGCTGCTTTCTGGGCGAAGTCCATGGCGGCGGCGTAGTCGCCTTTCTTTAGCGCGGACTCCGCCGCGTGGCCGAGGCGTGCGTTCTGGATGTTCGATCCCCAGCCTAGAGACTTCTGATTTGTTGGCGCTTGGGGCGCGTTCTTCGTCTTTTTCTGTTTCTGAGCGGGCTGCTGATCTTTCTCTTCCGACTGCTGTTCGGTTTTGCCTTGATTGAGCTTGTAGGTCTGGGCGTAGCTCGTCATGCCCGTTGCGAGCGCAAGGGAGGCCGCCAACAAAACTCTGAGATATGAATTCTGGGAGTCCAATCTGCCTCCAGCCATACTTCTGGCTGAGATTGCGATACTTCGATGGCGCATCGAACCGCAATGTTGGCTGAGCTTGATTTCACCGGGCGAAACGCGTGGCGGATAAGAGGTTTGGAAGCAACCAGTCTGGGCCCCTCGTTATCCAAGATGGGCAACCGGAGGAAATTGTGACCAGACTTGACTTCGTCGACCGTGCCGACCGTCCCTTTCCGCTCAGTCTGGTGTTTTTGATTGCGTTCCTCGTGCACGGGCCATTGTTGCTGATGGAGTTGCCGCTGCGGTCCTACGACACGAACTTCCACATTTTTTTCGCATCGCATTATGCGCAGCACTGGTTCGATCCGTGGAACACGAAGTGGTACGCCGGTTTTTCGCAGACGACTTATCCGCCGCTGCCGCAGCAGTGGATCGCCGTTCTGTCCCATCTTGTCGGTCTGGACATGGGATACATGGTCGTGCAGTTTGTAGGGATACTGCTTCTCGCGCTCGGGGTCTACCGCTTTTCAAATATTTGGGTGGGACGGCGAGCCGCTTCGTATGCCGCTCTAGCCTGCGTGTTCATTGGTTCGCAGACGTTTCTGATCTATGCTGCGGGACAGCTTGCGACAACCTTCGCCGCGCCTCTTTATCTCAACGCTCTGCCCTACATCTACGAGTGGATTCGCAAAAACAACTGGCGCTCTTTTATCAAGGGAACCGCGCTTGCGGTGGCTGCCGCGGCTGCGCACCATGCGACGCTACTCTTTGGATCTTTCTTCTTTGCGCTGCCGATTCTGGCGCTGGCGATTTACGACCTTCGGCAGGAACGTCGGGCCTACGCGGGCGGCTTCATTTTCCGCACTGTTCTTGTCACCGCCTTGATCGGCGTGCTGATTGCAGTTGTGCTTCTGCCATTCTGGCTCGCCCTGATCAAGTATCCGGTCACGCAAGTGCCGATTCCTCACCCGAGCCGCGCAAACTACATTCTGAATCCAACGCTGGGCTTTAACTTCTTCATCATTCCTTATGGAGCGATGATCCTGGCATTCCCGTTTATCTTTATCCGGGGCTGCTCTCTTCCCCGTCTGCGGCCACTTCTAATTGGATTCTGGGTGGCGTTCCTGATCGGAATCGGATCAACGACTCCGGTAGCGAGGGTTCTGCTGGCCCGAGCTTTCGAAGTTCTGACGATGGAGCGCTTCAGCTACTGGGCGACAATCCTGGCTTTACCGTTCATCGGATTGCTCGTCGAAGAGCTTGTTGACCGCGCGCGCTGGCGCGCCCTTGCAGGTGTCGCGATCGCGGGGGGCCTGACTTGTGCAGCCGCTGTCGCATGGGCAGCGCTTCGTCCGGCCATCGAGGACTTCAAGGTCGATTCGGTTGCAGCATGGCTGAACCGCGATGGCCACGACCGGTACCGCTATATCACGCTCGGTTTCGGCAGCCAAATCGCGCGGCTTGCCCAGCTCACGAATGCAAGCAGCGTCGACGGCGAGTGGAACTCGGGCCGGTTGCTTCCTGAACTGACCGAGCACGGCGGCGGAGCGCTGACCAGTTCCAAATATTTTGGCAAGGGCGGCATGGACGCACTGATGGCCATGCTGCATCACGCCGACACTTATGGCTTGAAATGGGTTTTCGTCAAGGAGCCATACTACGAGCCACTGCTTGTGTTTTCAGGATGGCGGCGAGTGGGAGATGTCGAGGACCGCACCATCTCGATCTGGGGGCGCGACAACGTCCCGCCGGCGACTCCAGTTGATTCTCCGCAGCGCCCTCCGGCATGGCAGGGAATTCTGTGGGGCATTCTCCCAATCGGAAGCAGCATCGTGGCCATGCTGCTTGTTCTTATCCCTGATCGCCGCCGTCTCGAGGAAGTCGTACGGCCACCGGCAAGGGCAGCCACGGAATCCGAAAGGAACCTGGTTCTTGGGAGGATTTCATGAACGCCGACTTGAGAGACGTGACCCCGGAGAATCCTGAGCCCCGGCCGCGGCGGACTGTCCAAGGTGTCCTTTTTGCCCTGGTATTGTTCCTCGCCACGGCTCTGCTGATCGCGGTTGGCACAATCTGGCCCAACCAGGCGGACTCGGGGGTGGCGGATCCGCACTCGCGACTGATGTCGGCCAACTCACCGCAAAAGGCGGCGAACGATCTTCTCCAGGAGATCATGAGGCGCGACTGGCACTCCGCGTATGAACTTCTGGGCAACAAGGGAGAGTTCAGCGAAAACGAATTTCGCAACGATATTGTTGGCGAATACGGAAGTCTTCGAAGTTATGCGACGATGAGCCAGTTCGACGTGCAGTCGATGCATGGCTCCGGGGACCAGGCCGTGCTTCGCGCACACATGATCTGGACATCGGTTGTTGGCACCTTCGAGGATTCGCGCGAGTTGCGCGCCACCAAGAACGGAAGGCGCTGGGAAGTCTCTTGGCCTCTTAAAAAGGAGCCGCGGGTTCCGCCGCAAGTGATCCCCGTAAACTATCTTCGCTGGGACGTTATCTACCGCGGCCCCGAAGATGATTGGGGCACTCAGGATGTTGAGGCTCCCCATGTTCGCATCGTCGCCATGCACCCCGTCGACCGAGCGGGCGAGGTCGTTCTGATGGGAGAGATCCTGAATGAAGACGTGGTGCCTGCCTTCGTCACCGTGAAAGCATCGCTGTTGGATAGCAAGGGCAACGCGATGAGTACGGAAGATGCTTTCGACAAAATTTCACACGTCCTGCTTCCCAAGCAAGTTTCGCCGTTCCGCATTGACTTCCATGACGTCAAGCTGTCGCAAGTCGACAGCATCCGAATGCAGCCGTCATCGAACCTGGTGCCGGCTTCTGCGGATCCGGTGATTGGAATTGAGTCGCAGAAGTTAAACCCATTGCCGAACGCTTCGTTGACCGGCGAGGTCATAAACCAGAGCGGCCAGGTGGTGAACGTTGCGCACGTCATCGGCACGTTCTATGACGGCGGTGGGCAGATTGTGTGGGTTTCCGATGAGTACCCAAGCCGCGCATTGCTTCCGGGAAACCCGGTGCCTTTCCAGATTTCGCTGCCTGCCGACATCTCGAGCAAGGTAAAGACCTATCGGACTGTCGCCACCACATATATTGCGAGCCGGATACAATGACCCGCCGGTTCTCAACTCCGTGGGCGATCGTGGTTCTGCTGGCCGGCTTCGCCTCGGCGGAGGAACTGCGTTTTCCTGCAAAGGTGGAGGCGGGAACTGCATTCTCCGTCCCAACTGCGGGATCCGGCGAGGCAAGTCTTTCTATCGTCGGCCCAAGCGACGCTCTCGAGCGAAAGGTACACCTCGGAGAGGACATCCGCTTCGAAGCGGATGATCTCCATAATGCTGGACATTATGTTGCGATTCTGAGCGGTTCGACGTCGGAATCGACACAGTTCGACATTTACGCTTCGCAACAGCCCGCATCACTCAGCTTCTTCGCCAAGCCTTCAAGGTTGGCAGTCAATCGTCCAAACGGAATCAGCGGCGTCACATATGTTTTCGATGTTTTCGGCAATCTCATCTTGAAGCCAGAGGAAATTTCTTTCCGGCTGGCCGATGCAACTGGCGGCGTGCAATCGCACAAGGCGACCAGTCATGAAGGCGTTGCGTGGGTACAGCTGAACTCCGCTCCCAAAGCCGGTCCGGCGCACTTTGAGGCGAGTCTTTCCGGCGTTCAGGCCACTCGTATCGTGCAGGAGGTGCCCGGCGAGCCCTGCTCAATTCGGATGACCGCGAAGCCGTCGAAGGACCAACGAGTTCTTTTGCAGACTGATCCAGTGCGTGACTGCAACGGCAACCCGGTTCCTGACGGCACGATTGTCAGTTTCACGGAGAGGTATGAAGGGCAAGTTTCAACGGTAGACGTTCCACTGAAGCGGAGCGTGGCCGAGACACAATTGCCGGCGATCAATGGCGCCACGATTACGGTAGCGTCGGGAGTCGTGCTGGGCAATGAGATCCGATGGGGTGGCCGATGAGCAGAGGAAGCTCCATCTCAGTGGCCGCAATCGCTGCCATGGTTGCGGGCGCTCTTTTGCTTTCGGCCTCGACCGAACCCACAGTGAAAGTAGCTCCCATGGATTCCGTCGGCCCGCGGGAGGTGGAAGAGCAGACGCGTACCTCTATCATTCGCGACTACCTGGCCGGATGGAAAGCGATGGATGCGGCTCTCAGCCAGAACCGCGCAGACCTGCTCGACTCGGCGTTTGTTGGTAAGGCCCGCGAGCAACTGACGGGAACCATACAGGAACAACAGAAGCTCGGAATCCAGACAAGCTACCAACCCGAATCGCATGACATCAAAGTGGTGTTTTACTCTCCCGACGGCTTGTCGATTCAATTGCTGGATAACGTCGTGTATGAGGTCAACGTCAGAAAGCAAGGCCAGTCGATCGGCGCGAGCCGCGTGAGCACGCGATATGTGACGGTTCTTAGTCCTACAGAGACCAAGTGGAAGGTCCGGATCTTTCAAGGCGGCACGCAATAGCTGCTCGCGCGGCATCAGTTTCTTCCAGGAGCCCAGAACGTGATCTCGGTCGTTATTCCCATCTACAACGAAGAGGAAATCCTTTCGATCCTTCACCGGGCCGTCAGCAATGCAATGAATGAGCTCGACGAAGCGTGGGAGGTCGTTTACGTCAATGACGGGTCGAAGGACTCATCACTGGATTTGTTGCGCCAGCTCCAGCAGAGCGATCCTCACGTCGTCGTGGTCGATCTCTCGCGCAACTGGGGGCACATGGGTGCGATCAACGCAGGCTTGCAGACCGCACGCGGCGACGCCATCGTTTTGATGGACGGCGATCTGCAAGACCCTCCGGAGGTGGTGCCGCAGCTTGTGGACGCGTGGCGCAATGGCGCTCAGGTCGTGACGGCAGTCCGCCGCAGCCGCCAGGAGAGCCGCAAGGTGCTGGCCCTGCTGTTTCCGCTCTTCTACAAAGTTCTCGGCGCAATTTCCGACTACCCGATTCCTTTGAATTGCGGCATCTTCGGACTGATGGATAGACAGGTACTCGACTCGCTGCACGGCTTGCGCGAGGGTAATCGCTATCTACCCGGATTGCGCGCCTGGGTTGGATATCGAACGGCAATTGTTTATTACGACCGTCAGGACCGCGTCGGAGGCGAAGGCAAGCTGAGCTTCATCAGCCGGATCAAATATGCGATGGACGCAATCACCAGCTTCAGCTACAAACCGTTGCGGCTGTCTTTTGTCTTGGCGGGACTATCTTTCTGCGCTGCGGCTGGGTTCGGATTGGCAGCCGTGGCCTCGGTCATGAATGGCATGTTCTACGCGCTATTCGCGACTATCTTCTTCATGAGCAGCTTGCCGCTCTTATGCATCGGAGTTCTCGGGGAATACCTGGGACGTGTTTATGACGAGGTTCGTGCGCGGCCGCTCTCGATCATCAATCGAGTCTACGAGGCTGAGGAAGCACTAGCCGAAGAATCTATCCGTGCGGAAGCGGAATTTACGATCGCGAATCGGAAAGTGGATGGCAAAGTCGGAAGAATGTATCCGGCGGCCTGAGGGTCAGCAACACTACTGCCTTACCCACCAACCTTAGGGTCTGCAGCCCCGTCACATTTCGCGGAGCCTCGCTCAATCGCTGTTCCTTCTTCGTAGTCGTTCCAGGTGGCAATCAAGAGGAACGGGATTGGATCGTCGGCGGGATAGTACTCGCGCGAAATCCTCATCGTGTCCGTCAGCGTCTGTCCGCAGCGCTGTGACATGTAACGGCCCAGGCTCCACGAGGCCTTTCGATCGTCGAACCCGGCCCAAGCTGCACCTACGGGAATCTTATCGGGGTATTTAGCCTGCATCGTTTTATAGAAGGCGCGCAGATAGTCTCCTCCCCAGTGACTTCCGTCGGGCGCCCAACCTTGATTCCCCGGATTGACCCAGGCGTAGAAGCCGTCAAATGCTGATTCGTAGGGCGTCTTTCTGTACTCGAAGATCAGTAACGGCGGCGAACTCCACTTGTTAACTTCGGCGCGCACCCGGCTCCAGTCCGTGTGATTTGCTTTGGGAAAGATGAAAATCACGGGGCGGTTATCGTACATCAGATAGGCCTGGCTGCCAGCAACGCCGGACGTCAGGTACTTATCGTGGAAAGAATCGAATGCCGTGAGGGCGTCGTCCGTGGCCGCTTCGGTTTCGTCGCGCGTTTCGTCGTACATCATTGCAACCGAGAAATTTTGCTGCGCAGCCTCTTGTTGCAAGAGAGCATACGCCTTGTCGATAAATGGTTCGCGATCTCCGTACCAATCCACGACAAAACCTGAAATCCCCAGCTTTTTCGCCTCTGTAATCTGCTTTCTAAGAATGACGGGGTCTTGTGACGAGTACCCGACATTAATGTGCTGGGGATGGCCGAACCAGGGCTCATAAACGGCGAGGACTTTTGTGGGGGCAATGCCACCCTTGGGAGTGTGCTCGCGAAACGTGCCGTGCATTCCAGTGTGGGTGCAGCCATCAAAGGCAAGCAGGAGCAATGCCAGAGCGGTGATGATGGAGGAAGATCCCATGTGTTGTACCCATTAGAAGGCCAAGACTGAAGTTCGGGTTGCAGCCCAAATGATGCGGTTTTAGCTGAGTTTGCGGGCAGCGAGAAGGCTTATTGACGCATCAGAGAGATAACTCCATTGTGTCGATGTGCGACCCTCCTCCCGCTGATCGACTCAACGTTCGCCACCTGGAGCCGGAGCCTGATCGTGTCTTCGAGGATCACCCAAACCATAAGCTCAACCATAAAAACGCCACGCGAGCGCCTCTTGAATGGCAGCGCCATTTTGTTAGGCGCTGTTGGCATTCTCACCATTGCCAATTTCGGGTACAACATTTCGGTCGCCAGAATCCTCGGGCCGGTCTCGTATGGACACATAACAGCGGTTTATACGTTGCTTGTACTCACCTCGTGCGTCACGCTTTCGATCCAGATCCTCACCGCAAAAATGGTCGCGCAGCGGGAGACGCCGGAGCTGCAGGCACTGGCCTATATCGAGTTCCATCGTTGGGGCTGGGCCGCGGGCGCGCTGGTCAGCTCGGTGGTGCTGCTCTTCCGGAGCGCGATCACCGAGTACCTCAACATTCCAAGTCCTCTGCTGATCATGCTGCTTGCGGTGGGAACGACGTTCTATGTTCCTATGGGGGCGCGGCGCGGGTTTTTCCTGGGCACATGTAATTTTCGGGCGCTAGGCGGCAACCTGGTGCTGGAAGCGATGATAAGGCTGCTTGGCTCGCTGCTAGCGATGAAGCTTGGGCTGGGGGTTTCGGGAGTTGTCGGCGCCAATGCCCTGGCGGTGGTCATTGCTTACCTCTTTGCGCAGCCGAGACTCAGCGAGGTGACGGCGGCAGGGCGCAATCTGCCTTTCGACTATCGCGAGGGCATTCAAGCGGCCGTGTTTTTCGCGGGACAGGTTGTCATTAATAACTGCGATATTGTCGTGGTTAAACACTTTGTAGCTCCGGCTGCTGCGGGGCTCTATGCGGCGGTGTCGATGGTCGGGCGGGTGGTTTTCTTTTCTTCTTGGTCGATCGTTAACAGCATGTTTCCCATCTCAGCCGGAACGCAGGTGCGTAAGGAAAGAGGGCACGGAGTTCTGGGGCTCACGCTGCTGATGGTTTCAGGAACGTGCCTGTTCTTCTTGCTGGTGCTGCGGCTTGCGCCGAGCTGGATTTGGAGCCGGTTGTTTGGCGTGCAGTTCAACTCGTTTCCGGCGGCAGATTTTCGGCATCTGTTGATTCTCTATGCGCTGTCGACTGCGGTGTACAGCCTGAGCGTCGTGCTCATTGCGTATGAGATGTCGCGGAAGATCGCAAATACGGGGTGGTTTCAGTTGTTGATTGGCGCGGCCGTCGTGGGCGGGATTTACATTTTCCATTCATCGCTGGCGGAGGTGATCTGGGTGCAGGTGGTCATGATGACCGTGCTTGTACTCTGCGTCTCGATTCCATACCTCGCGCCGCTGTTTAGAGAAGGGATCGATGAGGCAGGGTCGGTCGTTCCTGGCTCGGTGAAGTTGCGACGGCCAGCGAGCGAAGATGAGGTGATTGCCGAGTTTCTGAAGACGGATTTTCACTCACCTGAATTTGAACAGTACCACACGGCACTTCATGGCCTGGTCAATGCCCCCGATCTGGAAGATGAATCTCAGAACAAGGTCCGGCGGGCGCTATTCAACGTGCGCCACCGGTCGTTGTGGAAGCAACTGCCGGCCGACACTGAATGGTTCGAGGCAGAAATGGAAATAAAAGACCTCGAGCGAATCCGTGTTTTTCCGCGAGCGCAGTGGCGGCGATTTGCCCTCGGGGACTTCGATCTTACTCAGGTGGCGCAACGCATTATCGACGACCGATATCG
>Ga0335070_10009975_pt1 | contig 11104 bp, 8 predicted proteins | sample Lox_Sample_13_FD_206722 | JGI IMG/M metagenome (GOLD analysis project Ga0335070, IMG submission 206722) | Soil microbial communities from Loxahatchee National Wildlife Refuge, Florida, United States - Lox_Sample_1.3 | ecosystem: Environmental > Terrestrial > Soil > Wetlands | place: USA: Florida... | reverse complement strand
AGAACTCCGCCCGGCCATGGTAGTAGGCATCCCGGATTCCGAGGAGGTGGGGGGCGGGGAGGCAGAAGAGAAGCCCCTTCCGCCGTGAGGCCCCCCACCGGGCATCTTCCTCGACAAGGGCGGTCTCTGCCGAGGGCTCCCGGACAAGGGCCTCTCCCTCCAGCCCCCCGATGCTCTCCAGGACACGGGCGCGGTACATCCGTCCGCCGGTGCAGGGGAGGTCCACGCCCTCCTGGGGCTCCAGGGACTCCTCGAGGAGGTACGAGGTGAGGTCTCCCCCGGTGCCCTTCCGCTTCTCTATCCATCCGGCCAGGTGCTGCGGCTGCGGCTCCGGCACCTCCGAGCCATAGGACCTGACGATGACCCGCTTTGCTCCTCCCATACCTTGTATCCTATTTATAGCACGAGGGACAAAAAACATAGAGATGAGTGATGGACCGATACTCGTAACCTGCGGGCTCCCGTACACGAACGGCCCGTGCCACCTCGGGCACCTGCGGACCTATGTCCCGGCCGACTTCTACGTCCGGTTCCTCCGCCGGCGGGGAGAGGAGGTGGTCTTTGTCTGCGGCTCTGACAACCACGGCACCCCCATCGTGGTCATGGCCGAGGACCAGGGGGTGACCCCCCGGGACCTCTCCAACCGGTACCACGAGCACTTCGCCCACATCTTCCAGCGGATGGGGATCCGGTTCGACCACTTCGGGATGACCGACGGCGAGACGAACCACCGGCGCACCAGGTCCATCGTGAACGCCCTCAAGGAGAAGGGCTACATCTATTCGCAGGTGGTGGAGCAGAGCTACTGCCCGAAGTGCAAAAGGTTCCTCCCCGACCGGTACGTCGAGGGGATCTGCCCCTACTGCGAAACCCCCGCCCGGGGGGACGAGTGCGACCAGGGTTGCGGGAGGCACCTCGAGCCCGGCGAGATAAAAAAGCCCCGGTGCCTCATCTGCGGGACGGACGCCGAGCTCCGGGAGCAGGAGCACTTCTTCTTCCGGCTCTCGGAGTTCGGGAAGTTCCTCGAGGGCTACCTCCCGGACCTCCAGGGGACCTCCAACGCCCGGAACTATGCCCTCGGGTGGGTGAAGGAGGGCCTCAAAGACTGGAACATCACCCGGACCCTCAACTGGGGGGTGAAGTTCCCCGGGCATGACGAGCTCGTGGTCTACGTCTGGGTGGACGCCCCCATCGGCTACATCTCCTTCACCGAGGAGTGGGCGCGGTCGAAGGGCCTGGACTGGAAACGGTACTGGTGCGGGGAGAACCGGGTCACCCATTTCATCGGGAGCGACATCATCTACCATCACTGCATTTTCTGGCCTGCCCTCCTCACGGGCGCCGGCTATTCCGCCCCCCACGCGGTGGTCGCGAGCGGGATGGTGAAGATCGATGACCAGAAGTTCTCCAAGTCCCGGGGCTACGTCGTCTGGACGGGAGAGGATTACCTGGACAAGGGGCTCCCCGCAGACTACCTGAGGTACTACCTCCTCTCGTACACGAACCACACGAAGGAGCTGAACTTCTCTTGGCAGGTCTTCTCCGAGCGGGTGAACAACGAGCTCGTCTCCACCCTCGGGAACTTCATCTACCGGAGCCTGTTCTTTGCCCACAAGTTCTTCGGGAGGGTGCCCGACGGGCCGGTCGGGGCGGAGACCATGGAGGCCATCGGGCGCTGCATCGGGGACATGGACCGGGCGGTGCGGGAATTCGAGTTCAAGGGGGCGACGGACGCCCTCATGGCCCTCGCCGCGTACGGGAACGGGTACATCCAGAACCAGGCCCCGTGGAAGCTCGTGAAGACCGACCCGAAGGCAGCCGAACGGGTGGTGAAGGACTGCCTCCAGCTGGCCCATGCCCTCGCCCTCCTCATGGAACCCGTCCTCCCCGACGCGGCGGCGAGGGTCTGGCGGATGCTCGGGAACGCGGACCCGGTGGAGAAGCACCCCATCTCCGACGCTGCCGTGCAGATCGCCCCCGCCCCTCTTCCCGAGCCCGCGCCACTCTTCGAGAAGCTGGAGGAGAGCAGGACCAGGGAGCTCGAGGCGATCCTTAAAAAGCGTGTCGAGCAGGCCAAGCAGGCGGCGAGAGAGAAGGACCTCGTCTCCATCGAGGAGTTCTCGAGGATGGACCTCCGGGTGGGAAAGGTCCTCTCCGCCGAGGCGGTGAAGGGCTCGAAGAAACTGCTCCGGCTCGTCGTGGACATCGGGGAGCCGAAGTCCCGGCTCGTGGTGGCAGGTATGGCGGAGTTCTATAAACCCGAGGAGATGGCCGGCCTCTCGGTTATCCTCGTCACGAACATGAAGCCGGCGAAGATCTTCGGGATCGAGAGCCAGGGCTTGGTACTTGCCGCGGGCGAGGAGGCGAGCCTGCTCGTCCCCCTCAGGGATGTCACGCCGGGCACGAAGATCCGGTGAGCCGGGAAAACCCTCCCGTTCCTCCCTCCTTTTCCATCCTTTTCCGGTTAATCCTCGACGATCTTCTTCAGGGTCTCGAGGACAATTTGCCAGTTCCCCTCCGAATGCGCAGCTCCGGGCTTCCCTCTCTTTCCAGGGAAACCTAAGGGGAAGGAGACGGGCCTGGGGGGATTTGAACCCCCGACATCCGGGTTAGAAGCCCGGCGCTCTGTCCAGGCTAAGCCACAAGCCCTTACCGGAGATCATGGGCGGTCATGATTCTTTAAATCTCGGAAGAAAACCGGAAAAATGGGGGAAGCCCCGGCGGATTCCCTTCAGTGGGCGTGGAAGCAGGTGGTCTTTACCACGTCGATGATGACGGGCCGGCCCATGCCCCGGCTCTCCACCTTCTTCACCGATGAGGTACCACAGAACTTGACCTGCATCCGGGCGGCCGTCCTCTCCCGTTCCTCGAAGTACTGGGCGTTCGTGAACTCGATGGTCCGCTTCATGGAGATGGCGACGGAGTTCACGAGGACCATGACCCCCGGGTCCCCCGGTCCCAGGTCGGCGCAGTCGGTGGAGGTGAGGAAGACGTGGTCGCCCGCCTTCACGCCGGTGAGGGTGATGACGTTGTGGGCCGAGGTGAGCTCCACGGTCCTCGGCCTTCCCTGCTTCAGCTCCGTGAGGATGGCTGGGGAGATACCTGTCAGCGCTGCAAAGGACATGGGTCTCACCCGTACATGGGGAGCTGCTCTTTCTTCTGCCCTGCCTCGGTGGTCTGGACCTCCTCCGCGATCCGGTGCATGGCCGCCTCGATCTCCTCGGCCTGCTCCATGAGGGGCCCGATGTCGAGGTTCAGGTCATACATCTTGTTGAGCACCTGGATGGTCGCCGCGGCGGACCGGGGATCGGGGTTGTTCACCGTCTCCCCGAGGAGCCCGAGCCCCGTGATGTCCCGGATCTTGCACTCGGTGAGGATAGACCCCGCGATCCCCGAGATAGACCCGATGGGGAGGATCACGGCGTGGTTCTGGATCCGCTGGAGGGAGTCGGCGTTGGTCGCGACCCCGAAGACCCGCTTCTCGGGCTCGTTCGTCACGATGCCCGCGATGGTGAGGACCTCCTTCGGGTGGAACTTCTCGAACCAGTCGAGGAGGCCTGAAGCAACCTCGTAGCAGATCATGGGGTGGATGGGGATGTCCCCGATGACCACGGCGATCTCGTTCTTCTCGTAGAACCGCACGGGGATGTTGATGACACCTTTTGTCATCATGGCGAGGGGCGGGAAGTACTTGGAGGTCACCGAGCCGATCTGGGGGAACTCGAGCTGGTCCACCATGTACTGGAGGGCGATGGACCCCACGAGCCCGCTCCCGGGAAACCCGATGAGGATCGTCTTCGTGGAATCAGCAAGGGGCCTTGATATGATGCGAATTTCGTCCACAGGGCATCACAGCATCTTAACATAGTGGAACCTCCTTATAAAATCTTATGCAGGAGTACCAGGTCAAGCGGGGGCATACGAAGGACCTTGCGGGGGAGGTGGAGAAAGCCCTCGCCGAGGGCTTCGGGGTCAGGCCGGAGAAGGGGGACAGGATGTACGCCATCTCCTACGGGGCCCTCGAGAGGATGGAGGTGCGCATCGTTGAGAGCGGGAGGGCCATCATCGTCGATACCGTTTCGAAGCGGGATGCGGACGAGGCGGCCATCCTGGACACGAACCGGAGGTTCCGGACCTTCCTCGACCGGGTGACAGGCTTTACCTCGAAGGAGCGGGTGAAGCGGGCGAAAAAGGCCGTGGAACACTCGGAGAATTAACCGGATCCGCAAGTCGGCGATGGGGGGCTACACATCCTACGGCGCGGCCATCCCCCCATTGTCCTGGGGCATGTGCTCAGAGGTTTCCGGAAAAATGAGATCCCGGTGCCTTCCGGACGGGCCTATCCTGACCGGGGGACGCCGCAGCGGCGGGGGCGTCCGAGGGGATGCCTGTCCCCGAGGATGGAGCACCCATCAGGGTGCGGCGAAGCCCGAAGGGTGGACGCACTTCGTTCACCCCCACCGCTCGGGCACCCGCCGGGTTGCGATGGGCCGATCATTCTCCCTTCGGAGGATTCTCACAATCAGACACTGACCCTCTTTCCGGCTGACAGGCCTGTCCTAATTGGGGGACGACACAGCGGCCGGGGCGAGCCGGAGGCGAAGGCCCCGGAGCGTTCAGGCAAAAAGAGGAAAATCCGGATTATTCAATCACGATCGCCGGCTTCCAGGGCAGGGCGAGCTTCGCCTTCGGGTGGGCCGCCTCATCGGCGGAGAGAACCGTGACCCTCGCCTGGAATTCCCGCTCGAGAAAGTCCGTTGCCGATGTGAAGACTGCCATCTCATCGACGGGATAGGCGATGAGACCCTCCACCTGGTCCGGCGGGAGCTTATGTACGAGGGCCGTGACCTGCTTCACCGCGTCGGCCGCCTCCTTCCCCCTCTTCCGCATGGACGGATCCTTCATGATCTCCTTCACCACCTCACGCCTCTCTGAGGATCCCGCGATGGTGGAGAAGATGGACCGCTTCCACTCCGGCGCGACGAGGATCCGGACCTCCTTTGCCGTGACCGGGAGGATCTTCATGATGGACTCGATGTCCTCCACCGTCCGGGCGAGAAGGTCCTCGGAAAGCTCGGCGTCCCGCCGGACCTTCCCGCCGTCGGGCTCCGGCCACGGGGCGAAGGCGATGGGCTCCTTCCCGCCGAGGGCCTCCCAGAGGGCCTCGCAGCTGTAGGGGACGAAGGGTGCGAGGAGCCGCACCCAGGCCGAGGCGAGGGCCCGGGCGCCCGGTCCCGGCTCTGCCCCCTCGCCCTTCCGCCGGCGGTACCACCGGAGGTCGGCCTCAATCCCGTAGAAGCACTCCTGGAGGGCCTGACGGGTCTGGAAGAGCTCGAGGGCCTTCGTGGTCCGGGCGATCCGGCCCTGGAGCCGGCTCTCGAGCCAGGTATCGAGGGCCCCGCTGGAGGAACCCTTTGCGGCCGCGAGCTCGCGGACCGTGCCCGAGAACCGCTCGATCTGCTTCTTCACCGAGAGGACGAGCTCGTTCCGCCAGTCGAAGTCCTGCCAGGGCTCGGCGCTCCCGGTGAGGAACATCCGGACGGTGTCGGCCCCGAACTCGGCGATGGCGTCCTCGAGGAGGAAGACGTTCCCCTTGGAGGAGGACATCTTTGCCCCGGCGAGGAGGCCCATCCCGAAGACCACCATGCCCTTCGGCTGGAGCTCGGGCGGGAGGAGGGCCCGGTGGTGGTAGATCTGGAAGGTGAGGTGGTTTGAGATCAGGTCCTTTGCCGAGAACCGGAAGTCGTACGGGTACCAGTAGAGGAGCTCCTTCCGGATGGGCTCGAGGACCTCACGGGAGAGGGTTGTGGGGGTGCCCTTCCCGAGGAGGAGGTAGTCGAAGACCTCGGGGGTGAGCTTCTCCGGCGGGAGCCTTTTCATGTGGTGGGCGATGGTGTAGTAGGCCATGTAGATGGTGGAGTCTGAGAGGGGCTCCACGATCCAGTCGGGATCCCAGGGAAGCTTCGTCCCGAGGCCGACCCTTCTTGTGCAGGCCCAGTCCTTCAGCCAGTCCACCGTCCGCCCGAACTCGGCCCGGGTCTCTGCCGGGACGAGGGCCATCTTCCCCAGCTGGTCCCTCACCTCGTCCTTCCAGCCGACGTCGCTGTAGTTGAGGAACCACTGGTCATGGAGGATCCGGACCATGACCCGGCCGCCGCACCGGCAAACCACGGGCTGGGTGTCGAAGTCGTACATGACGGCCGAGCCGAACTCCGTAAGCATCCGGTCGGTGACCTCGTCCCTTGCCTCACGGACGCTTTTTCCGCCATATTCGGGGCGCATCCTCCCCCGGGCAAACTCGGCCGCATAGATCTCCTGGGTGACGGACTCGAGCTTCGCGTCCTTCTGGTCCCGGATCCCCACCTTCTCGACGGCCTCCTTCGCGGGGAACTCGCCGGCGCCTGGCAGCCTGAGGAGGCCCTTGGGCCTGATGCCGGTGTACTGTCCCTGTTCCTGGAGGTCCCGGAGGGCGATATAGTCGTACGGGGCATGGGCGGGGACCGACATAACCATCCCGCTCGCCATCTCGGGGTCAACGAAGGGGGCAGGGAGGATCGGGATCTCGCCCGAGAGCGGGTGGGAGGCCTTCTTCCCCACGAGATCCTTCCCCGGGATCTCCTCTCCGATCTTCACCGTGTGGTCCTGGAGCTTCAGCTTTTCTGCGGCCTCCCTTGAGACGATCCACATCTTCCCGTCCACCTCCGCGCGGACATAGGTGACGCCCGGGTTCACCCACAGGTTTGTCACCCCGTAGACCGTCTCAGGCCGGAGGGTTGCCGTGGGGATAAAGGCGTCCCCGAACCTGAACATGACGAGGACGAACCTGATGATCTCGGCCTTGTCCCCCTCCAGGAGGTCATGGTCGCCGACCGGGTTGTCGCACTGGGGGCAGAACTTCACGGGATGGACCCCCTTCACGACATGTCCCTGAGCATGGAGGTGCTTATACTGCCACTCGATAAATTTGCTGTACTGGGGGTCCACGGTGATGAACCGCCTCCGCCAGTCGATGGAGAGGCCGAGGCCCCGCATGATTCGCTCGTACTCCCCGGCAAAGTACCGGACGATAACCATGGGATCGGTGAAGGTGTCGAGGGTCTCCTGGGGGACCCCGTAGAGGTCCCGGTAAAGCCAGATGGTCTTCTGGTCCTGCTTCGCGATCCGCTTCGAGATCCCTATGACGGGCGTCCCGGTCACATGGAACCCCATGGGGAAGAGGACCTGCTTTCCCCGCATCCGCCAGAACCGGGCCACGATGTCCGGGACCGTGTAGGTCCGGCCGTGCCCGACGTGCATCGCCCCGCTCGGGTACGGGAACGCAACGTTGATGTAGAACTTCTCCTTCGCCGAGGGGTCTGCCTCGAATTCGGCCGGCCACCGGCCCCGGTACTTTTCCTCGAGCTGGTGGAGATCGACGGTTTCAGCCATGCTTCCCGCTCCACACCTACACCGGCTTGACCCGGAGGACCTCCTTGTTGTTCAGCCGGCGCATCATCTCCTGGGCGATGGTGGAGTTCCGGGCGAGCCGGATCTCCCCGTCCTCCCCGACGGTCGCCGTGAAGAGGTACTCCTTCCCCGCGAAGAGGTCCACGATCTTCCCCCGGTGCTCGGGGGCGACGATGGAGAGCTGCTTCCGGTCGGTGCGGATCCGGAACCCGCCCTCGAGCTGCACCTCCTCTTCGGGGACTGGCTTCTCGAGCTCGCTCCGGGGCCGGATGTCGATGCCCACTGAGAGCTTGTTCACGATGCCCGAAACGTTCTTCCCGCCCTTCCCGATGGCCGCCGGGACGTCCTTATCCTCGATGTACACCACCGCCTTGTTGTCGCTTATCAGGTGGACGTCCACGTAGCCGGCGGTGTACCTCCCGATCTCCCGCTGGATCTCCTTCTCCAGGAGCTTCCGGGTAAGCCGCTCCTCGCCGCGGGGGGCAGGGGCCGCCGCCGGGCCTGCCCGCTGCTCCTCATCCCGCTTCACCGGCATGACGATGGTGTCCCCCTCGTCCCGGTAGACCTCGAACTCGAGGGCGCCGGTCTCCTGGTTCCGGACGGAGATGACCGGCCTCTGGCGGGCCCCCCCGGACATCCCGGAGGGCACCTGGATACCGGCCTGGAGCTCGTAGACCCGGGAGACCTCCCCGTCCACGACGAAGAAGATGGTGTTCACCACCTGGGTGAGGAGGCCGAAGGCCACCCGCTCGAGGAACCGCTGGAGGGCGTCCTCCACCCCGAGGGCATGGACGACCCCGATCATGCCGACCCCGGCGAGGCGCATGTCGGCGAAGGTGGTGAAGTCCTCGTTCTTCCGGAGCTCGTCGAAGATGACGAAGTCCGGCCGGACGAGGAGGAGGACGTCCCCCGTGGCCTGCATGGAGCCCTCGAGGGAGGTGTACTGGGTGATCTGGTCGGGGACCTGGAGGTCCCGGGGGGCCTCCATGGTCTTCACCACGAGGCCGTGGTCCGAGAGGAAGGTGGCGATGGACTGGGCGAGGGTGGACTTCCCCGAGCCCGGTGGCCCGGCGATGAGGAGCCCGCGCCGGTCGGCGATCACCCGCTTCCTGATGAGGGCCGCCTTCCCGTAGTTCTCCAAAGTGACCTTCCCCACGGGCCGGACCGCGGAGATCTCCATCCCGTCGGAGAAGGGCCGCCGGGCGATGGCGATGCGCAGGGATCCGATCTGGACCACCGTCACCCCGCGCTTCTCGAGCTCGATGAAGCCGTCGGGGTCCCGCTTCGCCCGCTCGAGGATCTCCTGGGCCATGGCCTTCAGCTCGTACTCCGAAAGGGGCACGTCCTGGATTATGACGAGCCGCACCTCCTTCAGGGTGCCCCTCTTCGCCACGGGGGGCATCCGCTCCTTCAGGTAGACCGCCATGGTGTTCTCGTCGAAGAACTGGTCGATGGCGAGTGGGGCGAAGTCCCCCATCTGGGGCTTTAAGTACATGACATCGAGGCCCTTCGCCCGGGCCACCTCGGCCTGGACGACATCGCTCGTGATGAACTGGGCCCCGTGCTCGATGGCCGCCTTCCGGATGAGGGCATCGATCTCGCCGCCGCTCGCGAGCTTCACCTGGTCGAGGCTCGGCCGCTCCCCCACGTACTGCAGCCCGATGGTCCCTTCCCTGGCCATCCGGGCGAGCTCCTGGAGCTCCGTGAGGCCCGAGAAGCCGATCTCCCGGCCCTGGTTTGCCTGGGCCTCGAGCTCGGCCACCACGGCCTCCGGGATGATGATGGTGGCAGCCTGATATTCACCCGTTCGTATCATCTGGGTTATGCGTCCGTCGATGACGGCGCTCGTATCCGGGACGATCTTCATAAAAACTCGCGCCTCCTTGCTGTTCATCCATATAGTATTCAGGAAAATGTTACATTCCCGGGGTCATGGATTTTTTTATTCTGATCCGGGAGGTCAGGAGATCCGGGGAGGGCGCCCCGCCCGATCGGATCAACCCTTTTGCCCTCCCTTCCCGTAGATCTCATCGGGGTCGAGGACCCGGGGCGAGATCTCCTCCCCGTCGAGGGTACGGTAGAAGCAGGACCGGTGACCGGTGTGGCAGGCGACCCCCTCCTGCTCCACCTCGTAGAGAAGGGTATCCTCGTCACAGTCCACGAGGATCCGGAGAACCCGCTGGAGGTGGCCACTCTCCTCCCCCTTCTTCCAGATCTTCTTCCGGGACCGGCTGTAGTAGTGTGCGAACCCGGTCTCCCTCGTGAGGTCGAGGGCCTCCCGGTCGGCGTACGCCACCATGAGGACCTCCCGGCTCCCGGCATCGACAACAACCACCGGGACGAGACCACCCGTGAACTTCGGCTCGGTCATGGGAATCTTACCTCCCCGCGAGCGCCCCCATCACCGTGAAGAGGATGTCACCGCCGAGGAGGGCGGTGGCGAACCCGGCCAGGATGGGGAGGATGAACGGGACCCCGTAGGAGATCCAGACCGTCCCGGCCTTCCGGTAGAGGGCGAGCTCCCTCTTGTATTTTTCCGGGTACCTCTTGAGGTCTTTCGTATACACCCGCTTTGCCGTCACCATCTGGGAGAGGGCGGAATGGACCGGGATCCAGCGCCTCCCGAGGGTCCCCTCCTTCTCGCTGAACTCCTCCATGACGAAGCCGTAGGTGTGCTCGATGGTATCTCCCTTCACCGGGAACCCGAAGAAGGTGTACGGGAAGGGGGCCCGGTTCCCCTTCACCGCGTTCCAGATGAATATTCCGACCGGCGTGACCAGGTTGAGAATGACGGCATTCGTGAGGGCCGAGAAGGGGAGGAAATCGAGGGGGGGATAGCCGAAGAGGGGCTCGAAGGGGAACCGGGGCACGAAGAGGGCGATGCAGATGAGGGCGATGGCATCGGCGAACCCGAAGAGGTTCATGACGGCAAAAACGAGGAAGAACCCCGCATAGAGGGCCACGAGGAGGAGGAGGAGGTCGCCGAGGCCCCCCTTACCCGCGAGGAGGAGGGCCGCCCATCCGAGGGCCTGGAGGGCGACCACAAGGGGCAGGTGCCAGACGATAAAAAGGCGGGCAAAGGGGGATAGGCCCTCCTCGTTAAGGCTCGCCTTCTTCGTGAGCTCGAAGCCCTCCCACAGGGCGCCGACGAGGACGACAAACCCGGCGATTGCAGCGATCCCGAGGCTGCTCCAGAGGAAACCCCATGCAAGCGCCTGGAGTGCCGTGGCACCGATGGCCAGCACGGGGACATGTGCGGGGACCTTCCCGTCCTTCGCATCGAGCTCGATGCCGTACACGAGGGTGATGACGAGGGCGGCGTACCCTGCCACCGTTCCCCAGCCGGAGGGAATTTCGACGAGGTACCAGATCACCGCAATGGACCCGACGATGTAGAGGGGGTACCAGACATGGACGGGCACCGACCGGTCCCGCACGTCAAGAAGGGATGCATAGGCAAGGGTCAGGAGAACGGCCATGGAGGCGATGACAAGGGGAAGGATCATGGAATGTTAGATATTTCCATGGCCCTTCTCTTATGCTTGGCGGTTCCCGATCCGGGCAGATTCTGGGCAATATAAGTATTTAACTTTGCAGGGAGAAGTTTCTCCTGAATACCAAGAGGTACGGTCCAGTGATTTCCATCAGGGTTGATGAC
>Ga0335070_10009973_pt1 | contig 11104 bp, 9 predicted proteins | sample Lox_Sample_13_FD_206722 | JGI IMG/M metagenome (GOLD analysis project Ga0335070, IMG submission 206722) | Soil microbial communities from Loxahatchee National Wildlife Refuge, Florida, United States - Lox_Sample_1.3 | ecosystem: Environmental > Terrestrial > Soil > Wetlands | place: USA: Florida... | reverse complement strand
AGATTCTTGCTGCATCGCACGCGCCAGGTCGGCACCATAGCGCTGCAACGGTAGTTGGTTGCCTGGGGAAGCCTCTGGGGAAGCCTCCTTGCGGGGCAGTCCTCTAGTTCTGGGTGGCCGCATCTTTTGAGGCGTCAAGGGTCCCTGGATGGTGATGTCAGTCTCGAACCCGCAATGCATCTTCATCGGTGGTTGTCCCCGGAGCGGAACGACCATGCTTGGGAGCGCGCTGGGATCGGCATCCGGCGCCGTCGTTACGCACGAATCCCATTTCAAGCGCACGCTCCTCGAGCGGGCGCGCGACGCCACCAACGGCGCTACGGCCCAGGCGCTGTATGAGACGATCGCAAGAGACGAACAGATCCGGGCGATGTGGGAGATGACGCCGAAGGCACGCGTTGACGGTGTCTCCCAGGATGCATTCGAGCTGGCGCGCCGCATCCTCTTCGACGTCGTCGATCAATATGCCGAGCTGATCGGTCGGTCGCCCTGGAACTGCTGGGTGGATCACTCGCCGCCCAATGTCCACCTGATCCGCGACATGCTCGAGCTCGCTCCGGACGCGAAGTTCATCCACATCCTGCGCGACGGCCGCGCGATCGCGGCTTCGATCCTCCCTCTGGATTTCGGCCCGAGCGACGCTTTGTCTGCAGGCAGCTGGTGGGTCTACGAAGTGGCGCATGGTCTCGCCGCCGAGCTCGCCTTCCCGGACCGCGTGATCCGCGTCCGCTATGAGGACCTGGTTGCTCAGCCGGAGCTCGAATTGCGGAGGATATGCGACTTCGCGGGACTTGAGTTCAACCCAGGGATGCTGAATGCGGATGCGCTCCCCAAGACCGCGTTCGTCAAGGGTACGCATCGTCTGGTCGGGTCGGCGATTAGCAACAGCCGAGTCTCCGCTTGGCGAACGAAGCTCGCCGGTCGGCGGCTGGAGCTCTTTGAATACGGCGCCGGGCATATGCTCGACCTCTTGGGCTACAAGCGTGCCACCAAGGCCATTGCCTGCCAGCCGACCAACCTGGAGCGGACGATATCCCAGTTCAGCGCGCCCTTCCGCAAGCTGGCAAAGCGCTGGCGGCTGCGCTCCCGCGCGATCCGCGCCGAGCGCGGGCTTCGGGCCGACAAGGGCCAGCCGGTCGCGCAGTGAGCGTCGTTTCCCAGCCAAGGGTGCTTACGACCGTCCGACAGGACCGGCCCGGAAAGAAGTGCCCCGATTCACAATATTCTGTGCTTTTCCTTCGAGATTCTTGCTGCGTCGCAACCCCCAATTCGGCACGATACAAGTGGAGGCGGCGGCGACCAGAGTGCTCTTTGGGATGAGGGCATCGGGGCGCGTGATGCGAGCGGCGGCAATCGCCAGGGGCGATTGCGTCTCTCGTAGGGCATGGCCCCGAGGGCGCCCTCATGGCAGAGCTGGCGGCGGGGCATGTGGAGTGGACCCGTTGCCTCTGAGATTTCAATTCCTTGCCGTTCGTCCTCTCCGGAGTGCCGGCGCGCATCGCGCGCGGCACCTATCGGTGATTCGCGCGAGACGAACGGGGGGAAGGGCAAGGATGGGTGCTTCACAATATGTTCGAAAATGCGTGTTCATTGGCGGTTGTCCGCGCAGTGGCACCACCATGCTCGGCAGCGCGCTTGGCATGGCTTCCGGTGCGGTCGTAACGCCGGAGTCGCAATTCAAGCTCCGCATGCTCGAACGGGCGCGCCTCGCCTCGGGTCGCGTGTCGGCGGAGTCTCTCTATGCAATCGCGGCGCGCGACACCAAGTTCATGGCGACCTGGCACCACGCGCCGAAGGTGCGCGTGCAGACCTCGAGCGAAGACCCGATGGAGACCGCAAGGCGCGTGATCTTCGACATGGTCGATCAATACGCCACCGGCCAAGGCCATCCCCAGTGGAAATGCTGGATCGATCACTCACCCGAGAACCTGCGGCGCATCCGCGAGCTCCTCCCGCTCGCCGAGGACCTCAAGTTCATCCATCTGGTGCGCGACGGGCGGGCCGTGGCTGCGTCAGTGCTTGACCTCGATTGGGGTCCGACCGACACGCTCAACGCGGGCAAGTGGTGGGTGCAGGAGGTCGGGCACGCCCTGGCCGCGGAACTCTACGTGCCCGGTCGCGTTCTCCACGTCCACTACGAAAAACTGGTCTCGACACCGGAGCCGGTCCTGAGATCCATTTGCGACTTCGTCGGGCTCGAGTTCGACCCGCGCATGGTGAATGCCGACGCTCTGGCGACGCCGTCATATGTCAAGGAAACGCATGCCCTCGTCGGCTCGCGGATCGCACCGAGCCAGATCTCGGCTTGGCGCCAGAAGCTCTCGCGCCGGCAAATTCAGCTCTTCGAATACGAAGCCGGCAACCTCCTGGAGATTCTCGGCTACGAGCGCGCCGCTTTGCGCGCGGAGTGCCGTCCGACCAAGACGGAGATCTTCTTCTACAAATTCGACTCGCCAGCTTGGCGTCTCATCAACAAATGGCGCAACCGCACGCGCATGGAGCGGGCTATCCGCGACGAGGGGAATAGGGCAGGGGCCTCCAGCTCGCGATGACGCAAGAGCTTCCCATGCCACGCGATGATGCTGCCGCCGAATCCGTCATTTCCGCACCGGACGCGTCCGCGCCGCAGGGTGAAACCGGGTCGAAGCCGGAAACAAACGGAGAGGCGGCTGCATCGGCGGATATGGCTGCTGCGGTCGATGCGCCGGCCGCTCCGGGCAACCGGAGCGAGCCCGCTGGAAGAAAGAAGGGGCCGAGGACCTTCACACACGACCTTATCTCGGTCGTGTCCTCTCGCATCATCGGCAGGAGCTGCCAGTTTCTGGCCAGCGTCGCCGCAGCGCGGCTGATCGGACCGGGCGGCCGCGGGCTGATTGCGGCACTCGCCGTGGCACCCGATCTCGCCGTCAGCTTCTCTCAGCTCGGTATGCGGCAGTCTGTCGCCTATTTCATCGGCAACAAGACTTACGACGTCGCCGAAATCGTGCCGACGCTCATTCGCCTGGTCTTCTTCGCCAATATCACCGCCGTCGGTGCGAGCCTCACGTACTACTATTTCGCCGGGCTGCTCAATCAAAGCTGGGTACTCATCGTGCTGGCGTTGGCGCCGATACCCTTCTTCCTGATGAGCAACTACACGGCCGGCGTCCTGCTCGGCAAGCAGATGATCATCCGTTTCAACCGGGTCGATTGGGTCCCGATGGCGCTCAACCTGATTCTTGTGATCGCGCTGGGCTGGCTTGGCGGGCGCGGCATCATCGGCGTGATGATGGCCACGGTCGCGGCCGCAATGCTGGGCTGCAGCTATGCCCTCTATCTCCTCCGAACGCTCACGCCGCTGCGGTTCGGTTTCGACCGTGAGATCGCCGCGCGTATCACGCGGCTCGGCGCGGTCTACGGGCTGGCGATGTTCATGCTGCTGCTGAACTACCGCATTCCGATTCTGTTGCTGCACAACCTCAGCACCCTCCGGGAGGTGGGTATCTACGCGGTCGGCCAGACCCTGGCCCAGATCGTCTGGGAGATGCCCGCCATGCTATCGAACCTGGTCCTGTCGCGCGGCGTCAACACGCAGGATAGCGCCGGCTTCGGAGACAAAGTCGTCGTGCTGGCGCGCCTTGTCGTGTTCGCCGGCGCAGGCGCGGCGCTCGGTTGCATGATCGTTGCGCCCTACGTCATTCCCCTGATCTATGGCGCCAAGTTCGCCGACAGCGCGACTGTGCTCTCCATTCTGCTGCCCGGCACGGTCGCGTTCATGGCTTTCAAGATCCTGCAGATGGACATCATGCGGAGGGGCCATCCCTGGGTGACCGTGCCAGTGGTCGTTCCCTGCATGGCCGCGAATGCCGGGTTCGGCCTCCTCGTCGTCCCGGAATACGGCGCGGCCGGGGCGGCGACGCTGACCAGCGCCAGCTATGTCCTGGCGACCGCCGTCTACATCCTGGTATATGCGCGCGTCACCAAGCGCTCGGTGAGTTCCATCGTACTCTATCGGCGCAGCGACTTTTCGGAGTTGCTCCGGCGGCTCCTACGAGTTCGAGTATGAAAGCGTTGTGCGATCGATGAATTGCTATTTTCGCGGATGCATAAGCAAGGGTGCGTGGGAATCTATCGGAGCAGCGCTGGCGCGCTTCGGCCCGTTTCTAAGCGCTGCGGAAACAGGGGGCACTTCAAATGATTCAGATTAAGGATAACTTGCTAACGCTAAAACGTCTGTCGAATACTGTCCTTGAACGGCTGGACCGTCGAGAGAAGATCCACTTCCTGCACATCGGCAAGAACGCAGGCAGTCAGTTCCGTCAGCTCGCGCATCAGTTCAACCAGCTCAACAGCAAGTACGTGATCATCCAGCACTCGCACAATAAGCGGCTGTCGCACTTGCGACGGAACGCACTCTTCCTCTTCTCTATTCGCTCACCTGAGACGCGTTTCAAATCGGCTTTCTACAGCAGAAAACGAAAAGGTCAGCCACGCTACTACATGGACCATTCACCCGACGAGAAGCGGGCGTTCGCCTATTTTCAGGATGCCAATGAGCTGGCCGAGGCACTGTTCGACCAGGGCGAGCGCGGTCGGCAAGCGTTCTGTGCAATGAAGTCGATCTATCACTGTGCAACGGATCAGGTCGACTGGTTTGACGGTTGCGGGTACTTCTTCGAGATCCATCCACCTCTATACATCCTTCGCCAAGAGACTTTTACTCGAGACCTCAAGGTGTTCTTTGATCGCATCGGGTTTCCAATGGAGAATCTCCAGCTGTCGGATGACGACGTGGTATCCCACCGCAACAATTACTTGAGTGTACCGGCACTGTCGGAGAAAGCCCTAGCCAACCTGCGCGACTGGTACTGTCAAGACTTCGAGTTCTATCGGATCTGCGAGTCCTGGATCGAGGCCCAATCGGGTTACGCGGGAGGGCTCAATTGAAGGTGCGAGACAGCGGCCCGTGGGGCTCGCACCAGCCGGGCATGAAGGAGGTGCTGCCGTGCTGGCACTGAAAGAGCAGCTGAAGAACTATCAGTTCTACTATCGCCCGCGCAGAATCTATCGACGGGCGCTGATGACCCTTTTCAATCCGGACCCGTACCCGCCCGAATTCATCGAGCGCAAGATCATCTTCATCCACATTCCGAAGACCGCCGGCCAAGCGGTCGCCGAGAGCCTGTTTGGCACGTCTTCTCTGTCCCACGCGACGGCTCGCCGCTTTCAGAGGGCTCGGCCCGAGCTCTTCAGGGCGTCGCTGAAGTTCACCTTTGTGCGTCACCCCGTGGGCCGTTTCCTGTCCGCCTTCTCCTTCCTTAAGGGCGGCGGCATGACCGAACTCGACGCGTACTGGTCGCACGCCTTCCTCCGCGATTGTCCCGATGTGCACCAGTTCATCGAAAGGCTGCAGGAGAGCCGCTTCAGGAGAGAGGTGATGGGATATCTCCATTTCATTCCGCAATGGAAGTTCGTGGCCGACCGGCAAGGCAAATGCATTGTCGATTTCACAGGAAGGTATGAGAATCTCTCGGCAGATTTTGAGTATATCAGATCCAAGATCGGTATCGGGTCGCCCCTCAAGGAAGTGAACGTATCGGACAGAGCCATTAAGAAGGCGCAAGTCTTGGAGCCGGACGAGCGGCGTTTCGTGACGGATCTGTACAAAGCGGATATGGATTTCTTCGGCTACGAAGAGCCGAAGTAGGTCATCGCCGACGGGCCTTGCCATGGACGCATCGACTGCAGAACGTTTCCAGACTTCGCCGCGGCCGGCTTCGGTTCGCCCGGCGGCTCAATACTATTTGCCCGTTGATCTCAAACTGGCAATCGGCGGCGTCTTGTTCGCTACGATCTTCCTCACCCGCTTCCAGCTGAACATCGGGAGCTACTTCGCCAGCTTCGGCCTGATCGCTCTATACGCCTTGATCCCGCTGCTCCTATTGCGGCGATTGATGATACCGGACCGCCTCAGGATCCAGTTCTTTCTGTTGGCGATCACCGTCCCCTTCATCACCTACGTTCTTCACAAGGATTCATCCTCGCCAACGTCCCTGCTGCTCTTTTTCGTGCTTTATGCGCCGTTCACATTTCGCATGAGAGCTCATCCGGCCACGCCGGGGCTGTGGCAATGGACCATGAGCACCTACGCGAACTTCTGCTTTGTGGTGGCATGCTGCGGCATCGCGCAGTTCTTTCTCCAATTCGTCATTCACTCCCCCTGGCTGTTCGACTTCCGGCCGTACATTCCGGACGTCATCCGAAATCAGGACACCTTCAATACGACGATCAGCATGGGCCCGTTCTACAAGTCGAACGGTTTCTTCTTGCTGGAGCCGTCGGGGTTCTCCACGCTGATGGCGCTCGCCATCCTTTGCGAGCTGTCAGTCTTCCAGAAGAAACGCAGGCTGCGCCTCGGGATTCTCGGCTTCGCGCTGATCCTTTCCTACTCGGGGTCTGGTCTGTTTGCCCTCGCCATCGGTCTGATGTTTCCGTTGAGCTGGAAGACCGTCGGGCGGGGCCTGCAGCTCGGCACGATCGCTGCCATTCTCTTCTTCGCTCTGGGAAGCGTGCTTGATCTCAATTTCACGCTCAACCGGATCCACGAATTCGAGAATCCGAACACGAGCGCCTACGCCAGGTATGTCGCGCCCATGACGGTCGTGAGCCAGACCCTGCAATCGACCTCCGCATCGCTCTATATCGGACATGGGCCCGGGACGATGACGCCGATCGTCCAGGCACTGGACCTGGGTTACCAAGTCTCTGATCCAACTTGGTCGAAGCTGCTGGTCGAGTACGGGGTTTTCGGGTTCCTGTTCATGCTGGTCTTTGTCGTGTATGGGTTGGCGAGCTCGGCGACGGCCGTGGAAATGAAGGCATCGATGCTGTTCGCATGGCTGATCACCGGGGGAAACCTCTTGAACGCCACGACCACCGCTTTCATTTTCGTCGTGATCACGATCTGGTCGGCCAGTGCCATCCGAAGGTCTGGCGCGCCGCGGGCACCCACGCAACCACTGACGCAACCACCCCCTGGTGCGGCGCGTGATTCGGGCGGATCGGCGTTCAAGCGAGGGCGAACCGGCACCTTGCCCGGAGGACCGCGGTGAGCTCAGACAACCTCGTTCTTTCCGTCATAATCCCGAACTACAACTATCAGAACTATGTCGGGCAGGCGATCGAGAGCGCGCTGGCGGTCGATTGGCCCGATGTGGAGGTCATCGTCGTGGACGACGGTTCGACCGATGGGTCCAGGGCCGTGATCGAGAGCTTCGGCAGCCGCATCACCGCGCTGTTCCAGGAAAACTCGGGCCAGGTGATCGCCTACAATCTGGGCTACGCTCATTCCCGGGGCGATGTCGTGATCTTCCTCGATTCCGACGACATGCTGCATCCCAGCATCATGCGTGAGTTCGCGCGGGTCTGGCGGCCCGGGGTCAGCAAGGTCCAATTCCAGATGAAGACCGTCGACGCCAACGGCATGCCGCTCGGTTCGGTCTTCCCGCAGTTCCACGTCGTGCCGACGCCGCAGATGCTGCGCCGCTGGGTGCAGACGGCGGCAGCCCATCCCACGCCGCCGGGATCCGGCAACGCCTATAGCCGCTGGTTCCTCGAGCGTCTGTTTCCGCTCGACAAGGCCCATGGCTATGCGGGCGATTCCTGCGTTATCGCCGCGGCACCCCTGCTCGGTGACGTCATCACCGTGGCAAAGCCGCTGGTCTCCTATCGCATGCACGGGAAGAACGACGGGGCGATCTCGACCCTCAACGTGCTGCAATTCCGCAGACCGCTGCTCCAGGCTCAGGAACGCTGGGCATACTCGCGGCAGGTTGCCCGATCGGTGGGGCTGAACCTGCCGGATCAAGGTTTCCGCAGAAGCCTTTCCGTGATGCAGTATCGCGCCGCGTCGTTCAGGCTGTTTCGCAGCCAGCATCCCATCGAGGGCGACACGACGGCCCGCCTGCTCTCCGACGTCCTCACGGCTGCGATGACGCCGCAGGGCAGAGGCACCAAGGAAGCGCTGGCGATCACGGTCTGGGTATTCATGGTGCTGATTTCGCCGCTGCCGGTGGCGCGCAAGATCATCTCGTGGAAATACACACCAGGTACCCGACCAGGCGCGCTGCGGCTGTTGCTGAGTCGCCTCGGTGTCGTCCGATAGGCGTCAAAGCAGCGGCAGACCGATAGGCGACGACACCCCATGAATGTGCAGCCCGTGCAGAGCGTTCTGGTGACCGGCGGCGCCGGCTACGTCGGCAGCCACATCTGCAAGGCGCTGAGCCGGGCGGGCATTCTCCCTGTGACCTTCGACAATCTCGCAACGGGTCACCGCTGGGCAGTGAAATGGGGACCGCTCGAAGTGGGCGACGTTCGCGACGCCGACCTGCTGGAGACGGTGATGCGGCGCCATGGTGTGACGGCTGTCCTGCATTTTGCAGCATTGTCGCTGGTCGGCCGGTCGGCCCAGGAGCCGCTCGAATACTACGATGTCAATGTCGGGGGAGCGAACGCGCTTGCGCGGGCGATGCAGCGGTGCGGGTTGCGCCGGCTCGTCTTCTCCAGCACATGTGCCGTGTACGGCGTCCCGGACACGCTGCCCATCACGGAGGATGCGACAAAGTCGCCGGTGAACGTCTACGGTCGCACCAAGCTCGCGGCCGAGAATCTGTTCTCGGATCTTGCGCGGGCGGGAGTTCTCGACGTGGTCCTGCTCCGCTACTTCAATGCGGCCGGTGCGGATCGTGAAGCCGAGATCGGCGAGGCCCACGATCCCGAGACCCATCTGATCCCCTTGGCGATCCGCTCCACCATGGGCAACTACGAGCCGCTGCAGGTCTTCGGCACCGACTACCAGACTCCGGACGGCACCTGTCTGCGGGACTACATCCATGTCGAAGACCTCGCCGATGCGCATCTTAAAGCTCTCGCGCTCCTCGACAGAACGCCGGGCTGCCACGCATACAACCTCGGCACTGGCATTCCGGTCTCGGTGCGCGAGGTTCTCGCTTCCGTCGGCCGGGCTGCCGGAAAGCCGGTACCCGTCGTCGAATGCCCACGCCGCGAAGGAGATGCCGAGCAGCTCTACGCATCTCCGGAGAAGGCGAAACGCGAGCTCGGATGGTCGGCGGCCCAGACGGACATCGATTCGATGATCGGATCGGCGCTCCGCTGGCACAGGAAGGGTGCTCCGCGGGCCGACGATTCCGGCGGGCTCCCAAATCAACCGTTGCCGACCACCGCTCGCCGCTGAAAACGGCCGAACCGACGCGAAGGCGACGGATCCTGAAAGGCAGACTGCGATCCGGAGCAGCGACTCAGCCGAAGCGGCTGGAACGGCTCGCCGGATGTTGCGTTCTTGGGTTCCGAGGTTCCAAGGGAAGTGATGGTGCCGCCATGGACTTCTATGTTCGGCGGGCGTCCAATGCGGTCCAGCCACACATGTCGAATGGGAAAGAGATGCCTGCAATGTTTCTGACTGCAAATTCGGGTGGGAAGCGATATCGGCGGCGGGTGCGGATCTGGCTAAGCCTCATCCTGGCGCTCTCCGTGGTGTTCGTACTCAACCCGCTTCCGGCCTCTGCCGGAGGGTGGAAACTGGTCTTCCAGGACAACTTCGACGGCAACGCGCTCAATCGCGACGCCTGGTACACGCGCTACATCTACAACAACGGCACGCTCGATCACCTGCACAAGGAAAAGGAGGCCTACAGCGACCACGACAACCACGTGGTTTCGAACGGTATCCTGAGCCTGGTCATCAGGAAGGTCGGTGACGACAGCCAGCCGAGACCGTACGAGTCCGGGATGATCCGCTCCCACCAGCTGTTCCACTACGGCTATTTTGAAGCCCGCGTGAAGCTGCCGTCCGGCAAAGGTCTTTGGCCGGCGTTCTGGCTGAACTCAGACTACGACAAGAACGGCCGCCTCGGATGGCCACCGGAGATCGATATCTTCGAATACGTCTTCAATGGCATCACCGAACATCCGGATATGATCCACTCCAATGTCGCCGTGAGCAAGACGAACAAGGCGCAGGACGGAACCTGGATCTACTCGGATCCCGACTTCCATCAGAAATTCTTCTTCTACAAGGCTCCGGAAGACCTCACTCAGGACTGGCATACCTTCGGCCTGCTCTGGGATACCGACGACACGGCAAGCGTCTTCATCGACGGCAAACAGCTCTGGAAGCGGAAATATCTCTGGGTCTACAAGGACGGCGCCGAGGCCGGTCCGGCCCACATCATCTTCAATCTCGCGATCGGCGGGGGATGGGCCGGCAAAGGCGGGATCGATGATTCCAAGATCCCGGCCGCGTTGCAGATCGACTACATCCGGGTCTGTCAGCGGTCGGATGCACCCGATGCGCAACCGCGCTGCGGCGACAGCCCGCTCACCCCACCCTGACCCGTTGTTGAGCCGGTGCATCGCCCGGCAGGCGGCTGCACCGGTTCGAGATCAAGCGAGCCCGAGCTCGGCGCACATCCGGGGTAAGTTGCTGCTGCGCCAGAGCGCGATCGTCTCGCGCTCCACGTCCGCCCACTGGGATCGGTTCCGAAGCACCTTCTGGTCCAGCGGCGTTCCCGCCTGGGAATCCCGCTCCATCGCGAGCTTCACGGCGTCGGCTGCAATATTGAAGCCGAGGAAATCACCGAGATCCGCGCATACTTTCTCCGGCGCCTCGACCAGGTCCTCATATCGCATGAGGTGGCATCGGCTGTTGCGAACCAGATAGCGATAGCAATCGACCGCTTCCCGGTAGCGGATCAGCAGCTCGCCCGGAGGATAGCCGAACGCCTGCGCGGTGGAGCGAGCCCAGGGCTCGAACTGTCGCGTCAGGAAGATCGATCGCGGCGGCTGCGAGCCGCAGGCGAGGACTTCGCGTGCGACGGTGCAGATTTGGCTCCGAAGCTTGATGATCAACGGCCTCGTCGATTCCCCGAACAAGGCGGCGAGATCCGTAGTCGCGTTCTTGATGGCGGTCCTTGCCGCCGGTTGCAGCGGAAGCAGGTAGCGGAAGATGCGGGACCGGAATGCATCATAGACGTCCGGCTCCGAGATGCTGTTGGCCCCCGCCAACCCCAAGATCGCATTGACCAGCGTCGATCCGCAGCGGCCCGGG
>Ga0335070_10009972_pt1 | contig 11105 bp, 11 predicted proteins | sample Lox_Sample_13_FD_206722 | JGI IMG/M metagenome (GOLD analysis project Ga0335070, IMG submission 206722) | Soil microbial communities from Loxahatchee National Wildlife Refuge, Florida, United States - Lox_Sample_1.3 | ecosystem: Environmental > Terrestrial > Soil > Wetlands | place: USA... | reverse complement strand
TCTGAATCGTATTTTACTCGATCCCAGAGCAATGCTCAACTCCAAACGAGAAGAAGGAGTTTCGCCGTCCCATTGCTACAAATTGGAGAAAATGTTACCCTTAGCTTCATTAACTCCGAAAGGGGCTTTATATGCATCAGGCAGGAATTATCGGAACGGGCTCTTACGTTCCAGAAAAGGTCCTTACCAATCGTGATCTGGAAATGATGGTGGAGACCAGTGACAAATGGATCATGGAAAGGACGGGCATCCGTGAGCGAAGGATTGCAGCGGAAGAAGAGACCAACGTGACCATGGGTCGACTTGCCCTTGAAAGGGCCGCGGAAAACGCGCGCATCGACCTCGCAGAAATTGAGATGCTTGTGGTTGGCACCAATACCACTGACCCGATGTGGCCTTCAGCGGCGGGCCACATCGCCCACCACCTCAATCTCCGTAGAAACCTACCTTTCTTTGACGTGCAGGCGGGGTGTACCGGTTTCAATTATGCTCTGGCCGTGGCAGAGCAATTTGTAAAATCAGGACAGTACAAAACAGTCGCCGTGGTCGGATCGGACAAGCTTTCAGCCATTACGAATTATAAGGATAGAAATACGTGCGTCCTGTTTGGAGACGGAGCGGGAGCCGTGGTATTACGGCGAAGGGCTAAGGAAGGCGTCATCCGATCCTATTTGGGCGGGGAATACAAACTACGCCATACCCTTGTGCTTCGCGATAATGAAGACAATGGCAATCGATTCATGTGGATGGAGGGTAAAAGGGTCTATGCTTTTGCCAAGGGCGCGATGGCAGAAAGCTGCCTGCGAGTCCTTGACCCTGAGGGGGGGGCAAGCAAGAAAGAGCTTCGGACATTGCTCAATCAGGTTGACAGAATCATTCCCCATCAGGCCAACGCGAGGATCATCGTCAGCGCTGCCGAGGAACTCGAATCCAGACTCGAACTTCCCAAAGGAGCTGTCAAGAGTAAGATGATCGTCACGATTGAAAAGTACGGCAACAACTCCACTGCTTCCATTCCTCTTGCTCTTGATGAATCCATTCGTGAGGGCAAGCTTCAAAGAGGGGATCTTGTGATTCTTGTCGGTTTCGGAGCCGGCCTGACTTATGGCGCCAATCTGGTGAGGTTGTAGGGTTACGATCGCGTCGAACTTGAAGATAGGTACGGAATACGATGCAGTAGCTTCAGAATCCCGCATAAGTAACCCAGTCTAAATTAATATCTCCTAAAGTGGCTTAGCTAATGGGGCGTTAAAACAAACGCCTCCCACCTTCATTCTCACCTCTCCCTACCGGTACGCAGGCGCATGGGGAGGAGGTGATCTTTTTCAGCCGCTTCGTATCATAGCCGACGTGGATCAATATCTCTTCGGTCGCTTTCACGAGCAGGTCTACATATTTTTTAACATCGTAGGTGTCGTCCGGACCCACTAACGGAAAAGGCTTTACCCGCTCTGCCTTATCTTTTGACTCGGCATTTTTAATCACATACCTGACCTTCTCTCCGGGATGGATCGGAATTCCAACATCCTCAAGCTCTTGAGCGGCAAGGGCTGTCAGGCTATCCACCTTGTAGGCGCTAGGCTCCTGAGAAATCCTCTTCCCGATGGCCAGATCCTCGTTCTTCGCCCGTCCATCCTTTAACATCAGGCTATATTCGAGGAGAAGGTCTAAAATTTTTGGAATCTTCATCCGGTAATCATCCATCTCCTTCGCCTCTGCCAGAATCTCAAGCATTCGAAGCTGAGCCTCCTGAATCAAGGGGGGCGTATCGCCTCGTCGAAACGCTAATCCCCGCGCTTTGATCTTTCCGTTTCGGAAGAGCCCGAAATAACGGTTGGCCACCGGACTCTCTCGATTCCCTTTTGAAGGGAGAAAAGCCATCCATCGATAGATTCCCTCCAGACTCATCGTGATCCCGGTGGCCTCGCTGATTTTCTGACAGAGTTCCAGAACCTCTCCCTCCTTGAATCCTTTCTTACGAATCCAGAGGGAATCGGTAATGGCGTGGAGAAGCTCGAACCCTTCCGCCTCACAGATCTCCTTGGCTTGGAGAAGGCTTTCCCTCCCAAAGGCAGTGACCGCTTCATGGGCTTCAATTCTTCCAAGGCGGGCATTTCGATAGCCCAAATATCCAAAGCATGTCACGAGCATCCACTTGAGCGCTGTCTGCTTTCGATGATAAATCTCCGTGTCCGTGACCGTGTCCCGTGACCGCATATTCCTGTCATAGATTCCTCGTGTGTCCTTATCTTCTCTGTTTATTCTGCCTTCTGCCTCGTGCCTTCTGCCTTCTGCTTCTTTCGCCTTCTTCTTCAGCCAAGCTCTTCTCGTTAGGATAGGCCTAAGGGTCTTAGGTACGATTCCTTCCCTCTTCTCGCAGATCGTATAGCCCACCTCTGGGACCCTATGATTTTTACAACATCCGCAGAGCACGGTCTCCGGAGAGATATTGTGAATCGCCATCATGGTGGGATACATCGAGGCGAAGTCAATCTCTGCCACATCTTCGAAGATCCCCAACTTGGGCTGGAAGACAAGGCCCCCTTTGTCGGCAACGAGCAGATCCCACGCCGTCTTGAACCGTTCCGGCTCCCCCTTTCTCCAGGGGATGAGGATGTCATCCTGAAAGGCTCGGTCGAGTTGCATCGAGGTGATCGCTGTTCCCGGAGAGGTCCGGGCCATCCGTTGAACCGGGATTTTAGCCAAGCGCGCCAGCTCGATCACTCCTTCCATTCCCGATTCTCCGTAGATGAAAGAGTTTCTACGATCGATGTGCCACCTTCCAAGAAAGAGATGGGCAGGGGCCCTGTAATAGGTCCTGCCATAGGAGAAATAGGAAAAACCTTTCGGATGAATCTGTCTTTTCACAGGATAAGGCTCCCGATCCCAGGGAATGGAAATGTTCCATCTTTTCTCTTCAAAAAAGAGACGGGGTAAAAGAGAGGCATCCCCTTCGTCACTCAGGATCACATCAGGATCGAAATGTTTGAAAAACTTCTCGATTTCTCCGACATCGATCGACTCCATTTCCACACGATACCCTTCACACTCCAAAATAAGAGACCTCTTCCAAATGGGGTCTCCTTCGGTCCGCAATTCCAATATCCGAAGGTCAGAAAGGTCTTCATCGTTCATCCACACAGATTCGGATGGATCAGGATAAATTTCAAAGATTCGATTCTCCTCAGCCTCAACAATACATCGGCCTGTCGGAAAGATTTTTTTCTCATAAAGATAAGTCTGCGGCAAAGGGATGTCACAATTGTAGAAGGTAATCTTCTCTTCCCATGGAGGGAGAATTCTGGGGAGTTGGGCATAATGCTCCGAATCGACGACCTCGATCTCCATCACTTCCACTTCCTCGCCGCTCCAGAACTCCTTCTTTCTGGTCCACTGATATCCTGCCGTCCGCCGCTCCTTCTGGAGAGTGTGGAAGAGATCGAGAAGATCGCGTTTCTTTCCCTGTGCATAGAATCGAGGCCGGAAAGGATCTTCGAATCGGCGGAGCCTCCCACCCTCTTCCTTAATCCACAGGATCATCGAGGACTCCAGGGGATAGAGATCGAAGAGCCGTCCTCGGATCTCCATGAGGTCACCCAACTGTTTCGAAAAAGAGAGTTTCGTCTTACGGTAAAGGTAACGAGGCCCGTTTCGTCATTCGATCACGCCCGAGTGTATAAAATCTCTAAAGGTTACCGTTGTCGAAGCTCGTATCGAGGCTTGTCTATCGATACTGGATATTCGAGTTTCTTTTTGTGCGAGCTTCCTGCTTCGATACCAGCGTCGTCACCGTTAAACGATATTTCCTTTGATCTTAAATCAAACGGGCTTCCTAACCGTAACCTTAATCTAAGGACTTAGGATTTCTATCGTTTGCAGGCTGATTTCCTTTCTGCTCCTCTAATGCCTTTATTTTCGACCTCAACTCCACCAAGGCCTTCTCGTGCTCAAGGAGAATAGAGATCAGAATCGTCTCAAAAGGCCAAGGTCTCGAAGCATAGACCCCGGCTTGGACATGAAGCCTCGCCTCTTCAAAGAGCCGGTCGAGGAACTCCTGATCTTCTCTTCTCAGCCCTCTTCGAAACTTCCTCCACTCCTGGGCTTCCTGTTCCAGAACCCTGCTAAAAGGAAGAACGGTTCTTCCCATAAACAAACCCTCGCACAGAGCATAGCGCAGAGCGCCCGCCTGCCAGAGAACCTGCTCGGCAGGCAGGCATAGCGTAATTTTGATAGCTTTCAGCTTTGAGCTTTCAACTTACTATTCTACAATCCTGGCCAGCAAGTTATATTGAATGACCAATGGCTGAATGATTCAATGACTGAGTGAATGTTACTCCTTTTTCCAAAATCATTTTCGGTCCCTCCTCATCCAAATCGACCCTCCAAGTCTCGTTCGAAAATTGAAAGAGTCTTCTCATAAGATAAGTCCTCTTTGAACTCATAAATCCCCCTCCTCCCCCCTTTCGTAAAGGGGGGTTGGGGGAATGAGACTGAAATAGAAGAAAAGGAACCCCTTCCGAAGCTATCCCTTCTATCTTTTTCAGAGATCTTTCAAAAAGAGGACGAACCTCCCTTTCTGATACGTCCTCGTCCAAAAAGGTAGTGAGCGGTCCCAGAAGGATCACCCATGGCCTTTGCTGTAGCTCCGTTGCCCCCTCTCGCCTCAGCAACGCGGTCAATGGCTCTCCCATCAGAGTGGCCATCTGATAGCAGGTGAAGGCCCTTGCGATACGAATGCTTTTGAGAAGCTTCTCTGGGGGAATCCATGCCTTCCTTGCGAGGGATGAGACCGCGTAAGGATCAAAACGATTGGCCCCGTCCAAGACGATGACCGCTATTCCTTTACCTGCCAGCCATCCCGCCACATAGGATGAAATTTCTCCTACTCTCTCTCCCCAAAAAAGAACTTTTCGGGGAATATAGGATTGGACTTGTGACAAGATTTCATCGAGGGCAAGGGGTAGAGTTGTGAGTTTGGGGTCTCGTTTCCACAAAGTTCGGAGTCCGGTAGGGAACGCCTGCCTGTCCGGTAGGCAGGGTTTAAAACCGTTCCGTACAGGAGTTCGCAGTTTAAAATCCATAGTCTTGAGTCTTCCTCAAACCTTCTTCAAAGATTTGATCAATCCACTGTTTTTAGCATTTTCTAAAGACTCCGATGACTTTTCCAAGAATATGAGCTTCTCCTGATCCTTCTTCAACCTGAATTGTCTCCCGGTGCTCATTGTCCGGTTTTAATTCGATCTTCCTCCCCTTTTTGAAAAACCGCTTCACCGTTGCCTCTTCCCTCATCAGGGCCACCACCACCTCCCCATTCTCCGCCGAAGGTTGGGACCGAACGACGACATAGTCATCGGGGAGGATATAGGGGGACATGCTGTCGCCTTTCACCTTTAAAAGAAAGACCTCTTTCCCTTTCACCCATTCCGCAGGAAGAGGAATCGTCCCTTCCACATGTTCTATTGCCAAGGTGGGTCTCCCCGCAGCCACCTTGCCTAAGATTGGAATCTCCCGACTCTGTAGCCTTCCTTCTTTCCTCAGCGGTTCTCCGTATGATCTATCCTCCAGAAAGACAAGGACCTCGAGGCCCCTGGACATCGAACCCCTCCGTCTTAAATAGCCCTTTCTCTCCAACGCCTTAAGATGATCGAAGGCTGCCCGGGGATAAATATCGAAGCGCTCGCCGATCTCCCTTACCGAAGGGGGATAGCCTCTCTCTTTGATAAATCCTCTAATAAAATTGAAGATCTCTCTCTGCCGAGATGTCAATTCCATCATTCCCCCCTTCATCTAATAGACTTTCAAGTTTTCAAAACCAAACCCCCGCATTCATTATTCCCTCTTTTTAATTCGTACCCCCAACTCCGAACTCATCACTCCTCACTGTATTGAGAGATACTATACATTTGTTTAGTTGTCAAGGAAATTTTTATTCGTTGACAAAAAAGTACTTTCCCTGTTTCCATGCCATTTCGCTGGGGAGAATTGTGGAAGAAGTCCGAGGAGAAATTCTGGAAAGATTTTTAGAAAAAAACAAAGATTAAATAGTGAGAACGGGTAGGATAGAATATGATAAGTGTGGATTTTTAATACAGAAAATCCTTTCCAAATAAAGAACTCCGCCCACAGGGCGGGGTTTTAGAACCTAAATTCTAAAACCCAAAACCGAGATTCCGAAACAAGTTCGGGATGACAAAAGGACCAGAACCGAACCGTCATGTCATGCTCAACTTGTTTCAGCATCTGATTTATTTTTTCTGCTTTCAGCAAACGCACCTTTCATCCCCGTCCATCCCGTCAAGACGGGACAGGCACGACGGGGTTTTCAGATGCGGTCTTAATAAAAAGAGGATGCTGGCTTTAGCCGATAAATTGAATGTCCCTACACTTTTTGAGTAAGAGAATCAATCGGACTGTTCAGGCTGGGTGGATAAGGAAAAGTGGTCGTCTTCGGCCCTTATTTTTTCTTCGTTATAAACTCAAAGGAGTCCAGTATCTTCTTCAGATCCTGACGGTCGTTGGCACCTTCCTTTTCAAATATCGAATAAATGATAAAAATCTGATAGGGTTCGGTGAAGCCATAAATCCACCCCTGTTCCCGCTTCAGCCCTTTGGCCGTATAGGTTGCATATTTTTTTGCAGCATATTGAACCCCCTTTAAGGAATAGGGCTCTGTTGGGCTGAACTCTGGTTTAATACGACCTGGCCCGAACTCTTTTGCTAATTCAGATTCCATACTTCCCGTTACAGAAGTTGTTAGTCTCTCAATCTTTTCCTGGTTAAATCTGGCATACCGACCTGTCGGTGTAAAATCGAAATTAATATTTGATTTTGTTTCTGGATTATAAGCATATAATTCCGTCTGCTCTTTATCTGTCGAAAAAGGCCTATCATAACCCAGCTGTTCCAGGAAATCAGGGAATTCCGTCGTTAATACCCAGTGTGGAGGGACTGAGACATTGAATGTGTACCGAATCCCAGTGAAATGATTCCCTTCAATCTTGCCCGCAGGAAGACTGATATCTTCTTGAAGTGCTGGCCGGACGGGAATCCCTGCGCAGCCGAAAATAGAAACCAGAAGAATAATCATCATCAAAATCTTTTTCATAACCGATCCTCCTTTACCCTGTTAGAAATAATGCCCCGCCGCTCTGCCCTGTATACCATGTGGGGCAGCGGCTCCGCAAGGGGTTACCCCGGCAGCAGAAAGCCACGGCCTTTGGCCGTGGATGAATGCGCCAGCTCTTGGCCGGGATGTCGCCCCGCTTGGGCGTTCGTTAGGTGCCACGGGCTTTGCCCGTGGGGCTCCACATTTCGGAATAATTCCGGTTCACACCCCGCTGGAATTTCTAACGGGGTTTACTTTCAAATCAAATCGATGTTGGTATTTTCAGACGGCAAGGGTACAATAAAAACTGGCTTCCGGGCTCGAAAAAGTACGGAAGTGGAGACACTCCCAAGAAAGGTCTGTTTTAAAAATCCCTTGCCATGGGTTCCGAGAACGATCACATCGCAACCCTCTTCATCGACCGCTCTTAGAATCTCCTCCACAGGGTGACCCGGCCGAATCAGGATATTGGATACAAGGTCAACCGACGAAATGCCCGTTCGGGCATCTAATTTTACGGAAATATCCTGAATTCGCTCTTTAAATTTCTTAACGGTCTCCTCCCAGCGATCCTTCGCTACCTTATGCGGGAAATCTTCAAAGGTGACCAACATACGAGGAAGAGGTTCCACCGCATGCAAGATGACAATCTTTGCTTCATCTCTTCTTGCCATATGGACCGCATAATAAAAAGCATAAGCAGAGTTTTTACTGAGATCGGTTGCGAAAAGAATCTTCTTGATTTGTGGAATCATATTTTTCCTTCTCTACGAAGGATGCGGCCATGGAGCGAAGCTCCGCGCCCATAGGGCAGGGCTTCCCGGAAAGGGAAATTTCGTTCATATTGTGCCCCCTGACCCCGCCTATCCCGCTTCGGCGGGACGGGGCACCTTCCGGTCACAATGCTGTAAAGCGACAAAGATGTACGGCCTGCCACAAACATTCTCTTTCATAACCCGTTTCTATGGTGTTTAGCGAAGGAAGTAAAGAAATACTGCCAGACCCATGAACAGGATCGCCGTCAAAAGCTTGACCGTTCCAGTATGCTCCTTTGTCGCAAGTGCCATCTTCTCGGAAGTGACTCCAAAAAAGGCCGCCACAAAAATGCCCACCAAGGGTATAATGAACATGATGTTGTAGAGAACGAGATTAAAAAAGGCATAGACCCTCAATTTGGGGATGGTCATGATATATCCAATCGTGGGGAGATACAGCTGGCCGGTGCAGATCACCTCCGTACCAGCGATGATAAATCCAAGGAAAAATGTAGCGACGAAGCCCGCTTTAGAGGACCGGGTCTGCTTTCTGATAATTCCATGGATCCTTTTCTTCAGGGCCATGGGAAGCTGAAGCTTCATTTTTGCGCCCTCACCTCGGCGATATAGAATATAATCATAAAAGCTTATGATCCCCAGTACGAATGCGAAAATAGCGATGGCGAGATAGACTCCTTTGGTGATCAGAGGGAAGCTGCTTATCTGGCGGAAACCAGCCATGAGCCCCATCCCAGCTATGAGATAAGCAACAAAGACGCCAAAAGTGAAAATGATTCCGTAGATGAGGATCTCTTTACTTCCTTTTCCCAAAAAAGCAAGGTAGGAAACCAGAAAGACGATTGTAGCAAAGGCACAGGGATTGAGACCATCTATAAAGCCTGCGACCAACACGGTCGCGAGGCCAAATTTTCTGAACCGCTCAATCATTCTTTGTTCCCCGCTCTTCAGATCCTCTTGGGTCACTTTCTCCCAGGGTGGAGGAGCTCCCTTCCCTTGATATTTTGAGACCAATTTTTGGAAATTCTCATATCGAAAATCACTTTCCAAAATGTAGTCCTCACCGATATAGAGTTTAACAGCCGACCCCCGTTTGGACTCCGGAATCTGATAGATTTGATAAAGAGCCTCATCAAGCTTTTTGTTTTCCTCTTCCATCGTGTTGAAGGCTCCTATTCTCAAATCAGGAGCCTTGGAAACCCACTCCTTTAACTCAGACCTCTTCCCTTCGCAGTCAAGGCACCCGCGGCGATAGAGAAACGCACCATAGATAATCTTCTGAGATTTTTTGTCCTCCTCTGTAGGGGCCTGAGTGATCCACCGCTCTGTCTTCGTTACTTGCAGCGAAGGCCAGGCCACGCCTCCCCCCCCAGCGTAAGACTTCACTAACCCCTCCAGATCTTTTTGAATCTTCGTCGCTCCCCCCAAGATATAATTGCCGATAATCACGACGGGAAGTTCGTTGTCCTTCTGGTTCCATTCTTTTTCGAATTTACTCAGAAGGTCATAATTTTCCAATTTGTTTATGGAAAAAGACTGAATCTCGAGGGGGTACTTCTTTGAAAGAGGCTGAATGAATTCTTCTTGGAGCTTTAACCCTCCGCTCTCTTCAGAATAGAAAAAATATAGCCTCACAGGTTCTTTTGAAAAACTGACCTGAGTGGTCCCAAGGATCAGGAATACCAGAATGAGACAAAAAATCCAGATCCAATTCTTTTTCATACGCCCTTCATTTTTTTGGCAATTCAGCCTCAAGCCCTTTTTTGATCTCATATGCCCACTCCGTTTTCACACTCTTTAGAGATTCCGCCAGATAATGCTTCGCATCCCCCTTCGCCTCAACCACTCCGTCATCATCTCTCATGTTCTCGTAGACCGTGACCAATTTCAGGTCATTGTCGGCGATCAAGAGGTTGGGTAAAAAAATCACCATTTGGTCACCATAGACACAGCGAGAAGGCTCATCTTCGGGAAGATATTTAATCACGACTCGTAAGAACCGATTTGATTTTTCAAGATGGGCACGTGCCTCCGCCCATTTGCATTCTTTCATTAACCTTTCCCCTTCTTCCTTCTGCTGCACTCCTCCGCGGTAGTAGTCATAGGCGGTGGTTGCATTCTCTTCCAGAACTTCTAAGCCCCGGTTCTCACTAAACACTTTCTCAAGATTAGTCTTCGTTAAGGGATGAACATAATCCTTTGGATACGTTTTAACTTCTTCTTTTGGGGCAGCGCATCTCATCCCCAAAAACCCGAACATCAGGATAAAAATTAAATACAATATCTTCCTTGAACTTAAATTCATTCGGTTCATTTTTTCTCCTTCAAAAGAGATTCAACAAGATCTTTCATCGTCTTCTTTGTCCAATCCATTTCCTTAAGTGCTCTGCCGACGATCTTACCTTCACGATTGATGAAGAAAGTCTGGGGGGTACTCCAGACTCCATAAGAATTGAAAACTCTTGCATCATTCTCATAGAGGATGGGAGAAGAAAAATTATATTCTTTTTTATACTTTATTAAATCCTTCTCTTTTTCTTTCGTCGCCACTTTGAGAAGGAGCAAATCCGGGTTCTTGAACTCTTCACTAAATTTAGCAAGAGAAGGAGACTCCCTCTGGCAATTCGGTCACCACGTGGCAAAAAAGTTCAACAAGATGATCTTTCCTCGCAGTTCTTTGAGAGAGATTTTTCCTCCGCCCAGCTCCGGTAGTGTAAAATCAGGGGCATCCACAGCAACTCTAAGTTTTTGTACTCCTGCCTCTGAGAATTGAGCGGTGGCCGTAGGAGCGTTCCATAGTAGGAAAATAACGAAACAGAAGACTACCATTGATAGACGTCGCATTGTCATCCCTCCTTATTTATTTAGTTTAAGCTGGAAAAAGCAACCGGGAACTAAATTACTGTCGCATAAGATGTACGTCAATAATGGATATTGGTTACTATCTTTATGAAACTTTTTTTCACCTTTAGCTTTGGAATGATTTGAGAAATACCTCGGCACGGATACGCTTATCATAAATTAATTCCCACTTTTGTCAATATAAAAATGAGATTGTGAAAATTATTTTTTATTTGTTGCTTTCCATTTAAGATATTGTACCCCAATTGAGTCAAAAAAAATAACTTCCTCCCCCCCCACGGAGGGGGAGGATTAAGGTGGGGGGGGGAGATCCACGGTGTCCACCCCCATCCCAACCTTCCCCCATCGTAAGGGGGAAGGAGATG
>Ga0335070_10009970_pt1 | contig 11106 bp, 13 predicted proteins | sample Lox_Sample_13_FD_206722 | JGI IMG/M metagenome (GOLD analysis project Ga0335070, IMG submission 206722) | Soil microbial communities from Loxahatchee National Wildlife Refuge, Florida, United States - Lox_Sample_1.3 | ecosystem: Environmental > Terrestrial > Soil > Wetlands | place: USA... | reverse complement strand
CTTCGACGCGATGAACGCCGCGGATGCCTGCAACAGGCTGATGTCGAGATAGACCCCGCGTCCCGTGTCGCGGCGCGCGTAGAGCGCGACGCTTACCGCCTGGAATGCATACAGTGCCGTCGAGGTGTCGGCAACCAGGAAGCCGATGCGGTTGGGCTTGCCGCTTGCGTCGCGGTTGAAGGACATCATGCCGGAGAAGGCCTGCACGACCATGTCGGTGCCGGGTCGGCCGGCGTAGGGTCCGTGCTGTCCGAAGCCGCTGACCGAGATGTAGATCACGCTGGGGTTGCCGGCACCCACCGATTCATAGCCCAGGCCGAGCTTGGCCGCGACGCCGGGGCGGAAGCTCTCGATCACCACGTCGCACTGGGCGGCGATGCGCTGTGCCGCAGCGCGGCCGTCGGGATGCTTGAGGTCGAGCACCAGGCTGCGCTTGCCGCGGTTGCACACCGCGTCCAGCGCCGAGTGGCTGCCGTAGCGTGTGCCGAGCGCGCGCGCCCAGTCTCCGCCCGGCGGCTCGAGCTTCACCACGTCCGCGCCGTAGTGCGCGAGCAGCATGCCGCAGTAGGGGCCGGCGAGTCCCTGGCTCAGGTCCAGCACGCGCAGCGTTGCATAGGGGGCGGTCATGAGGAAACGGAGAGGAAGCGGCCCGTGCGGGCTCGCAAAGACCCGGCGATAATACACAAACCGCTGCGCCGTACGGCGCACGATCACAAGGGAGACCGCGCATGAGCAGCAACCTGCTCGCCGAGATCGAGGGCACCACGCTGTACTTCGACGACCTCAACGTCGGCGATCGCTTCCAAACCTCGGGCCGCACGGTCACGGAAGGCGACATCGTCGCCTTCGCCGGCCTGTCGGGGGATTTCAACTCGCTGCACATGGACGCCGAGTTTGCCGCCGGCACGCCGCATAGGCAGCGCATCGCGCACGGCCTGCTGGTGCTGGCGATGACTTCGGGCCTGTCTACCCGCCTGCCGTTGATGAAGCTGATCGAGAAAGCCATCCTCGGCCTGGCCGGGCTCGAGTGCAGGTGGGTAAAGCCAACGTTCATCGGCGACACGCTGCATGCGGTGACCGAGATCGCCGCCAAAGAACCGGGTCCCAAGCCCGATCGCGGCACGCTGGTGATGCAGCGCATGGCGGTCAACCAGCGCGGCGAGACGGTTATGGAGAGCACCTGGCGGCTGGTGCTCAAGACTCGGCCCGCCTAAGCGCATCGGGAGCCCGACATGGCGCAGCCTGCACGCCCCAAGACCCATATCGCCTATCACACCCAGGACGCGATCTACGTTCGCGGAGCCGATCTGGTCAACGACCTGATCGGCAAGGTGAGCTTCAGCGAGATGATGTTCTTCCAGATCACCGGCCGGCGGCCCACGCCGGCGCAGACGGCGCTGCTCGATGCAGTGATGGTGACGCTCATGGAGCACGGGCTGACGCCGAGCGTGATTGCCACCCGCATGATCTATGTGTCGGCACCCGAAGCGCTGCAGTCGGCGGTGGCGGCGGGACTGCTCGGCGTGGGCAGCACGTTTATCGGGACGATGGAGAACGCCGTCCAGCTGCTCGACGAGATCCTCTCCGCGCCCGAAGGCGAACAGACCCGCGCCAAGGCGATCGCGCAGCGGCATCGCGAGAGCCGGCAGCCGCTGCCGGGTTTCGGCCACCACTTGCACAAGCCAGACGATCCGCGCTCGGCGCGGCTGATCGCGCTGGCGCGGGAACATGGCACTCCGGGCAACTACATTCGCGCGCTGGAAACCCTCGCTGCGGCTGTCGACGAAGTGTATGGCCGCCACGTCACGATCAACGCCACCGGGGCGATCGCCGCAGTGCTCGGGGAGATCGGTTTCCCACGCGAAGTGATGCGCGGCGTGGCCGTGGTCAGCCGCGCGGCCGGTCTGGTGGGGCATATCCTCGAGGAGCGCAACGAGCCGGCGGCGCGCTACATATGGGACCTCGCCGAGCACGAAGTGCCGTACGAGCCGGGGTCGGGGTAAAGCGCTGGCGCGGCCTCGAGGACAGCTTATGTCCCACGCCGCCCCCGCGGGTCTTTCCCCCGCCCTGCCGCGAGTCCGGAGGGCGCGTGCGACACGAGTGGTAGTGTTACCCGCCGCTCAACGTCCCATCGCCCGGTATGCGGACTTCTCCCGCCGTGACGGAGGGAGACTGGAACGCGCGGTCGAGATCATTGCGTGCCGCGCTCGGATCAGCTGCCTTTCTTACTGATCTCTCCCATGGGCGTGTCGAGCGTCCCGTCGTCGTTGGTGTCGGCCGGCATCTCGGGCTCGGCACCCGGTTTGTCCAGTATGATCTGCTTGCCGCTCATCCAGCATTCGCACTCGTAGTCATCGGTGCCGTACATCCGCGTTGTCGCCTTGCCCGAGCGAAACACGATGGTGAAGCTGCCGACTTGCGACGACGAGTACCGTCCCTGGAGCTCGCCGGCGCAGCTCACCATCCCGGGCTTGAGCGGCTGGCCGGCCGCAGGCGTCGCAACCTTTGCCGGCGCGGCGACTCGTCCACGGGCTGCCAGGCGCCCGGCTCCTCGGAGTCTCGTGCCCACTATGGGAGCGCGCATGAGCATCGCTATCTTGTGCCGTGAAGCAACCAAGCCGGATCTCCCTGAGGTCCTCCGTCTGTACGCGCAGCCGGATCTCGATGATGAAGAGGTACTGGCGCTGGCCGAAGCCGAGCGACTGTTCGATCGCTTCGCACGCTACCCCGACTACAAGCTCTACGTCGCCCTGTGCGAGGGACAGATCGTGGGCACCTTCGCGCTGCTGATCATGGACAATCTGGGCCACATGGGTGCGCCCTCCGCGGTCATCGAGGATGTCGCGGTCGATCCCGCGTGGCAAGGGCGCGGGGTAGGAAAGCTCATGATGAAGTATGCACTGCAGGTTTGCGGCGACAAGGGCTGTTACAAGGCGGCGCTCTCCTCCAGCCTCAAGCGTGAGCGGGCGCACGCGTTCTACGAGTCGCTCGGCTTCGAGCGCCACGGGTATAGTTTCCGGACCGGCACGAGAGGGCGCGCTTCCGGCGACGCGCCAAAGCGGCGTGACTGACGACGGCAGAGAGTCGATATGGTCTTGGCTGATACGAATCTAAGGCCAGGGCGGGTCACCGTGTGGCGGTGCATCGGCTGCGGAAAGATCGACGGTCCGCAGCCGTGCATTGGGGTGTGCGAGGACCGCAAGGTCGAAATGGTCTACGCTTCGGTGCACGACGGACTGGTTGCGCGCGCGGCCTCGGTGTAGAAGCGAGTGGGAGTTCTGGCGGCCTTTGTCCGGCGGCTCGCTTCCACGACGCCGCGCCACGGGGAGCGGGAACGGTCCTAGCGGGCGCTGCAGGTGCAGGCGCGCCGGATCCTCGCGGGCTTTCCGGCCGAGGCGTCAGCAGACGCAGCGCGGGGGTGGCAGGTGGACCGGCCCCCGGTTTGGGCGCCGCGGGTCAGGGGTCTGGCGTGGCCTTCAACGCAAGACCAGGGGGCCTGTTGTCGTATGGTCCGGAAGGCCGACTTGGCGCGTGATCCCGAGAGCGCAGAAGGGGACGATGACGATGCCAGCCGCGAACCAGCTGAGTTTTCCCGAACTCTACGAACGCGAACTCGTGGGACCATTGTTCCGTCCATGGGCCGAGATTCTCCTCGACCGCGCCCGGCTCGCTGCCGGTGATCGCCTGCTCGACCTCGCCTGCGGCACGGGAATCGTTGCCCGGCTCGCCAAGGCACGGCTCGGCGACAACGGGTGCATCGTCGGCATCGATCTCAGTCCACACATGCTCGCGGTCGCACGCGCGGTCTCGCCGGACATCGATTGGCGCGAGGGGAAGGCGGAGGCGCTTCCGGTCGACGGCGGCGAGGAGTTCGATGTCCTCGTCTGCAACCACGGCCTTCAGTTCTTCGCCGACAAGCCGAAGGCCGTGCGCGAGATGCGACGCGTGCTGACACCGCGCGGTCGACTGGCCGTGGCGACGTGGCGGCCCATCGAGGAGCTGCCGATGTTCCGTGACTTGCAGCAGGTGGCCCAGCGACACGTCGGCACGATCGTCGATCGGAGGCACAACTTCGGGGATGCCGCAGTGATGGGGCAATTGCTCGCCGATGCCGGATTCGAGGACGTGCGCGTCGATACGCTTTCGCGGACGACACGCTTCGCGGATGCGCGGACTTTCCTCCGCCTCAACACGATCGCGATCGTCGGGATGAGCGCAGCAGCCCCGACCCTTGGCGATGAACAGCGAACCCAAGTGGTTTCTTCCATTGTCCGCGACAGCGCCAGCGTGTTGCCGCCATATGCGGACGGAAAGGGTATAGCGTTCGAGATCAGGGCGAATTTGGCGATAGCCCTGCGCTGAGCGACAGACAGGGAGACAGCGATGGCTGTGCGGATCGTGAGGCTCGGGACACCCAGAGTGGAGGGCGAGGGCTTGCGCATCGGCACCGTGCGCCGCCCGCCCCGGGGCGTGCCCAAGAGCGAGTTCGCGTCGAGAAACTGGTACGACGTTTGGTTCCCCACCTTGGCGCCGAGCCTGGAGAGCATGAAACTGGCGCTGTCGGCCAAGACGGCGGCCGATTGGGCGGCCTTTGCACGGCGCTATCGCGCGGAAATGAAGAAGCCTGACGCCAACCACGCCATCGAATTGCTTGCCACGCTGTCGCAGCACACCAGCTTTTCGGTCGGCTGCTACTGTGAGGACGAAGCCCGTTGCCACCGCTCGCTGTTGCGGGCCCTCTTGCTGGAGAAGGGCGCCGTGGTCGAGTAGGGGTATGCAGGAGGCTGACTGCGGGTGGACCGCGACGACGGCGCGGTCCGGCACGGGGTCTGGACCGCGAAGGCAAAGTTGGGCGGTCGTGCTTGTTTGGGCTCGGCCAGCGCCTTGCGAGAGCGCTTCGAAAAGCGGCGAGAGGTCACCGGCCCGGGCGCTGGTCGAAGACGGACTCGGCCACGGCGCCGGGACGCCATCGCGCCGGGGCAGAGGCTCGCGCGCCTGCTCCTGCGGTGAGGGACTTGGTACGCCCCGGGCGGCGGCAGTCTAGCTGCTGTCGGCTGCCGGTACGCTGAGTGCAACACAGCAAAGGCGAAGAAGCGACGCAAGTAGGTGGTCCTGGCCACGCACGGTGACTGTCGCCCGCCTTTTCGGCAATAATCGCGCTGTCATGCCTGGCCTGTGCATCTGGCGTTCGGTGGAGCCGCTTGCCAGGGCGGAGATGGCTCGTGTGCGGCGAACTCGCACCCCGGCGGCCGCTCGAACGAGCGGGGGTCGGTTTCATCCAACACCCATCACAGATTGGAGGAGAAAGTGGCTGGCACGACACCAGACTTCGACGCCGTTGTCATCGGCGCAGGCTTTTCCGGCTTGTACATGCTGAAGTCGCTGCGGGACAAGTTGGGGCTGAGGGTCCGCGTCTACGAGGCGGGCGACACCGTCGGCGGCACCTGGTACTGGAACCGCTACCCCGGCGCGCGCTGCGATTCGGACGCGTACATCTATGTCTGCACCTGGGACAAGCAGTTGTTGCAGGAATGGGAATGGTCCGAGCGCTACCCCACGCAGCCGGAGATCCTGCGTTATCTGGAGCACGTGGCTAAGCGCCACGACTTGAAGCGCGACATCCAGTTCGGCACGCGTGTCACCGGCGGCGAATTCGACGAAGGCACCAACCTTTGGAAGGTGCACACCGACAAAGGCGAGGAGGTCACTGCACGGTTCCTGATCGCCGCGGTGGGCACTCTGTCGGCCACCAACCTGCCGCAGTTCAAGGGCCTCGAGAAGTTCAAGGGCAAGTGGTACCACACCAGCCGCTTCCCCAAGGAGGGTGTGGATTTCACCGCCAAGCGCGTCGCCGTCGTCGGCACCGGCGCCACCGCGGTGCAGGCTATTCCGGAGATCGCCCAGCAGGCCAAGCAACTCACCGTGTTCCAGCGCACCGCGAACTATTGCGTGCCTGCGCGCAACGGCAAGGTCGACCCCGAAGTCACCAAGGCGCGTAAGGCGGACTATGACGGCATCGTCAAGCGCATCCGCGAGTCTTTCTTCGGCCAGGAGCATTACTTCATCCCGAAGTCGGCGCTGGAAGTCTCGCGCGAGGAGCGCGAACGAGAGCTGGACAAGCGCTGGGACGCCGGGGGCTTCGCCTTCTGGCTGGCCAATTACCAGGACATGTTCTTCAGCAAGGAAGCCAACGAGGTGATCGCCGACTACCTGCGGCGTAAGATCCGCGCGACGGTGAAGGATCCGAAGGTGGCCGACAAGCTGATCCCCCAGGGCCATTACTATGGCACCAAACGCCAGCCGCTCGACACCAATTACTTCGAGACCTTCAACAAGGACAACGTGCTGCTGGTGGATGCCACCGCTGACGGCAAGATCGAGGAGATCACCGAGAAAGGGATTCGCGCCGGGGGCAAGGAGTACGAGTTCGACATCATCGTGTTCGCCACCGGCTTCGACGCCATGACCGGGCCGCTCAAGGCGCTCAACCTCAAAGGGCGCGGCGGCCGCACGCTCGACAAGGAGTGGGTGGATGGGCCGCACACCTACCTCGGCGTCTCGGTCGCCGGCTTCCCCAACCTGTTCACCATCACCGGCCCGCAAAGCCCGTCGGTGCTGTCGAATATGCCGGTATCGATCGAGCAGCACGTCGAGTGGATCACGGACTGCATCGACAACATGCGCAAGACCGGCAAGACCACCATCGAGGCCACACCCCAGGCGCAGGACCAATGGGTCGCGCACGTCAACGAGATCGTCAACATGACGCTCATGACCAGCGCCAACTCCTGGTACATGAGCGCCAACATCCCGGGCAAGCCGCGCGCCTTCCTGCCCTACCTCGGGCCGGAGGGTGTCGGCGGCTACCGCAAGAAGTGCGACGAGGTCGCGGCCAAGGGCTATGAGGGGTTCCAGCTGGCCTAGCCGGGTTCGGAGCAGAAGAATGACGGGCAGGACACGCGGCGGCAGCCCGCACCTGCCCGATTCCCACAAAAACGGAGGAGACCATGATCAATAACAGCTATTACTCGCAGGACGTGCACGGGCCCTACGAGTTGCACGACATCGGCGATCTTGCACTGGAGGAGGGCGGCACGATCCGCGCATGCAAGCTTGCCTACGCCACATTCGGCACGCTCAACGCCGCCAAGGACAACGCCATCCTCGTTCCCACCTGGTACTCCGGCACCAACAAGATCATCGAGCAAGTGTTCATCGGCAAGGGACGCGCGCTGGACCCGGACAAGTACTTCATCGTCGTCGTCAACCAGATCGGCAACGGACTGTCGACCTCGCCGCACAACACGCCCGAGCCGGCAGGGATGGGCTACTTCCCGCGCGTGCGCATCGGCGACGACGTGCGCGCGCAGCACAAGCTCGTTACGGAGAAGCTCGGTCTGACGAGCCTGGCGCTGGTCGTCGGCGGCTCGATGGGTGCGCAACAGACATATGAATGGGCCGTGCGCTACCCCGATATGGTCAAGCGCGCCGCGCCCATTGCCGGCACGGCGAAGAACACCCTTCACGATTTCCTTTTCACTGAGACGCTGGTGGATGCGATCACGTCGGACCCGGGCTTCAACGACGGGTTCTACTCATCGCCGTCCGACGTGCGGGAAGGGCTACTGCGCCATGCGAAGATGTGGGCAGTGATGGGCTGGAGCACGGAGTTCTTCCAGCAAGACCGGCACAAGGCGCTCGGCTTCGCGTCCTTGGACGATTTCATCCACAACTTCATGTACGGCTATTTCAGCGTGATGGATCCCAACGCGCTGCTGTGCATGGCGTGGAAATGGCAGCGCGGCGACGTCAGCCGCCATAGCGGCGGCGATCTGCGCGCCGCGTTGGCGCGCATCAAGGCCAAGACTTTCGTCATGCCGCTGTCTTCGGACATGTTCTTCCCGCCGGCCGATTGCCAGGCCGAGTGGCGCCTCATTCCCGATGCGGAGTTCCGGCCGATCCAGACGATCGACGGCCACCTGGCCTTGTTCGGCGTTGACCAGGAGGCGCTGGCTCAGATCGACAAGCATCTGAACGCGTTGCTCGCTGCGAAAGTTTGAGGTTAGGGGGCCCGCGCCGGCGCCATGCGAGGTCTCCTCGCATGGCGCGAAAGGGGCGGTGCGCGGCAATCGGCTTGCCGACACGATGGCTGGAACGGCCTAGCCAGAAGGTTATCTATCCCATCCTACGCACATGTAATAGCATAGCGTCTCCCGGCGAAACCGGTCGCCAGCTTCGGCGTGCGATGGCACAGGAGAGCGTCGATGTTCAACATAAGATTAATTATCGGGGCCGTCGCGGCCGCAGTAGTGTTCGGATTAGGCGCCGCTGCCGGATACCGATGGGAGTCTGGCAAGGTCGAGGCGCTCAAGGGGGAACTCAAGACTATTCAGCTAACGGCCCAAACGGCCGAGCAAAAGCTCCAGAGCGCGCAGCAGGAAGTTAACGCCAAGCTGGCCGAGAAGGATACCGAATACAAGCAGAAGATGGATGCGCTTGCGCAGGAGGAGGCCGGCAAGCGCCAGGCGCTGCAGACAGCCATCGCGGAAGGAACCAAGAGGGAGGCAGCGTTGAAGACTCAGATGGGATCGCTCAACGCCAAGCTCAGAGACGCGCGCGAACAGCAAAAGAACGCCCCACCCGAGGAGAAGGCTGCCCTGCAAGCCAAGATTGACGAGCTTCTCAAGGAACGCAGCGCGGCGAAGCAGGAGTTCAGAGGCGAGAAGTGCTTAGGCTTTCCCGTACCCAAGGCGGTCATCGACGCACTGAACGGGGTGAAATCGTGAGGGCGACGACCATGAGGGCACTGCTTCCCGTTCTGTGCGTCGCGCTCTTCGGATGCGCTGCGCCGCTTCCACCGGTGGTCAAGGAATCCTTGAAGTGTGAGATCCCCGCGGCCATGCTCGAGCACTGCGCACAGCCGATCAAGATCCCGGAGGGCGTCAGTTACAAAGAGATCATCGACATCATGCTCCAGGACCGCGACAACCTGCGCGGCTGCGCGCTGCGGCAGGAGAACCTGGCTGCAGCCACCGCCTTGTGCCAGGCCGAAGTCGCGAAGTACAACAAGGACGTCGAAGAAACCAACGCCCGCAACGCAGGGAAGAAGTAATCACGCGAGCTGACGCTGAGCGACGCCACGCACCTAGCGCGGCCGCTCGCCCGCGAGCGTGATCCGATGCATGACGCGGCGGTAGCCGTGGTAGTCGTTGACCGGGTTGTGCTGCGTGCAGCGGTTGTCCCAGAATGCGAGCGAGCCCGGTTCCCAGCGGAAGCGGCAGGTGAATTCGGGGCGCACCTGGTGCTGGAACAGGTAGCCCAGCAGCGGTGCGCTCTCCTCGTCGGTCATGTCCTTGAAGCGCGCGGTATGCGCGATGTTGACGTAGAGCGACTTGCGGCCGGTTTCCGGGTGGGTGCGTACCACCGGATGCTCCGCGAGGTACTCCCGGCGGGCGTCTTCCCGAGCGTCGGTGCGCATGCGGTCCTCGCGGGTCTTGGTGACGTCGGCCTTGGCGGAGCTGTTCACGCCCGTCAGCCTCTCTAACATCCTGCGCATGCCGGGGGAGAGCGCCTCGTGGGCGAGATACTGGTTGGCGAACAGCGTGTCGCCGCCCACCGGGGGGATCTCGCGCGCCAGCAGCATCGAGCCCATGGGCGGCTGCTCCAGATATGCGGTGTCGCTGTGCCAGATGCCGCCGAAGTTGGTGCGCTCGTGCTCCAGCTTCATCACCTGGATGATTTCCGGAAAGTCGGGCAGGCCCTTGACGAACGGATATTCGACCGGCGTCCCCATCGCCCGGGCGAAGGCCATGAACCGGGCCGAGTCGAGCTGCTGGTCACGGAAGAAGATCACCAGATGGTCGAGGAACGCCTGGCGGATCTGCGCAACCAGATCAGCGTCCAGCGGCCGCGACAGATCCACGCCGTGGATTTCCGCGCCGAGCGCGCCCGCAATCTTCCGCACCTCCAGCATCTGCCAACCTCGTCCGTCAAAGACGCGATCGTAGCGGCTCGTCGTGCGGGCCGCAAACGCGGCGCAACCCTCGCGTTTCTGCGACCATTGTCCGCTTCCATCAACCCGCACGACCGAGGCCCGCATGTCCGATGCCCCTTACGACTGGCCCAGGCTGGCCGCCGACCTGGAGCGGCTGCTCAAGCTGCGCAGCTACCCGTTCGGAATGAAGCTGTTCGAGACCGTGGAGGCGATGCAGAAGATCGCCAAGCTGCGACGGCCGACATCCGTGCACACCACCGATCAGATCGTCGCGCAGGCGGCCCGCTTGGGGTGGACGGTGGGGATCACCAGCGAGGATCTGGTCGGCACTCAGTGCCGGGCGGTGGTGGGACTTGGCCCGCAAGACGAGCAGTGGCGCTCCGGGCAGCACATGGCGGGCGTGTGGTACGCCACCGTGGAAGATGCCGCAAACCACCAGGCGGCGATGGAGGTCGTGCCGCACGGGACATTCCGCGCGCTCGCGGTCGCACCGCTGGCGGGCGGCCGCCTCGACCCGCCGGACATCGCTCTGTTCTACGCCACGCCCGGCGCGATGATGTACTTCATCAACGGGCTGCAATGGTCCGGATACCGGCGCTTCGACTGGAGCGTGGTTGGCGAATCCGCATGCGCGGACTCCTGGGGCCGGGCGCTGAAGACCGGCCAGCCGAGCCTGTCCATCCCGTGCTTCGCCGAGCGGCGCTATGGCGGCGTGCTTGACGACGAGATGCTGATGGCGCTGCCGCCGGGCTATCTGGGCAAGGCCATCGCCGGGATGGAGCAGCTTGCGAAAAACGGGTTCCGCTACCCGTTCCCCCAATACGGCATCCAGCAAGACGTGCGCGCCGGCATGGCGGTGAGCTACCCCGATCGTGCCAAAGGCGGGTGAACAGGCACTGACTGGTCAGTGGCGCCGCAAGCGGTAGCTTTCGTCTTCCTCGAAATACAGCTCGCCGTCCTCGTCCTCCACGAATGCGCAGGTGGCCGCAGGCTCGTCTTCGCGCCGGAAGTGGCGCTCGGTCACCGGGATCAGCGCGGTGCGAGTGCCGTCGCTGGCCTGCGTGTGCAGCACGCCGTCGATCATCAGCACGCGCAGGCCGGCGTCGTGCGCC
>Ga0335070_10009969_pt1 | contig 11106 bp, 7 predicted proteins | sample Lox_Sample_13_FD_206722 | JGI IMG/M metagenome (GOLD analysis project Ga0335070, IMG submission 206722) | Soil microbial communities from Loxahatchee National Wildlife Refuge, Florida, United States - Lox_Sample_1.3 | ecosystem: Environmental > Terrestrial > Soil > Wetlands | place: USA: Florida... | reverse complement strand
CTTACGTCCTGGAGATATCTCTTGTAAAGACCGGCGTTTCTCCTCCGCTTTTCGGTCCAATCATCCAAGTAGCGTAATTTTGCATCGAGCACGGCACCCTGAATCCCCTCCATCCTGTAATTATGACCTATACATATGTGATGATATTTTTTTGAAGACCCGTGGTCTCTGATAGCGAGCATCTTTGAATACAAATTCTCATCATTTGTCAGCACGGCTCCGGCTTCGCCATAAGCTCCCAAGTTTTTCCCCGGATAAAAACTGAAACAGCCGCACGCTCCAAATGTTCCTACTGCTTGTGTTCTATATTCAGCGAGGTGTGCCTGAGCACAATCCTCAAGCAATATGAGGTTATGCTTTTTTGCTATCGTTGTTATCTTATCCAGCTGTGCAGGCTGCCCATAGAGGTGAACGGCGACTATAGCCTTTGTTCTAGGAGTTATCATTTTTTCGATCTTTTCAGGGTCCATATTAAAAAACTGCGGTTCGCAATCCACAAAAACAGGTTGAGCACCACAGAGGCTCACTGCTTCAGGTGTTGCGAAAAACGTATTTGCCGGAACAATTACCTCGTCGTCGGTTCCTATACCCAAGGCCCAAAGGGCAATGTGCAATGCAGATGTCCCCGAGTTAACGCCAACACAAAACCGAGCTCCATGCACACGGGCAAAATGCTCTTCAAATGCCTTTACGAAAGGACCGGATGAAAAGGCTGAGCTATCGATAACCTTCTGAATAGCGCTGTCGATGTCCGGCCTAATTGACAGATACTGAGCTTTCAGATCGATAAAATCTACTTTCACAGATCTTCTCCTCCATCTTTTCTGTTGGGATTATTGATATCATCTCCACGTAGGGGGGAGATAAAAGGTAACGTATCATAATCAAAACTCTCCCTGAACTGAACGAACAAGACGTTCACGCTGCGTAATATTCCTATATATGTCAGAAAGGATCAATCTCGCAACATGAGGTCTATAATGTGAAGCTTCATAATAATTATATCTATTCTTGGTTATGTCATTTATGCCTGAAAAATCGAAAACATTATCGCTGCCGAAGACTTTAATCAGATATGCCAAATCCGACGAGTTCAATTTTGTTTGATCGTATAAGGGATTAACGATGATGCGATAGTCTGTCTTGTTCTTCATAAAGATGTTCTTGATTTCCCTTAGCATTCTGTCTTGCTCGCTTCGTATTGCCATTGGAGAATATATCTGTACGGCACTTCTTTCATAGAAGACATCTTTCCGCGGCAAATAATAATCAGTGGGATTATTTTTAATAATCCTCTCAAATTCCGCTAATTTTATTTCGTTCGCCGCAGCATTATATTCCGTCGGACGATCGTCGAGGAGACAGTCGGCTACCATGTAGTTCTTTATTCTTTTTGAAACGCTAAGGTCCGTATAGGCAATGAGGAATTTCAAATCAAAGAACGCCTTTACAAATTCCAGATGGAAAGCATACCAAGGCTTGCCGGAGACGAGGGGATGCTTAATAAATAAATGTCCCTTGCTGTCATAAGTATCGATCAGTGTACCGTAATCCATGATTATTAAAACATTTTTCAAAGGAACATTATTTGCGTCGAGAAATTTTATCTTCGAGTATATACCGAAGAGTGTTTCGGCTGACGCATCGAAATGGAAGCACTTCGTGGAGGATATATATTTCTGCCAATCTCCCACTTCATAAAAAATTGAACGGGAATTGCCCAGGATGAATGAATCATAGTGAAAGTGCGGATTGTTATGAAGGAAGGTCTCTGTCGAAACAAAATCTCTGTTCAATACCACGAACGAGGGATAGAAAGACTTGTAGTGATAGATAACTTTAAAAGGATCTGAGAAAAGGTAGAAGATCAGGACAATGAACAGGGGCAGTACGAGAGCGCTGACCTTGAGGAAGAGTGTGTGAATCTTCTCCCCCGCCATGAGAAGATGCCCGTCAGGTACGGTAGCGTCGCACGCCGCCACCTCGATCGCCATGTCGCCATTCCGGCACTCAGCTAAGGGCAGTTCCTTGGAATTCACTTGACCCATCAGAATTGAAAATATATGAATTGCCTGACGTTGCCGGCACCAAGAAAGACAATGAAGAAGAGCGCCACATAATACATACCCCATCTTACGTACAAGGGTCTTGCCCGAAGCCATTCCCTTATATTCGTTTTGGTCTGCATAATATGAATGCATTCCATGAAAAGGATCGCGCAAATTCCAAGGAGGAGGTCTGCATTTGGAACGCCGAGCGTCAAATGGAATGACCCGCCGTGCAGCACCTGGAAAACATCCTCACGAAGACCGCTTATCGAGCTTCTGACAATATAGAATGCTTCTCGGTAATTCCTCGCTCTAAAAAAGATCCAGGCAAATGTTATTAAGGAAAATGTCGTGCCTATTTGTAAGATGTTCTGTAACCTTGGAAATCTGTTCAAACCAAGCATACCCGCTACTTTGGTCCTGATGTCTTTTGTGAGCAAACCAAGAATCAGATAGGCACCATTCAAGACGCCCCATATGACAAACGTCCAATTTGCGCCATGCCATAAACCGCTAACGAGAAAGACAACGAAGATGTTAAAGTACCAGCGAGGAACGGGAACTCGGTTACCACCTAGTGAGATATAAAAGTAATCTCTGAACCACGTCGATAACGATATATGCCAACGTTTCCAAAATTCTGATATCGATTTCGAATGATAGGGGCGCTCAAAATTTTTCATCAACGTAAAGCCCATGACTTGGGCCGCGCCGATAGCGATGTCTGAATATCCGGAAAAGTCACAAAAGATTTGGAATGAAAAGAAGACCGTTGCGATTATAAGGCTCAATCCCTGGTGGTCGTGAGGATTGTTGTATACGTTGTCGACCACTACTGCCAAACGGTCGGCGATGACCATTTTCTTAAACAGGCCCCAGGCCATTAACTTTAACCCGTCGGTTATGCGTTGATATTCAAAGAGATGGTTTTCATAAAATTGGTGCAACAGATTTTGAGGACGTTCAATGGGACCAGCAACTAATTGAGGATAAAACATCACATAGAGCGCATAGATGCCAAAATGGCGCTCAGCCTTCTGGTTTCCCCGATACACTTCTATGGTATAACTCATTGCCTGAAACGTATGAAAAGACAAGCCGATCGGCAAGAGGATCGACAAATAGGGGAGGGACGTCTTCACGCCGATTCCGTTGAACATGTGGGTCAGATTTGAAGTGAGAAAATTATAGTATTTAAACATTGCCAAAACACCGATATTCGCTACGAGACTTGCGATAAGATAAAGTCTTCGTTTGTTGCCTTGAGACCTTTCTATCAAGAGTCCTGCAAAGTAATCAATAACAATGGTGAACGCGAGAATTAAGATGTAGATCGGCACAAAGGCCATATAAAAATAACAGCTGCTCAATAAGAGGAACAACCATCTCTGTTTATGAGGCAAGGTAAAATAGATCGTGGTTACCACTATGAAGAAAAATAAGAAGTGTAATGAATTGAAGAGCATACGTTGATCAGATTACTTGGCTGAATTCCTGACGCATTATCGCGCACCACAGATACAGGTAGCAAAACATGTCCCCATAAACAGTCTGGTGACGATTCGCATCGAGAAAAAGTGAGCAGTTGAAACCTCTCTTTATGTGAGATCCCCCGAATTTCTGAGCATCCGGGCGGGATTCCCCGCCCATACTTGATTCGGAGGGACATTCTTCGTAACAACACTCCCGGCGCCGATCATTGAGCCGTCTCCGATCGTTACATTGCCGAGAATCGTTGCATTGCTTCCGATGGTCACGTTATTTCCTATAGTCGTTTTGACAAAGCGATGCGCCCAATCATCGTCGCTTTCCGGGCTGCCGTCCGGGTTCGATGACCTTGGACAATTGTCATTGATAAACATGACACCGTGTCCGATAAAGCAATTATCACCGATGGTCACTCCTTCGCATATGAAGGTATGGGAGGATATCTTACAGGTTTTACCGATATGGGCCCCCTTCTGGATCTCAACAAAGGCCCCAATCCTCGTATTGTCTCCTATAGAGCAGCCGTAAAGATTAACGAAACAGTGTATCTTGACATCCTTGCCCAATTTTACATCGGGGCTGATACGACAAAAATCCACTTAGGTCTCCTAGGAATTTGAGATCCTGACGCTTGCACCATCGGCCTTAATGGATCTTTCCGCAGCGTCAAGTATCCGTAATACTCTTAACCCCGCCCCTCCATCGGTAAGGGGCGGACGGCCCTCCTCAATACAGTCAGCAAATTCCTTAACAAGTAAAGAAAGAGCTTCCGTATGGTCCACGCGCGGTGCATGTACGTCACCTGAACGGTAAGAGATGAGCAATTTTTCTCTGATATCAGCTTCCTCTTTCTTCACTTTTATTCCCGAATCGTAGACCTTAATCTTTTCTGCATTATCCAGATCATTCCAGACGAGCATCTTTTCGCTGCCACCGATGATTGTCGTGCGTATCTTGACCGGAGAAAGCCAATTAACATGAAAATGTGATATAAAAGAATTTTGATAGCTCATGGAGATGTAAGCGATATTTTCGATATGATTGCCGGCATGACTCACTCCATGGGCACTGACGAGGATCGGCTTGTGATCGATGAGAAAGTCCAGAATCGAGAGATCATGGGGGGCAAGGTCCCATATCACATTCACATCCTGCTGAAAAAGACCGAGATTTATGCGAACGGAATCGTAGTAAAGAATGTCACCTAAGCTTCCTGAGTCAACGATCTCCTTTATTTTTCTCACCGCACCCGTGTAGCAATAGGTGTGATCACACATGAGCTGTACATTGTTTTTCTCTGCAATCGCTATTAATTTCTCTCCCTGTGAAACGTTGGAAGCCAGCGGCTTCTCGACAAGAACATGTTTACCGCTTTCCAGAGAAGCCTTGGCAAGAGGGTAATGAGTATTGACGGGAGTGGCGATGGCAACGGCATGAACGGTGTCATCGGAGAGTATATCGCTAAGATCGGTGGTGCGACGTATATTCGGATATGGGCTCAAGATTTTGACCAGCCGCTCTTCATTTAAGTCACAAGCCCAAACTACGTTCGTCCCGGGGTACGTAACAAAGTTGCGAATTAAATTCGGTCCCCAATAGCCACAACCGACAACGCCAACATTGATCATCTCGCTTCTCCTTCCTGTGATACTCACACTGACCTTTCTATTTCTTGATGCTCTCTGCGCTTCCATATCTCTACCTTCTTATTCCCTGAGACTCTGAATTCTGCTATCTTGTTGTGAGTTTTTTCCACTCGTGGCAAGAAATACTTGTAATCAACACGCCAGCCGTCAAACCACACAATATTGTCTGCTCTCATAAAATCAAATTGGTCTAAGTTATTGAAGTTCGTATAACCATTCTTATAAAGCCATACATAGCCATCTTTCTTAACATGAGGCTTGAAATTGCAGAGATAGGTGAATACCGGCTCATTCATTACAAGGACCGGAGAACCAGAAGGTAAGATCGCATTGATTTTTCTTGATATCATCAAGCTCTCCTGGATGCCCTCTTTATGTAAACTGAAGTGAATCGTATCTTTTACTGCAAAGGATATCGAAAATAACAGCGATACGCACAGGAAGAATAAACATGCGGCCTCAAATACGTTTCTGGTCCCCCTGGGGTTTAAGAGAAAATAATATTCCACGATGCCCATGAGAAGTATGACGGCGTAAGGCAAAATCAGCTGATAGTAATGGAGATAGGTGCGTACATAAAGGGGACTAAAGCTGAGAATACATAATAACAAAATAATGAAGGACGTGAGATGAAACTTCCTCACGGCTATGACAAGGCTTAGAAAGACCACGAGAATAAACCATACGTTTCTCCAACTCCACATGCTCCTTATCATCGTCATTACTCCCCATGGCCCATGACCTTCGCCGCTAACCTGAGATAGAAAACGTGACACATCAACACCGAAGTAAGACAGGATGAGAAAGAGCGAAACAAAGAAACCGAGGAGAAAAATAGCGATTTTCCTTATGCCCAATCTAAGGTTTAACGAGGCCCCCTCCGGATCTTTGAGAAGCAATACGAGAAGAGCGGGAATAATTGCAACGCCATACTGCTTCGCCATAACAGTTAACAGTAGAAAAAGCCCAGCAAGAAAAGGGGGGAAAAACCATTGTCGTGTGCGAATGTTAAGCAGCAAAATTGTTATTAAGGAGAAAACCACCACAAAATATTCTAAAACAATGTCGTTCCCCTCATATGCCAGGTAAAGCAAGAGGAAAAGCAAGGCACCTGCGAAACGCAGGATTCTGTTTTTTATGACGGAACCACTGAGGAGATACACTAATCCTGCCGAACACAGTTCCGCAATGAGAAACGCAATCTTATACGCATCATACCCGTCACCGAGTAACTCTCTGAATATGGCAAAGTAGTATAGTCCGACCGGGGTATAGTGGAGATAAAAGTCTTTGTAAGGTCTCCAGCCTTCATTAATCCTTTCAGCAACCGAAAGGTAATACCCTGCATCATCTCCGTAAGGGATAAAGAAGGTGGTCCACCATGACCAAATCAGGATAGAGGACAATAATACAATCGTTGCGACAGCAATGTCTTCTTCACGCGGACTGCTTATTGCTGTCACGCTGCCTTCACCCCGTTCGCCGGCACCGTCATGAAAAGTTTTCTTGCCCGCATGTTTAGAGAACAGATATTCCTTTACTAAACTGATAAGAAGGCTGCCGCCGCCTGATATCATGATGAAGAAAAGCCAATCGAGGGCAATTACTAAGCGTGGGTATCCTGCACCGACAAGATAATTGATAACAAGGAAAAAAGTTATGCTTCCGAATGTTGCCGATTTGATCAGCTCAACCTGACTTCTCATGCTTGGAAGGGCCGAGAATCCTCTATAAAGGCCGGCCTTGAGATAAAAGACGAGCCGGATGAATAAAAGGATCGGCAGAAACGAGAGAGACTCGGCATATACTGTTGGAAGAGCCGTCCCATATCGAATGATGAAAGACAGGTAATTTGCCGCACAGACCTGGATCAGGAAAGCGAGAATTATGACCATGCCCCCGTTCCTTGTACGGTCGGCATCGACTGCCATATGGACATGAGAAGCGGTTTTACTCATCATTCAATGTGTTCCTATCCATGAAACGTCTTTATGCATTCCGCGACATATTGTGTGCTTTCTTCTTCTTGCAAGGGTTCTATGGGAAGGGACAAGACCTCCTTGACCGCCTGTTCGGCATTCGACAGATTTCCAAAGACCTTCATCCTCCCTGAAAAGACCTTCATCTTGTGGAGAGGGAAGGGATAATAGACCATCGTGTCTATTCCCTTCCCCTTGAGAAAGGCCTGAAGTTCATCCCTCCTTGAGCTGCGAATAGTATATTGATGGAAGACATGTTCATCGGAGCCAAAGGGAAAAGGGCAGTCGGTTACGGGCAACCGTATATCTTTAAGATCCCGTAAACCTGCAGTGTAGTGTTCTGCCACCTCTCGTCTGCGCCCGTTGAATTCATCGATATAGCCGAATTTTGCGAGAAGGACCGCGGCGTGCAACGTATCGAGACGGCTGTTGTAACCGACATGATCGACATTGTATTTGTCTTTCCCGCCGTGTTTCAGGAGCATACGCACAAGTCCCGCTATGCCATCGTCCTGTGTCGTGACCATGCCTGCGTCACCGAAGCCGCCAAGGTTTTTTGAAGGGAAGAAACTGAATGCCCCGGCGGCCCCGATGGATCCGACTTTCTTTCCCTTCCATGACGCCCCAAACGCCTGTGCCACATCCTCGACAACAAAGAGGTGGTGCTCTTCCGCAATCTTCAGAATCTGGTCCATCTCAGCCGGCTGACCGTAGAGGTGGACGGGCATGATGCCAACGACCTGCGAAGACCCAGAATCCTTTGAGGATTCAATGTAATCCCTGATCCTTGTTACGTCGATATTGTACGTGCGGGGATCGATATCGATAAAGACCGGCGTGGCTCCGGCCCTGAGGATCGCATCACCGGTGGCTGTGAAGGTGAAAGAGGTTGTGATGATTTCATCTGTTTTCTCGAAATATTCTTTACCATTTTGCTGAATGGCGAGGGCTCTCAACGAAAGGACGAGGGCATCGGTGCCCGATGAAACGCCGATTGCGTGTTGCACGCCGAGGTATGCCGCTACGGCGTCCTCAAAATCCTTTATCTCAGGACCAAAAATCCATTTTTGATGCTCAAGACATCTCTGGAGCGCAGAATCGATCTCTTTCTTCATATAGTCATACTCGCGCTTTAAGTCAAGCATGGGAACAGGTTTCATCAGGTACCTCTTTCTTTTCCAAGATGTGCAGCGTCTCGTCCTCTATCCGATAGGTCTTGCCGCAATAGCCGCATGTGGCATGGTTGTCATGAAACCTCAACGTTGTGCCGCATTCGCAGGCCCATCCGATCTTCTTTGCAGGAACACCCGCAACAATGGCATGATCAGGAACGTCTGATTTCACAACGGCACCCGCCCCGACAACAGCATACCTTCCTATGGTCGTCCCACAGACGATGGTTGCGTTGGCCCCTATGGTTGCGCCTCTCTTTACGAGAGTCGTACGGAACTCGCTCTTTCTTTCGATAAAGGCCCGCGGATTGTATACGTTCGTAAAAACACAGGAAGGCCCGCAGAAAACGTCGTCCTCAAGGATCACTCCCTTGTAAAGAGAGACGTTGTTCTGGATCTTGCATCTGTTGCCGATCTTCCCATCCGGGCCGATCACGACATTTTGGCCGATAATGCATCTTTCCCCTATCACGGAATTCTTGAGGACATGGGAGAAATGCCATATCTTTGTGCCGTCGCCTATCCTCACATCTTCATCAACATATGCGCTTTCGTGGACATGGGCAGGAGATAGACCGGATGATCCTCTATAAAGAGCACGGGAAGGACCTTTGTTCTCCCTCGTTTTGTCCCTGCCCGACGAATATTCTGCCTTTTCGAGGATCTTCAGAACCCTGAGGCCTTCTTCGCCGTCTGTCCTTGGTCTCTTTCTTTCGGCAACGCATTCCACGAAGTGGCTGAGTTCTTCTCTCAGCGGCTCTCCGTTTTCGATGGGAATGACCGTATAATCGGCCTTCTGTGCATAGGGTATCTTCCCGTCTTTCCATCCTATCTTGTGGGGATAGAGGAACAACTTCTCTTTGCTCACGTCATCAAAAACGGCCATCGCTGTTGAGCCAACGACGATAAGTTTCTGCTCTTTGTAGGGATGCAGCCAGCTTACAAAGATGTGGCCTTTGACCCCGCCTTTGAACTCAAGGGTGGTCAGGGTCGTGTCATAGACTCCGGTATTGAGATAATCGCCTCCAAATGCCGAAACCCTTGCAGGTTCTTCATCAAGGAGCATAAGAATGACTGAAATATCATGGGGCGCGAAACTCCAGAGGATATTTTCCTCGGTCCTCAGTTTCCCGATGTTTAAGCGGTTAGAGTAGATATACTGGATCTTGCCGAGGCCGCCTGAACTAATAAGCCCTTTCAACTTTATAACAGCCGGGTGGTACTGGAGAATATGTCCGACCATGAGGAGTCTTTCCTCCTTCTTCGCGATCTCCACGAGTTCCTCCCCTTCTGTCACGGTTAAGGCAAGGGGCTTTTCGACAAAGACATCCTTCCCCGCCAAGAGGGAACGTTTCACGAGTTCATGATGAGTGGACGCAGGAGTTGCAATCGCAATAGCCCGGATGTCGGGATCCTTCAGCAACTCCTCAAAGGAAGTCGTATAGTGTATTGGACGGGCGGAGCCATCAGGACTCACGGGGAATCTCTTCTGGTAATCGGCGACGAGGCAGGCGTCATAGTCGCAGGCTGTGTGGAGCACGCCCATCTCGTAGAGATTCCTAAATATATTCTTTCCCCAGAAGCCGAGTCCGGCCAGTCCGATGCGCTGATGTGAAGTATTCATTCCGTGTATCCCCATTTCACGACGGTATAATGAAGGTTATAAGAAAGAATCGCCAACGTTATCTTACCGGAAAAGTTACGATCCCGCCCGATGTCCAGGGATGGGACTCTCCTTTACCAGCAGGAAGTATTGAAAATCCGCTCAACCAGACTGTTACAGTGTCTCTCTGATTGTGCAGTGAAGGTTCTTCCATAATGATCGGCCCAGGCATCAATCGAGCCCAGCTGAAAAGCAACGACAAGGGGAACTGCGTAACCTGCAGTCTTGCAGACATTCTTGAGAAATTCCCTTCTCGTCGTGCGGCTGTCAGCTTGATCTTCTTTCATCTCTTCCCTCCATCTCTACCATGCTCTGAGAACGTTAGCCAGGGGAAAGGGCCAACTACCTCCGCGAGGAGCGCATAAGGCCTGAGGGTGATTCTCTTCCGCCAGCCTTTCCACTGCGCGTGAAGCACTATCCAGATCTGGTGCATTGAGGGTAAAGCATTGACAACGGCGAACAAGCTCGGTAAGCGTATCCAACCCTGTCGAGCCCTGGCTCACAAGATTAATAGCCTGACCGAGCAGCAGGGTCAAGGCCTCCGTCTCCCCGAGGGGGATGAGGCCCCGACGGTTCCCGGAGCTATGATTCGGAAAGACGATCCACGCTGGCGCCGAAGGTTTCGCTACCCAGTCGTTCAGAATGAAGGACGGATCAAATCGCCTTTTGCCTGAGTCATCGAGAAAGACTCTGCCGGCATCCTTCAGCGTGAGTTCAGGAAAGAGTCTGAGCGTTTTGGCGTCAACATGGAAACTGCGGGGCAGGGGCCATACTTTCTTGCCCATCGGCTCGACAAGAATCACTTCGTCAGAAAGGCACTTCCATCCCCGCATGACCAAGCTAAGAGCCAGGGAGGTCTTGCCTGCGCCCGAAGGACCGACGAGAAGGAGTGCTTTCCCTCCTGCCACTAAGCCCGATGCATGAACCTGGACAAGATGACCCAGGCTCTGGAGGATCCTCGTTGTGATTCTCCATTCGAGGTTGTCGAAAAGTTCGTGAATGTCCTCTGTTTCAAAGATGGCGTCGCCGTCTTCGTAATACCCGTAGGTGAGGGACTTCTTCCTCGGATCATGAATTCTCCGTGTTTCCCATGCTACTGAAGCAGTTCCA
>Ga0335070_10009968_pt1 | contig 11106 bp, 8 predicted proteins | sample Lox_Sample_13_FD_206722 | JGI IMG/M metagenome (GOLD analysis project Ga0335070, IMG submission 206722) | Soil microbial communities from Loxahatchee National Wildlife Refuge, Florida, United States - Lox_Sample_1.3 | ecosystem: Environmental > Terrestrial > Soil > Wetlands | place: USA: Florida... | reverse complement strand
CACCGTCATGAGGAGGACCATATCGAGCTGCTCCAGGACGTGCTCGACGGTGACCAGGGGTGTGGAGGGATTCAGGGTCGCGCTCGCCTTGACCCCGAGCTCTCGGATCCGCTGCAGGGTTCGATGCAAATGGGGGAGCACCTCCACGTGGACGCTGATCAGATTCGCCCCCGCCCGCACGAAGTCCTCCAGGTAGCGGTCCGGCTCGCTGATCATGAGGTGCACGTCCAGCGGGAGGTGGGTGCTCCGCCGGGCGGCCTCCACCACCAGAGGACCGATGGTGATGTTGGGCACGAAATGCCCGTCCATGACATCCACGTGGATGTAGTCGGCCCCTGCAGCGGTCACGGCAGCGACTTCTTCTCCTAGACGACGGAAATCAGCGGACAAGATGGAAGGTGCAAGCTTCTTCTCCATGGGCCCTCCCAATAGAAGTGCCTAAAATTCCTGAATCGCGGCTGGAAGCCGCTCCCACTGGGCCACCAAACGAGAAGGCAGGGGGGTCTGCGGCGCAAGGCGCATTCGGAGCCTCTACCTTCCTCCGCTGACAGCAAGGCCTGCCGAACTTTGTACGCCCCGCCGCCACAAGGGCGAGCCTCACTCGATACTATCAATGGCGCGACTATGCGTCTTTGCAGAACAGATCTCCCTGCCACAAGCCTTCCGATCGCGGCTGGAAGCCGCTCCTACTGGGCCACCAAACAAGAAGGCAGGGGGGTCTGCGGCGCGAGCCCGCCTCACGGAGCGAAGGCCGCGCCCGGATCCGCGCCCGGCAAGGGGCTAGAAGGCGGTGGCCCCGCTTTAGCCTCCCCCAGGAACGAGGGCCCCCTCCAACCCTTGCCTTCCAGCCCTATCAGGCTCCGCGTCTGAGGGACGCCGTCAAGATGAACGGTCAGCTCATCCGGCGACCGGGCCCAGACCAGCCACTGGAGTCGTTCGCCGGGAGAGTGGAGGCCGCGGGCGATAAGGATGCTCTTCCCGTCCACCTGCTGGTAAAGAGATACATCGCGCTTGATAAACCCTTCCGGCACTACATAGGTGATGGTGAGAAAGCGCGCCGGGAGCTCCTTGGGGCGGGGCATCCGGTTCACCGAGAGGCGGATGGGCTGGTCCCGGTACGCGACATAACCGGGCAAAGGAATCTGGCCCAGCACCACATCCTGCGGCTCCCCGGGCCGATAGACCTCCTGGATGGCAGGTCGCCCCAGCTCGAGACGCTGGACGACCTCCACCGCCCTGGCCGGGGAGAGCAGACGCACGTCGGGCATGGCGACCGCGAGGGGTTCCGGGCCGTCACTCACGAGAAGCTGAACCGCTCTGCCCCGTTCGACCTCTTGAAGCGGCGGCGGCGACTGGGCGATCACCGTGTCGCGCTGGTATCGACCGGAAGGCAACCGGCAAATATCGCCGCGCTCAAGACCGTTCTGGGCCAGCACGAGCTCCGCCTCCCGCCGTCTCATCTCCACGAGCCTAGGCACCCGAACCGTGCGGGAGCCCCGGGAAAGCACCACCTTCACATCCCGGTCCCGCTTGAGTACCGTCCCTGATGGAGGATCCTGAAAGGCGATGAAGTTCTTGGGCACCGTGTCGCTCCACTCGAACCCGCTTACCTTGATATTGAGACGCAGAACGGTGAGAAGGTCCAGGGCGTACACCGTGTCGTGCCCGACCAGGTTTGGCACTGTCACCTCCGGCTCTCGCTGAATGATCCATGTGCTCGTCAGGTAGAGAGTGGAGATGAGGGAGACGACGAAGATGGCCCCGTAGAGTCCCAGCCTGAGAAGCCTGCTTACGATGGCCACGACTGATCCACCTCCCGCTCGCCCTTAGCCCGCCTGCCTGTCTGATTCCTGACCGGAGCGCCTGAGCCTGGCGGCGAAAAAACCGTCCACCCCGTGGCGATGGGGCCAGGTCTTGAGGCTCCCTCGTTCTTCTACCACATCCCTGGAGGATGGCGGGAGGATCGCTCTCCCATCCTCCGGGGAGAAGTCCCCGCGCCCGTTGAGAAAGGCGTTGACCGTGCCTTCGTTCTCCTCGGGGGTCAGGGTGCACGTGGCATAGACCAGCACTCCTCCCGGCCGAACCAGCTCGGCCGCCCGGCTGAGAAGTTCAGTCTGGAGGAGATGGAGCCGACGGCAGTCCTTGGGCCCCACCTTCCACTTGATGTCCGGGTTCCGCCGCAGCACCCCCAGCCCCGTGCAGGGTGCGTCCACCAGGACACGGTCGAAGCTCCCGGCCAACCGGTCGCCTTTCTCCAGGGCGAGGAGATCCCCTTCCACCGTCTGGAGACACGAGACCTGGAGGCGCCGGGCATTTTCGGCAAGCCGGGTCAGCTTCCAGCCCTGGCTGTCCACCGCCACGATCTCCCCGCGGTTCCCCATGAGCTGGGCCAGGTGGGTGGTCTTGACTCCCATGCCGGCGCAGGCATCGAGCACCCGGTCTCCAGGCCGGGGATCCAGCAGCCGGGCAACGAGTTGAGAGGCCTCGTCCTGCACCTGGAACTCCCCCCGGGCATACTCGGGAAGGGAGGAAAGATCGGTTCTCACGGCTCTGAGGTGGAGAGCCTCAGGCGTGAGCCTGCCCGGCTCTACTGAAAATCCGGACTCCCTGAGGGCGGTCGCCAGCGCCTCTGGGGTCGTCTTCAGGGTGTTGGTCCGAATGGTCGTCGGCGCCACCTGATTTCCGGCATGACAGAGGGCATCTGTTTCCTCAGAGCCAAGTTCCCTCAGCCAGCGTTGCACCAGCCACACCGGGTAGGAGTGGCGCACCGCGAGCTGTTCCGCCGGGATTCCTTCGGCGGTCGCGCTTTTGAGAATCTCCCTTTCCCGACCGATGGCGCGGAGCACCCCGTTCACGAAGCGGACGACATGCTGCGGCTGGCTCGCCTTGGCCAGTTCCACCGCCTCATGCACGGCCGCGGCCGGGGGTACGCGGTCAAGAAAGAGGAGTTGATAGGCGGCCAGGCGGAGCAGGACCCGCACCGGCAAGGCCATCCGTTTGGGGACAACCCGGGCGTAGCGGTCGATGATCCAGTCCAGCCGGCCCTGCCAGCGGAGGACGCCATACACCAGTTCGGTGGCAAAGGCGCGGTCGCGCGTATCGAGAGCCGGATTCTTCTTGAAATACACGTCCAGGAGGACATCCGGGAAGGCGGCTCGCCGTGCCACCTGCATGAGGATGTGCATGGCCATGGCCCTGGGCGTCGTCACTCGTGCTTTCCTACGAAGCGCCGGATGATCTTCTCCACCTCCCCCAGGGGTACCTCGGTATTGAAACAAGGGCCGAAGGGGCGGCGATTGAGAATGCCGTAAACCGGAAGCGGGTAAGTGTCCTGAATGCCGCTGGTGAGATCTCGCTCACAGGCGACAGCGATGATGAGCTGTGGTCGCTTCTGCACCACGATCCGGCGGGCGATGGTGCCGCCCGTAGCAACGGCAAGGTCCACCTTGAAGCTGTGAGCCAGCTCCCGGAGATCCTTGATCGGGCACTTGCCGCAGCCCTTGCAGTTCTCCACGTTCCCCGTGATCTTCACGGTGCAGTCGTGGTTCTGCAGGCAGTGGGGCATGAGGAGGAGCACGCAGGAGGGTGCCATCTTCCGGGTCTCCGCCAACACCAGCTGATTGTTGATGGCAACGAAGGACTGGCTGATCCGTTCCCGGGAGATACGGAAGAGCTTGCCCACAATGATGAGGAGCGGGAAGAGCACCTTGATCACCACGCCCCGCAGTTTCTTGGAGAGAAAGTCCCGACCCGTGAGGATGGTCAAGGTGAGCAGGAGAGATCCGGTAAGCACCACCAGGACAACGGCACCCAGGACCCCTGCCAGGATAGCCGGTAGATAAGGATGGATGGTGCTCAGGCCGACGAAGGGAATCCACCAGAGCACGAAGGCGAGGCAGGTGAGGACAAGGCAGGCCACCCCCAGAAGGGCGATAAAGATCCGCTTCTGGGGCGTAACCGTAGGCTCCGACTCGAGGCCGGGAACCTCCGTCGCCATTGTTTGCTCTTTGGTCACCGATTCATTCACCGAGCACCATCCCCACCGCGAGCTGATACCCCTTGAGAAAATCCACCGCCTCCAGACGGCGTCTACCTTCCAGTTGCAGACTCCGGATCTGGACCTCCCCTCCTCCGGCAGCGATGCCGAGACCTTCGGGCCCTGAGGCGAGCACCGTCCCGGGAAGGGTGCCGGCAGGTCTGGACGAAAGGGCCCGGCAACCGAAGAGTTTGAGCCGCTTCCCCTGCCAGAGGGTGAAGGCGCCCGGCCAGGGATCCAAGGCCCGGATGCGCCTTGAGACCCGCTCGGCCTCGTCCTGCCAGTTCACCCGGCAGTCTTTCGGGTGGATCATGGGCGCGTAGGTCGCCCGCGAGTGGTCCTGAGGTCTCGGCCTGAGGCTTCCGTCCGCCAAACGGACTAGGGTTTCGACGAGGACCGAGGCCCCCACCTCCGCCAGGCGATCGTGGAGGCTTCCGCCCGTGTCCTCAGGACCGATGGGCACCTCCCGGGAGAGCAGCGTGTCACCTGTGTCCATCCCCGGATCGAGGAGCATGGTCGTCACCCCGGTAGCCGTCTCGCCCTCCATGAGAGCCCAGGGGATGGGTGCCGCACCACGGTACTTGGGGAGAAGCGAGGCGTGGACGTTGACCGCACCGAGCGGCGGAATCCTGAGGAGCCGCTCCGGCAGGATCTGCCCATAGGCGACCACCACCAGACAGGCGGGCGCAAGAGCTTCCACCCTGGAGATAACCTCGGGGCTCTTAACCCGTGCCGGCTGCAACACCGGAAGCCCATGGGCCAAGGCAAGTTCTTTCACGGGAGGCGAGCTCAGCTTTTGCCCCCGACCCTTCGGCCGATCAGGCTGGGTGACGACGAGGAGGATCGGCGCGCCGGCGGCGATGACAGCCTTGAGACTGGCGAGGGCGAATTCAGGGGTGCCCATGAATATGAGGCTCGGAAGGCCTTTCCCCATGGTCGAAGACCTCGGTGGTCACAAACGGTGGCGCGCTCGCACGATCAAGGCGAGTGCCGATGTTGCGGGCCACGATGGCTCTTCTTGCGTGCCGAGGCTCCCGGCCTGGACACTTCTAACGCGCCTGCAGTCGGGGGAAGGCGCCCCCTCCCTGTTCTCGTCACTGCTTCGCAGCGACGAGCCAGGGGCTCCCCCGCCCGCAGCCGCGGAAGTGGCTCAGGCCTTCCGCCGGTCACTTCAGAAGAGCCCACGTGGCCCGCCCCTGGAACCCCGCGGTGTCCTATGCTGAGGGACCCCGCGGATGCTGACTTCGGCGAGACGCGAGCCGCGGTTATGGAGACGCGTCTACAGCAGCCTCTTTCGCCCGCCGTTTCAGTAACCTTCTCTTGCACAGCTCCCGCTTGAGACGGCTCAAATGGTCGATGAAGAGCTTGCCGTTGAGGTGATCGATCTCGTGCTGGAAAACCACAGCCAGGAGTCCATCTGCGTCCAGCTCAACCGCCTTTCCCTGGAGGTCGAGACCACGCACCTTCACCTTCTCGTACCGCGTTACCTCGGCCTGGTAATCAGGAACGCTGAGACAGCCTTCCTCTATGCTCGTCAGGCCTTCGGCCGCAATGATTTCGGGGTTCACCAAGACGATGAGCTGGGAGTCCACGTCTCGCTTTGAGCAATCGACAACGATCAGTCGCCGCGGCACCCCCACCTGATTGGCAGCTAGACCTATGCCCGGGGCATTGTACATGGTCTCGGCCATGTCGTCTGCGAGCCTGATGATTTCCTGGTCGATGGTGCAAATGGGCTCGGCTTCCCGCAGGAGCACCCTGTCGGGATAGGTACAGATTTCAAGCACGGCCATGGTTTCACCCCACCCACGGCGCCGCGAGACCGACAACGGCGGATATTCGACGTTGAACGACGCAAAAATTATTTATAACGCAAAAAGAGCGAACCATCAACGCTGTTGGCGGGGATCATGCCATTCCCGGTGGATCGACTGATGCTCCAGCCGCAGAGCGGGTGGCATCAGGAAGCACCCTCCGAGGGGGCGTCTCACCATATATAGATCCTCCCCCCTTGGACGGGGGGAGGGCTTGCCCGCCTCAGGCGGGGAAGAGAGGTATCGCTGGTTCGCTCGAACCCCTCCGGGTCCTCCACCAGAGGCGGAGGGTTCAGGAAAGACTGATGAGCAGAGGCAAAGTATGGGACTCCCGGGAAGGAGCCACTAGGCGGTTGAGGAGTCGGCTCAGGACAGAGCCATGGGTTGAAGGCCGGGGCTCACCTGGAATCGAGCCTCGGTGAGGGCGGTAAGGGCTTCCAAGGAAATCTCGGGAGCAATCTCTTTGAGCACCAACCTTTTTGCTGCGAAGGCGAACACCCCGAGTTCGGTAACCACGAGATCAACTTCTCCGAATCCGGTCACGGGCAGGCGACAGCTCTTGACGAGCTTCGACGCGCCGTCTCTGGTCGTGTGCTGCATGCCGACGATCACCTGCTTGGCGCCGCTGACGAGGTCCATGGCCCCGCCGACACCGAGCTGTTTGCCGTTGGGGATGATCCAGTTGGAGATGTTTCCTTCCTCGTCCACCTCAAAGGCACCGATGACCGTCGCATCCACATGCCCGCCCCTGATCATGCCGAAAGAGGTGGCGCTGTCGAAGTAGCTGCACCCAGGCGTTTCCGTAACGGGCTGCCTGCCGGCATTGATGAGCTGCCGGTCGATCTGGCTTCCTTCGGCGAGGGGACCGACGCCGAGGATGCCGTTCTCCGCCTGGATAAAGATATTCCCTCCGCGGATGTAGTTGGCAACCATGGTCGGGATGCCGACGCCAAGGTTTATCACGAGCTTCCGACCCTGCTCGAGGAAATGCCGGGCGATCCGTCCGGCAATCCTTTCTTTGGCCTGCTCTTCGGAAATCGGCAGTGTCAGCGTCATCCCCGCTCCCTCCGGGTGATGATATGGACGAACATGTGGGGCGTGACGATCACCTCGGGGTCGAGCGATCCGGTGGGGACGATCTCGTCGACCTCGGCGATGGTCAAGGTTGCGGCCATGGCCATGAGGGGATTGAAGTTGCGGCCGGTCTTGTAATAGGTCAGATTCCCCAGCTCATCGGCCTTGTAAGCCTTGATCAGTGCCACATCGGCACGGATGGCCCGCTCGAGCACGTAGGTCCGACCGTTGAACTCCTTGAGCTCCTTTCCCTTCGCCAGCTCGGTGCCTACGCCGGTGGCGGTGTAGAAGGCGGGGATTCCCACGCCGGCGGCGCGGATCGCCTCGGCAAAGGTGCCCTGGGGTACGAGGGTCACCTGGATTTTCCCTTCGCTATAGGCCTTCGCCACCTCGGGGTTCCAGTTGTAGTAGTTCCCGATGAGCCCGCGGATCTGGCCGTTGGTGAGGAGCTTCCCCAGCCCGACCCCTGGTGAGCCGAGGTCGTTACTGATGATGATGAGATCCCCGATCCCGCTCGTGGCAAGGGCCTCCACCAACCCCTCCGGGTAGCCGGCAAGTCCGAATCCGCCGATCATGATCCTGGATCCGGGCTGGATGCGGGAGACGGCCTCCCCTATGCTCTGTCGCTTGGTTTCTTTGGCCATACCGCCGCCTGGCAAGGTTTCAAAAGAGCTTATATGATGACTTAAACTTGCTCCTCGAGCAAGGGCAATCCTCCGGAATAGTGGATGCGGCCCCGGGAAAATTGCGGTTTTTCCGGGGGTGGCAATCGAGGCTTTTTTTCTGGTATCCCCTTTTTGGTCGTATGGAGTATTATTCCGGCTGTTTGCGCCCGAGAAGCAGCGGGCCTCGGAGATAGCCCGCCCGATCAATGGCCGGCTGATGCGTTTGGGTGGAGCCCTTTCCGCCTCGTTTCCACTTGGTCACGGCGAGATGCTATGGAAGAGCTACCCGGCAATGTCTTCCCCCGTCGCCTGGATCGCCCTCTCCCCCGGGCGGTCGAGGCCGATGGGGTATGGGTCACGGACAGCAGCGGCAGGCAGTATTTGGATGCGAGCGGCGGCCCCCTGGTGGTCAACCTGGGCCACTGCCGGGAAGAGATCGCTCGGGCCCTCTACGATCAGGCCCTCCGGTGCGACTACGTCCACCCTACCATGTTCACCACCTCGGCGGTGGAGGAGCTGGCCACGGCGCTCGCCAGTCATGCGCCTTCCGGTATTGAACGTTTCTACTTCATGACGAGCGGCTCGGAGGCGGTGGAAACCGCCATCAAGCTGGCACGGCAGATCCACCTCGAGTGCGGCCGGCCCCAGCGGCTGCGGTTGATCTCTCGGTGGAAGTCCTACCACGGCCTTACCCTCGGCGCCCTCGCCGCCACCGGACGAACCGCCTTTCGGGTGCCCTTCGCGCCCCTCCTGAGCGACGTTGTCCACATTCCTCCGCCCTATTGCCTGCGCTGTTCTTACGGCCTCACCTACCCCGGCTGCGGCCTTCGCTGCGCCCGGGCGCTGGAGGAAACCATCCAGTGCCTCGGCCCGGACACCGTCTCCGCCTTTCTCGCCGAGACCGTGAGCGGTGCGACCATTGCGGCGGTGCCGCCCCCGCCGGGGTACTTCACCGTGATCAGAGAGATCTGCGATCGCTATCAGGTCCTCTTGATTCTAGACGAGGTCCTCTGCGGCCTGGGGCGAACGGGGCGCTGGTTTGCCTGCGAGCACTACGAGGTGACGCCCGACATCGTCACCCTGGGAAAAGGGCTCGGCGGGGGAGCCGTGGCCCTCTCCGGAGTCGGGGTTCAGGCACGGCACTTCGATGCCATCCGCCGGGGAAGCGGCGGGTTTGTCCACGGCGGGACCTTTTCCCACCACGGGGTCGCCGCAGCAGCAGGCGTTGCGGTCATCCGGACCCTCGAACGGGAGGGGCTGGTGGGGCGCGTGGCTCGCGAAGGCATAGCCCTCGGAGAGAAGCTTCGCGCCCGTTTGGCGGCCCACCCTCGTGTGGCCGATATTCGTGGGCTCGGGTTCGTCTGGGGCGTAGAGTTCGTCCAGGATAAAGAGACGCTTCGCCCATTTCCCCGCCGCGACCGGGTGGTGGAACGGCTCTGGGAAGCGCTCTTTGATCAGGGTATAATCCTCTACCGCTCCGCCGGGCTCGCCGGCACCGACGGCGACGCCCTGGTCATCGGTCCGCCTTTCATCATCAAGCCGGAAGAGGTGGATCGACTGGTGGATGCCCTGGGTCGGACCGTGGAGTCGGTGTTGGCGTAAATCATCTGGCTAGCTGTGGCCTTGCCGTCTCTTGCATGAAGACTTCGTAAGGAGTCGCCACGGTGGACGGCACGGTAAAAAGCTCCAGATGCAAGGCGCGCGAATCTTGAGGAATGAGGCGTACAGAGAAGTGCGCTGCAGTGACGAGAGATGAAGCGCAACGCCGCAGATGGACTTTTTACGAAGCCGTCTTGCATGAGGAGGGAGAGGTATGCGTGGCTGGAGGGGTAAGATCCTTCGGGTGGATCTGAACCGCGGTGAGGTTCGGGAAGAGAGCCTGCATGCCCAAACCGCCAAGGACTACATCGGCGGCCGCGGCTTCGGCATCCGCTATCTCCTTCGGGAACTTGACCCAACATGCGACCCTCTGGGACCGGAGAACGTCCTGGTCATGGCCGCCGGCCCCCTGACCGGGACCGCCGCTCCCACCGGAGCCCGGTACATGGTGACGACCAAGTCGCCCCTCACCGGGGCCGTGACCTGTTCCAACTCCGGGGGGCGTTTTCCCGCCGAGCTCAAGAAGGCGGGATTCGATATGATCATCCTTCAGGGTCGGGCGAGCGAGCCTCTTTACCTCTGGATCGATCACGGTCGGGCCGAGCTCCGTCCGGCGAAGCACCTCTGGGGGAAAACCACCCACGAGACCGATGCCGCCCTGAGGGAGGAGACCCATGCCGAGGCGCGGACAACCTGTATCGGCCCGGCCGGGGAGCGTCTCGTCCGCTTTGCCGCCATCATGAACGACAAGGATCGGGCGGCCGGCCGTTCCGGGGTCGGCGCAGTCATGGGCTCGAAGAGACTCAAGGCTGTCGTGGTCCGCGGCGAGGGTGAAGTCCCCCTCTTCGACCGGAAGGCCTTCCGGGAGCTAGTCGAGAAGCTGAACAAGAGGTTCCGCGACTCCCTCAAGGGCGGACAGCATCCCTTGCGCCTCCATGGCACGGCGGTCACCGTCATGGCCACCCAGAACTACGGCGTCCTTCCCACCCGGAATTTCCAGCAGGGTACCTTCGAGGGATGGGAAGGAATCCACGGCGAAACCCTCACCCGGAAGTATCTCGTCCGCTCCAAGGCCTGCTTCAGTTGCCCGATCTCCTGCGGTCGGGTGACCAAGGTGGATGAGCCCGCCTTCAAAGGCGAGGGGGAAGGTCCCGAGTACGAGACCGTTTACGCCCTCGGGAGCGACTGCGGCGTGGACAACCTGGCGGCCGTGACCAAGGCGAACTATATCTGCAACGAGCTCGGCCTGGACACGATCACCATGGGAGCCACCATCGCCTGCGCCATGGAGCTCGCCGAGCGGGGCTACCTGCCGGAGGCGGATGTGGGACGAAGGCTTCGCTTCGGCGACGCCCAGGCCCTCGTGGAGCTCACCCGGATGACCGGTCGGCGAGAGGGGTTCGGCGATCTTCTCGCCGAGGGGAGCCTTCGCCTCGCCACCCACTACGGCCACCCCGAGCTCGCCATGGTTGCCAAGGGTCAGGAGTTTGCCGGGTACGATCCCCGGGGCGAGCAGGGCATGGGGCTCGCCTACGCCACCTCGCCGGTGGGGGCCTCGCACATGCGCGGTGATCCGGCTTATATCGAGCTCCTCGGTGTTCCCATGCTCATCGATCCCTTGAGCTGGCAGGACAAAGGCAAGCTCGTCAGGGACTGGCAGGATGTCTTTGCCATCATTGATTCGGCCGGGCTGTGCGTTTTCTTCACCGTGCGCAACCTGGTGACGCCGACCAGGGACATACGCCCCCAGGGCATCATGGAGCTCCTGAACGCGGCGACCGGGGCCGGCTACGACCTGGAGGAGCTGGTTCGAGCCGGTGAACGGATCTTCAACGCCGAGCGTCTCTTCCTGGTCCGGGCGGGGTTCAACCGCAAAGACGACACGCTCCCGCCCCGGATACTCAAGGAGCCCATGCCC
>Ga0335070_10009967_pt1 | contig 11106 bp, 10 predicted proteins | sample Lox_Sample_13_FD_206722 | JGI IMG/M metagenome (GOLD analysis project Ga0335070, IMG submission 206722) | Soil microbial communities from Loxahatchee National Wildlife Refuge, Florida, United States - Lox_Sample_1.3 | ecosystem: Environmental > Terrestrial > Soil > Wetlands | place: USA... | reverse complement strand
TCGGCATTCTAGGTCTATTTTCCTCAAAGCTGCACGGATGTTCGTACGCCGCCCGGAAGTTGTGTTAGCGTTCGGTCATATGAAGCGTGCTTCATTGGGGAGATCGATGAAGAAACACGTCCTTTCATTTTTTGCCGCCATATTCCTTGTCGTCGGATTTTCGGTTTCCGCCGCACAGGCGCAATCCGGTTACAGCCAGCAAGACCTCGACGCGATCCTTGCGCCGATTGCTCTGTACCCGGATGAATTGCTGGGTCAGGTCCTGATCGCCGCGACCTATCCGGACGATGTGGCGGATGCGCGGCGCTATCTCGACCGATATCCCTCGCTGCAGGATTCAAGCGCGCTGCTCGCCAATCAGGTGTCGGCGATGCCGTGGGACGACAGCGTGAAATCGCTGGCGCAGTTCCCTTCGGTACTGGCGATGCTCGACGACCAGCCCGAATGGGAAGATGCGCTGGGATATGCGTTTCTTTATCAGCAGGACGATGTGATGCAGACGATCCAGCGTCTGCGCCTGCGCGCCGAACGTGCAGGCTATCTGCGAACCAACAGCCAGCAGATCGTCGATATTCAGCGCAACATCGTCGTCATCATGCCGGCACGCGATAATTTCTACTACGTGCCGTATTACGATCCATACGTCGTCTACGGCAAATGGTGGTGGCCCAATCGTCCGCCGTATTATTGGGAGCCGCCCGTGCGCTACCGCCCGCCGGGTTATGCACTCGTCAATGGCTTCTTCTTTGGCGTCAGCGTCGGGGTCATCAATTCGATCTTCCATCCCGTGCGGCCCGATTGGCATCACCACCACATCATCATCATCGGTGGAACGAAGCCGGGCAGTCATTGGCAATGGAAACCGCGTCCGCCGCGTCCCGGCAGACCGGGACGGCCCAATAGGCCCAATCGTCCGCCCACGACCAAGCCGATCATCAAACCCCAGCCGCCAAGGCCGTTGCCCGGCAAGCCCGGAATTCAGCCGCCCAAGCCGCTGCCGGGTAAACCGGGAATCCAACCGCCGAGGCCGGGACGGCCGGAAATCCAGCCACCCAGACCGGGCAGGCCGGAAGTACAGCCGCCGCGTCCATTGCCGGGTAACCCCGGGACGCGTCCGGAACGGCCCACACCTCCGGTGACGAAGCCGGCGCCGGTGCCGCCGACAACGAAGCCGGCTCCCGTGATGCCGCCGGTAACGCGGCCAATGCCGACGCGACCTGTGGTGACACCGCCGGTGGTGAAACCTGCGCCACCAACCGCGCCGGTCACGCGGCCTGCACCTGTTCAGCGGCCGACGCCCGCGGTGCGTCCCGCTCAGCCGGATCGCAAACCGGAAACGCGTCCGACGCCGAACCGGCAGGATCGCGATAAGCCGGACAACAAGGATGACAACAAAGATCGTCGCGCGCCGGGGTGACCCGCGCGCGAAGCTGAAACGGAAACGGCGCTCCGAAAGGGCGCCGTTTTCCTTTTCAGTCGTTCTTCAGAATGGTGTCGCGCACCAGGGGGTAGATGTGGCGCTGCCACTTCGTGCCGGAGAACACACCGTAATGGCCGACGCCCGGCTGCAGATGATGGTTCTTCTTGTGCGGCTTGATGCCCGTACAGATGTCGTGCGCAGCTAGTGTCTGGCCGGGCGCACAGATATCATCCTTTTCGCCTTCGACGGTGAGCAGTGCGATCTTCTTGATCGCGCCCGTATCGATGCGATTGCCGCGCCATTCGAAGATGCCGCGCGCCAGATGATGTTCCTGAAACACGCGTTGCACGGTTTGCAGGTAGAACTCTGCGGGCAGATCCAGTACCGCGAAATATTCGTCATAGAAGCGCCGCGTCGCATTGGCCTTGTCGATCTCGCCGCGCGCGATATGCGAGAAAAGATCGAGATGCGCCCGCACATGGCGCGGCAGGTTCATCGACATGAAGGCGGCGAGTTGCAGAAAGCCCGGATAGACGCGCCGGTTCGCACCCCGAAATTGATGCGGCACGGTGGCGATCAGGTTCTTCTCGAACCATTCGAGCGGATGTGAGGTCGCAAGCTCGTTGACCGCTGTGGGATTGATGCGCGTGTCGACCGGTCCCGCCATCAACGTCATGCTGCGCGGCAGGGCGACGTTTCCGGTTTGCGCCATCACGCCGATGGTGGCGAGCAACGCGTTGCACGGCTGGCAAACGCCCACCACATGGCCGCCCGGACCGATCTGTTCGAAGAATTTGATGACGTGATCGATATAATCGTCGAGCTCGAATAGTCCATCGCTGCGCGGCACGTCGCGCGCGTTGTGCCAGTCGGTGATGTAGACGTCGTTGTCCGGCAGCAGCGTGCGCACCGTATCGCGCAACAGCGTCGCGAAATGTCCTGCCATCGGCGCCACCACCAGCACGCGGGGCTGTTCGACGTCGATGTCCTTCTTGAAATGGAGCAGGGTCGCGAACGGCGTTTCCAGCGCGGGCTCCTCGGTGACGTGCGCCTCCCGGTTGCCCACCATCACCACGTCGATGCCATAGGGCGGTCGTTCGTGGATCAGCTTGGCGCGAGAGAACAGTTCGGTCCCCGCGGCGGCCGCACGCAGAAGCAGATTGCCGAAAGGACCGGCACGGCCGCGGTCAAGCGCCGCCGTCGCGATCTCGGCCGCGGCCCGAAAGGGCGCAAGAAGGTCATCCCGCGCCTGATAGGCTTCGTAGATCATCCGCCCCACATATCCCGCACTGCAGAAATTTTCGCTCTCCGAACGAAAAAGGCTAGTGCATTTTATGTTGCATTGCGAAATACTTTCTTACGGACAGGGAACGGAAAACGCCATGGCCAAGGCCGTCCTGACGATTTCGAGCAAGAATTACTCCTCCTGGGCGCTCCGGGGGTGGCTGATTTGCCGGTTTTCCGGGCTGGATTTCCGCGAGGAGATGATGCCCACGGACGATCCCTCCATCCGGGCAGAACTGCTGCTTTTGTCCCCATCTTTTCTGGTGCCCCGGCTAGAGCACAACGGGATCAAGGTCTGGGACACGCTGGCGATTGCCGAATACCTCCATGAGTCGTTCCCGAATGCCGGCCTGCTGCCAAAGGATCTGGCGATGCGAACGCATTGCCGCTCGATTTCCGGCGAGATGCATTCCGGTTTCTCGAACCTGCGCTCGGCCTTGCCGATGAATCTGAAAGCAAATTATCCCGGCTTCAAAATCTGGGCGGGCGCGCAGGCAGACATCGACCGCATCACGGCGGTCTGGCGCGAATGTCTGAAGCAATATGACGGGCCATATCTGTTCGGCGACAAACCGTGTTTGGCCGACGCGATGTATGCGCCCGTCTGCACGCGTTTCCAAACCTACGATGTGAAGCTGGATCGGTTGAGCGCGGACTATTGCGAAACAATTCTCACGCTGCCCGACATGATCGAATGGATCGAGGCGGCAAAGGAAGAACCCGAAGCGCTGGAAGAACTCGAAGCCGAGTTCTAGGCGGGCAATTTGCGTTTCAGCAGGCCCAATTTTTTCATGTCGGAATGAAGCGCATGCGGCGCGAGGTCGAAACCGTTCGGCCAGGTCGGTGTGCCCATCTCCAGAAACACACGCGCAAAATAAGACTGATCTTGCAGAGGCTGGACCATGGAGCCATCCCGCGAAACGAGGTCGGAGAAATCCATTTCGCCGACACTGTCGTCCGAAAAAGACAGCCACAGCCGATAGCCGCCGCGCGGCTCCGCCTTGGTGACTTTTATCAGCGATAGCTCACTCATCTTCCAGTCCTGCCACGCGGTTGAGCGGTTCTAGCCGCTCCGCACGGCCCCAATTGTCGCGAAGTTCGTTCTGTCGCGCAATCCTCCATTCCTGCACCAACCGCAGCGCGGCTTTTGGCAGGTGGCCCACCAAGACGTTTCCGGTCTCTATATCGATCAGCGCTTCGTCGGGACCGTAGATGGCATGGAAATGCGGCGGCGCGTGGTCGCCAAAATACATTCGGATGGCGATACCGTAGAAATACGAGATCGTCGGCATTTACGACGACGATCCGCTCTCGTTCGGCTTCGTCTGTAGCTGCACGAAATTCTGGATGCCCATCTGTTCGATCAGGCGAAGTTGCGTTTGCAGCCAGTCGATGTGTTCTTCTTCGCTTTCCAGGATTTCGGTGAAAAGCTCGCGCGAAACGTAGTCGCGCACCTTTTCGCAATGCGCGATCGCGTCCTTCAGATCCGGATGGGCACGCTGTTCCAGCTTGAGATCGCAATGGATGACCTCTTCGACATCTTCGCCGATCATCAGTTTGCCGAGATCCTGCAGGTTCGGCAGGCCGCCGAGAAACAGCACCCGCTTGATGAGGCGGTCGGCATGTTTCATCTCGTCGATGGATTCTTTGTATTCGTATTGCGAAAGCTCGCTCAAACCCCAATCGCCCAGCATCCGCGAATGCAGGAAATACTGGTTGATGGCGGTGAGTTCGTTTTTGAGAACCAGATTGAGAAACCGGATGACTTCGGCATCGCCTTTGACGGAGGCGATGGGGGAGGGGCCTACGCCGCTCGGGCCGGGTTTTGGCTGTCCTTTGCCTCGTCCAGCATCGTCTCGATTTCGTCCTGGCATCGGCCGCAATTCCTTTCCACGCCGCACTTGGCATAAACGGTGTCGGGGCAGGCGGCACCGCTCAGAATCGCAGCGCGAACCTGCTTGTCGTTCAGCCTATTGCAGACACAGACGATCATCCAAGGACAACCCGGACTTACCCCCGCATCGTGTTGCACTTGCGACTGATTGTCAATTGCGGATGATGGTAAACGCCTGGATGCGCCAAAAAGCGCGGCATTTGCCCCCGGATTTGCCGCTTTTCCGGCCCGTTATGGGTTAGCAAACGACAACGGCCAGTTCCGGAACCCGATGCGCGCCTTCATCGCCAAGCTGAAAACCCACGAACGGCAGCTTTCCGCCGTGGCGATGGTCGGCGGCTTCATCTTCGACAATTTCGCCTTCGGCCGCATCGACCACCCGGCAACGCAGGCGGTGTTCGCGGGCTACCTGGTGTTCGCGGGCGCTTCGATTGCCTTCCTGCACTATTTCGAAACGCGCGCGGAGAGAACGGGCAAGCCCTATCGCTGGCGCACCATCGTTTCCGCCGCCACGCAATTTGCGCTCGGCGCGTTGTGGAGCGCGTTCCTGATCTTCTACACGCGCAGTTCGGCCATCGTGGTGTCGTGGCCGTTCTTGCTGGTGCTTGCGGCAATCTTTCTGAGCAACGAGATATTCCGCGAATATCATTCGCGGCTGGTGTTCACCGTCGTCCTGTTTTTCATCGCGCTGTTCTCCTACATGACCTTCGTGGTGCCGATCATCGTGGGCACCATGAACGAATTCACCTTCATCATCAGCGACGCCTGTACGCTTCTGGCGTTCGCGCTGTTCCTTGGTCTGCTCGCCCTGCTGGGCCGCAAACGCGTGTGGGACGACATCGGCAAACTCACCATCGGTGCACTGGTCGCGTTCGTCGCGATCAACCTGTTCTATTTCTTCAATATCCTGCCGCCGATCCCGCTCGCGATGGCCGATGTCGGCCTCTATCACACCATCGTGCGCACGAACGGCGGCTACAAAGCTATCGGCGAACCTCTGCCGTGGACGGTGAAGTTCGGCCAGACACGCACGATTCACCTCAAACCCGGCGAACCGCTCTATGCCTACAGCGCGGTCTTCGCGCCGATCCAGCTCAAAACGAAGATCGTCCACCGCTGGCAGTATCACGACGAAAAGAAGGGCTGGGTGACAGTCTCGACCATCGGCTTCCCAATAACCGGCGGCCGCGACAACGGCTATCGCGGCTTCACCATCAAATCGCACCCGCAACCGGGCGCATGGCGCGTGGACATCGACACGGTGGACGGCCGAGTGATCGGGCGTGTTGGATTCTATGTCGAAGCGGTAACGCAGGATCCCGAGCTGGAAACGAAATATCTCAAATGACTACGCAGGAACGTAGGTCAGCCTGATCGTGTTCTCGCCGACCCGCGCCGTTTCCAAAAGGCAAAGCGGCGGACGAGGGCCGGTGAAGAACGGCCTGCCGCGACCAAGCACGAACGGGCGAAGATAGATTCGATATTCATCGATAAGGCCAAGCTCGGTCAGACTCCCCGCCAGCACCGGCCCCGCGACTTCGATCTCGCCGTCGAACTGCGCCTTCAATCCGCGCATCGCAACTTCAAGATCGCCGTCGAGGAGTGTCGCGTTGGGCCCGACGGATTTCAGTGAGCGCGAAACGACCCATTTGGGCCTGCTCCGCCACGCGTCCGCATATGCGCGCTCCTCCGCACCCCAATCGGGAAGGTCATCATCCCAATAGCGCATCAGTTCGTACATGCCGCGGCCATAGACCATGCCGGCGATGCTGCGCGTGCGCTCGATGAAATGCCGAAAGAGCACGGTATCTGGCTCCATCGCGTCATGATCGACATAGCCGTCGAGCGACTGGTTCAATTCGTAGACGAACTTCGCCATGAGCAGCCGACCGAACTAGACCTTCGTGAGTTCGCCCACGCCCGGCCCATCCGCCGGCGTCACGCGATAGGCGACAAGCGTGCCGCGCTTGTACGGCTTGGCCAGATGATCCACCGCCACCAGTTCGCCCGTCACGCTGTCCGGCGTGATGGTCACCAGCGTGTAGCCTTTCTTGTTCTGGTCGCAGAACACGACTTCCTTGTTCTGGTCCATGAATATCCGACCGAGAGGCAGGCCCGGCATGAAATCGCCGACCGACGGGCTCGTCACCGACGACACGCCGAATTCCGCGGCCACGCGTTCGCCTTTCGCATCGTGCAGATCGTTCACCCAGAAGGCGTGGCTGTCGCCCGAAACCACCACCACGTTTCCATTCGATGCCTTGATCGCGTCGTACACGCGTTCGCGCGCCGCCGGATAACCGTCCCAGCCGTCGGGATCGAACGGAATGTCGTAACTGAAGAGTTCGATGCCGGCGACCACGCGCTTGCGAAACGGGCCTTCCGGCAGGTTGGCGATGATCTGTTGAACCTTCTCCTTGCCGAGCGCGCGATACAGGCTCGGCGCCACTGTGCGTGCCATCACCACCTGATTGCCGAGAATCTGCCAGGTCTGTTTCAGCGCGACCGATTTCTGGATTTCCAGCCGCAGCCATTCTTCCTGTCTCGGTCCCAGCATCAGCCGTTCGGGATCGTTCAGGATCGCCGTCAGTTTCGCGATATCCGGCCCCAGCACGTAAGGCGAGGGCGGTTCCTGCCCCGCTTTCACCGCGTCCCATACTTTCGCGATGATCGTGGGATCGGTAACGGGTTTGCGCGTATCCGGATCGTTGGAATCGTAAACCATCAACGGCAGGTCGCCGGGACGGTCGTATTCCAGTTGCTGCGAACGAGCGACCAGGCGCGACTCCACCATGATGAGCGAGGCCAGATCGCCGAACTGGAACGAACGGTTGATGGATTCGAATGCCCGTCCCGGCACCGGTTCGCGGATCGGCATCCATTCGTAATAGGCTTTCAGCGCCGCCTGTTCGCGTTCGATCCACGGGCCTTCGGTCTTCTCGTTGTGGTTCTCCGCGCCGCCCGCCCAGCTATCGTTGGCGGTCTCGTGATCGTCCCACACGCAGATCCACGGCGCGCGCGCATGCGCGGCCTGCAAATCGGCGTCGCGTTTGTAGAGCGAATGGCGCACGCGGTAATCGGCTAGTGTCACGATGTCGTGCGCCGGTTCGGGCACGCGGCCGATCTTCTGGCCGATGGTCATTCCATAATCGTCGGGCTTGGCGCCGTATTCGTAATAATAGTCGCCCAACTCCACGACAGCATCCACGCGATCCAGCTTGGCGATATCGTCATAGGCATTGAAGAAGCCGCCGGGATAAAGCGCGCAGGTTGTGAAGGCGAGCACCACATCCTTCACCGGACCGTCGGGCAGGGTGCGCGTGCGCCCAACCGGCGACGATGCGATACCCGCGCGGAAGCGATAGAAATAATTCCGCGACGGTTTCAGCCCCGTCGCATCCACCTTCACGGTGAAATCGCGGTCCGCGCTTGTCGTTGTTTTCCCGCGCGCGGCGATCTTGCGGAAAGCTTCGTCCTCCGCCACTTCCCACAGAAGGGCGACGTCGGACGGGTTGGCTTCCTGCGGCGTCACCCGCGTCCACAGCACCACGCGGTCCTGCAACGGGTCGCCGCTCGCCACGCCATGTTCAAACGTAACATGGCCGGTATAGGCGGCTTCGGCTTCGGAAAGTGCGAGCGGGGCCGCACCTGTCAGCGCGATAAGGGAAAGCGCATCGCGTCGGTCGAGTTTCATCCGTTGCCCACCGCGCGCACGTCAGCGTCAGCCACCATTTTCTGCACCTTTGCGTAATCTGTTTTTCCGGTCCCCAACACGGGAATGGCGTCTGCGATAACGATGCGCCGCGGTATGGCGAGATCGGAAACGCCGTGATTGTGCGCCCAGCCGACCAAGTCCGTGCGTTCGGCATTCGGGCAATCTGTGACAAGCACGATCTGCTCGCCCTTGGTGCGATCCGGCACCGCGACGGCAGCGTGACTGTAATCGGGCCAAACGGCAGAGGCGCAGCTTTCCACCACCGCCAGCGAAACCGCCTCGCCGCCGATCTTGGCGAAGCGTTTCAACCGGCCGCGGATCATCACGTAACCGTCTTCGTCGATACTCACCACGTCGCCCGTGTCGTACCAGCCGTCTTTCGGCGGACGGATGACGCCCGGTGCATCCGGCTTGATGTAACCGAGCATGATATTCGGTCCGCGGATCACCAGCCGCCCCGCATTCGGAATGCCCTCCACCGGATCGAGCTTGTATTCGATGCCCTTCATCAGGTGGCCGACAGTGCCGGAGCGGTTGGCGCCCAACTGGTTTGCCGCGACGACAGGCGAGGCCTCCGTCACGCCATACCCTTCCAGCAACTCGATGGAGTATTTCTTCCGCAGCAGCTGCCTGGTCTCGTCGCGCAGCCGCTCCGCACCGCAAACCGCCAGCCGCAGCGAATTCAGATCGCCGGATTCGCCCGCGCGTGCATATTGCGAAATGAAGGTATCGGTCGAAAGCAGGATGGTCGCCTTGCTCTCGCGCACGCGCTTGGCGATTTCCTTCGGCTGCAGCGGCGTCGGATGGCATACCACCTTCACGCCGACATAAAGCGGCAGCAGCGCGCCCACCGTCAGCCCGAAGCAATGGAAGGTCGGCAGCGGATTGAACAGAACGTCGCTCTTTGGATAGAGCGCGATGTGATGGTTTACTTGCTCCATGTTGGAGACGAGGTTGATATGCGAAAGTGCGACGCCCTTTGGGTCGCCTTCCGTGCCGGAGGTGAAAAGGATCACCGCCGGCATCTTGCTCGAAGGGCGCGCCGCGATCAGTTGCGGCATCAGCGAGCCGGCCACCGCCATTGCCTTGTCGCGCAGCGAAAGGTTCTCGCGCACGTCTTCGAGATAGAGAACCTCGGCCACCTGTTCCAGGTCGTGCGCCATCTCGTCGAGCTTGGCGACTTCGATCAATTTGTGCGCCGTGACGACGCGTTTGATCTTCGCCGTGCGCATGGCGGATTTCACGCCCGCACTGCCGGAGGTGAAGTTGAGCATCGCCGGAATGCGCCCATAGGCCGAGACGGCGTAGAAGGCGATGATCGAAGCCGCGCCTGTGGGCAGCATGATGCCCACGGCTTCGCCCGGCTTGGTACCGCGCTTCAGCGCGTGGCCGATCGCGAACGCCGCACGGACGATCTCGTCATAGTTGAGCGCGCGCCCGTCGCCATCGATAAGGATGGAGCGCTTGCCGCCGAACTTGTTGCGCGCATCTAGCAGCGCGTGGAATACGGGCTTCGACTCGTAGTCGAGATCGGATGCAACGATCTCTTCGCCGGAAGCCGCGGCGACAGTGGCCAAGGTCAAGACGTTTCCCCCACGGATTTGTCTGCAAGCCTGTTGGTAGGGGAATCCTACCCGAGAAAGGGGAGGTGGCAACCCGATGAATGCTATTGACAGGGCAAAAGAAAAGGGCGGAGCCGCGAAGCAACCGCCCTCTTCCCGATCATGCGAACCTACCCGGGGGGCGGGCGGCTCTCCATGTCGTTCGAATATGAGGTATAATTCGCGAAAAATCGATGAACGCAATGGATTTTTGCGCGCAAAAGCGCGCAAACATTGACAATAGTATCAATAGCTAAGCGATGTCCGTGTAATGACGAGTGATTTCCGAACGGCAGACGATTATATGTCGGTCACATGACCACTGTTATCGATCTCGAAAAAGACCGCCGTGCGCTCCGACACCCGGAAAAAGCGCATCGTCCGGAAACCAATGTCATACGCAAACCTACATGGATTCGGGTGAAGGCGCCGGTCGGCAAGGAGTACGCCGAGACCAGATCCATCGTGCGCGAACACGCGCTTCACACCGTTTGCGAAGAAGCGGCATGCCCCAATATCGGCGAGTGCTGGACGCACCGCCACGCCACCATGATGATCATGGGCGATACCTGCACGCGCGCCTGTGCCTTCTGCAACGTGAAGACCGGTTTGCCCGGCGCGCTCGATGCCGACGAACCGCGTCATGTGGGCGAGGCAGTGGCAAAACTGGGCCTCAAGCACGTCGTCATCACCTCGGTCGATCGCGATGACCTGGCCGATGGTGGCGCCGATCACTTTGCGCAGACGATTCGCGCGATCCGCCAACATTCTCCCGGTACGACGGTTGAGGTCTTGACGCCCGACTTCCTGCGCAAGGATGGCGCGGTGGAGATTGTGGCGGCAGCAAAGCCCGATGTGTTCAACCACAATCTGGAGACCGTGCCGCGCCTCTACCTTTCCGTGCGTCCGGGCGCGCGCTACTTTGCGAGCCTGCGTTTGCTGGAACGCGCCAAGGAGCTGATGCCCGAGGGCTTCACCAAATCCGGCCTCATGGTCGGTCTGGGCGAAAGCCGCGAAGAGATCATGCAGGTGATGGACGATCTGCGCGCTGCGAACGTCGACTTCCTCACCATCGGCCAATACCTCCAGCCCACCCGCAAGCACGCCGAACTGCAACGATACTGGACGCCCGAAGAATTCGCAGGCCTCGAACAGATCGCCCGCGCCAAAGGCTTCCTCATGGTCTCGGCCT
>Ga0335070_10009966_pt1 | contig 11107 bp, 12 predicted proteins | sample Lox_Sample_13_FD_206722 | JGI IMG/M metagenome (GOLD analysis project Ga0335070, IMG submission 206722) | Soil microbial communities from Loxahatchee National Wildlife Refuge, Florida, United States - Lox_Sample_1.3 | ecosystem: Environmental > Terrestrial > Soil > Wetlands | place: USA... | reverse complement strand
CTGAAGTGCTCAATTACCTGAGTACTGCCGCTTTTTACACACCTTGAACTCTCAAGAATGGATAAAGTCTAGCTTAGATAAAAGTCACATTACTTGTTGTAATTCGAATCCTGACTGGTATAGAGGGCGATCATGTTCCCGGTCGGGTCTTTGAATATTCCGAACCAGCCGGTATTGGGGATCTCGGATTTCTCCCGAACGATCTTTCCGCCCAGCTTCACCGCCTTTTTCAGATCGGCTGCGATGTCGTCACTGTCCACGTAAATCAGGACATCACCGACTTTGGTACTTTCGCCCAATGGATTGAAACCACCGCCCGGCATCGTTTCGGGCTCCCACATGGTGTAATTCATCTCGGGGACCGGGGTGATCTTCCATCCGAATAGTTGATGGAAGAAGTCAGCCGACTCTTCCGCGTTGCGGGTCGGGATCTCGATATGAACGATATTCCTTTTTGGCATAGGCACCTCCTTTGTGCATTGGTAACAATTTTAGAACATATGTTCTTTTTTGTCAAGACGGAAAGCTGGAGACTCCAGGGTGTTCTCAAAGTCCAGGCGATTTTCAGGAAAACTCATTTTCACCGCGGAGATCGCTGAGATCACAGAGAAAAAAAGGCATTTCTCCGCGTTCTTCGCGGGCTTCGCGGTGGATTTTCGTAATTTGCGCAAGTCAGCAATTACTTTGAGAACACCGTGCCGGAGACTCTGGTCCGGTCCAGGGTGAGTCAGGACTGGGTCAAGTTCAATCCACATTTTGGAAGAGATCTTTTTCGATCTTTTCTCCCGGCATGACCGCAGGATAGGCACGCATAAAGGTCTCGCTGTCATTGAACAGATGGACAAAAAAGCCGACCAGGCCGCCGCCCATCCGCCCCCCGCCTTGGCTGGCATGACATGCCCCAGCCTGTTCCTTCCTCTTTGCCACAGAGCGGATATCGATACGCGCGTGAGTGGGAAAATCAACCTCGGCGATCGAAACCAGGTCGATGTCGCCGTTGGTACCGAATTTGTGCGGATCGCGGCCGATTAGCGGCAGCACCCGAACGGCGAACTTCAAGTAGCCATGCGGCATGGTGTGGAAGTACAGACGCTGCGGTTTGTGAACCGGGAGGTTAGAAGCAGCGAACGCGGGATTGTCAGCCTGTTCGAAGGCACGCACCGTTGCCCGCTGGACGGCAATGTGATCGGGATGACGGTAGCCGCCGATGGGATCGAAGGTCAACACTACCTGAGGCTTGAGCTCGCGGATATAACAAACTACGTTCTCCGCCACGGTGTCCAACGGCTGGGCTGCCAGTGCCTGCGGGTGTGAGTTGTCGGGCGAGCCGGGCATGCCCGAATCGCGATAACTCAGGAAATGAACACCCGCCAATCCGAGGATGCCGGCCGCACAGCGCAGCTCGGATTCACGCCGGTCAGCGATCGATTGATAACCTTCGAGCAGCTCGGGAGCCATTTCCCCGACCTCGCCACGCGTAGCACAGACCAGGTGGACATCCACCCCGCGCGAGGCGTAAAGAGCCAGGGTGCCTCCCATGCCGAAGGATTCGTCGTCCGGATGGGCCAATACGACCAGCAGTGTGTATTTGGACATGGTAAATATTTTACCTTAATGGGATAACTTCGTGCTGATTTTGAAGGCCCGTCAGACCGAAAGTCTACTCGAGGCAGTCCGATAAATTCATGGATATCACGAAATACCGGCAGATCGCTACTTATTTCCATCGAGTTTCCAGATGTATTACTACACCAAGCCTATTTGCCTATAGCTACAGTAAGATATAATAAATTCAGGAGATCTGCGTGAAAATTCAAGGTGTTTCTCACACCTTTCCTTATGTTTGAGGCCCATCGATTTGACTGGCATTCGATTGATCACCTAAGACTATAATAACCTTCCAAGAGGCGACTTCCCGTGACTGACCATTTGCTGGATGTCCCTTGGGGAAAAGATCATCTCACCATCCCGATTCCTGAACAATGGGATTTGCTTGGTGTGATGCTGCCCTCGACTGTTTCGACTCCTCTAGACCCCCGGCCTGAAGCCGAAAAAAGCCTGTCGGCGCCTATCGGCCTGCCACCCCTGATGGAGCTGGTTCGCCCAGGGATGAAGATCGCCCTGGTGATCGACGATGAAAGCCGCCCGACTCCGGTCGACCGGCTTCTCCCGGCCGTGTTGAGCGAACTGCAACGCAGCGGCATCCACCCGGACCAGGTGACGGTCATCCCCGCCCTCGGCGTCCACCACGGTATGAGCGAGGTGGCTCTCGCTCGCCGGGTGGGCGAGTCGATTTTTTCCAAGCTGCATTGGGAATCGCACGACAGCGACTGTGCGGATAAACTAGCCTTCCTCGGCACGACGAAACGCGGTACGCCGGTCTATATCAACAAAACCGTCGCCCAGGCGGACCTGATCCTCTCGGTCGGCTGCATCGAGCCACACATCATCGCCGGCTTCGGCGGCGGCTATAAGAACCTGGTGCCAGGAGTAGCCGGGCGAACGACCATCGCTCATAACCACTCCCTTAACTGCCGCCCGGACACGTTCAACAGCGTCGGCCAGCCCCTCGAGCACAACCCGATGCGCATGGACCTCGAGGAGGCAGCCGGTATGATTAAGGCGCCGGTTTTCATTATCAACGCCGTGTTGGACAGCGCGCTAAAGGTCGTCCGGGTGGTCAGCGGCCATCCGCTGGCAGCGCACCGCGAGGGGATGCGGACGAGTGCCAAGATCTACGGAGCAGCCATACCGTCGCTGGCCGATGTGGTCATTTCCAGCTCCCATCCGATGGACATCGACTTGCGCCAAGGGGTCAAGGCACTTGCCAACACCATCCGTGCGCTGCGCCCGGGAGGCGTGATGATCACCGTGATCCGCGCCGAGGAAGGTGTGGGCGTGTTCGGCCTGGCAAACCGCAAGCTGCCGGTCGGGAGAGGCGCCCTCAAACTGCTCGCCCCGGCGCTCCTGCCGCTCGTTCCGCGCCTGAAGCTGCGGGGCATGGGGGAGGAGGATCGCTTCTTCCTGTACTTTGCGCTCCAAGCCATGCGCCGCGGTGATCTATTGGTCTATGCTCCGACCATCCCCGCCGGGACGCGTGCCAACCTGCCGTTTGTCACCTTCATGGACAACATCGATTCGGCGCTGGCGCGCGCCCGGGTCCGCTTCCCCCGCAAAGCCGGGGTGCTGGTCTTCCCCCACGGCGGCAGTACCTACCCGATCCTGCCATCCTGATTGAATAAATAAACAAATCCCTGAAATTTCGGGGATTTGTTTTAATAGATGGGTAAATCCGGGTCGACTTCCCGGGCCCAGGCGTTGATCCCGCCCTTCAGGTTTTTCACCTTTCTAAACCCGGCGCTGACCAGCAGCTCGAGCGCCCGGCTGGAACGCACGCCGGTCTTACAAAAGACCACCATGTCCTTTGCGGAATCCAGCTCCGACAGACGGGCCGCCAAAGTTCCAAGGGGGATGTTGACCGCCCCTGGCAGCGCCGAAATCTCCAACTCGTGCGGTTCGCGCACATCCAGCAGGGTCAGGTGGTTGCCCTTCAATCGCTCCGCCAGGGACTTGGCATCAATGTCCCAATCGACGCCGGCCGAGCCTTCCTCGTGGCCAAGGCCGGGGACGCCGCAGAAGGCGTTGTAGTCGATCAGTTCGGTAACCTCCGGGTTCGGTCCGCAAACCTTGCACTTCGGGTTTTTCTTCAACTTGACGTACTCGAATGACATGTCCAGGGCGTTGTAAAGCAGCAGTCGTCCGACGAGGGAGGAACCGATTCCCAGCAGCATCTTGATCGCCTCGGTCGCCTGGATCGTCCCGATCGTCCCCGGGAGGACGCCTAACACGCCGCCTTCGGCGCACGACGGCACCAGTCCTGGCGGGGGCGGCTCGGGGAAGAGACAGCGGTAGCAGGGTCCTTCCTTGGCGTAAAAGACGCTCGCCTGTCCCTCGAAGCGGAAGATCGAGCCGTAGACGTTGGGCTTGCCGAGCATGACACAGACATCGTTGGTCAGGTAACGGGTAGGAAAATTGTCCGTTCCGTCAATAAGGATGTCATAATCACTGGCTATGCGCATTGCATTTGCAGAGGTAAAAGCCTCGTTGTAAACGTCGATCTGCACATCGGGATTCAAGTCATGCAGGCGGGTGCGGGCGGATTCGACCTTGAGCTCACCCACCGTGCGCGTGCCATGGATCACCTGCCGCTGCAGGTTGGACGCATCGACCACGTCGAAGTCCACCAGGCCAAGGCGACCGATGCCGGCTGCAGTCAGGTAAAGTGCCACTGGCGACCCCAATCCGCCCGTACCGATGACCAAGGCCGAGGAGGTGAGCAGCTTCTTCTGCCCCTCCAGGCCGACCTCCGGGATCAGCAGGTGGCGCGAATAGCGCAGGATTTCGTCACGCGAAAGATCGGGCAGCATCGCGCCTCCTAGCCACCAGCCACGGAGGGGATCAGGAGCAGCTTGTCCCCATCCCCGAGCGGAGTTTCGAGACCCTGCAGATCGCGGACGTTGTTCTCACCCAGAAATAGATTGACAAATGGCCGCATATGTCCCTCGCTGTTGGTAAGATGCGGCCGCAGGGTGGGAAACTGCACCATCAGGCTCTCCATTGCCTCCGCCACGGTCTGCCCCTGGACGGGGACCTCGGCCTGACCGTCGACATACGAGCGCAACGGTGTTGGGATGCGAATAATAGGCATAGTTCTATTTTATTCCTTTTTTCACAACTTTAGCAACCGCCCCGCTCGATGACCGCTTCGCACGAGGAAGCCTGGGTGATCTCGACCGTCCCGGCCATGGCAAAGGGCTGCATGAATTTCTCGACGCTGGTCTTGTCCTTGGCTTCCATGATCAGGTTGAGGGTGTGCTGGCCGTCCAGGACGGCTTCACCTTGCAAATCCACACCAAACTTGCGGGCGTTCATGCGGCTCAGGTGATTCAGCAACATCTCGCCCATGGCGGGATCTTTCGCCGGGCAGGTTTCGGGGGTGTGCTGGTGACGAACGAAATAGAGTGACATGGGATGCTCCTTTCAATCTATCATCCGATTTCTATCGGTTCTTCGACAAACGCGGATCGGTCCTCCAGGAGGCGCCAGGATCGCGAGGCAATTGGCTTGCCTTTTTCAATGCGAGTGATGACGTACGAGAAATTCGGTTGCGCCCATTCGCGGTCGAACTCCGAAGGCAGGTCAGGATGATCGGGGTGCGAATGGAAGACGCCCAGCAGGGCCAGGTTCTGACGGTCGGCTTCCATCTCCCCGTTGAGATAATCCTTCGGCGTGATCAGGTAACGGTTATGACGAGCCCCGTCTTCACGACTGTTGGAGAACGGCAGGAGCCGCAGCACCCGCCGAACTTCCCCTTCCGTCCCGAGCAGGAAACCCGCCCCTTCCTCCGGATAGCATTTTTCACCGTGGGCGTGGATTTCCGCCAGGACGGTAGCCGGGATCTCAAGCATGCTCCCCCTCCCACAGCTCCCGTTCGGAAAGATACTTGTAACCGGAATCCGGGAAGATGGTGACCACCACACCCTGCTCCAATTCGAATGCGACTCGCAGGGCGGCGGCCGCCGCTGCGCCGGACGAAATGCCGACAAACAGACCCTCCTCACGACCCAGCCGCCGGACCATCTCGTAGGCTGCCTCGGTCGAGATCGGGAGGACGTTATCCGGAAAAGCCGGGTCGTAGATCCCGGGCTGCAGCGCGGTAGGCATGTGCTTGAGGCCTTCGATCCCGTGCAGGGGCTGGTCAGGTTGAACCCCTATGATTTTCACCATCGGGTGATACTCCCGCAGGTAGCGCCCGACGCCAGTCAGCGTTCCCGAAGTGCCCAGACCGGCAACGAAATGCGTGACCGTACCGGCGGTGTCCGCCTCAATTTCCGGCCCGGTACCCTTGTAATGCGCCTGCCAGTTGGCCGGATTGTCGTATTGGTTGGCATAGAAGTAGCGCTCCGGGTCGTCGGCGATCTTACGTGCCAAGCGGATGGCACCGTCCGATCCCTCCGCCGGATCCGACAGGATCAGCTCTGCCCCGAGGGCGCGCAAGATGGCAATCCGTTCCGGGCTGGCATTGGCCGGAACAACCAGCGTCACCGGTATCCCCAACATTGGAGCAAAAGTGGCATAGGCGATGCCCATGTTTCCGGAGGTCGAATCGAGCAGACGGCGAGGCGGGTCGAGTTTCCCTTCGGCGAGGGCAGTGCGCAGGATGTTGAGCGCCGGTCGGTCTTTGACCGAGCCGCCGGGATTGAACCACTCTGCCTTCGCCAACACCTGGACGCGGGGGCTCAGACCTGAAGTGACCTGGCGTAAGGGAACCAGCGGAGTATTACCGACGTATGCCTCCAGGCCTGCCAGCCGGGGTATGCCGACTTGAATTTTATTTATTGTGACTGCCATTAAATTTCTCCGTCATAGAAACCAATAAAACCATCAACAGACAAATAAAAAGGACGGCGCGGACGCCATGCGAACTTCGATTGTCGCAAGCGGGGTCGTCCACCGTCCTTCATTAGTTAGCGGAAATATCTTTTGAAAGAGGCGGTGACTACGATCCCCGCCCCAAACACATGCACTGGATCACGGTAATTCTCCAGAATATATTAGATAATATAGATAAATATTATACGATAATATCCCGCCTTGTCAAGGGACATTCAGATACTTCCAGTGACAAAAATTCGAAATTTATTAATTAAATCATCCGGGCGACCGTCTGGCCGCCCGGGGGGTATTTTATTCCTCTTTCTTTGCTTCCAGTTCCTTCTGATGGGCGGCGATGATCTCCGCCGCCAGGTAGGAGGGCACGATCTCGTATCTTTCAAACTCCATCGTAAAGATCCCCCGGCCACCGGTCATGGAGCGCAGTTGGGTGGTGTAGCGCAGCATTTCCGCCAACGGGACCTGGGCGATGACAACCGTGCGACCGTGCTCGGATTCGGTCCCTTGTACACGCCCGCGGCGGGTGTTCAAGTCGCTCATGATGTCGCCCATGTTGGTATCCGGGACGGTGATGCGCACGTTCATGATCGGTTCGAAGAGCACGGGGCCGGCATCCTTGACCGCCAGCTTGAAGGCTTCGCGTCCGGCGATTTCGAATGCTACCGGCTTGGAGTCCACCGGATGTTCCTTGCCGTCGTAGACGATGACGCGCACGTTGCTCATCGGGAACCCGGCGACCACACCGGTCAGCATGGTGGCGTGAATGCCTTTTTCAATCGCCGGCAGGTACGATTTCGAGAGGTTCATTCCGACCAGCTTGTCGGTGAAATCGAAGTCCTCTTCCGGGCAGGGCTCGATCTTGAGCCAGACCTCGCCAAATTGGCCTGCACCGCCGGTCTGCTTCTTGTGGCGGTACATGGCATCCGCCTTCTTGGTAATGCCTTCGCGGTACGGGACCTTCGGCTCGGCGGTCAGCAGACCGACCTGCAGCTTGCCCTCGGCCCGCCGGATGGCCACGTCGATATGCTGGTCGCCCATGCCCTGCAGAATCGTCTGGCCGGTGGACTGCTCCTGATACCAGGAGAGGGTCATATCCTCCTCGCAAAGGCGGGTCAGCGTCGGCGAGATCTTGGCCGCGTCCACCTGGGTCTTGGGTTGAATCGCCACCCGGTATAGGGCGGTGGGATACTTGGGAACCGGCAGGGTTAACGGGTGAGCCTTGTCACACAGCGTGTCGCCGGTGGAGGTGACGCTCAGCTTGGCGACCACACCGATGTCACCGGCATGGAGAACTTTCTGGGCCATGCTTTCCTTGCCGCGCAGCACGGCCAGCGATGCCATGCGTTCCTCTGCGCTCTTGGTCTGGTTCCAGATGCGGGCATCCCCCTGGAGCGTGCCCGAGTAAATGCGGAAATAGGTCAGCTTGCCTACGAATGGATCGGCGGTGGTCTTCCAGACGTACAGTGCCAGCGGCCCGGAATCGACCGTCTTCAAGACCTCCTCCCCTTCCTTCCCCTTTGCAGTCACAGTCGGAGCATCCGCCGGCGAGGGGATCAGGCTGAGCACGGCATCCAGGAGCGGCAGGATGCCCTTTTCGTGTGCACCAGCAGCAAGGAAGACCGGGACGTACAGCCCGGAGCGCACGGCAGCCCTCAATCCGCGCATCAACTCCTCATTGGTCAGCTCGCCGCTCTCCAGATACTTCTCAAGCAGGGCGTCTTCGCCCTCGGCCGCGGCCTCGACCAGCTTGGTGCGGGCCTCGTCCGCCGCCGGCTTGAGGTCTGCGGGAATGTCTTCGGCGGTCTTGCCCTCGCTGGCATAAGCCTTCATCGTGAGCAGGTCGATGACGCCCTTGAAGGCCTGGCGTTCACCCCAGGGCAGCTGGACCGGGATTAGGCGGATGGAGGAGAACTCCTGAACCGAGGCCAACGCCTTTTTGAAGTCGGCATTGTCGCGGTCCATCTTGTTGATCACCAGGAAGCGCGGCAGCTTGAATGTGTCGCAGTAACCCCAATCGATTTCCGTGCCGACTTCCATGCCGGCGACCGAATCGACCAGCACCACCGCCCCATCGGCCACCCTCAAGGCGGAGATGACTTCGCCGACGAAGTCGGTGTAACCGGGTGTGTCCAGGACGTTGATCTTGTGATCCTTGTACTCGACCGGAATGACGGAAGTGGAAAGGGAGAGTTTGCGGCGGATTTCCTCGTCTTCAAAATCCGAAACCGTCGTCCCGTCATCGATCTTGCCCAGGCGGGTCGTGGCGCCCGTGACGTGCAGGAATGCCTCGGCCAGCATCGTCTTTCCACCTGAACCATGGGATACCAGGGCGATGTTTCGGATGAACTCGGTAGTATACTCTTTCATGCGATGACCTCTTGTGAAGAATGGGATAATGCCAGACGCCTGATTATAAAAGAACTTCCGCCTAAAGTCAAAGCATAATGAGCTTCCTGCGCCGCCTGTCATTCCTTTTATGGTATACCTGCCGCGCCCCCTGGGACAGCGGCATCGTCCCGCCCGAAGTCGAGGCCTTTATCCGGGACTATCCCGCTGGTCGCACGCTTCGACAGACTCAGCGCAGAGCCTTGGACCTGGGCTGCGGTACCGGGACGAGCAGCCTCGCCCTGGCCCGGGCCGGCTGGTCTGTCAAAGGTGTGGATTTCGTCCCGCGGGCGATCAAAATCGCAAAACAAAAAGCAAAAAGCGAAGGAGTCTCAGTCGACTTCCGGGTCGACGATGTGACCCGCCTGCGAGACATCACTGGTCCATTCGACCTGGTGCTGGACATCGGCTGCTTTCACGGACTGGCGGCAAGACAAAAGCTGCGCTACCTGGGCAATCTGGCTGCCCTGCTTGCTCCCGGCGGGACCTGGCTGCTGTACGGGTTCTTCAAGCCGGAGGAAGTTCCCGGACCGGGTCTGACCGTTCATGAAGCGGAAGATCTCGTGAAACGATTCAGGCTGGTCTGGCGTGCGGATGGGGTGGACAAGAACGCACGACCTTCAGCCTGGTTCAAATTCGAAAAAACCGAATGATTTAATCCACGAACCGCATGAACACCTGATTGCCCAACAGCCTGCCCTGCACCGTCAGGCGCACACTCTCCCCTAGCCTCTCTTCCGTAGGAAGAGGGGAATCTTCCGCCCATTCCAGCAATCCCAACCCCACCAGCTCATCGATCTCTTTCCCGAAGACTTCCACCAGTTCCCGCCCGAAGCGCTTCCGGAAGGTCGCTGCTGACACCCCCTCCCGAGTCAGGCGCAGGCCGGTGATCATCGTCTCCTGCATCTCGGCTTGCGCCGGGATGCGCAGGTGGTTCACGGTCGACGGCGAAAGGGGGAACGAAAAATGCCTGATGGGAGGGGTAAGCCGGTCGATGTAAGTCTTGATGCGCAAGACATTGGAATAGCGGACGTGGTTTGCAAAACCGTGCGCTCCGGCGCCGAAACCGAGATAGGAGAGATTACGCCAGTACTGCAGGTTATGTCGACATTCCTGTCCCGGTCGAGCCCAGTTGGAAATCTCATAGTGCTCGTAGCCTGCCAACGCAAGCGCCTCCTCCGCCCATTCGTACATGTCGGCGGCGGCATCCGGGTCGGGCATGGGGAGCAGGCCGCGCCCCGTCCAACGTCCAAACGGGGTGCCGTGCTCGAGGGTCAGGGCGTAGAGGGAAAGATGCTCAGGCCGGAGGCCGAGGATCAGGTTCACCGTCGATTGCCAGCGGTCCAGAGTTTGTTCGGGCAGGCCGAAGATCAGGTCGAGGTTCAGGTTCTCGAATCCGGCGCGGCGCGACCACTCCACCGATTGGATGACCTCGAAATAATCGTGGATGCGCTCGAGCAGGCGCAGCTCGTCCGGTTGAGCCGACTGGACTCCCAGGCTGAGGCGGTTGAAGCCAAGGGAGAACAAATCGAGCAAATACGCAAATGACAAGGTGCCCGGATTGGCCTCCAGCGATATTTCGGCCTCATTAACCAGCTCGTAGTGCTCTCGGATGGTGCGGAAAATCGCTTCGAACTGGGTCGCGCTCAGCAGCGAGGGTGTTCCTCCGCCGAAGAAGGCGGTGTGCACAGACAAACGATCTGGGGCAGATTCGGCCACGGCGCGTATCTCGTCACACAGCGCCTGCACGTAGGACGGGATCGAATCTTCCTGTCCGGCATAGGTGTTGAAATCGCAATAGGCGCAGCGGTGGGTACAGAAGGGTATATGGAAGTAAAGGCTTATGGGTTCCAAGGTTTATGCCTGCTCTTCGAGACGGGAATGATACCCCTTTGGCAGGCCAAAGAGAAGAGCCAGCGGGCCGGCCAATAAGATCCACATCGCCGGGCCGAGGCCGAAGCGCTGCGCCGCCAGGCCGATCCCGAACGGGATAAGCTTGCCGAAAAAGCCAGCCACGTTCCCGAGCGTCATCACCATGCCACTCCTTCCGGGCATGGAGGAATACAGGTTGCCTTGCAGAATCGCATACCAGCCAGAGTTGAACAGGCCAAGCGCCCCGAGAACGACCAGCTTCAGCCAGGCATTGGGAATCAGCAGGAAGGCCGGGAAGAGAACCAGCTCGAGCACCACGCTGAGGCGCAGATAATCCAGGCCGCGCACCTTTTCGAGCAGCGGTATGATCAGGAAATCGCCCAGCAGACCGAAACCG
>Ga0335070_10009965_pt1 | contig 11107 bp, 7 predicted proteins | sample Lox_Sample_13_FD_206722 | JGI IMG/M metagenome (GOLD analysis project Ga0335070, IMG submission 206722) | Soil microbial communities from Loxahatchee National Wildlife Refuge, Florida, United States - Lox_Sample_1.3 | ecosystem: Environmental > Terrestrial > Soil > Wetlands | place: USA: Florida... | reverse complement strand
TGGCCGTGGCGCGCGAGGACGTCCATGCGGAGCAGCCCGCCGCCTGCCGGGCGGTGGGCAGCCGCGTCGCCAAGCTCGACGGCTTGCAGATCGTCACCGGGCGCGAGTTGTACGCAGCGGATCGGGCGCCGGCCGACGCGCTGTGGTTGCGTGTGGTGCGCGCCCCGCACATGCGGGCACGCTTCGAACTCGGCGACATCGAGGCCTTCAAGGCACGCCATCCGGGGCTAGTCGCGGTGCTCAGCGCGCGAGACGTGCCGTGCAACAGCTTCGGCATTTTCCCGCAAGTGAAGGATCAGCCGGTCTTGGCCGACGGCCACGTGCGCTTCCGCGGCGAGGCAGTGCTCGCGCTGGTCGGCGAGCAGGCTGCCGTCACGGCGATCCCGGAGGAGCACATCCCGATCCGTTGGCTGCCCGAGGTTGCAGTGGCGGACGTGGACGATGCATTGGCGGGGAAAGGCGGCGCGCTGCACGACTTCGCGCCCGACACCGTGCTGGTGCGCGGGTGCGTGGTCAAGGGCGACGTGGACGCGGCGATCGCCAAGGCGGCCTTCGTCGCGCAAGGCGAGTTCACCACCAGCTTCGTGGAGCATGCCTATATCGAGCCGGAGGCGGGCTATGCCCAGCGCATCGGCGACCGGGTGAGCGTCTTCGCCTGCACGCAGACGCCTTACATGGATCGCGAGGAGGTCGCGCGCGTGCTCGGGTTGGAGCAGGGGCAGGTGCATATCGTGCCGTCGGCCATCGGCGGCGGCTTCGGCGGCAAGCTCGACATCTCGATCCAGCCGCTGCTCGCGCTCGCGGCCTGGAGGCTCGACCGCCCCGTGCGTTGCGTCTACACCCGCCCCGAGTCGATGGTGTCCACAACCAAGCGCCATCCCGGGCGGATGCGGGCGCGCTTTGCATGCGACAGGGATGGCCAGCTGCTGGCGGCCGATTTCTCGGGCGACTTCAACACCGGTGCCTACGCGTCCTGGGGCAGCACGGTGGCCAACCGCGTGCCGATCCACGCCTCCGGCCCGTACCTGGTGCCCAATGTCCGAGCGCTCACGCGGGCCGTGTACACCAACGGCCCGGTCGCCGGCGCCTTCCGTGGCTTCGGCGTGCCGCAATCGACCATCGTGCACGAAGCGCTGCTCGACGAGCTGGCTGAGCAGGTCGGAATCGACAGCCTCGAGCTGCGCTATCGCAACGCGATTCGCGCCGGCCAGCCTACCGCGACCGGTCAGCTGCTCAAGGCGAGCGCCGGGTTGGCGAAATGCCTGGAGGTGCTGCGTCCCGCATGGGCGCAGGCGCTGTCCAACGTGGCCGGCTTCAATGCCTGCCAGCATGCGATGAGCGGATCGCGCCGCGGCGTCCGTCGCGGCGTGGGAGTGGCCTGCATGTGGTATGGCATCGGCAATACGGTGATCGCGAACCCGTCGACGATGCGAGTGGCCTTGCGCAGCGACGGACGGATGTTCCTGTACAACGGCGCGGTGGACATGGGCCAGGGTTCGAGCACCATCCTGCCGCAGATCTGCGCCGACGCGCTCGGGTTGCCGGTACTGTTGTTCGATCAGGTCATGGGCGACACCGACTTGACCGCCGACGCCGGAAAGTCCTCAGCCTCGCGCCAGACCTTCGTGTCGGGCAATGCCGCGCGCCTGGCCGGAGAGGACTTGAAGCGCAAGCTGCTCGCGCTGCTCGGCGCACCGCTGACGGCCAGCTTGTCGCTGGACGGCGCGGCACTGATCGCCAGCGCAGGAGGCCGCGAGTGGCGCCGCGCGTTGGCGGACCTGCCGGCAGACGGGCGCGGCGACGTCGCCATCGGCGAGGGTTATTTCGATCCACCGACCACGCCGCTCGACGAGAACGGCCAGGGCGCGCCCTATGCGACTTACGGCTTCGCCGCGCAGGTTGCAGAAGTGGAGGTTGACCTCGATCTAGGCACCGTCAAGGTGCTCAAGGTCCACGCGGCACATGACGTGGGCCGCGCGATCAACCCGACGCAGGTGGAGGGCCAGATCCACGGCGGCATCGTGCAAGGCGTGGGTATGGCGCTGATGGAGGAATACCACAGCGGCCAGACCGACAACCTGCACGACTACCTGATCCCCACGATCGGCGACGCGCCATCCATCGTTGTCCATCTGGTAGAGGACCCGGAGCCGCTCGGTCCCTTCGGTGCGAAGGGCGTCGGCGAGCCGGCGCTGATTCCGACGGCACCCGCGATCCTCAACGCGATCCGTCACGCCACCGGGGTGCGCATCACGCATGTGCCCGCCACGCCGGGTCGCGTGCGCCGCGCGATCCTCGACGCCTTCGTTTGAACAGCACGGCAGCAGCGTCATGACTCACGCGCCTACCAACGCGGACCCCGCGGCCGAATCCGCGGTCGACGAAGGGACGCCGGAATCGCGCCAGGCGTTGGCGAACAAGGTGCAGTGCGACGCCTGCCCGGTGCTATGCCAGATCAGCGAGGGCCGCAGCGGCGCTTGCGACCGCTACGGCAACTTCGGGGGCAAGCTCGCGCGCGTGGACCCGGTGGTGCTGTTTCGCAAGATCGCAGAGCAGTCGGGCGAGGTGATTCCGTTCGCGTCCGGGGAGCAGTGGGATGGGGGCTTGCTGCCGGATGCGCCGGTGTTCGTGTCGGGGGTGGGGTCGGGCACCACCTACCCCGATTACAAGCCCGCTCCTTTCATCGTGGCCTCGAAGCACGAAGGCGTCGACATGGTCACTGTCGTGACCGAGGGCATCTTCAGCTACTGCAGCTTCAAGATCAAGATCGACACCGACCGCTGGCTCGGCCCCGAGCAGGCCACCGTGCGCTGCAGCGGCGAAGCGGTCGGCCACGTGACCACCGCCGAATACGGCTCGCAGATGCTTTCGCTGGGCGGCGTGCATCACCTGACAGGCGGGAGCAAGAAGGAGGGGCGCGTCACCTGCGACCTGATGATGGCCCTCGGCAACAAGCAGCCGGTCGAGGTTCAGATCGAGGGCGGCGCGCAGCTCGTCATACAGGCCGGCAGGGCGCCGATCGTCAACGGCGTCGAAGAGCGCCGCATGCGCGTAGGCTGCGGCTCCGCGACCATCGGCATCTTTGCGCAACAGTGGCACGGGCATGTGGACGAGGTGGTCGTGGTGGACGACCACATCACCGGCGTGCTCTCCGAGCATCAGGCCGGCCGCTGCCTGGATATGCCGCCCTCCGGGATCAAGATCAAGGGCCGCAAGTCCACGCCCGGCCGCTACTTCCAGGTGGCCAACCCCGGCACCGGCTGGGGCGGCACCGACATCACCGATCCGCTGGCGATCGTAACCGGGTTCGACCCGAAGGTCGCGCGCCCGGGCGAGCGCATCCTGATGGTGTCCACCACAGGGGAGGATGCAGCGTACTTCGTACTGGACGAGAACCTGCGTTTGGTGCCCGCACCGATGCCCGGACCGGTACGCAAGGTCGTCGAGCGCATCGGCGAGAACTGCGAGGCGGCCTTGGCTAGCGTGCTGTTCCTTGCGGGGGCCGGGGGCAGCCTGCGGGCGGGGGTGACGGAGAATCCGATCCGCCTGACCAGGTCGATCAAGGATCTGCTGGTCAACGTTACCTGCGGCGGCGCACCGGTCTATGTCTGGCCGGGCGGCGGTATCACCGTGATGTGCGATGTCACTCGCATGCCGGACAACTCCTTCGGTTGGGTGCCCACGCCGGCCATCGTCGCACCGATCGAGTTCACCATGCGGCTGGCGGACTACGCCGCGCTGGGCGGCCACACTGGCCGTGTGCGCACGCTCGAGGACGTCCTGCGCAACGAGCGGGTGCGGCTGCTGGGCTGGGATGGGGCGAATCCGTGGCCAGGGAATCCCTCTCCCTCACCGGCGAAGAGGGTAGGGTGAGGGCGTACCCGCAGCGCATCGTCTGCATGACCGAAGAACCGACCGAGGTGTTGTATGCAATGGGCGAGGAGCATCGCATCGTCGGAATCTCCGGCTTCACCGTGCGGCCCGCGCGCGCCCGCAAGGAGAAACCGAAAGTGGCCGCATTCACCAGTGCGAAGATCGACGAGATCCTGCGGCTGGAGCCGGACCTGGCGATCGGTTTCTCGGATATCCAGGCGGACATCGCGCAGGCGCTGATCAAGCGCGGCGTCGAAGTCTGGATCAGCAACCATCGCAGCGTGGACGGCATCTTGAGCTATGTGCGCCGGCTGGGCGCGCTAGTGGGTGCGTGGGAGAAGGCTGAGCGTTACGCCGCAGAGCTGGAATCGCATATCGCGTCGGTGCGCGAGCGCGCATCGCAGCTTGCGCGCCGCCCGCGCGTGTACTTCGAGGAATGGGACGAGCCGCAGATCAGCTGCATCCGCTGGGTGAGCGAGCTGATCGAGATCGCCGGCGGGTGCGACGTGTTCCCCGAGCGCGCGGCTGCGAGCCTGGCGCGCGATCGCATACTGACCGACCCGGCGCAGGTGATCCAGCGCGCGCCCGACATCATCATCGGCTCGTGGTGCGGAAAGAAGTTCCGCCCCGAGCGCGTGGCGGCGCGGGCGGGATGGTCCGCGATTCCCGCTGTCAGGGATGGCGAGCTGCACGAGATCAAATCGCCGATCATTCTGCAGCCGGGGCCGGCCGCGCTGACCGATGGGCTCGATGAGCTGCATGCGATCGTCACGCGGTGGGCGGGGCAGGCCTTCCATCCCTGAGCCATGATCGACTCCGACGCCCCCAGCGCCTCGGCGTCCAGCCGCTGGCTATGCGCCCAACGGTCACGGCTTCCAGACGGTCGCTGGCACTTTCAGCACGGCCCGATCGACTTGATCATCGGCGCGGACGGCGAGCCAGCTGCGGTTGCTGGCGCCGTCGAGTGCGCCTGGGCGCGGTTTCAAGCCGTGCTCGCCGAACTCGTCGCCGAGCTGCGGCTGCTGCGCTTGCCCGTCCAGCAGGCGAGACGGCTGCGCGGGCCGGTCGCACGGCGCATGCTCGCTGCCTGCTGGCCGCACCGTGCCCAGTTCATCACGCCGATGGCGGCCGTCGCGGGCGCGGTGGCCGATGAGATGATCGGTTTCTTCCGCGGCGAGCCGGGCATCCTCCGCGCCTACGTCAACAACGGCGGCGACATCGCGCTTCACCTCGCTCGCGAGCAGCGATTCAGAGTCGGCCTGGTCGCAGACCTCGCTCGCGTGAAGAGGCGCGAGCAACTGAGCCTGGACGGCGATTTCACCGTCTATGCCCACGCGCCGGTGCGTGGGGTGGCGACCAGCGGCTGGGGCGGGCGCAGCTTCAGCCTCGGCATAGCGGACAGCGTGACGATCCTGGCCCGGACCGCAGCCCAAGCCGACGCAGCGGCGACGATGGTGGCCAACGCCGTCGACGTCGACGATCCTGCTATCCTTCGCACACCTGCATGCCAGCTCAAGGACGACACCGACCTTGGGGCCCGCCCGGTCACCGTGAGCGTGGGCTCCTTGAGCGAGGGGAAGGTAGAGGAGGCGTTGGCGGCAGGGCAGGCGCGTGCGCAAGATCTGCTCAGTGCTGGCACCATCTACGGCGCGGTGCTATGCCTGCAGGGCTGCGTACGGGTGGTGGGCGGGGCGCTGGCGGCGACCGTTGCGCCGTCGTCGCAGTGGCTGGCCACGACCTCGAGGCAGCGGTTGTGAAGGTTCGGGAGCTTGCAGAACGAGATGATCGAGGTCCGGGAAGTATTCACCCAGGTCGAAGAGATCTTCCACGAGTTCGGACCGCCGGCGGCGAAGCCGCTCAAGCGCGGCGCAGTGGCAGCCGTCCTGACCAATCCGTTCGCCGGACGCTACGAACCGAACATCATGCCGATGATGGAGCTGCTCAACCCCATCGGCCTGGAGATGACCAAGCGGCTGATTGCCGCGATGGGCGTCACGCCCAAGGACATCGAGGGCTACGGCAAGGGAGCGATCGTCGGCAGCGCGGGCGAGTTAGAACACGGCGCGCTATGGCACGTGCCGGGTGGCTATGCGATGCGCGAGGTGCTCGGCAACGCCAAGGCGATCGTGCCCTCGGCGAAGAAGGTCGGCGCGCCAGGCACCAAGCTCGACGTGCCGATCACGCACATCAACGCCAGTTACGTGCGCAGCCATTTCGACGCCGTGGAAGTATACGTGCCGGGTGCACCGGCCGCGGACGAGCTGGTCTACGTGCTGGCGATGACCACTGGAGCGCGGGTGCACGAGCGGGTGGGCGGGCTGCGGGCAAGCGAGATCAAGGGTGTGGACGGTCTGCGGTAGGGAATTGAGATGAAAGCCAAGATCAGGAAACTCATCGTTCAGGTGGACGAAACGCGCGCCGAGATGGGCCGCAAGGTCGAACCGCCCACGCGCAAGGCCGTGGCGATGGCGGTGATCGAGAACCCTTTAGCCGGCCGCTACGCGGAGGACTTGACCGAGCTGATCGACATCGGCGAGGAGCTCGGCGGCCTGCTAGGGGAGCGCTGCGTGCAGGCGCTGGGCATCAAGCCGGGCCAGGCGCAGAGCTACGGCAAGGCCGCCATCGTGGGCGAAGGCGGCGAGCTGGAGCATGCCGCAGCGATTCTGCACCCGAAGCTGGGCGCGCCATTGCGCAAGGCGGTAGAGAAGGGGGCGGCGCTGGTGCCGTCGGCTAAGAAGATGGGTACGCTGGGCAGCGCGATCGACGTGCCATTGGGGCACAAGGACGCCGCTTACGTGCGCAGCCATTTCGACGCGATCGAAGCGCGCGTGAGCGATGCGCCGCGCAAGAACGAAATCGTGGTAGCGGTGGCCGTGACCGACAGCGGCCGTCCGTTGGCGCGGGTGGGCGGCTTGCAAAAGCACGAGATCAAAGGGCAGGACGGCCTGCGCTGATCGCGGCGAGGAACCGCAAGAGGGGAGGGCCCAAGCGTGGATGCAGCAGTCGATCGCAAGCCTTGGCTAAAGAGCTACCCGGCCGGCGTGCCCGCGGACATGCCGCCGCTGGAGTTCGACTCGCTGCCGCAGATGCTGGAGGCATCGGTGGCGCGCTTCCGCGACCATATCGCTTTCGAGAGCTTCGGCGTAGGCTTGAGCTACAAGGATCTGGACCGGCTGTCGCGCGATTTCGCCGCCTACCTGCAGGGCAGCCTCGGGTTGAGCAAAGGCGATCGGGTCGCCGTGATGATGCCCAACATCCTGCAGTACCCGATCGCGGTGTTCGGCATCCTGCGCGCCGGGCTGACGGTAGTGAACGTCAACCCGCTGTACACCGCGCGCGAGCTGGGGTACCAACTGAAGGATTCGGGCGCGTCGGCTATCGTCATTTTCGAAGGGGCGGCGCACGCGTTGCAGGAGGCGCTGGTGCACGCGCCGCTCCAGCGGGTGATCGTCGCGTCCATCGGTGACTTGCTGGGCCTGGTCAAGGGCGCGGTGGTCAACTTCGTCCTGCGCAGCGTCAAGAAGATGGTCAAGCCCTGGTCCATCCCCGCGGCGGTGCGCTTTCCCGAGGCGCTGAAGCAGGGTGCGGGACGCTCGCTGAGCGCCCCGCCGCTGAAGGGGGACGATCTCGCATTTCTGCAGTACACCGGCGGGACGACCGGGGTGTCCAAGGGCGCGATGCTCTATCACCGGCACATCCTCGCCGCGATCCAGCAGATTCGCGCCTATTATGGCGATCGCTTCCAGGACGGGCGCGAGGTAGCGATCGCGCCGCTGCCGTTTTATCACATCCTCGCCTTGGTGCTGAACTGCATGATGGGCGTGCGCGGCGGGTCGAAGCAGGTGCTGATCGCCAATCCGCGCGACATCCGTTCGCTCGTCAAGACTATGAGCGGAGGCTTCACCTTCTTTGTCGGGGTGAACACGCTGTTCAACGCGCTGGTCAACAACGCGGAGTTCGCCAAGCTCGACTTCAGCCGCCTGCGCATCACGGGCGGTGGCGGCGCGCCGGTACAGGTGGCGGTGGCCAAGCGTTGGAAGGAGATGACCGGCTGCGTGCTGTCGGAGGGCTACGGGCTGACCGAGACGTCCGGCCCGGTGTCGGCCAATCCGCCCGGAATCGCGGAGCACACCGGCACGACGGGCCTGCCGATCCCGGGCACGGAAGTGGAGATCCGCGACGAGGTCGAGCGTGCGCTGCCTCAGGGGGCGGTAGGTCAGGTGTTCGTGCGCGGCCCGCAAGTCATGGCGGGGTATTGGCAGCGGCCGGACGAAACGGCCAAGGTGCTGCGCTCCGACGGCTGGCTCGCCACCGGCGATATGGGGCTGATCACCCCGCTAGGCCAGCTCAAGATCGTCGACCGGGTCAAGGACCTGATCCTGGTGTCGGGCTTCAACGTGTACCCGAACGAGCTCGAGGAGGTGATGGCCGGGCATCCAGGGATCCTGGAGTCCTGCGCGATCGGTGTGCCCGACGAGCAGAGCGGGGAAGCGGTGAAGCTGTTTGTCGTGCGCAAGGACCCGAATCTGACCAAGGAGCAGGTGATCGCCTATTGCCGCGAGAACCTCACCAGCTACAAGATCCCGAAACATGTCGAGTTCCGCGACGCGTTGCCCAAGAGCCCGGTGGGCAAGATCCTGCGGCGCGAGCTCCGGCAAACGGCTTGAGGCGTGCTTCTTTCGCCACACAGATAACCCGAGCCGCGATCCGCGGACCACGATCGCCCGCACACCCATCGATACTCCAAGCCCACCTCATGATCCGATCCCTCTCTGCTGTGCGCGGTGCGTTCTCTGTGGCCAGGTCTCTTCTGGCCATCGGCGCCGCTCTAGTCTCCTCGGCGAGCGTATACGCCCAGCAGCCGATCCGCATCGGCGAGATCAGCAGCTATTCGACCGTGCCGGCCTTCACCATCCCGTATCGCAACGGCTGGCAGCTGGCGGTGGAGGAGATCAACGCGGCCGGCGGGCTGCTCGGCGGGCGCAAGCTGGAGGTGATCTCGCGCGATGACGGGGGCAAGCCGGACGACGCGACTCGTCATGCGACCGAACTGCTGACCAATCAAAAGGTGGATCTGCTGGCAGGAACCTTCCTGTCCAACGTCGGCCTGGCAGTGAGCGACATCGCGCTGCGCAACAAGGTGGTGTTCATGGCCGCGGAGCCGCTGTCCGATGCGATCGTGTGGGAGAAGGGCAACCGCTACACCTTTCGCCTGCGGCCAAGCACGTACATGCAGGCCGCCATGCTGGTGGAGGAAGCGGCCAGGCTGCCGGCGGCCAAGAAGTGGGCGACGGTCGCGCCCAACTACGAGTACGGCCAATCCGCCGTGGCCAGCTTCAAGGAGTTGCTCAAGGCCAGGCGGCCCGACGTCGAGTTCGTCGCGGAGCAGTGGCCGGCACTGGGCAAGCTCGAAGCGGGGGCGACGGTCCAGGCGCTGGCGGCTGCCAAACCCGACGCGATCTTCAACGTGACCTTCGGCGCGGACCTGACCAAGTTCGTGCGCGAAGGCAACCTGCGCGGCCTGTTCGAGGACCGCGCGGTGGTGAGCATGCTGACCGGCGAGCCCGAGTACCTGGATCCGCTCAAGGACGAGACACCGCCCGGCTGGATCGTCACCGGCTATCCCTGGGACCAGCTCAGCATGCCGGCGCACCAGAAATTCGTCCAGACATACGAGAAGCGCTACAACGATACGCCGCGGCTGGGTTCGGTGGTGGGCTATACCACCTTCATGGCGATCGCCGAGGGCATCAAGAAGGCGGGCTCCACCGACCCCGAGAAGCTGATCAAGGCATTCCGCGGCCTGACGGTCCAGAGCGTATTCGGCCCAATCACCTTCCGCGCGATCGACCAGCAGTCGACGCTGGGCGCGTTCGTCGGCAAGCTGGAGCTCAAGGGCGGCAAGGGCGCGATGGTCGACTGGCGCTATGCCGACGGCAAGGACTACCTGCCCAACGACGCGCTGGTCAGGAAGAAGCGTCCCGCGGAAGCGATGAAATAGGCGCGATGAGCGCCTACCTGATTCAGGCTCTGACTGGCCTGTCCCACGCCGCAACCTTGTTCCTGGTCGCCTGCGGGCTGTCGATCATCTTCGGCGTCACGCGGATCGTCAACTTCGCGCACGGCTCGTTCTACATGCTGGGCGCGTATATCGCCTACAGCGCCACGCAGTTCCTGATCGAGCGCGTCGGCCCAGGGCTGGGATTCTGGTCGGGCATCCTCCTGGCTGCTCTCGCGGTCGGTCTGGTCGGCGTGGTAATGGAGGCCTTGCTGCTGCGACGGATCTACCACGCGCCGGAGCTGTTGCAGTTGCTTGCCACCTTCGGCGTGGTGCTGGTGGTGCAGGACGCGGCGCTGCGCATTTGGGGCCGGGAGGATCTGTTCGCGGGCCGTGCGCCGGGGCTCAAGGGCACGGTCGCGATCCTCGGCGAGCGCTTCCCCGAGTACCACTTGTTCCTGATCGCGCTCGGGCCGCTGATCCTCGGTCTGCTGTGGGTGCTGTTTCGCCGGACGCGCTGGGGGGTGCTGGTACGCGCCGCCACCGAGGACCGCGAGATGGCCGGCGCGCTGGGCGTGAACCAACGGCTGCTGTTCACCAGCGTACTGTTCCTCGGCTGCTTCCTCGCCGGCCTGGGCGGGGCGCTGCAGATCCCCAAGGAGGCGGTGAACCTGCAGATGGACATCCACATCATTGCCGAAGCCTTCGTGGTAGTAGTGATCGGCGGCATGGGCAGCATCACCGGAGCGTTCCTCGCCGCGCTGTTGGTGGGCGAGCTGTCCGCGTTCGGCGTGCTGATCTTCCCGCAGCTCACGCTCGTGCTCACCTTCCTGGTGATGGCGGTGGTGCTGGTGATCCGGCCTTACGGCCTGCTCGGAAAGCCGGAGTCGCGCGCGCGAGTCGGCGCGGCCGCGGTGGAGCTGCCGTTGCGGGCCGCCGATCGCCGCCTGTTGCTGCTGGGTGCGGCGACGCTCATCGTGCTGTTGCTGGTGCCGCTGCTGGCGGGCGAGTACGCCCAAACCGTCGGCGCCGAGCTCCTGATCCTCGCACTGTTCGCTGCCAGCCTGCACTTCATCATGAGCATCGGCGGCATGGTGTCGTTCGGGCACTCGGCCTACTTCGGCATCGGCGCGTACGCCTGCGCCTTGCTGCTCACCCGCGTGGCCTGGCCAATGGCCGCGAGCCTGCTCGCGGCTCCGGTATTGGCCGCCGCGGTGGCCGTGCTGTTCGGGTGGT
>Ga0335070_10009964_pt1 | contig 11107 bp, 7 predicted proteins | sample Lox_Sample_13_FD_206722 | JGI IMG/M metagenome (GOLD analysis project Ga0335070, IMG submission 206722) | Soil microbial communities from Loxahatchee National Wildlife Refuge, Florida, United States - Lox_Sample_1.3 | ecosystem: Environmental > Terrestrial > Soil > Wetlands | place: USA: Florida... | reverse complement strand
ATGTCCGCGGCCTGCTGGATCAAGCGGCGCTGAGGGTTCTCGGCGTGGACGACGAAGTATTGGGCCATGGCGGCGCGGGCGCACATTGCGCGCGGGCCGCATCCAGCTGGCGCGGCCTGGCGTACAAGCGGTTGCGAGGCGTGGCGCGCTGGTAGTGCGTGGCGCAAAGCGACGGATAGTAGCAAATTCAGGTCCTGTCTGGAGGATGCATGCATGACGCTCCGACTTAGGGGGGCCGCGGGCACAGTACTGCTCGCTGCCTGCCTGGTAGGCTCTGCGACTGCTGGCGCAGCCGGCGGCTGCGCGCTGACAAGCGCCGCGCACAGGGTCACAGTGCTCGAGTTGTACACCTCGGAGGGCTGCAACAGCTGTCCGCCTGCGGACCGCTGGCTGAGCACAATCGCCGCGCGCGGCTTCGACCCAGACAAGGTGGTGCCGCTCGCCTTCCACGTCGATTACTGGAACCAGCTCGGCTGGAACGACCGCTTCTCGGACGCCCGCTTCAGCGACCGGCAGCGTGCGATCGCCGAGCGACAGCGTTCCGCTGTCATCTACACGCCGCAGTTCGTCATCGACGGCCGCGACTGGCGGCCCGCGCAGCGGGACGAGTCGTTGGCAACGACGCTCGCCACGATCCATGGCCAGCCCGCCCGAGCGCAGATCCGTGCCCAAGTCGCGCGCGAAACGGATGCCCTCGTGGTCCTTGGGGAGGTATCCGTCCCCAACGCCGCGGACCGCAGCAGCGCAGATGCCTGGATCGCGTTGTTCGAGAACGGCCTGTCGACCGATGTGCGGGCGGGCGAGAACGGCGGCAAGAAGCTGCATCACGACTACGTGGTACGGGAACTCGTCGGTCCTCTGCGCATAGCCTTCACCGGCACACTGGCGCTCGAGCGCAGGCTGAGATTGCGTCCGGACTTCAAGCCCGAGCAGACGGGCGTGGCGATCTTCCTGCAGCGCCGGGACAACGGCGAGATCCTGCAGGCCATCGCGCTTCCAAGCGCTTGCCCGTCGTGAGGACGAGGCCACTGCAGTTTGCGGTGAGGATAGCGCTGTGAAAGAATAGCCCCCGCAGCATGAAGAACAACGGGGGAGGAGATGCGGCTGCATGTGAAGGGCCCGAAGGACGTCATCGCGGGCCTGCTATTCGTCTTCGTCGGCGCCGCCGCCGCCGTGACGGCATGGCACTATCCGATGGGCACGGCATTGCGGATGGGGCCAGGGTACTTCCCATTCCTGGCAGGCGGTGGATTGACGCTGGTCGGCGCGGTCGTCGCCTTGCGAGGAGTCGCAGCTCAAGATCAACGCGTTGAGCCGCTCCATCTGATACCTCTGTTCCTGGTGCTGTTGGCCGTTGCGCTGTTCGCGAGCTTGGTGGAACGGCTCGGCCTGATCCTGACTGTACCGGCCGTGGTGCTCATCTGCTACGTGGCCAACCCGAAGCCGCGGCTGGTCGAGATGGTCGCGCTGCCCGCGCTGCTCACCTTGATCGCCGTGGTCGTATTCCAGCGCTTGCTCGAACTGCCGTTCCGCCTCTGGCCGGATTAGCCCGCGCACCATGGACCTGCTGCATAACCTCGCTGTCGGGTTCTCGGTCGCGCTTACGCTCGACAACGTCCTGTATTGCTTCCTGGGGGTCACGCTCGGAACGCTGATCGGTGTGCTGCCCGGCATCGGGCCGGTCGCGACGATCGCCATGCTGCTGCCAGCCACGTTCAAGATGACCTCGCCCACGACGGCGCTGATCCTGTTGTCCGGAATCTACTACGGAGCGCAGTACGGCGGGTCGACCACAGCGATTCTGGTGAATCTGCCAGGCGAGTCCTCCTCCGTGGTCACGACCCTGGACGGCTACCAGATGGCGCGCCAGGGCCGCGCCGGGCCTGCGCTGGCCATCGCCGCCATCGGCTCGTTCTTCGCGGGCTGCGTCGGCACGCTCATTCTCGCGGCTTTTGCCGAGGTCCTTGCTCGGCTGGCGTTGGGCATGGGACCGGTGGAGCGCTTTTCACTGATGGCCGTCGGTCTGGTCGCCTCCACCGCGCTGGCCCACGGTTCGCTGCTGAAGGCGATCGGCATGATCTTCCTGGGTCTGCTGCTCGGCAGCATCGGGGCCGACCAGGAAACCATGCACATGCGCTACACCTTCGGGATCCCGGAGTTGACCGACGGTCTGGGCTTCGCTCTGGTTGCGATGGGCGTGTTCGGTTTCGGCGCGATCATCGCCAACATCGAGCAAGGCGACGCGCGCGAGGTCTATACGGAAAACGTCAAGGGCCTGTTCCCGCGAGGTAGCGATCTGAAAGCCGCCTGGGGCGCGATCCTGCGCGGCACGGGGATCGGCGCCCTGCTCGGCCCCCTGCCTGGCGGCGGAGCGGTGCTCGGTTCGTTCGCCGCCTATGCCATCGAGAAGAAGGTCGCCAAGGATCCGTCGCGCTTCGGCAAGGGCGCGATCGAAGGCGTGGCAGCCCCCGAGTCCGCCAACAACGCGGGAGCACAGACTTCGTTCATCTCCTTGCTGGCGCTGGGCATCCCCTCCAACGCGGTCATGGGGCTGATGCTCGGTGCGATGATCATGCACAACATCACGCCGGGCCCCATGGTGATGAGCAACCAGCCGGAGCTGGTGTGGGGGATGATCGCCAGCATGTGGATCGGCAACCTGCTGCTGGTTGTGCTCAACCTGCCGCTGATCAAGATCTGGGTGCTGCTGCTCAAGGTGCCGTACCGGCTGCTGTTTCCGGCAATCCTGCTATTGTGCTGCATCGGCATCTACAGCCTGAACAACAGTGCCACCGAGGTCGGCCTGTCCGTCCTGTTCGGCCTGCTCGGCTATGTCTTCATCAAGCTGGACTGCGAGCCCGCTCCGATGCTGTTGGCGATGGTTCTCGGCCCGATGATGGAGGAGAATTTGCGCCACGCCATGATCCAGAACCATGGCAATCCGCTGGTCTTCGTGACCAGCCCGTTCAGTGCCGCGCTGCTGGCCCTGGCGGCGTTGCTGCTGATCATGCTGGTGCTGCCTTCCGTGCGGCGCACGCGCGAGGAGGCTTTCCAGGAAGATGGGACATGACACGATGACAGGCTTCGCCTGGGAGTTTCCCTACGCATCGCAGCGCATGCCGCTGCTAGCGGCGAACGTGGTCGCCACTTCACAACCGCTCGCGGCCCAAGCCGGCCTGAGCATGCTGCTCAAGGGTGGCAACGCTGCGGACGCAATCGTCTCTACCGCGATCGCGCTGACAGTGGTCGAACCGGTGATGAACGGCATCGGGTCCGACGCGTTCTCGCTGCTGTGGGACGGCGCCAAGCTGCATGGCTTGAATGCCTCCGGGCACTCGCCCGCCGGGTGGACGCCGGAGCGCTTTTCCGCCCGCGCCCAGATGCCCACCGAGGGCTGGGACACGGTGACCGTGCCAGGAGTCGTTTCGGCCTGGGTAGAGATATCGCGGCGGTTCGGCAAGCTCCCGTTCGCAGACCTGTTCGGTCCCGCGGTCGGTTATGCCGAGCGCGGCTTTCTGGTATCGCCGACCGTGGCGCGCCAGTGGGACAATCAGATCGCACGCTTGCGGGATCAGCCGGGTTTCGCTTCCGCCTTCATGCCGGGCGGGCGCGCACCGCGCCCCGGCGAGCTGTTCCGCTTTCCCGCCCAGGCGCGCACGCTGCGCGAGATTGCCGAGAGCGGCGGGGAGAGCTTCTACCGCGGCAGCCTGGCGCAGAAGATCGCGGCGGCGGCTCGTGCCCAAGGCGGCGCGATGACTGCAGAGGACCTCGCAGCACACCGGCCGGACTGGGTGGAGCCGGTGTGGCAGGGTTACCGTGGGGTCAGGGTGCACGAAATCCCGCCCAATGGTCAGGGAATCGCCGCCCTGATGACGCTCGGGATCCTGGAGCACTTCGATCTCGCCAGCCTGCCGCCCGAATCATCCGAGAGCGTACACCTGCAGCTCGAGGCGATGAAGCTGGCGTTCGCGGACGTATATCGCTACGTCTCGGATCCGCGCTTCATGACGGTCTCGCCAGCTGAGCTTCTCGATCCAGGTTATCTGAAGCAGCGCGCGCAACGGATCGATCGCAAGCGGGCACAGGATTTCGGTCCCGGGACGCCGCCGAAATCAGGCACCGTTTACCTCACCGCTGCCGACGCCAGCGGCATGATGGTGTCGTACATTCAATCGAATTACAGCGGATTCGGATCGGGCGTAGTGGTGCCGGATACCGGCATCAGCATGCAGAACCGCGGCGCGTGCTTCAACCTGGTCGCCGGCCACCCCAATCAGGTGGGGCCGCGCAAGCGCCCGTTCCACACCATCATTCCCGCATTCGCCACGCGCAACGGCGCTGCCTTGATGAGCTTCGGCGTGATGGGGGCGGACATGCAGCCGCAAGGGCACACGCAGATGACCCTGCGCCTGGTCGATTGGGGTCAGAACCCACAGACATCGGCTGATGCACCGCGCTGGAAGGTGCTGGGCGGAAGGAAAGTCATCGTCGAGCACCACATGCCGGCTGCGACCGTGGCTGCGCTGGCGCAGCTCGGTCATGACGTTCAGCAGACGCCCAGGTGGGACATGCAATACGGCAGCGCCCAGCTAATCCACTGCGTGGACGGCGGCTATGTTGCGGGATCGGAGCCGCGGCGCGACGGGCAGGCGGTGGGGTTCTGAGCTCAGCAATGCGGTGGTGGATCGCGATGCTGGCCTGCCTCGCGGCCTGCGCCGCGAGCGCGGTGCGCGCGGCATATCCCGAGAAGCCTGTGCGGCTGATCATGCCCTTTCCGGCCGGCGGCAGCGGAGATTTCGTCGCACGGATCCTGGCGCAGCGGCTGAGCGAGCGGATGGGGCAGCAGTTCGTAGTGGAGAACCGGCCCGGCGCCGCTGGGACGATCGGTGCGGACGCGGTGGCCAAGGCCCGGCCCGACGGCTACGCCATCCTGCTCGGCACCATCTCGAGCCATGCGATCAACCCCGCGCTTTATCCCGCGATACCGTACGACCCGATCGGGGATTTCCGCGCCGTGTCGCAGGTGGTGTTCATCCCGAACGTCCTGGTCGTGAACCCAGCCGTGCCTGCACGCAGCGTGCGCGAGCTGGTGAGCCTGGCCAAGGCCAAGCCGGGACAGCTGCTGTACGCAACCGCCGGCTACGGCACATCGCACCATCTGTCGGCCGAGATGTTCAAGCGGATGGCGGGCGTGGATCTGGTGCATACACCGTTCAAGGGCAACGCCGCCGCTCTGCTGGATCTGGTGGGCGGACGTGTGCAGGTGATGTTCGATAACATCAGCAACCCGTTGTCCCAGATTGCCGCCGGCAAGCTGCGCGCGCTCGCCACGACCGGGCCGTCCCGCTCGACGGTGCTGCCGGACGCTCCGACCATGCTGGAAGCCGGCTTCCCGGGTTACGAGGTGCGCTCCTGGTTCGGGCTGTTCGTGCCGAAAGGCACGCCCCAGCCGATCGTGGAACGGCTGAGCGTGGAAACCCGTCAGGCCTTGCTCGACCCATCCGTGCGCGAGCGCCTGGTCGCGAGCGGGTTTGATCCGATCGGGTCGACGCCCGCAGAGTTCGGCGCGTTCGTGCAGGCTGAGCTCGCGCGGTGGGCGCACGCGGTACGGGAGCTCGGCATCAAGATCGAGCAGTGATGCTGCGTCACCCGGGCGACGCCGACTTCCCCGCGCCCTTCCGCGCCGCTAGCGACCGGCCCTGATCGCCTGCTCCCGGATCGCACTGAGCGTGGTGCGTGTGGTGATCGCGTCCGGGTCGATGCGCAGCTCGAGAATTGCCGGGACTCCGGCCGCCGCAGCGCGCTCGAACGCTGGAGCGAACTCCTCTGTGCGCTCCACTGTCTCGCCATAGCCGCCGTAGGCCCGCGCAAGGGCTGCGAAGTCGGGGTTCTGCAAAGCGGTGCCATGGACGCGCGCCGGGTACTCGCGCTCCTGGTGCATGCGAATCGTCCCATACATTCCGTTGTTCACGACGATGAATACCACCGGTGCCCGGTACTGCACCGCCGTCGCCAGCTCCTGGCCATTCATCAAGAAATCGCCATCCCCGGAGAAGCACACCACGGCCCGGTCCGGGTGCACCAGCTTGGCCGCTACCGCCGCTGGCACGCCGTAACCCATCGCGCCGTTGGTCGGACCGAGCTGGGTGCGAAAGCCGGTGTACTGGTAGAAGCGCTGCGCCCACCCGGAGAAGTTGCCCGCTCCGTTGGTGATGATCGAGCCGGCTGGTAGGCGGTTGCGCAGCCAGACGACGACTTCGCTGAGGTTGAGCGCACCCGGCATCGCGACAGGCTCGATGGTCTTGAGATAGTCGTTGCGCGCTGCGCGCGTCCAGTCTGCCCAGGGCGGCGCCGCGACGCCGGGAAGCTGCGCAGCCGCGGCGGCGAACTCTTGCATGCCGGCATTGATCATCAAGTCGGCCTCATAGACCCGGCCGAGTTCCTCAGAACCTGGATGCACGTGCACCATGGTCTGCCGGGGTTGCGGCACCTCGATTAGCGTGTAGCCGCCGGTGGTCATCTCGCCCAAGCGCGCACCGATCACCAGATGCAGGTCGGCGTTGTTCACGTGCTTGCGCAACTCGGCGCTGATCGCGATGCCCACCTCGCCCACGTAGTTGGGATGACGATTGTCCAGCAGATCCTGGCGCCGGAACGAGCTGGCCGCGGGGAGGTTGTAAGCTTCCACGAACCTGCGGATCGCGTCGCAGGCCGTGGCGTTCCAATCGCCGCCACCCAGGATCGCGAGCGGGCGTTCCGCCGCTCGCAGCAACTGGTCGAGCCTGGTCATGTCGCCCGCACCGGGATGCGCCTTGACCCGCTGGTAGGGCCGCGACGGGACAGCTACCGCCTGCGCGGTGAGCATGTCCTCCGGCAGTGACAGCACCACGGGGCCTGGCCGACCCGAGACCGCGACGTGGAAAGCGTGGCTGAGGTACTCGGGGATTCGCTCCGCACGATCGATCTGCGCCACCCACTTGGTCATCTGCCCGAACATACGACGGAAATCGACTTCCTGAAACGCTTCGCGCTCGACCACATCGCCGCCGACCTGGCCGATGAACAGGATCATTGGCGAGGAATCCTGATATGCAGTGTGCACGCCGATGCTGGCATTGGTAGCGCCGGGCCCGCGTGTCACCATGCAGATGCCTGGCTTTCCCGTGAGCTTGCCGTAAGCCTCGGTCATGAAGGCAGCACCGCCCTCCTGTCGGCAGACGATGAGACGGATGCGTTCACGCGCATCGTAAAGCGCGTCGAGCACGGCTAGATAGCTTTCGCCCGGGACGCAAAAGACAGTGTCGGCGGCATGCGTCTGCAGGCAGTCCACCAGAATCTGGCCCCCGTTGCGCAGCGGCATAGTCGGGCTCATGGAATGAATCTCGAAAGGGACGCGGCGTTGTTCGCACCTAGCAGCCGCGCAATGCCCGGCCGCAATTCGATTATAGCGCCGGCAAGACGCGCACCCGGCACGCAGAGGCTTTTTGGATATAATGCCGCCAGCCGCGGCGCTGCTGCGATGCGCCCCCGGGCCGGGACCACATCGAACTCGCACGAGCCGCGCGGTGTGGGCCTTCTTCGTGAGAGCGAACGACCTCCAACATAACAATCGTTCTTCGGGAGGAACTACAGATGGTCTGGACGCAGGTCTACGATCCGCTCAACAACGCGTGGCTGTCCACGCTGTGCGCAGCCATTCCAGTCATCGTCTTGCTAGGCAGCCTCGCCGTTTTTAGGATCGCCGCGCACTGGGCCGCCATCCTGGGCTTGATCAGCGCGCTGTTGGTGGCGATCGTTGTGTTCGGCATGCCGTTCTCACACGCGAGCTGGGCCGCGGCGGACGGTGCGTTCTTCGGTCTGCTGCCGATCGGCTGGATCGTGCTCAATATTATCTTCCTGTATCAACTCACGCTGCACAAAGGCTACTTCAAGGTCCTCCAGGACAGCATCGGCGGCGTTACCGAGGACCGGCGGCTGCAGCTGCTTTTGATCGCTTTCTCGTTTGGGGCGTTTTTCGAAGGCGCAGCCGGGTTTGGCACGCCGGTCGCAGTGACGGGCGCGATTCTCATCGGGCTGGGCTTCTCGCCGCTTGCCGCATCAGGGTTGTCTTTGATCGCCAATACCGCTCCGGTGGCATACGGGGCGCTGGGCACGCCGATCATTGCGCTGTCGGCGGTCACCGGATTGGATCTGCTCAAGTTGGGCGCCATGGTGGGCCGCCAGCTTCCGTTCTTCTCGTTGATCGTACCGTTCTGGCTGATCTGGGCTTTCGCCGGCTGGCGCGGCATGATCCAGATCTGGCCCGCGATCCTGGTCGCCGGCGTGTCGTTCGCGATTCCGCAATTCCTCGTGTCCAACTTCCACGGGCCCTGGCTGGTGGATATCGTCGCAGCCCTCGTGTCGATGGCTTGCCTCACCGCATTCCTCAAGGTGTGGCGGCCCAAGACTGTCTGGACCACCACTGCATTGAAGGGCCATGAAACCGACAGCGGCACCGTGGCGCCCGAGGCGGTGGTCACGCCTACCCGGCACACCGGCTCGTTGGTGATGCGGGCATGGCTGCCGTGGATCATCCTCAGTCTGTTCGTGTTTGCCTGGGGTATCCCGCAGGTGAAGACGGTGCTCAACGGCGGCGACCCCAAGACCAAAGTCACCTATGCCTGGAACGGCGTCACCAAGGTGGACTTCAAGATCCCGCAACTGCACGAGGGCGTGGAGCGGGTTCCGCCGGTGGTATCCAAGCCGGAGAAGGAGAAGGCCATCTACAGCCTGAACTGGCTCTCGGCCACAGGTTCCGGCATTCTGATCGCGGCGCTGATCGCCGGCTTGTTCATGCAGTATTCGTTCGGTGAGATGGTGCGACGATACTGGGAGACGATCAAGCTGGTGCGATTCTCGCTGTTGACCATCGCGGCGATGCTCGCGCTGGGTTTCACCACGCGCTATTCGGGCACCGACGCGACGCTCGGTCTTGCATTTGCGCACACCGGAGTGCTGTACCCCTTCTTCGGCGCCATGCTTGGCTGGCTCGGCGTGGCGCTCACCGGATCGGATACCGCGTCCAACGTGCTGTTCGGTGGTCTGCAGCGCATCTCGGCCGAGCAGTTGCAGCTCAACCCGATCTTGATGGCGGCGGCGAACAGCTCAGGCGGCGTGATGGGCAAGATGATCGATGCGCAGAGCATCGTCGTTGCCAGCACCGCGACCCGCTGGTACGGTCACGAAGGCGACATCCTGCGTTACGTGTTTTTCCACAGCATCGCGCTAGCAGCGCTGGTGGGCTTCCTGGTGATGGTGCAGGCGTACTTGGTCCCCGCCATGCAAGTGGCGATGTAGCCTGGAGGCGCACAAAAGAAAAAGCCCACCGCATGGTGGGCTTTTCTTCGTTGGTCGGAATGCTTACTGATGCGCCGTGGTGGTCTCGCCCACTGCCTTCATCGAGAGCCGCAGTCTCCCCTTCTCGTCCGCCTCGAGCACCTTAACGCGCACCGATTGCCCCTCCTTGAGGTGATCGGAGACGTTCTTGACGCGCTCCTCGGCGATTTGCGAGATGTGCAGTAGGCCGTCCTTGCCTGGCAGCACGCTCACGATGGCTCCGAAGTCCAGGAGCTTGAGCACGGTGCCGTCGTAGATGCGACCGACCTCGACCTCGGCGGTGATCTCCTCGATGCGTTTCTTGGCCGCCTCGCCGCCGTCGGAGTTGGTGCAGGCGATGGTGACCGTGCCGTCCTCGGCGATGTCGATGGTGGTGCCGGTTTCCTCGGTGATGGCGCGGATCACCGCGCCGCCTTTGCCGATCACATCGCGGATCTTCTCCGGCTTGATCTTGATGATGATCATGCGCGGCGCATACGCCGAGATCTCCGCTCGCGCACCTTCGAGCGCCTGCCGCATCAGCTGCAGGATATGCATCCGCCCTTCGCGCGCCTGGTTCAGCGCGACCTGCATGATCTCCTTGGTGATGCCCTGGATCTTGATGTCCATCTGCAGCGCGGTCACGCCGCGCTCGGTGCCGGCCACCTTGAAGTCCATGTCGCCGAGATGATCCTCATCCCCCAGGATGTCGGTCAGCACGGCGAAGCGATTGCCTTCCTTGATCAACCCCATCGCAATGCCCGCGACGTGCGCCTTCAGCGGGACACCCGCGTCCATCAGCGCCAGCGAGCCGCCGCAGACCGAGGCCATCGAGCTCGAGCCGTTGGATTCGGTGATCTCCGACACCACACGAATGGAGTAGCCGAACTCCTCGGCCGTGGGCAGCATGCTGACCAGTGCACGCTTGGCGAGCCGGCCATGCCCGATCTCGCGTCGCTTGGGGGCGCCCACCCGCCCGGTCTCGCCGGTAGCATATGGCGGCATGTTGTAGTGGAGCATGAAGCGCTCGGTGTATTCGCCGGTGAGCGCATCGATGATCTGCTCGTCCCGGGCGGTTCCCAGGGTGGCGACCACCAGCGCCTGGGTTTCTCCACGCGTGAACAGGCAGGAGCCGTGCGTGCGCGGCAGCACGCCGGTGCGAATCGAGATCGGGCGCACGGTTCGCGTGTCGCGCCCGTCGATGCGCGGCTCGCCGCCGAGAATCTGGCCGCGCACGATCTTGGCTTCGAGGTCGCTGAACAGCGTGTCGACCATGCGTTCGTCCGCAGGTTGCGCCGCGTCTGTTACCAGCGCCTGGAGCACTTCTGCCCGCAGCTGTCCGAGGCGCTCGGATCGCAGCTGCTTCTGCTTGACCCGATAGGCCTCCGCCAGCTTCGACTCCGCCAGCTGCGCCACTGTGGCGATCAGCGCTTCGTCCTTCTGCGGCGGGGCCCAGTCCCACAGCGGCTTGCCGGCCTCATCCGCCAGGTCGTTGATCAGATTGATGACGGCCTGCAGCTGCTGGTGACCGTGGACCACCGCGCCGAGCATTACCTCCTCGGACAGCTCGTTGGCCTCCGACTCGACCATCAGGACAGCTTGCTGGGTGCCGGCCACCACGAGGTTGAGCTGCGAGGTCTTCAGCTCCGTCAGGGTGGGGTTCAACACGTACTGCCCGTCGATGAAGCCCACGCGCGCCGCGCCGATCGGGCCGTTGAACGGGATGCCGGAGAGCGCGATGGCCGCCGATGCA